>Ga0208701_100040_pt1 | contig 63310 bp, 58 predicted proteins | sample DeeseametaMP1482_FD_184188 | JGI IMG/M metagenome (GOLD analysis project Ga0208701, IMG submission 184188) | Marine microbial communities from the Deep Pacific Ocean - MP1482 (SPAdes) | ecosystem: Environmental > Aquatic > Marine > Oceanic | place: South of Fiji, South Pacific Ocean | collected... | reverse complement strand
GGGTGCGCAGCTTGGAATGGCGTTTTTCCGCGGTTTGGATTGGCAAGGCCCCCTCCCCCAACCCTAATCCTCGACCTCCGACTCGTCCCCATCCCCGGCTTCCCCGTCATCATCCAACTCCCCGGAATCCCCCCGCTTCTTCGCCCCACCCTTCCCAGGCTTACGATGCAGACTCTTGTCCGCTTTCCGCAGAGTCAATTTGGGCGGCCCCGACTCCATAATGGCGATCCGGTCTCGCACCCGCTCCAGGTTGCTGCGCAGCGCATAGATATCAGCCCCGTAGGCCGGTGGCATACTGGCGAGCTTTTTGGCCGCGGTCTCGATGGCGTTGAGTTCTTCGACCAGTTCCTCGTAAGGTACCAGTCCGAATTTGTGCTCCAGTCGCTGAAGATTACGATACTGGCGGTAGATTTTGCGTTTCATCGTCCAGTTGTAGACCGGTGGTAGCAGTCGAATGATCGGAACCATCAGGCCGACGAACGGCAACAGCAGGATGGCCAGGCGGTCGAGTCCGGAGGCCAGATAGAAAGGTAGATGACGGTACAGGAACGACAATCCGCGGTCGTAGTAGTATCGAGCTTCGCGGGCTATGGGGTACGAACAGTAGAGGGGCGAGGGGAAGGCGCCGTGGTCGCTGAGGATTGAACCGCGTCCGTGAATCTCGGTGGCGGCGGCCAGAATGACGGGAGGTAAAGCTTTGTGAAAATTCTTGCGGACGACCAGTGTGGCTGCTGGAGCCAGTAGCTCGATGTCTTCGGGTGGGATGTTGCCTTTGAGATCGACGACCCCGGCATAGAGTGGAATACGGGAAAGGAACTGATGTCTTCGTTCAAGGGCTTTGGAGCGCTCAAACTGCATGAGTTGAACGCCCTCCCGGCCCAACATACGTCGGACGGCGTCGATAGTGGGCGAGCCGATCATAAAGACCGCATCAACTTCGCCCTCGTACAGCATCTGCTCGGCTGCTTCGCCTCCGGCATCGACGGTCATCACCTGGTCGATCACCTCGGCATCTTCCAGCAGCTCCAGCGCGACGGCTCGAGTGCCGCTGCCCTCGGGGCCTATGGCTATCCTTTTGCCTTCCAATTGAGAAAAGCGGCTCTGGGGTACGTCACTGCGGATGAAGAGCCAGAGCGGCTCGAAATAGACGCTGCCTAAAGAGACGAGTTCCACGTCGGCGCTCGGCGGTACGATGCCACCTTGCACGAAGGCTATGTCGGCTTTGCCTTCAACCAGAAGGCGCAAATTCTCGGTCGAGCCCTTCGTCTCCAGAACCTGCACGTTGAGGCCCTCTTTAGCAAGCTCTTGCTTGTACATCTGGGCATATCGATTGTAAGCTCCCCAACTGGACCCGCTGGCAAAACGAAGGGTCTTCGGTGGGGGCGCCCCCACGAAGGTGAAGGCAAGGAGAAATCCGATAAGCGTGAGGATTATGCCGGGAGTCAAGACGGCCCACAGCTCTCGATTGAGGACGGCTTTTGGGTCCTCCAGCTTCGCGGGTTTACCTGGCTGGCTCGACATCAGGCCCCTTCGAGCATGCCCATTTGATACATGGCATGCTTGAATTCGTCGAATTCTTTGTAGTGAAAGGTGCGCCAACCGGCCTTCTTGGCAGCCTCCAGATTGTCGGTGCAGTCGTCCACCAAAAGGCACCTGGAGTGCGAGGTCTTGGAAAGTTCGACAGCCTTGTCGAACATTTTGGAGTCGGGTTTGCGCAAGCCGACATTGCAGGAGAGAATGACGGGATTGAAGTGCTCGTAGACCTTCTCCCGTTGCAGAATGACGGCGTGTTCCTTGATCACGTTGGAAAGGACGGCCACTCGGCAGTGGGCTTTCAGTCGTCGGACCAGATCGACCAAGTCCTGGTCGACGTTGAGACGGTCGGTCAGCAGCCCTTCCCAGAAACCCTTGAACTTCCAAGCCGGCACCGATTTGCCACCGTTGGAGGCGATGTTTTCGCACACTCTCTGCCAAAATTTCTCGCTGTCGATCTGAGCGATCTCCAGAGCAGCGAGGTTTTCCGCGGTGGCCCTTTTGAGGGTGTCTTCGTCGCAGCCGAAAAACTGGCAGCCGAGTTTCAAATATCCGGCCATCGGAGCGTCGACGACGACACCGCCAATGTCGAAAAAGATCGTGCGAACAGGACGTTTTGGCTTGAACAGACTGCCCATTAGGGTAGGAATTCACTCCTGGACGGTACCGCCTTGGACTCGACTCCGGTGCGAGTGCCTGTTTGCAGTACCAGCATGCCGCTACTGGGCGCCACGAAACGGTTTACCAAGACCGGATGAGGATCGTAAACCACCCGCACCTCGTGCTGGCCCGGACTGGGAAAGAGCCCGAGCGGCGGCGAGCCGAGCAATGTTCCGTCCACATAGACCCGCGCGCCGGGCTCGTCCGAGAGCAGAATGACGGCTCCCTCGCCACCTGCATCCAGAGCTTGTTGGACATCTCGTTTGATGGCGTCGGGACTGGCTCCCAGTTGGGAGGTCATGAGCGCTCGCTCTAAGAGCACTTCCGGCACATTTTCCGTCTTTTTCAGCTGTTCGAAAGCCTGTAGGGTGCGTCCGCGCATACGTTCAAACCGAGAAATCGCTATCGCTACCCCCGGGCTAAGTGTGGGGCGCTCGGAGATCCCGGTGGTCAACACGGCTGCTTCTTCGGCTTTCCCCGCCTCGATCAACCCACGTGCTCCCCAAAGACGGAACACCTCCTCTTGGGGCATCTTGCTCAACGCTTCCTGGTAGTATCTGTTTTGGCTGGCGGCGTCGCGATTGGCTCGCGCTTCCACGGCTTTCATGAAGAGCGCCGTACCGGAGTCGGGGCGCGCCCGAGCCACCTTCTGCCAGGCATCGAAAGCAGGGCCGGCAAATCCGTACAGATAGTGCAGCTTGCCGGTATAAAAATCCAGAACGGCCAACTGCGGATGGCCGGGGAAACGCTGCTTAAGCTCTTGAATGCGCTCCAGACCGCTCCGGTAGCTACTCTCCAGAGCTCGCCGGCCTCCGGCCAAGATCAGATTGCGCTTCGCCGAGTCGTCGGAGGGATCTTTGGAGAGGGCGGTCTCGAAGGTGGCGATGGCATCGTCGAACTGCCCGTTGAGGTAGTAGGCAAAGCCCAGCGCATTGAAGCCTTCGACCTGGTCGGGATAGTCGGCCACTAGCTTTTGGAAAGAGGAGATCGCGGTAGCGTAATCGCCCGAACCGAGAGCTTTGTCGGCTCGTGCTTTGTCCTCGGCGTAGGACTGAGCCAAGCCGGGTTGAACCAGTGCCAGCAGCAACAAAATGGATATGACCCAAGGGAGTAGTTTCACGCCCCATCCTTTTGACGGGAGCGTTACATGACCTACAGGGACCAATAAAAAAGCCCCCAGAGAGGGGGCCCCAAGTAGGGATGCGCTTACTCGATTACGATAGATTTACGCTTGGCTTCGGGTGCCTTGGGGAAGGTGACTTCCAGTACGCCGTCAACGAAGCGTCCTTTGCTGTTCTCAACATCAAGTTTGTGAGGGATACGTAGGGTCCGGGTGACTTCGCCGTGGGCCGACTCTTGGAGCAGGCTCTTGGCCTCTTCGGGCAGTTCGAACGGTCGGACTGTCGCTTTCACGGTCAGGAGTTGATCTTCAAACTCCACGCTGATGTCTTCCTTGGCGGCACCGGGCAGGGTGGCTCGCAGGACAATGTTCTCTTCGGTCTCGTAGATGTCCAGGGCCAGCTCCAGCGCCTGGTGGGTGTGGGGGAATCCGTTTCTTTGGAAGGTTCTGTTTAGCATGTTACCAAGCTCCATCATTTCGTTTACGGGTGTCCATCTTACTAAGTTCATTTTGCCTCCTTGACAGGTTGAAGTTGTGTTGGTCTTCAATTGATTTCTAAAGTCATCATAAAACGTAGTTGTTAGACGGGGCTTTCAGAAAAGTTAGAGATGCATAAGATACCCGTTGCAATTGCGTTAAGTGTCTAGCAGGCAAAGACCCGTGGCGCTATTGTAGGGCTGTAAGAAGCGATTGGCGGTGCTGTCATTTTTTTCGGTAAGAAAAAATCCAAGCCCGAGCAGGTTGAAAATGCTCAAGTGGACTCCCTGGAAGTGGAAGTCGATATCGGCGACGGCCCGGAAGCTATGCGTGTGCTGGAATCTCTCCTAGGGGACGTGGTGCAAGCTGGTGGAGGTGGGGCCGGGGTGCTGGTGACGAGTCAGGACGGTAAGCCGAGAACATCCACCTACGGATTCGACGTCGATGAAGAGCAAGTTCTCAAGCCGCTTATGGAAGAGGCTGTGAGAGAACTCACCGAAGCGGGTGACTACGACTCGGAGATGGTCATGCGCGTCCGCCAGCAGTCGGGAGCCTCGTCGGCACTCGGTATACCGGTGAGAGTCGGCGGGAAATCTATCGGCATGTTTTGCTTGCTCCACGACGAAGACGACGACAAGCTTCTCAACGACGCCTCCGGCATCTACCACCTCATTGCCGACCGGGTCGAAGTCACCATTCAAAACGCCCGGCTTCTCAAAAGACTGCTCACGGAAAGACGATGGCTGGAAGCGGTGGTCCAGCACTCCTCCGACGGAGTGGTGATTCTCGACCGCGACGGTCTGGTGGTGGGTTACAACGTCACCATGTCGGAGCTTTCCGGATGGCTGATTGGAGAGGCCGTGGGACGCCCTTCTCACGAAGTGTTTCCTTTGAGATTGGAATCCCGCCCCGAGGTCTCGACCTCTCTGGTGCGGGTCGGACGAAGGTTCTTCGGTGAGAGGACGGAGCCGATGGAGGCTCAACTGGCCACCCGCCGAGGTCAGGTCTTGGACGTGGAAGTCTCGGGCGCCCCGCTCTTTGATGAGGAGAGCAAGCCGCTGGGCTGGGTGATGATGCTGAGGGACATCTCTCGTCGCAAGGAGATGGAGAGGCTTCAGAAAGTCTTTCTCTCGGCTGTCTCCCACGAACTCCACACACCGATTGCGATCATCAAGGGCTTTGCCGGTCTGATGGCCGATCCCGATATGGAACTTCCTAGAAAAACGATCCAGGAGAAGGCCGCCATCATTATCGAGGAGAGCGAACGGCTAGAGAAGATGGTCAAGCAGATGTTGGAGGCCACCCGCATTCAGGCGGGAGGCTTGAAACCTTCGCTCAGCACCGAAAACGTGGCTCAACTGATCTATCGCGCGGTGGAGAAGATTCAACCCGTGGCCAGGGCTGCGGGCTGTATAGTGACCGCCGATGTCGAGCCGCCGGAGTTTCTCGCTCTGGTGGACGGGGCTCGGGTCCAGCAAGTCGTGATCAATTTGCTGGAGAACGCCACCAAGTACAGTAAAGGCGGCAAGATCGAAGTGACGGGTCGATTCAACGACCGACATCTCGTGATCACGGTGGGCGATGACGGCCCCGGCGTGCCGATGGAGGAGCGGGACAAGATGTTTGAGCCGTTTGTCCGAGGAAAGACATCGGCTCACGCGGGCGGCTCAGGTTTAGGACTCTACATCGCCAAAGCGATCGTGGAGGCGCACGGAGGGACACTCTCCCTCGAGGCGAGCAAGGCAGGTGGTGCGCTCTTTAAGATCCAACTGCCCACTCGCAAGAAAGAAGATATTTAGGAGATAAACTCGTGGCAAACGATTTCAAGGATAGACGAATACTGGTGGTGGAGGATGAGCCCCATATGTTGGACCTCATCCGAGTCACCTTGGAGGGTGCGGGCTTCATTGTGTCCGGCGCGCTCACCGGTACGGAAGGTCTGGAACGGATGCGCGAGGAGCTGCCGGACCTGGTGGTCCTGGACTTGAACTTGCCGGATATCTCCGGGTTCGAAGTACTGCGGCAGATCCGCCAGACGGTGGGGGTGCCGGTCATTATGGTGACGGTTCAGGCTTCCGACGACGACCGCGTGCTCGGCTTGGAGCTGGGCGCCGACGACTATATGGGCAAGCCGTTTAACCACCGCGAGTTGGTGAGTCGAATCAAAGCCGTGCTTCGGCGCACCGAGACGCCGGCTCCAGTCAGCCGAGGGTTGGTGGAGATCGACGAGCGTTTGCAGGTGGACCTGGATCGCCGAGAAGCCGTTGTCGAGGGAGAGCGCGTGCATCTCCGACCGACGGAATTCAAGCTGCTTCATCAGTTCATTAACCATCCCGGCAGACTACTGACCCACGAGACTATCCTCTCCAGGGTTTGGGGGCCGGAGTATCGTGACGACACTCAGATATTGAGACTCTACGTCACCTATCTGAGGAAAAAGCTAGAGAAAGACCCGAGCAATCCGCGCTATATCTTTAATGAACGTGGTCTCGGCTACAGATTTGCGGCTTATCGAGAAGCCTGATTTCTTGACTGGAGAGGGTGTTCTAGACGCTTGGGTTGACGGACAGAAGTCCGGCGAATGGCTCCAAAGAATGGTGGGATGGCGCGGATATCTCTCGCTCTGAATCGAGTTCAGTGGGAACGTTTCAGGTTGAGGTGGCGCATCTACCCAAAGGAGAGCGAGATTTCACAGGTCTCAAGGCGGCTCGGGTGCGATCCGAGATTTTGGGAACGTTAGGCAGATATTGCTTCTGCTCGCCGGTCCCGATCTGGTACGACGGAGTTTCCATCACCGAGTTACTCCGCGATCCCAATTGCGGAATTCCAGGGGCGATGCCGCTGCTTTGTCTTCCCTACAACGGCCCCGGTTGTCTCCCGCGCCTCACGCTGACTCGCAGCGAGAGCTTGTTCAAGATAAGACATCAGGGTCTAGCGATGTTGCGAGAAGATGCTGTTTTTCCGGTGACGGGCTGAAGACGGACCTGAGCGGATTCCGTTTTTCGGAAAGAGAGCGAGTTCTGGAACGGTGCAAGCAGGCGCGAGACGGGCTCGTTGACTCCCTCCAAAGTCTGGAGGGCGGAGCAGAGCCTCTTTCCTCCAAGGCAGCGGCTGCCTTCCCCATGCGTGGATTGCGCAACTGGCTGGCCGCCTACGCGGGTGTCGGTACTTTGGCCGCGGGGCCGGCCGGCTTTGTTCTTTTTACGGTTCACGGCCTGGGCATGGCCTCCATGGTGGGTTTGGCCGTGAAAGTCGACGAAATCTTCTCGCGTCGAAAGCTAGGGCAGTTCTCTGTCTCGGACCTGCTCGCGAAGCTGGAGAATGTGAGAATCGGGGTCCCTGAAGAGAAACCGCCACCGGTCAAACCTCGGAGCGCACGCTAGCCCTGAAAGAAAGTCGACTTCACGTTGTCAAACCGATAAATCTTGGGCCAAAATTTCCCCGTCAGCCAGAGCGTATCGCTGCCATCGTCATAGGCGATTCCGTTCAAGACCTCTTCATAGCCGACCTGATGCTGCTTCACCAGGTCGGTCAAATGGATCCACCCCACAACTTTCCCTGATTTCGGGTCTATCCTCGCAATAGCGTCACTGGTCCAGATGTTGGCCCAGATTTCTCCGTTGACCCATTCCAGTTCGTTAAGTCGTGGCACTGGATTCCCGCTTCCATCAACGACCTGGAGCTTTGTGGCGGTGGTAAGATTCTCGGGTTTGAGAAACCTCAGTTGGTCGGAGCCATCGGTGAAAATAAGCAACTCGTTGTCCGGGTCGACCGCCAGTCCCCATCCTTCCGTTCCGTAGAATAGCTCACCTTGGGGCTCTAGCTCTTTATTGTAGAGAACACAGACCCCGGCACGGTAGGTGAGTTGGTAGAACCGATCTTTAAAAAAGGCCAGCCCTTCTCCAAAAAACTCGGGGTTCATGTCGGTCTCGGCTTCCACCTCACCCGTCTCGGGATTGAGCCGCCTAACTTTGCTGTGGCCGACTCTTCCCGTGCTCTCGTAGAGCTTGCCGTCGAGAAACAGCAGCCCCTGGGTGAAGGCGTCCGTGTCGTGGTCGACAGAGCCGCTGGGTTGGGGGTTGTCGATATTCGGTAGGCCGTCCGGTTGAGACGGCACCTTGCTGATGGGAGGCGGTTGACTCTCGGCGGATGCCGCGGACCTGGTCTGCTTGCAACTCGCGAAGAAGCAGAGGATCACAGTCAGGGCGACGAGCAGTTTGAATCGGTTCATATGATGAGTGTCTTCATTAAGGATGGATTCGCTCCTTGGGGTCGAAGCTGATTGGTAGCTTAACATAAGAGGTCGCAACCATCGATATAATACCGATTGTGGTAGGTTGTCTTTTGGCTCTGATCGGGGGGTTTCTCCTCGGTCGGCACACCGAAAAACAACGCCACGAAGCACTGGGTAAAGGGGCCGAAGAATTACTTGAAAAAGCGCGAATAGAATCTGAAGCAAACCGTGATCGGCGTCTCTTAGAGGCCGAACGCGAAGCGTCGGAGATTCGCAAGAAGGCCGAAGAACTGAGCGAGGAAAAAGAGAAATCTTTTCGCGCCAAGACCGAAGAAATCGAACGAGAGAGACGCGAGCTACAGGCCCGCGAAGAACTGGTCCGCAAGAGGGAGGAGCGGGCCGACGCCCTGCTTGAAAAACGAGAGAAAGCCCTGGAAGAAGCTCAGGAGCAGTTGACTTCTGTTGCCGGATTGTCGGCCGAAGAGGCCACCGCACAGCTGATCTCCAAAGTTGAGAGAGAGAACGAAAACGTCCTGGCACGCAAGATCCGTGAAGGTGAGAAAGCCGCCCAGGAAGACGCCGATCGAGTCGCCAGACGAGTGATCGCCACTGCGATCCAGCGTTGGGCTGCCGAGCAGGTTTCGGAGATGACCGTCTCCATCGTGAACCTCACTTCCGATGAGATGAAGGGTCGCATCATCGGTCGAGAAGGGCGCAACATCCGTATTCTCGAGAGCCTGACCGGCGTCGAATTTATCATCGACGATACACCGGACGCGGTCGTTCTGAGCTGTTTCGACCCGGTTCGTCGGGAAGTCGCTCGCTTGGCGCTGGAAAAACTAGTCTCAGATGGCCGCATCCACCCCGCTCGCATTGAAGAGATGGTGGACAAGGCTCGCCTGGAGATCGAAGAACGTATCGTGGAAGAGGGAGAGGAAGCCGTTCGCACGGTGGGTCTCTCCGAACTGGACCCGGAGTTGGTCAAGTTCTTAGGTCGCCTTGCCTTTCGCAGCTCCTACGGTCAAAACGTCTTGTCGCATTCCGTCGAAGTGGCGTTTCTGTCGGCTCAGATGGCGGCTGAGATCGGCGCTGATGTGGAGCTTTCCAAGCGCGCCGGATTGCTCCACGACATCGGCAAAGTGGCGGTGGAGTCCACCGACGGCCCCATCGCCGTCGGCCCCCACGCTCTGGTAGGCGGACGTCTCTGCCGCAAGTACGAGGAGACCGAAGAGGTGGCTCACGCGGTGGAAGCCCACCACGAAGACGTGGAGCAGCGGACGGTGGAAGCGATGCTGGTGCAGGCTGCCGACGCTATCAGCGCAGCCCGGCCCGGGGCTCGCCGTACCCGAAAGCAGACTTACGTCAACCGATTGGAAAACCTGGAAACCATCGCCGAACGCTTCGAGGGCGTGGAGAAGTGCTACGCCATCGCCGCCGGTCGTGAGGTCCGCGTCTTCGTCCGTCCCGAGGAGATCGACGACAAAGGGGCTACCGTGCTCGCTCGCAAGGTGGCCACTCAGATCGAAGAAGAGGTCCGTTTCCCGGGCTCTATTCGGGTGACGGTGATTCGCGAAACTCGTTCTTTCGACGTGGCTAGATAGACCAATCGGTCATGGTCATTGGGCGATAAGAGTGCTAGGATGATGGTGTATGAGTCCGCGTAGCGCTGAAGCGTCCGACGGGGTCGCCTTCCTAACCGCCCTGTTGATCCGATTTCCGGAGCTCGGGTCGGCGACCCTGGGTCCGAAGCTGGGGGAGATACGGCTAGAGTTTTATCTAGACCGTGAAATCGACACCCAGCGCTTTACCGATTTCGTAGAGAAGTTCCGCATGTCGTGGGACCTCTTTTTTGATCTGGTCAGGGCCAAAACCTCGGAGAGGCGCATTACTCGAGTGGTGGACTACCCCACCGAGACTCACGAGGACGGTTCGGAGGTCGAGATTATCCGAGTCACTCGAGACCTGGAAACCCTCTCCCTGGAAGAGCTGTCACTCGTTGTGAGTTTGATTCGAGATCGCTTTTTAGCCGTCTTGATAGAAGGAGAACCGGTGCCGGTGGCCGAGTCAAAATACCAGGAACAAGTGTTGCTGAGAAGTCTTGATAAAGTGCGGTCTGATCCGTATTCGTGCGGCGTGCTGACCGGCTTCCGTGATGAAATGCGGGTCCTGGTCTACGCCAACGACAAAGGTGAAGCTCCGACCACCACTTACCCCGGGGGCAATCGATAGGGCGTGCCCATTGAACTGCACTGTCATTCCACAGCCAGCGATGGAGATTGCACTCCCACCGAGATCGTGGAGCGCGCTTTGGCCCTGGGTATCACCAGCCTCGCACTCACCGACCACGACACGGTCGACGGGGTGTCGGAGGCGATGGAGGCGGCCCGCTCTCACTCCCTCAGGGTGATCCCCGCAGTGGAGCTTTCCTGCCATTTTGAACAACGCGAGGTCCATCTGCTCGGCTACTTTGTGGAGCATCGGGACCCCGACTTTCTCACCTTGCTGACCCAGATGCGCGAAGAACGTCGAGAGCGAGTCCGGAAGATTTTGCAGAAGCTAGAGGCGCTGGGCATCGAGCTTTCCTTCGAAGATGTGGAGAAAGAAGCCAGCGGGGACGCCCTGGGTCGACCTCACGTTGCCAACGCCCTGGTGAAAGCGGGACACTGTCCGACCGCGGCTCAGGCTTTCGATTCCTACATTGGCAACCACGGCCCGGCCTACGTAGGCCGCAGCCTGCTCTCCCTCGAAGACGGAATTGAAGCCGTTCGAAGAGCAGGAGGTGTATCGGTGATAGCCCATCCAGGCACTTGCAGAGATTGGCCGCGCGTTGAGCGGATGATGCAGCTTCCCGTCCACGGCATTGAGGTTTGGCATCCCGCTCACAAGAAGGCGGACCGAAAAAGAGCGAAGCGTTTGGGGAGTCGATACGGGAAGGTGTTGACCGGGGGAAGCGATTTTCACGGCCCGCGGGGGGATTACCACGAGATGGGTAGCTCCAGGGTCACCGAACGGGTCGTCTCTCGACTCCAGGAGATCGGGGAGCGAACGCTTGTCTGAGGACGTCGACTTTCTGGATCGATGCCGGAGTTTTCGGGATAAAGGGTTCCGGTTTCTAGGTTTGCAGACCAACGGAAGCCACGTGACTTATCTCTTTAAGGGAGAGGGCGAGGTGGTGAACGTCCAGCAACCTATCGAAGACGGGGGAGTTTTATCAATTGCTCAGGTCTTTCCCCTGGCCGACTTTCCGGAACGGCAGATGTATCAAGACTGCCGGGTGAAAGCGATCGGCAACATCAACTTAGTACCACGGGAGTCGTCATGAGAATACGCGGAATGGTTTTGCCGATTTTTCTGGCGGCTCTGCTCGCTTTGCTGGGGCCGGCCGAGGCCCAATCGGTCAACGCCCGCAATATGCTGAAGATAGCACGCTCCCACGCTGAAGCGGGGGAGTGGGAGAAGGCGAAAGACTACGCGGAGAAGGCGCTCAAAGACGAGCCTGGTTATGTGGACGCGCTCTATATGCGAGCGTTCGCTTATCGGGAGCTGGAAGAGTATCCGAAGGCCGAAGCCGATTTTCGCGAAGTCATTCGACAGAGTCCGACGTATCTTCCGACTTACGGGGGCCTGGCCGAGGTGTACATGCGTCAGAAGCAGTACGACAAGGCCGATAAAGTGTTCGTAGACCTGGCGGCCCAGCCTCAGGGGGGCACCTGGGCCAGCTACTATCGAGGGGTGGTGGCCTATCTGCAAGGCGACTTGACCAAGGCTGAGGGGTTTTGGAAAGACGCCATTAAGGGAGACGTCAACCTGGCTCCCGCTCACCACAACCTGGGCGCTCTGTATTTAGCTCAAGGCGATCCCCGCAAAGCCCTGGTCAAATTTCGTGAGGCCCTCGGCAAGAAGCCTGAGACGGCGCTCTACTTGTTTCACATCGCCTGGGCCCAGGAGAGACTGGGTCAGAAAGCTGAAGCCCAACAAACTCTCAAAACGGTGATGGACAAGCACGTCGAAGACCAACAGTTCTGGCTTTTGGCGCGTGGGCTCAACAGTCTGATGGCCGGCAATCCCGATGCCGCGGTGAAGCTTCTTCAGACCGTGGCCGAGCAACACGCCGACAATCTGGACGTCTGGGTTCTGCTCGGACGAGCGCACCTGGCGCTAAACCAGCCCGACAAAGCTCGAGAGGCTCTCAAGACCGCGAAAGAACTGGACGGAGCGTTCGTGGAGGTCGATGAACTGATAAAGAAGCTTCCGGTGGAGGCCAAGGCGCCTGCCGAGACAGCTCCCGAGTCGGGCGGGGCGGAGCCGGAAGCTAGTCCGTTTGATAGCGCGCCCCAGGAGGCTGCTCCTGGAGAGACGCCTGAGGCCGCGCCCGTTGAGAATGCTCCGGAAGAGGGGAGTCCGGAGGAAGCGGTTCCACCCGAACCGGAGGAGGCTCCGCCCGTAGAGGACCCCGAGGTCTAGTTCTTAGGTTCCCCAAACCGCTGTCTCAGCGTGTCCACAAAGCCCCGATGCACCTTGGGAAGAATCGGCCTGAATGGCGACCGGTCGTATTTCCAGGCCGCATAAAACACCCAGATCAATAGGGCAATGGTGAAAGACACGTTCTGCCAGCCGTTGAGTTTCCATTGGCCTTCCCAGAGCAGGTGACCGTAGTCTCTCGTGAACGGGCCGAAGTAGTAGATCGGCCAGAGATCGTCGATGGTGTCGGTGGGTCCGCGAGAGCCGACAAAGTCGCACAGACAGTGGAAGTGGGCGATCAGCATCGACCACCAGAACACTTGGTTCTTATGAATGGCTTTCCAGGCCAACAGCCCTGACAGCACGATGATCCCCGCCAGTCCGTGGAACAGGAAATGGTGGAAGTCGGCGTAGAGATTGGTCTCGGGTCCACCCAGAGCGGGGCTGGCGAAATCGCAAACGACGCCGAGGCTATCCAGGTCCGGCAAGATACCGGCGCATGCCACCAGCATCTTGTCGCGGTCCTCTTCAAGGACCGTGTCAGCCACTACCCAACTGGCCAAAAAATGGGTAATCGGACTCATGCGGACCCCCAGGAAGCTTTTTCTACAAACATTGCCATTCGAACGCCCATTCGTTCTGCCGCCCTTTCGCAGTTCCTCGGCCCAAGTAGGCACATCCGTCTTGTCCCCATTGCCAACGAGCTTCTTTCAGGCTGTCTATTTGTAAAACATATTTCGGGTCAGCCGGATGCTCGTTTTGCGGAGCCCAGTATATCTCCGACTGCACCAACGAAGGCCAGCCGCCGAGCTTCACGCCTCGCGCGGTTGGGTGCTGCTCGCTGAAGGCGTCCCAAAGCTCGTCCTCCATATCTTCCTCCAGGTCTTCGAAACACGGATAGTCTTCAATCAAGGCGGGCGGGCCGAGCGACACCTGGCGGATTTCAGCCTCGAGGTTCGGAGCATCCAAAGCCTTCAACTTGGAGAGAATCTTGTATGTTCGGACCAACCAGGAACCTTCACTCTCCGGACAGCTTTCCGAATCGACGAACAGGGTCAGCAGACGAATATCCTCGGTACCCGGAGGTCGGTAGACCAGATCCTCAAGGTTCAACTGCAAAATTCCGAGCATCGGACGTCCCCCGTATTGCGGCCAGTCTTCCTCGGGAAGGCCAACCTTGACCGCCCCGAAATACGAACCCAGGAGTTCCTTGCTTGATTCGATAGAAGGCTCGTACAGCACGGCCGGTCTCATCACACGCTCGCGTAGCGCCTCGATTTCACTCACCAGGGTGACCTTCTGCACTCTGATTGTCCTGGCCTTGCGGAGGAGACTTCACCGTGCAGAACCCGAACGCTCCGCCTTCCAGAAGGAACTTCGGGTGGCTATGCACGATTATACTCAGTCATCATGCGCCGATTTTTAATTATACTTCTCGTCCTCGTCATCGCGGGATGCGGGAAGACTCAGTCCGATCCGGACAAGATCGAACTCAGCTTCTGGACCATCAGTCTCTCCCCCAGCTACGACGACTACATCAACGGCCTTATTGCAGAGTATGAGCGGCAGAACCCGCATGTAAAGCTCAACTGGGTCGACCTGCCACAACAAGCCTCCAGTCAGAAGCTGATGGCCGGTATCGCCGCGGGGGCTCCCCCCGACCTGGTGAACACCAGTACGGAATTCGCCCTGATACTGGCCCAATACGGAGCGATCGCCGAGATCAGCGACCACCTCTCGCAAGACGAGATCGAACGCTATTTTCCGAATCTCTGGTCTTCCACCGAATATGACGGTAAGGTCTACGCCTTCCCGTGGTACGTCACCACCAAGGTGACTATGTACAACAAAGAGCTCCTGGCCAAAGCCGGTCTCGACCCGAACAAGCCTCCCGAAACTTTGGAAGAGCTGGAAAGGCAGGCAAGACTGGTCAGTGAAAAGACCGATGCGGTCGGTCTGATGCCCGACATTCGCATCTGGAACGACTGGGCGATGGAAGGAGCACCCGCCGTTGACCGGGAGAAGCTGGAGCCTCTCTTCACAGACCCGGATTCGGTGGCGGTCCTGGACCGCTATCGACAACTCTATAAGGACCAGGTTATGCCTCCGGAGACCCTGACAGAAGGTTACCGTGGTGCGCTCGATCGCTACAAAGCGGGTAGCCTGGCCTTCTTAGAAGCGGGACCACAATTCTTGCTCAGGATCAAGGCCGACGCGCCCTCGGTCTACGAGGTCACCGGGCTTGCCCCCATGCCGCGCACGAAAACCAACACGCTACCCGCCGCGACCATGGATTTCGTGGTGCCGCGAGCTTCCAAGCACAAAGAAGAGGCGATCAAGCTGGGCTTGTTCTTGACCTCACCGGAAGCGCAGTTGGAGTTTTGCAAGCTGGTGCCGATTCTGCCTTCCACGGTGAAGAGTGCGGAAGACCCCTTCTTTCAGTCGGGCGGTGAAGACCCTTTGCAAGCCGAAGCGGTTCGCATCTCGCTCTCCCAGCTCCCCAGAGCCCGTGATTTCAATCTGGGATTGCCTCGCCAGAAAGACCTGATGCGAAGTCTGCAAAACGCGGTGGAACAGGCGGTTCGCGGAGAGAAGCCGACGGCGGAGGCACTCTCGGAAGCGGCTCGTGAATGGGAGAAGACTCTGGCCCCTTTCAGGAGTAACAAGTGAAGATCGAAGAGCTGACCGCGATGGTCGTGGACTTTCGAGAGCGTCGCGACTGGGCCCAGTATCATCATCCGAAAGAGTTGGCCTCGGCTCTTTCTATCGAAGTCTCCGAGATCATGGAGCTGTTTCGCTTTAAGTCCGCCGACGAAGTCAAGGAGATGGTCAAGGAGCCGGAGTTTCGGGAAAAGGTGGGGGCGGAGCTTGCCGATTCGCTTTTTCTCCTTCTTTTACTGGCCCATGAGAGTGGGGTCGATCTTTCGCGAGCGTTCCGGGAGAAGCTGGACATTTTGGAACAACGGTACCCCGAAGACCAGGCCCGTGGTCGCAACGACAAATGGACCGTCTATCAGGAGAGTGAAGCGGGGGCTTGAAGGATTTTCCGAAAGGGAAAATAATTCAATGCCATGAGGCGCAGCCCATGGATAGCCTGGGTCTTCCTGGCTCCGGCGCTCCTAATTCTAGGAGTGTTCACCTTCTATCCCATTTTTTGCGGAGTCGCGCTCGCCTTTACTGAGTTTTCTCTTCTTCGACACACCACCGAAGGGCAGTTGGTACCCCCTCAATTTGCCGGATTCGGAAATTTTCAGAGGCTGTGGGTGGATCCCTATTTTTGGAAAGCTCTGCTGAACTCCATAACCTATTTGGCCGTTGTCCCGGTGATACAGTTGGCGTCCATAGCCCTGGCCGTCCTGGTGGACAAACCGTTTCGGGGAAGAAATTTCTTTCGGACCGCGTTCTACATCCCGGTCATCACTTCGGTCGTCGTCATCGGCATCACCTGGCGATGGGTGTTTCGCTCCGACGGCTTGGCCAACTTCCTCTTGGGATTGGTGGGCCTCGGGCCGGTCCAGTTTCTCACCAGCCCGGACACAGCACTGCTGTCCATCATGTTTGTGACGCTGTGGCAGGGTCTGGGCTACTACATGATTCTCTATCTTGCCGGTCTCCAGACCATCCCGATCGAGCTCGAGGAGGCGGCTGTCTTGGACGGCGCCGGTCCGAAGGAAGTGTTTTGGCACATAACCGTCCCCATGCTGAAGCCCACGATCGCTCTTTGTTCCATCATCAGCTGTATCTCCGCACTCAAGGTGTTCGGCGAGATCTTCGTGATGACACCGCAGGGCGGTCCAAACCAGAGCACTCTCACCATGGTGTACTACATCTATCTCAAGGCGTTCGAGGATTTTGACATCGGCTACTCCGCGGCTATTGCTTTGGTGCTGGCGGGAGTGGTCGGGATCATCAGTTGGATCAACGTTCGTTACTTCCAAGACGGCGGGCTCAACAGCTATGGCTAGTGCCCTCCGTTGGTTTGTACTCTGCGCCGTGGCCGCGCTCTGTCTCGGCCCTTTCCTGTTCCTTGTCTCCACTTCTTTAGAAGGCGGGGACGTCTTTCAGCTCGACTCGGTCGTTGATCTTCTGCCCAATGAGTTCGACACTTCGGCCTATTCCGAGGTGTTCGAAAAGCTTCCCGATCTCAAGTACTTCTTTTTGAACACCGCCTTCCTGTGCTTCTTCGGAGTGCTCATCGAACTCGTCTTTGCGACTCTCGCCGCCTATCCGCTGGCGCGGATGAACTTCAGGGGCAAGGGTTGGATCATGGCGGGCCTTCTGGCCACCATGATGCTTCCCAGCCAGGCCAACATCATCGTCAACTTCGTGACTATCCGGCAGATTGGTCTTTACGACACTCTCACCGCCGTACTCTTGCCTTCGGCCGTATCGGTTTTCGGTATCTTCTTAATGCGGCAAGCGTTTCTGGTGGTGCCGAAAGACCTGGAGGACGCCGCGCGAATGGACGGTGCGAGTGAGTGGTATATCTTCTTGAGAGTGATGGTGCCTCTGACGCGACCGGCTCTGGGGACTCTGGCCCTCTTTTCTTTCGTGGCCCACTGGAACAGCTTTATGTGGCCGCTGGTCATTCTGCAGGACCGCACCAACTATCCCTTGAGCGTGGGCCTGGCTTATATGGCCAACACCTTCGACAGCAACTTTCGTCTGGTGGCCGCCGGTTCGGTCATGGCGATGATCCCGATTTTAGTTCTCTTCCTGGTCCTGCAAAAGCAGTTCATCAAAGGCATCACCGCCGGGGCCGTTAAGTAAAAAGCCCCGCTTGTCAGCGGGGCTTTCGCATTCACTCGGCTGGTAAGGTCGGCGCCTTGTCCAGCTTGCTGAACACCATCTCATCCACACAGCCACCGACCACCGCGTCGCCCCAGACGTTGACGGCGGTTCGGACCCGGTCGAGGAACCAGTCGATGGAGAGCAGTAGTCCGACCCCTTCGGTGGGAAGACCGGCCGCGTTGAGAACGATCAGCATCGTTACTAGCCCGGCCTCGGGGATGCCGGCGGCACCGATCGCGGCCAGAGTGGCCGTCACGAACACCACCAGTTGACCCTGGAAGTCGAGTTGGATCCCGTAGGCCTGGGCGATAAAGATAGCGGCCACCGACTCGTACAGAGCGGTACCGTTCATATTCACCGTGGCTCCCAGGGGAAGAACGAAGGCCGTGGCTTCGGGCGAAACGCCTGCTTCTTCCGAGCATTCCATGGTCAGTGGCAAGGTGGCCGAAGAGGAAGCTGTGGAGAAGGCTGTGGTGAGAGCCTTGAAAAGAACCTTGAAGAAGGTGATCGGGTTGCGTCTGGCCAGCAGTGCGTAGATACCCGCCAGTAGAGCCGAATGGAAAAGCAGGGCCAGGATCACGCAGAGTGAGTAGTTGCCGAGCTTGCCCAACTCACCCATAAAGGCCGAACCACCGCCGGCCTTCCCCAGACGGGCCGCGATCAGGGCGAAGATACCGATCGGCGCGGTGTACATGATGAGATTCACCATCTGCATCATGGCCTCGGAGATCCCATCGAAGAGATCCAGCACCAGTTGACCTTTGCTGCCCAAGGTCGTGAGAACGCCACCAAAGAGAAGCGAAAAGAAGATGAGGGGCAAGATGTCGGTGTGGGAGGCCGATTCGATGACGTTCTCGGAAACCATCATTCGAAGCACTTTGGCGACAACACCGATGAGTGATTTTTCGCCTTCTTTTGTAGCTTCTTCGGCTTTCTCTTCGGTGGGAAATTTGGAAACCAATCTCCGTACCGGCTCGCCGCTCTCGGTGTAGTAGGGACGATCTTTGTCCAACACCAGGTAGTTGTCGTCGGCCTTCACCACCATTCGGGTGGGAGGCTCTCCGCCCGCCCCTTCAACGGCCACGCCCTCACCGGGTTTGAGGATATTCACAAAGATAACCCCGATAAAAACCGCTAGAGCCGTCGTCGCGGCATACAGGCTTACCGTCACCAAACCCGGTTTGCCCAGCTTTCGCACGTCGCCGAGACTGGCGATTCCGGAAATCATGGAACTGACAACCAGAGGGACAATCAGCATCTTCAGGGCGTTTAGGAAGAGTTCTCCAAGAAATTCCAGACCTTCAGCCTGTTCCGGTGCGGCCGCACCGAAGGCCCCTCCTAAAATGACGCCGGCTATAATCGCCGGCAGCAACCACTTGGGACCGTGGCTGACCTGGTTCTCTTCTCCGGGATGGCTGATATCACTCATGCGCGCCGCTTTCGTCGGGGGTATGATAGCGACCTTTAGATGAGAAACGTCGCGCTGTCAGTCCATTGCATAAAAAGAAAAAGACAGCCGCTATAGCGTCTGTCTTCTCATCCTTATGCGGGTCTCAGGCTAGGCCGGTATCGCCGGCATCTCCGTGCCCAACCCCGCTGCGACCGCCTTCAATTCTTGAATCTCGACATCCACCACTCGATCGTCGGCGGTGGCCAGAGCTGCCAGATACTTCATGATCGTAGCCTTGTCTTCGGGTGTCAGCAGGCCCTTCATAGTGGAGGCGAGCTGCCGCGCCGCGGGAAGCTCATCGATCCCCTCCAGCAAAGTCTCAAAAATCAGAGGAGAAAACCCGGGAAGCATCTCCTCGCCGAGGGCGTTAGCCACTTTCTTCTCTTGCTCATCGATCACCCCGTCCGCTGCCACGAGTGATGCCGCCAGGGCCGCTGCCACGGTGGGTAAATCTGCGTGCAAATCCATCTAATCGTCCTCCCGGTGTCTGCTTTAGCTTTGGGACTGTTTGTGGGTGGGGGTTTGGGGACCTTTCGAACAATAGTTCGCGTTGTGTGGTCTAGATAGGCGGATGGACGGCTATTTGGGCAGTAATCTGGTCCGATCTCGCTGATCTTCAATCCAAATAGTGAAGCCAAACTGACCATGTGGTCAAAGGTCATGATTTTTACTTGTCGTAACAATTTAACTATGGGGAGTGTTTTGTTCACTTCTGTCCGCAACGCCGGACGTCCGCACTTGTTTCTGTTTTTGATTTCCAGTCTCTTGCTCTTGGTCACCGGCTGCGAAGTGGCGGAGACGGATTCCGCCGGAAACAGCACCGGTGGTTTTACCTCACTGGGCAACCAGCGGTACTTCGCGAACGAGGTCGCGCTTACCGTCGAGACCTCGACGGAGCCACTTCCACAGCAGTCGGTCCGCGGTCAGTTCCGCCCCGAGGAAGTCCGACAGCGCGTCAAGACTCCAACCGGCGACAAGGAAGTCCCGCTCGATGGAGACGGCGTGAATAACTTGATTGCTTACGCCCCGATCGATCTTGAGAAGTCCAATTTTGGTCCTGTCTACAATCTGGACCTGATCCCGACCTCAGGAAATTCTTTTGGGAGTTCCTCCGGTTCTAGGACATTGGTTTGGACGGTCCCCGAGTATGATCCGGAGACGGACCCCGTGCTCTTCACCGCCTTTGGGAAGAGTGGTGTTTTGACGGGGCGTTCGGTCACCATTCAGGAACAGTGGAGTTTTTCGAACTTTGATAAGATAAACCCAGATGATGAAAACGAGGAGCCTGTGCAAAAGGATCCACCCGTCGTCACCGTCCAAATTAGCGGCGTCGATTTTGAGGACGGCTCATCGAGTTTCGGGGGAAGAGTTCGGTACCAGTTTTCGTCTACGATACCAGGTCTTCACACTGTGGAAAATCACGTCGTTCATAGTGATGGAGCCGAGGGCGACGGCTCTTGGAGCTACTATCAGCGACGAATGGAGTTCGCGGAGGAGTTTCCAGAGTATGATGACTCCACGACCGATCCCGTGGAGATAAACAATACGATTATATGGGACGACGGCTCTCCGGTGAACGATGCTGAATGGGGAGTCGGCGTTGGAGATGAGAGCAAGCAAGGCACGGGCAGCGAAATCGCCGTGGTTTGGAAGCCATTGGAAGAGGTTCTGGAACAATATGTTGATCCGGCCACGGTTCCCGTCGAGGAAACCCTGGAGCCCACCCCACTAAGCGTCCAAGCTCGTGCCCCTGTTTTCTCCGAGGAGTGGGACAACATAGGCCCAGTCTACTACACCATAATTGGTGGAACCGATGTTCCTCGCAGGCCTGTTCTGAAGATAAAGAACGAGCAGATAGAGCCCACGGAGCCTTTCACGGAGGGCAACAACTATGCCAATGTTCTTGCTGATATAATCTTCTTCAACCCCGATATCATGCAGAGCGATATTCACTGGCAGGTAGACGTTAAAAACTCCGCCGGAGAGGTTGTTTGGGAAAAGCTGGCCACGGGGACTGGCTGGGATATCGCCGCAAGCTGGGATGGGACTTTGCAGGGAGGTCCGCTTCCTGCCGACGACAACGACCCGACCACCTACGTCTTTGGATTATCTGCCTTTCTGTGCGATGATGATGGTGGAGTTGTCGTTACCGGTCGTGCGCTCGATGGAGTCAATCCTCAGGCTCTTGGCGATGAGGATTGTTCGCCAGATCCTCAGAGTTTAGCGCAGCTGGATGTACCGATAGTGGAGAATACCGGGGTTGTAGAGATTTTTGCTGACGACGATAGCTTAGTAGCATCATCTAATGCCTATTTCCCGGCCCTTTCCTACTCCGATTTCACCGAGAGGATCGTTTTTGGAGCGCCTGCGCCTCTGCGGAGTCGTGGCACCCTTGGTTTCGGTGACAGAGGCAATAACAACTTTATGCTCAAGATTCCAGGGAATGAGATGAGGCTCAGACTCGTTGTTTCGGATGTTGAAGACTCGGAGAGTTTGGATTCGGTGATCGTGAAAGTTCGAACAACGGAAAGTTCGAGTGGTGCTTCACGGAATATCGCGTTGTATAAGAGTACCCATCCCACGACCGGTGATGTCGCATTCGTTAGAGATATATTTCTAGCCGAGGCAAATAGTGGGGGGGCTGACCCGAGATTTGCGATCGAACCGTTTCAGGAGAGCTTTGCAACCTTCGACGCAACTGTTTCCGGTGGTAGAATTCAAGACTCAGAGAGATTCGCCGAAATACAGGGGGAGATTGGTCGAAAGCGATTGGGAAGGTCGCTGCAATGGCCTCCGGAAGGACCAGACTATAGCCCAGATACAGGGGTCAGTGTTGATGCTTTTAGAGCGGCTGGTTATGAGAGTCTGATCGCTAGTATTGGTGGGCAGCAGGCTTGGGTACGAGTCCGAAATCAGGCGAAGCTGTTCTACGTTAGCGCACACGGACTCCACGACGCAAACTACATTAGATTTGGTCCGAGTAGTTCGGACATTATTTATCCTTCTAGTGATCTCAGTGATCCACAAGGGCTTGCTAGAGAGGACTGGGAGAACGATAAGCTCGAAACAGTTATTTTCGCAGCTTGTTCAGTCTTGGACCTCGGGAATTGGAACGACGGCCATCACGGGAAGCAATTCGGAAACTATGATCCCGGTCGGGCTTGGGTCCTACTCACAAAACCAGAGACCCTGATACTTGGCTATAACTCGCAGGCACCGGACGCCGAAGAGACCACTGCCGACCTCGAAAGACGAGATACGCGGATTCTCGAAAGGTTCTATGAGCAGATAAATGTAGGTGATGCCCCAGTAATCGCTTGGCTGAGAGGCAATTCCAGGATGGAAACACGGCTTGGCGATAACGCTTCCGCAGTCTTGGGTAACTACTATTACTTCATTAAGTTTAAAAGGAAGTCTGACTGGATCGGTAGCGGGTACACCTACACGGACCGAGAAATTTGGAAAGTTCACGCCAACTATTGGGATGGTAAATCCTATTTTGAGGATATCCCCGAAAATGAAAAGGGAAAGATCCTTATTCAAGTACTCCCTGACCAAGAAGAAGGTGAAGACCGTGGAATCTTTTAGGAAGTCTGTTGTTGTTTGTATTTTATGGTGCTTGCTTGCTTCAGGAGTTTGCGTAGGCCAACGGGGTAACGAATCAGGCCGATTTGGAAAGTTGGCGACTTCGTCGCTTTTTCAGCACGCGAACTATCTGTCCGAAAATGCTTTTTATCATGAAGCTATTTCGGAGTACGAGAAAATTGCGAACGAGAATCTTGGGACCGATACTGAGGCGACTGCACGGTTACTTCTTGCTCATCAGCTTCTAGAAACTAGCGTACGCAACTCAGCAGATCCTGATGATAGAGCGCAATTAGTTCAGCGGGCAAAAGATCAGCTTGGAATTGTTCGACAAAGTTTCCCGCAAACGAGATTCTCATTTGTTTCGCGAGTCATGCTTATTGAAGGGTTTGGAACCGATGAATGGCAACGAAGCGAACTCGACAAGATATTCGTAGAATTGGGTGCTCCGACGTTCGTTCAGATCCTGAGCGACGAGGCTCCGTCTTTCCACGAGTCGATGGTCGCTTCAGATTTAAGAGCCGACCTGTCGGAAGCATACGAAACTCAAAGACTGGGTTTGGATGAGCAGGCTCAAGCACGGTTGGCGATTTTCTTGATCTCTAGCTTCCCGATAACGAACGGGAGAATTGGGGGCAGTCGTGACTTTTTTCTTCGAAAGGTTAGACAGCCAGCCCTTACTTGGGACGGTGTGCCACCAGGAATACCTACAGAGCCAGACCTTGAAGCACCACAAATCTTAGAAAGAATTCCCGATCAGGGGCAGGTGGTATCACCTGATTCAGCTGTTACCATAGCTATTTCTGATGGTAATCGCTGGTCTCGAAAAGTAGACCAAAGCGTTACCAGGCTGAGCCTTGACGGGATCGATGTTAGTTCAAGAATGAGGTGGAGCCTAAGAAACGACTTGGCCCAAGACGCCCAGTATTTTCAGACGTTCACGATTACGTATCAGCCAGAACAAGGTTTTTCACAGGGAGTTCACACTGTAAAACTGGAAACGGCAGATCGTGGACTCAATCCGAATACTCGGGCTTACGAGTGGAATTTTGTGGTCTCTTCGAAGCCTGATTCGGAGATGAGTTCACAGGCTGCCACCCAAGACACTCTTCTTTCTTTTCGAGAGCCGCATCAAAACGAAGGCATCAACCGCCTTCTTACTCTTGAAAAATCTCAAGGGAAAGCCACAAGAAGCGTCGTGGCTTTCAACCTCTCCGAAACGAACCTTAGCGGTCTTTCCCGAGCGACTTTGGTTCTGACGATAGACTCAAGACAAGCGGTTAACGGCTGGGGCACCGGGCGGACTATCTCTGCACAGGCCATCACGGAAGCGTGGGAAGAAGGAAACGGCCGGAGCTTTGGACTGAAAAAGAAAGACCAGATTGCGGGAAACGGTGCGGGTGCCACCTGGTTTAGCCCCACGGATGAAGATATTAGTAACGACTCGGCCAATAGCACCGTCAACTGGAACGGAGCCGCATACTCCGCTGCTTCACCGACAGCTCTACCAGTCGTTATTTCAAACGGATTGTCAGGTGAAGTGGCTTTCGATGTAACTGCCGACGTCTTGAACGGCGCGGAACACGGCTGGCTGATCCTGAAGGACCAGGAGAATGTCGGTTCCAAAGTTTCGTTCTACTCGAGAGAAGGCGCGGCTGCCGCCGGTAATCCAGATTTGGCTCCCAGGTTGCTGCTTGAGTTCGGCCAGGTCGCTTCCAATTCGTCTGAGGCCCAATCCGAAACCTTGCTTTCTCGCATCGGCTTCGGGGCTGTCGGCTCAAAGCTGCGCCCGGTCTCCGGAAGCGAGGTTCGTTCGGTGAAACAGCTTCTCCAGGAAAATCAGATAGCCGCCCTTGCCGTCGAGCAACTCGTTTCCCAGGCCACGCTGACCAACCCCGTAGCCAATTGGACTACTCGCTTGGCATACCGGTCGTGGATTTCGGAAAGCATTCAAATCGCTGCGAACCTAGAGATGGCGAGATTTCAAGCCTAGCGCCGTTTGTAGGCGGGGGTATCGGGACCTTTCGAACACGTGTTCGTTTGTCGATCCACAGATTCAATGGCAGCCATCAACTCGGGTACGTTCTGGTACCGCTCTTCCGGATCTTTGGCAAGGCATTTAAGGATGATGCCATTGAGCTGGTCGGGGAGTTGGGGATTTAGTTGACCAGGTGGAATTGGCTGGACGTTGGAAGGCTGCAAATAGAAGCCTGGCGGTGATGTCTTGGTCCTCAAGAGATGGATCTTCGAGATGACGACGTTAACTCTTTTCTTCTTGAACCCACCGTTTTCTGAGCCCTTGTTCGCTTTTATAGTCTTTATTCGCAATTCTCGGCCGATCCCGAGAGAAAAAATCCTATAACGAAGACGTTCGTCGTCCGCAAGTCCAAAAGTGAACAAACGAACAGGTGTTTGCGACTAGCCTGTAGCGGCCCTTACTTCACCTTCCAGTAGATTTTCTGAACCAGACCCCGGATGCACTCCGAAGCCTGTCGATTTCGATGTTCTTCGGTTCGAAGCAGACCCCAGTTGTAGAGATACTCGCGAAGCAATCCTTCGGAAATGTGCCAGGCGGCGTGGGAGACGTCGGCGGGGTAGGATGACGAGCTCATCAGGTCGGCCCAGCTGATGCAGATGAGATGTTTGTCGCCGGGCTGCATGGCTTGAAAGCAAGCTTGGGAAAGTGCGGCGGAAGTGTCCCGGTTAGATGGTCCCCCGACCCCGGAGAGACAGATAAACGGCTTGGCTACTGCCTCGTACCCATCTTTGCTAAACAACTCTCCGGGCTTCCAGGAGGGGGCGACCGCGATGCCGCAGTCGACTCGCCCGTCTACGAACGACTGCCTGAAGCCTGACGGCTGCGCTCCACACGTCGCGAGTGCGGCGAACGCTCCCTCTCCAAAGCCGATCACGCCAATGCGATAGAGGTCGATATGGCCTGTGAGAACAGGGTCGTTGCAGTGCCAGTCTTCGGCCTGGTCGATGGCAAAGGAAATGTCGCGGGCGCGGTCGCTCAAGGCGGCATTGTTGTCTTTGCTTTTCTGATGCTCCACCGAAAAGACGACGTATTGGAGGTTGGAGAGATACTTCGCCAACGGCTCGTGAGAGTCTCGATTGCCGCCTGCTTGATGGGAGATGAGGACCAGAGCCTTAGGGTTGCCTTCTTCGGGGAGATAGATCTTGATGGGCACTTTTCTCCCCCGTTTTTTGTCCGTCAATTCGGGTCGGTCGAGTATTTGAGGGCCGGCCCATGCGCAAGCCGAGAGCAAGAGAATAAGCGCTATCAACTTCGTCATATCTACCCACCGCCACTAGTCGTCTTCAGACCTTCGGTGAGAGAAGCACGGTATTCTTTCTCGAGTATGGGAAGGCTCAGCATTCGATGGGCTTCGTACTTACATTGAAGTCTGAATTCGTCTTTACTCAACTTGCTGTATCGATAGTTGGCGGTGGCCATTTCGTCGTCTTTGCAATAGGGACAACGGGTCAGGTCGGCATCTCTCAGGTACTCGAGATCTTCAGGCAATAGACCGTCTTCGGCGACGTAGTCAGCTTGGATTCGCGCAGCCAGGCGGTCGACTCGCATGTCGCACTTCTCCAGGGGCTTGTCTCCCCAGAAGTTCTTGACCATGGCGACCACGATGATGACGATGGCGAGGATGCCGCCGAAGGCGAGCAGCAGATAGCCTGCCAGGTAGCTGTGTGGACCTGATGTACGTTCTTCTTGCACCAACTTAGGGCTTTCGTTTTTCCTCAGCGTGGTCCTTCGGCTTCAGCTTCTCGGGCGGGAGGCTCCATCTTCTCGACGTCTAACCGACCCCAATGATGAACCGAAGAGCGTTCCTTCGTCTGTGCGCGCTATCAGCAGCACTGCTTTCCGGCCCCAGGGTGGCGCGAGCCGACGCGGCTACCCGGCTGGTGGAGAAACAGGTCTTTTCTCTCGAGCGTTTCGAATTCGAATTGGGAAACCGGGTTTTGCCCGTGAAAGTCGGCTATGAGACCTATGGCAAACTGAATTCAGCCCGAGACAACGCAGTGTTGGTGTGTCACTATTTCGCCGGCACCAGTCACGCCGCCGGCAAGTATCGAGAAGACGACCCGGCTCCGGGATGGTGGGACTCCTTGATCGGACCCGGCAAAGCGATCGACACCGACAAGTACTTTGTGGTGAGCTCCGATGTCCTGTGCAATCTGAATTTCTACAATCCGGATGTCGTGACGACGGGACCCGCTTCCGTCGATCCCGCTACCGGCAAGGAGTATGCGCTCGACTTTCCCATCCTCACCGTCAAAGACATCGTGACGGTTCAGAGAGAACTCTTAAACTCTCTGGGGATCGAGAAGTTGGCCATGGTGACAGGTCCTTCTTTGGGGGGCTTGCAAGCTTTTGCCTGGGCTCGCTATTTCCCGGAAATGGTCTCGCGGATCTGTCCGGTCATTTCCCTACCAGTGATACGGCCGATGATGCTTATGGATCCTGGTCAGCTGGCCATCGATGCCATCCAATTGGACCCAAACTGGAAAGGAGGCAACTACTACGGTGGGCCTGCTCCGTCCGAGGGTCTCTTGCTCGCCTTCAAGATTCTCCTGATGTCCGCTCAGTCAGACCCGTTGCTGGAATCCCGCTACGGTCGCCAACTCGCCGATCCGGAGAGGCGCCCTCACGATTTCCTGGATGGACAGTATCTGGTCGACAAGGCCACGGAAGATTTGGTCACGGGACGACTCCACACTTTCGACGCCAACTCGTATGTCTATTTGTCGAAGGCGGTCACGCTGTTCGATTTGCGAGGTCCGGGCCAGACTCTGGAGCAAGCTCTCGGCGAGATCAAAGTGCCCACGCTCATGATAAACGACAGTTCCGACCTGATGTTCGGACCGGAGCAGTCGCGCGAGACGGCGTCTCTGTTGGGTCAGGCCGAACTCTTTCTGTATGATAGCGGTGCCGGTCATCTGTCCGGCCTGACCCGGACTCATCTTTTCGCCGACAAAATGAGAGATTTTCTCGATCGTCACTGAGATACAATGATGACTACCGCAACCTACACCTCCGCCGGTGTTTTATAGTACAGTATGGGGTGAAAAGGATACTGGCAGTTCTTCGTGCGACCTAAAAAAATAGACCGAACCCACGTCATCATGGCCTGCGTATTTCTGGTGGGAATGGCCGTCTACGGGTTCAAGTTTTTGGATGCAAGAGAGGTCGCCCTGATACTGGCTCGTTTCAAGCCCGTGGCGCTACCTCTTTTGATCATCTTTCCGGCTGCCTTTCTTTGGCTCAAAGCGACAAGATACGCCACGCTCTTCTCGGTTTCCGGCGACCCTATCGAGGACACTCGGGCGAGACGTCTCACCAAGACAAGTTACGCCGCCGCCCAGTTGGCAACGCTCCTCCCAGGAGGATACGTGGCCCGTATAGGCTTGATGGAGCGCTCTCTGAAATGGGGTGCCCGGGCCGTGATTCCCACGCTGTTGGAGAAGGGCCTCGACCTGGGCTTGCTCGGCCTGGTAGGGCTTTTAACGTGCTGGCTCTATCCCGAGACTCGCGTCTGGGGTGGCCTGTTCCTAGGTCTCCTTGTGGTGAGTGTTTCGGTGTTCGCCTCCAGGACGATTCGCAACAAGTGCCGGGAAGTCTTGACCTCTCTCGCCACCCGCCTGGCCAAAAAGAGTCTGGTGACTGAAGCTCTGCGGGGTCGGCGACCAAGCCGTCGAACCATGACGGTCATAGCTCTACAGACCGTAGCTGTGCTGAGTCTAGAACTCCTGATCCTGTGGTTTTCCTTCGCCGCGCTCGGCCTCTATCCAACGCTCGTCGTGGTCGTGATGGGTTACGCCGTCGCTGACATCGTCGGGCGCGTCGCGCCGACACCGGGAGGTTTCGGAGTGACGGAGGTGGGGATGGTGAGTCTCATTCATCACCTCGGAGAGGTCGGCCTCAACGAGGCCGCGGCCGCCACCTTTCTCTTTCGGTTTCTCCTGTTTCTGCTCCCCGCTCTCTATGGCAGCCTTTGCTACCTATTCTTGTGGGCGCCTCTGATAAGAGCCGGGGACACCACGGATAAGGCTGTCTAGAACTGCTGCGGTCGAGTCTTATTGCGTCGTTTCCCCCCCTGTTTGCTTCCCAGGCTTCCGATAGCCGCAACCATCACCACCAAACAGAACAGAAATCCCAGCGAATAGAGTGTGGAAGGTCCGTTGGCCATCCCCAAGATCGCAAAGCCAACCAGGCCGACCAGAAATAGTAAAATCAAAAATGCTCTCATACTCTTAGCCTATCGAATCGGGGTTCGAAACACCCCATCACATGGATAGGAAGCGAGGTATACCGATGGGTCCTTTTAGGCTCGGTTCTTCATTTCGAGATAGGCCTTCGTCCAAGTCGCCTCTTTATCAAAATGAGCCCTGGTGTTGAGCTTGGAGGCCGACTTGCCGGGATAAGCGGCTTGAAGAGCTGCGGTAAAGAGAGAAAACTCCCGTTTCACTTCTTCCCAGCGCTCGGTGAACGCGTCGTCCTGAACGAGTCTCTCTCGGGTGGCGTCGAGTTTGAGATCGCTCGCATCGATAGCGACCTCGACGCCGGGAAGCGGCAGTCGCACCGGAAAGACTTGTAGCGTTTCTCCGCAATAGACCCAGGCCGCGGTCGAGTCCAGAGAGGCATCGGCGCGTATCCCGAAAGCCGTCCGACAGCATTGGATCGTGCTTCCTTTGGTCGGGCTATCGCCGATCGTCAAGAGGGCAGTCGCTCGGGACGGCTTAAGGCCGAGGCCGTTTCCTCGGCCCTCGGTGTCACAGATTCTCAGTTCGGCCACGTGATGATGCTTGCAGAGGTAGTCGCCGAAGGAGAGAAGGCCGTTTCTCAGCCGGATGCCCTCACGGGAGTCGATCCCTCTATCCCGACGACGACCCCAGGCTTGATTGCGAGCCGGCTCTTCATTGTTGATGGTGATCTCGAACGGGGCAAGTCGAAAACGCCTGACCACGGAAAGATACTCTGCGGAAGTCGTTCCGAAGGAGCTGAGTTTCTGTTTGCTCGACCGAGTAAGCTGGAAGCTGGTGTGAGGACGCGCGGAAGTATCCACTTGGTACGCGTCCGTCTTCCCGCTGGCTTTGCGAACGAGAACCGCCGCCGATTGGCCGTCGTCGAGCTTGATCTCCACCTGACATCCGGGGAGTCCGAAAGCGAGGTTGGCCGCCCCGGCCAGTTCGTTGGCCGAGCTACCGTAGTTCTTGAACAGCTCCTCCAGAATGTGAGTGAGACGGTCCGGAGGCATGGCTGCGCCGTGGAATTCGACTCGTGTGCGCGAGCCGTCGCTTCTCACATCGATCTTCCCGGCACCAGTTAGACAACCGGCTCGAAGGAGCCGGTTGACATAGTGATAGGGATCCTCGGCCTGGTGCGAACGAAGCTTTTCGATCGCTTTGCCGAGTTCGAGTTGGAAGGTGCCGGTCGACTCAACGGTGCCGACCGCGCTCGCTTCGGTGAGGAGATCTTCGAGTTTTATTCGAGGACCTGGCTTTCCATCTCAGGGGCAGCCTCTTTGGCCATCCGCTTGAGCTGGTAATAGATATAAACGTTGATTAGGATGCCTATGATATTGAATCCGAGGCAACTCAGGCCAATAGCTACGGCGGCGAATTTCATCGGCAACTGAGGGTTCTCACGCAACAGAGTCGTCAGTTTGACCCCCACATACAGGTAAGCAAATCCCCACAAAAACTGCAGAGCGTAAATAAGATGAAGTGCCTGGAGCTGACCAGCGGATGCGACCAGAAAGAGCCCGCAACCGAGCACGGTCAAACCTCCGACTAGAATAAAGTAAGCGCGTAACGAACGGGGTGTTTCTCTCATATTAGCCTCCCCTTACGGCATTCTCTATAAGGAAAAGCACTCCTCTAGTCGTCCGTATAGAGAATTAACGGCGTGTGAGCGAAGGGCTATTCCTTTATACGTCCTAACGCTGAAGCCTCAAACGAAACTTACTACCAACGCCCCAGTCAAACGACTCCCCGTGGTTGCTTCCCTTGACCTCGGGACCCACCGTGACCGAGAGGTTCACGTCTTGCCCCAGGAGTTTGAAGTCGAAGTCTTTCTTCGGTCCGGCCATAAACTTGTAGCTCAGTTCGGTCCGGCCGTTGTCGAGGTTTTGATAAGCGGACTGTCGGCCCTCGGCATAGAGCGAGAAGTCGTGCCCGAAGACTTCATATTGACCGCCTTCTAGCTCCTGGCGGAAGCTTACGCCCACTCGAAGCCCTTCGTCTTCACCGACGAAGCGATGACGGAGCCCGACTTCGTTTCTCAATCTGGCTTGAAAATTCTCGCCCACCGGCCCGCGATAGTCTCGAAAGAGACCGGCTTGCAGATCGAGTTCGGCGTCGCCGTAGGTGGAAATTTCACCGGTGATCTTGGCGTTAGCGCCCTGGGTCATGGACCAGCCGGACTCAAGCTCACGGGTCTTGGAAAGACGGGTCTCCATAATGTCGCCACGAAAACGAAGGGCCGGACCGTCTTTCCAGCGCGGTTTGAGGTCGAGGTCGAGGGGGTTGACGGAGAGGTCGTAATCACCGACTTTGGTGCTCCACTCTTCCAGATAGCCGTTGGGGTCCAGTTTGTCTTTCAGGCCGTCGACCTTGTCTCCCAGCGAGTCGACCTTGTCTCCCACTCTATCGACGAAAGAGTCCGATTCGGAAAGCAGTTCGACCGCAGACGCGTCGGCGGCGACCACGTTCTGAGCGTGGGCTGCTTGCGGGCCGAGAACGGCGACCAGAGAGGCCATGGCGGCGAGGGTGTTTCTCAGGGAGTTGTCGGAGGGATTATCGTTAGCGGCCACCAGGTCCAAAGGCTGAGAGACCTCGTACTTGGACAAGGTACTGTGAGTGGGCGGGCCTGACTTACGAAGCGATCCTGTAGAGTTAATGAGCATACATTAACAATAGTCGGTGATCGTTAAATTTGCGTTATGGCCTATCGTTGTGGGGTCTGATACTTCGAAATACCGGGTCTAACTTGCCCGCCGCGGGAAGCAGATTCAGGGCCATCCGCCGTTTGATATCGGTCATCATTCCTTGAAAGACCTCGAAACCACGCTCTACGAAGACTTCTTCCGGCTTTCTCTGGGCCATGGACTCCAGGTGGATACCATCCCGAAGTTGGTCCATGTTCTCCAGGTGATCTTGCCAAGCGCCGTCGAGTTGACCAAGAGTGGCGCGACGGAGCTTCTCTTCGGATAGATTGGGATTTTTCAAGAGCTTGAGCATTTCCGGGTAGAGAAGTTCGTCGATCTCATCGGCTTTGATTTTTCCGTGAGCAGTGGCCAGGAGAGATATAGGAACTTTCTGTTCCGTTCCGACCTCTCGCACGGCGTTTTGTACAGCCACGGCATCATAATTGCCTTTGTCTCCCAGACGCTCGCGAACCAGATCGGCAAAACCCTGAGCGCCGTAATCGGCCACGAACTCTACGGGATCTTCTTCACCCGTAAGAACGCTTTCACGCATCTTATAGAATGTCTCTCGCTGCACTCGATTCACGTCGTCGTACTTATTGGAGTTGTCACGCTGATCGAAATGCTGATTCTCGACTCGCTCCTGGGCTTTACTCATCAGACCGTTGACGGTGTCGGCACTGACGCCTTTCTGGGCATCTCCGAACATATTTAAGAGCGGCTCAAACTTTTCGCCTCCGAAGATGCGGGGTACGTCGTCTTCCAAGGAGAGGAAGAAGCGGCTGTCGCCCTCGGCGCCCTGACGGCCGGAACGGCCGATCAGCTGGTCGTCGACTCGGCGAGAGTAGGCGCGCTCGGTGCCGATAACGTAAAGACCTTTGGTGGCAAAATCGCCGCCGTCTAGGAACTCGCCTTCCTCCGGCTTTAACGGTTCCTTCATCACCTGAATTAGGTCTGGTTTTTTCGGTTCTTTTGTAACCTTTATTAAGACCTGACCGGGCTTGGCTTTCTGCTCGGGAGATTCGGCCACCACGGCGTCAATATGCTCGTCGAGCAATCGTTGGATCTTGACTGCCTGAGAACTTTTCCTCACCGATATCGTGACCGGCTTGCCTTCCGACGCTTTCTCGAATGCCGCTTCGGAGATATGGTTGATGGCCACCAGGTCAGGCTTGATATTGGCCCCGCGGCCGGCCATGTTGGTGGCCACGGTGATCACGCCCGAACGACCGGCCATCTCGATCATGGTGTTCTCTTTTTCTTTGCCACCGCAAACCATGGGAAGAGCTTCCAGGCCCAGACCGCGGTCTAGAAACTGTTCGGCCGCTTCGCTCATCCCTTTGGTGGAAGTGGATTCCAGAATGACCGGCTCACCCTCGGTGAAGAGCTGCATGGCTTTGGGAATCACTTCCTCGAGATTGCCTTCGTTCACCTTAAAGCGGTGGGGCTTCTCGATGGCGTGATCGGATGCGTCGATGTGGGAAAACCCTTCCGGGGCAGCCTGATTCTTATCCTTGCGCACGCGAATCTGGACACCGGAAGTTTGGGCATCGGGCTTGTCGGTGAGGCTGACCGGCACGGCGCCCTGGAGCCAGGCTTTCACCTGTTCGGCGTCTTCCTTGCTGTCGAGATCGATCAGGACAGGCTTGCCTTCGGCCGCTGCGGTGTGAGCCAGAAATGCCATTTTCTTGTAGTTCAACGGGTCGTGCTTCACGTTGTCGGCTCGGTCGCCCGTGGTGAGGGTGATGGTGCCGCTTCGACCCGCATTGGGATCGCTAAAGTCCTCGCCGCCCTTCACGCGCTCGGCATTCAAAATCTGCAGGCGGTCGGCGGGCCAACCGGAGTTCAGCAGCCGAGCCGCCACCTCCCTGTTGGAGTTCACGCTGACCGTCCCGATAAGGATGGGACGTCCTTCGGATGCCGCTTTCATGGCTTCGTCCACCACGGCCTGATACTTGGCTTCTTTGGTGGCAAAGACGATATCGTCGTGGTCGTCTCGAATCACCTTTTTATTGGTCGGGATTTCAATGACATCCAGACCGTAAAACTTCAAAAACTCCGGTTCCGAGGTTTTGCCCGTGCCCGTCATGCCGGACTTCCGCTCATACTGAGCGATCAGCTCCGGCATCGTGATCTTAGAGACCGTCCTGGTCTCGGCACCCACAGGCAGACCCTCTTTGGCTTCCAGCGCCTGATGGAGGCCGTTGCTGTAGCGCTTGCCGTCGGAGACTCTCCCCTTGTTGGTGTCGACGATCTTCACCTCGCCGTTTTCCACCGTGTAGTCTTTGCCTTTGAAAAACATCGTGTGGGCTTTCAAGGCAGCGTCCATGTAGTGGACTCGATGCATGTTCTCTTCGCTGTAAAGGTCGATAGTGCCGGCGTCTTCCGACATCTTCTCTCGGATCTGAGTGGCCACTTTCAGAGCCGATTCGGCCTGCTTGGCAGCCTTGGAATCGTACTCGCCGTTCATCCCCACGGCTCGGGCCAGGGGATTCGGCTTTTCGTAGTCCAGGTCGTCGAACTTTTTTTGAGCGGCGTTCTCACGTCGAATCGCACCGCGCAGTAGGGTGGCCTTCTCGATGGTTTGTTGGGCCTGCTTGGCTTCCTCGGAACCGGCGGGGGCGGCCGCCTTGGCGGCTTGCGCTTCCAGGAGCGTGACTTCGTTTTCCACAAAGCGGAGCCCGCCGTCGGTCAGCCAGGCCGAGCGCTTCTCTTCATCGAGTTTGAAGTCGTCTCCCGGCACCAGGTCTTTGACGATCTTGCCGAAGAGCTGGTAATCCGGTGAGGATTCACCGGCCTTGCCGGACATAATCATCGGGGTGCGCGCCTCGTCGATCAGGACTTCGTCGACCTCGTCGATGAGAGCGAAAAACATCCCGCGTTGGACTCTTTCCGAGGGGTCCATCGCTCCCCGGTCACGCAAGAAATCAAATCCGAGCGCTCGGTCACTGACGTAAGTCACGTCGCAATTGTAGTTGGCCCTTTTCTCTTCCGGTGTCTGATCTTCGGTCACACATCCGATCGTCATCCCCAGCTTCTCGAAGGTCGGACCCATCCACTCGGCATCCCGCTTCGCCAGGGTCTCGTTGACGGTAATGAGATGAGCCCCTTTGCCGGCAAGAGCGTTGAGATAGAGGGGGAGAACGGCGGTCAGCGTCTTGCCCTCCCCGGTCCTCATCTCCGAGATGTGCCCGTCGTCCATGGCGAGCGCGCCCAACACCTGACAGTCGTAAGCGAACATGCCGGTGGCTTGTTTGGCGGCCTCTCGAGCCACCGCGTAGGCTTCCACTCGCATCGAATCAAGGGATTCACCTTTGGCCAGGCGGGCTTTGAAGTCAGCGGTCTTGGCGGCGAACTGCTCCGGGGTCTTCAGTTTAGCAGCCTCGTCGGCTGCTCTATTGATGGCGTCCAGCTCAGCTTTGAAAGGCTTGAGTTGGTCCCCCACGATGAGATTACGTATACCGGCGCTAGCGGACTTCGCGAGTTCGGCCAGGGTAAAGCCTTTGGCGGGAGCTTCCTCGGTGGAACTCGGTTCGTCAAGCTGGGTCAGGAGGCCGGGGCTGTTCTCCGCGGCAGGGTTTGGGGAAGGAGCTTCAGCCTTGGCGGCAGGTACCTCGGGCTTCTTCGCCTCGCTTTGTGCGGCGGCTTTGTTGTCCTCGACGACCGGAGAAAGAGGGCCCTCGGACTGAAAAACATCGGCAGGTTCTTTCTCTTGTTGAACTCCTGGAGTCGCTGTAACGGGGTCCCGTTTGACGACTCGGTTAGTTGACGGGACCTGCCCTCCCGCTGATGTGACCTGCGCTTTCACTCGCGGATTATATCATGAACGGGAAGTCACATGGGGAGACTTGACGAAAAGTTAACGTCCTCCCAACCACTCGCTGCCCGGCCATTTCGCAGGTCCCCCCATGTCGGGAGGGAAGCGTGATTCCATGAAGCAGAATCAGCAAAGGGGCGTACTGCGCTACCCGCAGTGCGTGGCTTTCGGCATCGTCGCATTCTTCATCACTCTCCATCTCTGTTGGGCGCAGGAGCGGACTCGGGCTGTTCCGGAGCCAGCTCCCACCGATGCGGTCAAAGTGAGTGGGAAAACGATCCGAGTGGAGGGGCGAGCGTCCACCCGTCCGGGGGTCGCCAATGCACGTTATGCCGCTTTGCTCGATGCCTACGGATCGCTGCTCAAGCAAGGGCTGCAGTCCGGTCTCTTTGCGGGTGGATATGGGGAAGCCACGGAGCGATACCGGATGTTTCTGGTCGATTCGGACCACCCCGCGCCGGACGTGGTTTCCTGGATTTCCCGCTCCCGCATTTGGGGCGAAAGCGACAAAGACGGGGAAAAGATTTTGCAACTGGAGAGTCCCAAGCTAGGGACGCTGGCCACCGCCCTCCCGGAAGTCCGCGCCATGACGACCCAGGACGTGGATAGCGACGGTCTCTCCGATGTCGTCGCCGTGGGATACGACGGCAGCGTCTACATTATGCAGAGCCCCACCGGTCAGGAGAGCAAGGTGACGGCGAAAAGCGAGTCGTTTGCTTTACTGGAGTTGATTCGCGGGCCCGGTTTTGAGCGCGTGCGAGCGACCCTTCCCCAGGATCTCGGTTCGGTGGAAGTCATGGAAGGCGGGATGGCTCGGGTTTTGCTGGAGCTGGAAATGCTGGAGATGGTCAACGGCCGTCTGATGGGAAGGACGGTAGAGCGTCGCGAGGTGGTTCTTCCTCTGAATAGCCAGTTAGGACGGATCCGGTTTGATATCGGAGAGCCGCCTGACTTCGCCAGCCTTTTGGATTCGAAGGTAGAGATCCGAGGGACGGCCATCTCCGAGAAGATGTTGGAGAACGTACAGATCACACACAACGGGGAAGTTGCGTGGGAGAGTCCTCAAGGCATTGTCGGTATCCGGGCCCTCAAGTTCAATCTGGCTCGCGACCTCCGACCCGGTTGGAACTCGTTTCAGATAGCCGCTCGTGATGAAGAAGGGTTTAGCCAGTATCGCGAGTTGTGGGTGGAGGGTCCGGATGGGATGTATTCTTCCGAAGTGAACGCTCGCCGAGCCGTGGTGGTCTCCCTGGATGACAAGATGAAGGATGAGCGGCTGGTAGACGCGCTCGTCGAGGCTGGTTTTTCGGAATCGCAGATCACGATACTGGAGGGCTCCGAAGCTACCGTCGAAGGTTTTCTGGATGCCGTTCGCGACAACAGAGAGGCCCGAGAACTCTTGCTTTACTGCGAAACTTTCACGGTACCCGGTTCGCTGGTCGGAGGCAAAGTTTTAAGATTCCCCGACGGGCAGGTCTCCGCCACTGATCTGGCTCAGGCTATCGAGGCGGGAGGCTACCGCAAGACGCTGGGAGTCGTCTACAGCGAGCTACCGCGGGGTGAAAGAGGAGGGGCCAGCTCCAATGAGCTGTGGCGAGACACCTCCACTTTTCTGGAGAGGCTCGGAAGCGACGGCCGTCTTTTCATCGCCAACGTGGAGAACGAAGACGAGAGTCCGCGGCGGCAGAGAAAGAATTCTCGAGAGCGGCTGCTCAAGGCTATCAGGGCCAAACAAGGCACCGATCTCGTACGGCTCATCGACAACCAGAACCCGCAAAACACCCTTTTTCGCGGCTGGATGCACGGCAGTCCCGTCCTGCGTTAGCGTTTCTTCTTCTTCCCACTTGCCCCTAATATGGCCCGATCGCTGGAGTCCATCGTGACGAAGACGAGCTCCGCCCCGAGCATAAAGACACTGGCCTGGATGTAGAGCCAGACTAACAGCCCAACGATACTCCAGATCGTGCCGTAGAGCGGATTTTGGCTCCCGAATCTCAAGATGTAAGTCAGGTAAAGCCAGGATGAAAACTTCCAGGCTGCCGAGGCAAAAAGAGCGCCCGGAATGGCCATGGCCACGGGCACCTGCTGACTGGGCAGGATCATGTAGAGCATCAAGAACATCAACGCCACGGCACCAGGCACCACGATCCAGGAATGGATATGGGAGAAGAAGTAGGCGTCGGCCCAGGTCCATCCTTCGTCCATCAGATGGGGCAGCGAAACGCTCTCGACTCGGTGTCGAGCCCAGGTCAGAAAGATTGAAATGGCGCCTACTCCGAGGACCACGGCCGTGTTGAGAAGCACCAGCATCATGGCCAGCAGATTTCCGACCAACCAGTTGCGATTGAGCGGGATGTCCCAGGCCCGATGGAGTGAGAGTTCCATGGCTCGAAAGAGCTGTCTCCCGGACCATAGCAAGATAAGGATACCGGCCAAGCCGACTTTGTTTCCCGACTTAAAGAGTTCCCGAACGTTCGACTCCAGAAAAGACGACATGTCTCTGGGGACGAAGAGTGAAGCCAGACTGATCGCACCCGTTATGGCCTCTTCCGGCGTATAGACATAGCTCAAGATAGCCACCGAGATGAGGACCAACGGGAAGAGCGAGAAGAAAGCGTAGAAGGCTATTCCAGCGGCTATGAAGGGCCCGTCGTCTCCCAGAAACTCACTGATCACTCGATAGACCGTGCGAAACGGGTGTTTGACGGCTTCTATCCAAGATTTGAGATTCACCTTGCGACTCTATTCCCGGCTCCGCCTCTCATCGCTCCTTGGTGGCAACCTGAAAGATGTTTTGAAAATTTTTAAATTATTTTCAAAGTTGAAAAGGATTCCAGGTCGATGAGGGAGGATACTCCATCCATGAAGTTACGTGTTCTATTCTTGTTGTTGTTTCTGACTTCCACCTTGACCCCGCTTTGGGCTCAGGGCTCGGCTGACCCGGGCAAAGAGTTCAGTCGCTCGGCCGCTGCGGCGGTGAAAGAGTTTGAGCAGCGATATGGTGGGAAAGTCGGGATCAGTACCCAGGTGCTGAAGACCGGCAAAGTACCTTTCAGCTACAACGGAACGTCGCCGATGATTCCGGCCTCCAATCTCAAGATCGTGACTTCGGCGGTGGCGTTGGACGTATTGGGTCCCGACTACCGATTCGAAACCAAGCTCTTCGGGCCGGGTACCTCCAAAGGGGGAGTCTTAGACGGCGACATCGTGCTCAAAGGCGCGGGCGACCCGACCTTTTTCGCTCCTTACGTCGACACTTCCACCGCTCCGTTCGCGGAAATGGCGACGGCCCTGAAAAGGAACGGGATAAACCGTGTCACGGGCGACCTCGTTATCGATGACTCGGATTTCGATCGCGAGTTCATCCCCAGCGCTTATCACGCTCGCTATCTTCTCTCCAGCTACGCTGCTTCCGTGGGCGGCCTGGGAGTCAATCGCAACGTCGTCACTCTCAGCGTCGGGCCGAGCGGCGTGGAGACAGACCCGCCCACCGGCTCACTCCAGTTTGTGAATAAAGTGAAGATCGGCGGCTACGACCAGATCTGGGCCGAACGCCCTCGCGACTCCGATAGGGTGACCATCCACGGAGTCACCACCCCCGGCAGCACGGCTCAGACCACGATTACAGTGTTCGACCCGGTTCGGATGGCGGGTAGTGTTTGCTACCGAGTGCTGACCAACAAGAATATTCAGATCGACGGCAAATGGCGCCTGGTGCCCGAGGGGCAAGCCGCTTCTCTCAACAACATGGTTCTGATCGCCAAACACCGGAGCCCCACCCTGGTGAAGCTTCTGGAAGCGACCAACGTCGACAGTAACAACCTTTTCGCTCAGCACATCTTTCGCCGCCTCGGCGCCACGGTGGTCGGCCTGGGCAACGTGAGAAACAGCGAAGCCGTGGTTCGGGATTTCTTCAAGAGAAATCACATTGCCGATACCGGATTCAGGATGGACGATGGAAGCGGACTTTCGGAGAAGAACCGAGTCGCTCCTTACCAGCTGGTCTACCTGCTCAAAGCGATGTGGGACCATCCTCAAGGACAACTTTTTATCGACACCCTGCCCCAACCTGGAGAAGGTACGATGAGAGGTCGATTGGGAGGATGCACAGTCCGCGCCAAGACCGGAACTTTGAATAACCACTCGGGACTCACGGGCTACGTGGTCACGGCCTACGGTGAAACAGTGGGGTTCTCCATCCTGGTGAACGATATGGACACCACCTGGCCGGCGGTCGACTTTCAGGACGAAATCGTAGCTATGCTGGCTCGCTGGGACAAGCCGCTCTAGACGAGGTTGGCCCTAGGATTCCTGTTGAAGATGCCCGCAAAGCCCGCGGGCTTCTTCATATTGCTTGTCCAGCTCTTCGGTTCTCGGTACCTTGGTGTCGTTGGGGTTCCAGACCATCCATAGGTAAGTCGAGAAAGGGGCTTCCAGGCGGGTGAAATATCGCAAGCTGTAGGTGGGAATCGGGCGGGAGTTGCGATAGCACCAGCCGCTGATCGGCTCTTTCTGACCCCGCTTGAGTGAGTATCGAAAACGGGAGGGAAAGATAGGAACCAATCGGGCCTGGAGCTTCTTGCCTCTGATCAAACAGCCCATATCACCCCGCATGAGGATATCCAGGTGAGGCGACAGTAGCAGACTGGTCTCGAAGTCGATTTCGCCCTCGGCGTCGAGGGTATCCCGAATGCAAAGATGCTTGCTTTCGGGGAGAAACAAGATTTCACGCCACAGTGTCCAGGGCTTGTCGGGCAGCAGCCACACGGCCCGTTGGGCGGCGAGGTATCTTCCCGCTCCGGGGAGCTTAGTCTGGAACACGCTGGTCTCGACCCGCGAAGACACCCGGTCCAGACAGAGAGGCTCTCGCTCTCGCCCCACTCTAGGGGCGGTGTGGGCGCTGATTCTGGCGAAGTTGGGCTGGACCAGATGAGTCTCGGCGGGGCCTCCCGGCTCCACGAAGACCGACTCGCCTTCCAAGGAAAGAGATAAGTGAAGAGCGTCGTCGTGCAGCGGTACGGAAGCCGGTGCCGCCGGGGCCGTTTCCAGCAGGGATGATTTGGGGCTCCCTCTCAGGAGACACCAGTTGGCTCGACGCTCCCAGTCGTCTCGGGTGACGACGATACCGGCTTCGGCAAAGCAACGGGTCGTGGGGGAGCCGCTGACTCCGACTTCCATGCTCTGGTACAGACCCTGGGCCTGAGAGCCTAACCACCACCACAGTTCGTCCGGCATCTCCACGCCTGGTCTGAAGTCGTCTCTTTGACAAGCCACCGAACCCAGAGCCAGGAGACGTCGGGAGTGAGCCGTGGCTCCAGCGTGTCGACCCAAGAAAGAGTGTCCGCCCGGGGCTCCGAGATCGACGGCCACCCGATCGGGTGGGGTCATTAGAGCTAAAGATTCGCATGCCGTTTCGGTGGCTTCTCTCAGGCCTTTCGGAGAGGGTAAGCCGTTCAGGCGATGCAGAATCTCCGGTAGCAGAAGCCATTCCATCAACTCGCGATGGCGAGCGGCCGAGCCGCTGAGGTGATAGCCGCCTCGACCCATCGACTCCCAGCCTCGTTTGGAGAGGTGGAACGCGGAGAGGTCGTACCAGCGCTGAGCTGATTTGAGTTCGGGTAGAAACATGCTCAGCATGTTCAGAGCGGAGGCCGCCGCCAGCAGTTGAAAAGAATTTCGGCTGTCGTCGGGCTCCTCCAGCATGTCGGCCAGTACCGCTCCGTGTACGACCAGAGATTTCAAGATGCGTGCGGTCACTTCGGCCTGCATCTGGTCGGAATGGCCGAACAGGCTCAATGCCAGCATCCAGTTCACGGTCCGGGCGGAGATAGTGGTGGGGTCCAGCCAGTTGATTCCGAAGAGCGCCGGGTTGCGCTCAATCCAGTCCACCGCTTGCACGATGAACTCGCTGACCATCGATTCCCAGCCGGTGATCCAGTAGGTACGGCCCATATCCACAAAGTGGCCGTGACGGTTGAGGTCCCAGGTGGCCTCCACCGGGCCCATGCCGTTTTCGGTACTCTCGTTAGGCCGTTTGAGCACGTCTCGCAGATCGGAGTCGGCGCCGAAGATCCAAGAGTTCTCTCCGAAATCGGTGAACCAATCGACCGCGCCGGGAAAGTTTTTCTCCAGCCCCAGGGAAAGAAAGTTGCGCCCTTTCGCTTCTTCGGCCACCATTACCGTCTTGCGCAAGGGGATGGAGTCGCTCGGAAGCTGGGCAACGAGCTTGTCTTTTTGCGAATTGTGAAGGAAGAACCGCGGCTTCATGCGACCCAGGACGTGCTCGGCAAGCTTGTTCTGGGCGTGCTTGAGTCGACTCTTGCGCGCCTCTCGCTTGGCCTCTTCCAGTTCAGAGCTAGAGGCGCGGAATTGAGAGAGCAGCTCCTCGTCCGACAGAGACAAGGGCTCGCGCTCGGCACGCGCCTCCGCGACCCGTTTTTCCAGGTTGATCTCCTTTTGCAGAAGACCCCTCATTTTTTTGCCAAAACGACCGAGCATAATTTTTGCTTAGGCTGAGACTGGGCTTTGAGCGCTAGCCAGGTAGGACTTCACTTTCTCACTGATTTCATCGACCTGTTCGTTGGTCAGTTCGGGAAACATTGGCAAAGATAGCACTTCTTCCTGGGCTTTGCGGGTGACGGGGAAGTCGCTATCGTCGTATCCGAGGTGGGCGAACGCTTTCTGCTGATGAAGAGAGACGGGGTAGTAGATCATACTTCCCACACCCTGGCTTTCCAGGTGTTTCTTGCATTCGTCTCGGTTGGGGACGCGCACCGTAAACTGGTGAAAAACGTGCTTGCAGTCCTTGGCTACGCCCGGTACCTGCAGATGTTCGTGCAGGTTGTCGATGTAACGCTCGGCCACCCGACGACGCTCGTCGTTCCAGCGGCTCAGGTATCTCAGTTTCACTCTCAGGGCGGCCGCCTGAATGGTGTCCAATCGGCTGTTGGTGCCCAGCATGTCGTGATAGTAACGCTCTTTGCAACCGTGGCTCTTGAGCATCCGGATTTTTTCGACGTGGTCCTTGTTTTTGGCCAGGACCATGCCGCCGTCGCCGATACCTCCGAGGTTTTTGCTGGGGAAGAAGCTGAAGCAGCCGAAGTCGCCCATAGTGCCGACTTTCCGGCCTTTGTACTCGGCACCGGTCGCCTGGGCGCAATCCTCAATCACCTTAAGATTGTGTTTTTTGGCGATAGCCAGAATCTCGTTCATCGGAGCGGGGTGACCGAAGAGGTGAACGACCACGATAGCCTTGGTGTTGGCGTTGATGCGCTTCTCGAGGTCGGCAGGATCCATGTTGAAGAGACAAGGGTCGATGTCGCAGAAAGCGGGTTTGGCTCCAGCCAGGGCGATGGCCCCGGCGGAGGCGATAAAGGTGAAAGCAGGGGAGATGACTTCGTCTTCGGGGCCCAGGTCCAGAGCTCGGATAGCGAGATGGAGGGCTTCCGTTCCGGAACCGACACCCACGGCTTCATCCACACCTTGCCAGGCGGCGAACTCCTCCTCGAATTGCTTGACTTCGGGGCCGTTGATATAGGCGGTGGAGCGAAGTGCGGAAAGGACCGCCTCTTCGAGCTCTTGCTGGATCTCATCGTATTGAGTATTTAGTTGGAGGATGGGTATCATTCGTGACTGTGCGCTTTTCAGGCGCCCTTTCTTTCTCTCTCCACCAGCCCTACCGGTGTCCGCAACTGGGCTTCGTAAAGCTTGGTGTAAAGTCCGTTTTTCTCAAGCAGCTTGTCGTGGGTTCCTTGTTCCACGATCTTGCCCGCGTCAAGCACGATGATTCGGTCGGCATGACGGATGGTATTCAGCCGGTGAGCGATAACCAGGGAGGTGCGACCTCGCATGATTCGCTCGATGGCTTCGGTAATCAGGTTTTCTGATTCCGTGTCGATGCCGGATGTAAACTCATCCAGTATCAATATCTTAGGGTCTCGCAAGAGGGCTCGCGCAATGGCGATCCGCTGGCGCTGCCCTCCGGAGAGTCTGACACCGCGCTCCCCGATGTCGGTGTCGTAGCCGTTGGCCATCTTGCTAATGAACTCATCGGCGTTGGCGATTTTGGCAGCCTCGACAATCTCTTCTCGAGTGAAGTCGGAGCGGCCGCAGGCTATGTTGTCGGCGATCGTGCCGGCGAATAGCACGGATTCTTGGATCACCGTGCCTACCTGAGTTCTCAGAGAGCCCACGGTCACGTCTTTGAGGTTGTGTCCGTCGATACACACGGCACCCTGGCTGGGGTCGTAGAAACGGGGGACCAGGTTCACGAAAGTGGTTTTGCCGGCCCCGTTGGTGCCCACGATGGCCACCACTTCGCCGGTCCTGACCTCCAGGTCGATTCCTCGGAGCACTTCTTTGGTGTCGTCGTAGGAGAAGTGGACGTTCTCGAAAGTGATGTTTCCTTTGATAGGGGGAAGTTCCACCGCGCCCACCTTGTCTTTCACCTTAGGCTCCAGGTCCAAAACGGTAAAGACGCGATTGGCGGCGGCCGACGAGGCTTGAAGGTTTGAATAAAAGCCTGAAACCGCCGTTACGGGCTGAATGATCATAGCCATCAGTGCCCAGTATTCCACCATGCCGCCGAGACTGGTGTCTCCAAGGAGTATCCGGGAGGCGCCGAAATAGACGATGGCGATGATGCCGACGACGGAGATGAACTCCACCACCGGCGTCTGGGTAGCCACCACCTGGACCAGCTTCATCTGGGTCCGGAAGTTCTCCCGGTTGACGTGGTTGAACCGCTCGATTTCGAAATCTTCGCGGTGGTAGGCCTTCACCACTTTTTGGCTACTGGTGTTCTCGATGATGATGGCCGCCAGATCGGCCACTCGGGATTGAAGTCTCTCGGTCTCATGACCCATCTTCTTGCCGAACTTGCCGACGGCGATGCCGATGGCGGGGCTCAATAGAAGCACCAGCATCGTCAATTGCCAATCGGTGTAGAACATGTAGGCCAGGGCAGCCACCACGATCAGGAAGTTCTTCAGAAAATCCGATAGGTTGGCGTAGATCGAGGTGGCCGCGATGACGTCGCTCGTACAGCGACTCTGAATCTCGCCCAGTCGCATGGTCTCGAAGAACTGCATGGAGAGAGACTGCAGATGGCTGAACGCTCTCTCCCGTAGGTCACGAATAGCGGACTGGGCAGCGTAGTCGGTCAGGTACTTCTGGAGGTAGGAGCTGAAGCCTCGAGCTATCACGACTCCGATGAAGAGTCCGATGATGAGTTGCAGACTGCGAATAGGGTCGCTGTGGTCCACCACCTGAAAATCCGGCAGATAGCCTGACAGCTTCTTCACCGTGTCCAGTTGGTCGACCGGGACGGACGGGGCCGCCTGGGTGGAGGCGGACCCGTCCACGTTCATCAGGTCAAAGAGCCATTTGATGAACTTCGCTTGGGAGAGGCGCAACAAGGCGACAACGACGGTAAAAAAAAGAGCAGCAACCGCTACCTTCCAGTAGGGCCATAGGAAACCGAAGACACGTTTTTGTGTCGCTAAGAGCTCTTTGAAGTTCATATACCGTTTTCAGGTCGCGATGAAGAGCGGTCTACTCAATAACGAAAAGGGGTTGCCCTTCTTCCACGGCCTCGGCATTTTCTACCAGTATCTTGGTGATTTTGCAAGCGCGCTCCGCTGTTATCTCGTTCATGAGCTTCATCGCCTCGACGATGCAGAGCGTCTGACCGGGGGAAACGGAGGCGTTCTCCTGGACGAACGCATCGGCATCCGGGCGAGGAGAGCGATAGAAGACGCCTGCCAGAGGGGAGTTGATCGTCTCCCCTTTGTGAGAGGTCGTTTCGGCTGCGACGGCCGCGGTAGCCGCCGTCGCAGGTGACGCGACCGCCGCCGGCTGAGGCATGGAAAACCCCGCCAGAAGGCTCGGGTCGAAACCGGCCACCGGCGCGGCGACCGGAGCCTCGAACTGCAGCCGAATCTTCACCTCGGCATCCTCGTACTCCACTTCGGCCAACTCGTGTTCGCGGCCGATCCTGGCGAGTTCTTCCGCCCGTGAAATCGATTTATCCATTTCTAAGCCTCTTCCTTATCGGGGATGATGGACCAATTGAGATTGCCACCCCCGGATGAGGGAACAGGTGCTCCGCCGGAGGGTTTCGAGGAGCGCTTGCTGCGAGCCGGAGCCTTGGCCGCCGGCGCATCTCCACCGCCGCCCAGGCCGCCGAGATTGAAGGCCGGCACCAGAGCTTTTCCGCCCTGATCTTTTTCCGAACCTCCGGAACTCTCGCTCTTCTCCGGCCGGTCAGACCGCTTTTCTCTCTCTTTGCTCTTGTCTCGCGACGATTTCTTCTTGCGAGAACTCTTGGAGCGCTTTTCGTCGTCTCGGTTTCGGTCTCGGTCTTGATCCCGGTCTCGATCCCGATCGCGGTCCTTATCACGGTCACGGTCACGATCTCGATCCCGGTCTCGGTCTCGGTCTTTATCCCGGCCCCTATCCCGGTCTCGATCCCTGCCTTTGCTTTCTTCTTCTTTTTTGGCCTCGGTATTGTCGCGCCGATTCTTATCTTTGTCTTCCGGTTTTCGCCCCCGACGAGATTTTCGGGTGCGGCGAGAACGAGATGAGCCGGATTCGGAATCCTCGTCTGACGAATTGTCCCGGCTGTCCCGTTTATCGCGCTTGTCTTCATCGGGGCGACGCCGGCTGCTTCGACGCAACTTCTTACGTCCGCTCTTCGAGCCGTCTCGCTCGTCGTCGCTACTGACGCCGGCCACGTGCAAGACCCGATTTCGAAGTCTTTGAACAGGGACTTTTTCGTCGGTGTTCTCCTCCAGGTCTTTGAGCACGGCGGTACCTCGGAAGGCGTTGGACTCGTCCAGGGTCACCAGATAAGACCAGCCGCCCTTCACTCGGTCGCGACGTCGCCCATTGCTGTAGGAGTAGTCCAGCTCGGCGGAGATGCCGCGTTGGCGAAGTGTGTAAAGTAGGGGCACCAGAAGCTTGGCCGACTCGGGACCTTCGGGACGGAGTAGGAAATCAAAGTCCGCGGGGTCTTCCTCTTCGGAAGGGGCCCCCTTGAGGACATCCATGAGCTCTTCCAGAGCGAAAGCGAATCCTACTGCCGGAGTCGCCTTGCCGCCCAGCTTCTCCACCAGACCGTCGTACCTTCCGCCAAAGCCCAGGGTCCTGCCCTGATACTCGATCATGAAGACGGAATCGTTGTAGTACTCCGAGTCGCGCACAACCCTCGGGTCGAGCTCCACCGGTAGTTCCATTTCCTCGAGGTATTCTCGTAGGGCCTGAAAATTCGTTTTGGCGTCGTTCGTGAGCATCCCGTAAATCGTGGGCGCCACTTGAGAAAGCGATTTACACCCTTTCTCTTCGCAGGACAAGACCCAGTCCGGGTTGGCTTTGTACTTGCGTTTGCAAGTCTCACAAAGCTGGGAATTGTTGGAGCCGAAGTAGTCTCGCAACTTCTTCTGATACTCCTGGCGACAGTCTTTCCCACCCAACGAGTTGAGTTTGATTTTGTAGTCGTCGAGACCGAGCTCTTCGCAGAAGGCGGCCGCCAGGGCGATCACCTCGGCGTCCAGAGCCGGGTTGTCGCTGCCGATCGCCTCAAAGCCGAACTGGTGGCTCTGCCTGGAGCGCTGCTCTCCCTCTTTGCCCAGTAAAAAGACCGGGGCCAGGTAGAACACCTTCAGGGGAAGGTTGTTGTTGTAAAGTTTGTTTTGTTGGTAGGCTCGGATAACGCCGGTCGTGGCGTCGGTCCGTAGAGCCAGCTTTTGACCGAATTTGTCTTTGAACGTCCAGAGCTCTTTTTCGATGAGCCCCGACATGACTCCCATGCCGCGGGTGAAAAGATCTGCATCTTCGAAGAGCGGAGTCCGAATCTCTCGATAGCCAAACCGGGGTGCTAAGTCGCGGGCCGTGCCTTCGATATTGTGCCACCTGGGCATTTGATCCGGAAGTACGTCAAAGGTCCCGCGGACAGCCTGGTAGCGTGCCATAACTTGACCTCTTTAGTTTTTAAAATTCTTGAAGGGTCTCGCCCACTTCGCCCGCAGGGGGTTCGCATTCGCGCGCGCCGCCCCTGACAACCGTTGTCGGTTCATTTAGGCCCTCTCTCAGCCATTACTGGTGACGAAGCCGTATCTTAAGATTTGGGTTGAGACGCCCTTCTACAGATATGTTCGATCAAGTCCGGCTGAGTCCTCCAGGGGCGGAGGTCCTCACCCGAAATTGGGGTCTACTCCACCCATTCGGAGACTTCGGCCGGGGGCTCGACGGCTTTTTCGCTAAGGGTCACGGACTTCAGAACCTCCGCTTCGGCAAGCTTCGCGGACTCTTGATTGGCCGCGTGAATGTCGCACAGCACGTCGCCCACCTCCACTTTGTCGCCGACTCTTTTTTTCAGGACCAGACCGACGGAGGGGTCGATAGGGTCGCTCTTTCTCAGACGTCCGGCTCCCAGCTTCAAGCCTGCGATGCCCAGTTGACGAGCAGCCAGGCTCTTGAGATAGCCGGCTTCCTTGGCCAGGACCTGATGAACGACAGGGGCTTGGGGGAGCAGGTCGGGGTTGTCCACGATTCGGGGGTCGCCGCTCTGCGCCTCGATGAGTTGCTTAAGTTTTTCTGCGGCTGCGCCCGAACTCAAGAGCTCGGAGACCTTTTTCTCGGCGTCGTCGAGAGTAGCACAGACGCCGCTGAGATACAGCAGCCGGGAAGCCAATTGACAACTCACCCGTTCTAAGGCGGTGTTTTTCTTCCGTCCTGTGATCACTTCGATCGCTTCGTGAAACTCCAGTGCGTTTCCGATAGCCGCGCCCAGCGGTTGATCCATCGAGGAGAGGGCGGCCATGACTCGGCGACCCAGGCCGTTGCCGATCTCCACCATAAGCTTGGCTAGCTCGCGAGCACTGTCTAGATCCGGCATGAAAGCGCCGTCGCCATATTTCACGTCCAACAGGATGGCCTGGGCTCCGCAAGCCAGCTTCTTGCTCATGACCGACGATGCTATCAAAGGCACCGAATCGATGGTGGCGGTCACGTCCCGCAGGCTGTAGAGAACTCCGTCGGCCGGCACCAGCTTGGCGGTCTGGCTGATCACGGCCACCCCGATGTCGCCTACCTGGCGAAGGAATTCTTCCGAACTCAGATCCACTCTCAGTCCGGCAGCCTCCATTTTGTCCAGAGTCCCACCGGTATGGCCCAGGCCGCGACCCGACATTTTGGCCACTTTGCCTCCACCGGCCGCCACCAGAGGGGCCAGAATGAGGGTGGTGGTGTCGCCCACTCCGCCTGTCGAATGTTTGTCCACCGGCACGCCGTCGACGGAACTCAAGTCCACTACTTCGCCGGAATCGATCATAGCTTGAGTGAGCCACACCGTCTCCTGTTTGCTCAGCCCGTTCAGACGAACCGCCATGAGCCAGGCCGCGGCCTGGTTGTGCTCGACGCTGCCGTCGCCGATCCCCAGAATGAAGCTTCGGAGCTCCGCCTCCGTAAGCGCCTGTTTGTCCCGAGTGCGGGTGATGACCTCGACCGGTGTGATCACGACTTGTGGGCCTCCAAAAAGCCGAGAATCACCTTCTGAAGCTTAGGCCCGGCTTTGTTGGCCTGGTCCAGCACTTCGTGGTGGGTATCCTGAGACGGACCTTGATGAAGAACGTTGGTCACGCAGGCGATCCCGAGGACCTCTAGTTCGGAATGGCGGGCCACCAGGACTTCGGGAACGGTGGACATCCCCACCGCGTCGGCGCCGCCGCGTTCGAGGAACCGGATTTCGGCCGGGGTTTCGTAGGCGGGGCCTGTGAGCGCACAGTAGATCCCTTCCTTCAAGGTAACCCCTTCCTTGCGGGCTATCTCGTGCGCCAAGGCCCTGTATCGTGGACTGTAGGCGTTGCTCATCGGCGGAAATCGGACCCCTAGACGGTCGTCGTTCGGGCCGATGAGGGGGCTGTTGCCCATCAGGTTGATGTGATCGTTGAGCATCATCAGATCGCCCGGCACAAATCTGGTGTGGATACCGCCGCACGAGTTGGTGACGATCAAGCTGTGGGCTCCCAGAGCTTTCATGACTCGAACCGGCAAGGTGATACGGTCGAGAGGATATCCTTCGTACACGTGAATTCGGCCTTGCATCACGGCTACTCGTCGACCTTTGAGGGTACCCATCACCAGGCGACCCTTGTGGCCGGCAACGGTGCTGGCCGGAAAATTCGGTATCTCTTTAAAGGGAATGGCCACGGCGTCTTCCACCAGGTCGGCCAGGTCTCCCAGGCCGGAACCGAGGATCAAGCCGAACTCGAGCTCGCCTCCAGCCTTTTCTCGCAGAAAGTCTGCGGCTTCCATGACATCTTCGTAAAGTCCCAAAATATTCTCCTAGTTAAAAAAAATCCGCTGTGCGGACAAAAAGACTTAGGATCTGGTCCGAAATAACTTCCCGCTTTTGGCTGCCCAGTCATCCCCTGGTCCGGCGTCGGATTTCGCTCAAGTATGCTCTAATACTAGTCGCTCAATCCTCCTTGGCCCAGGGGCGCCTGGACACCCAAAACCAGAAAGTTATCTCGGACCAGATCCTGAAAATTTGCGGCCGTCGAGGTTTGACCTATCCCTCGCGTCCCCTTCCCTGTGACGGAATGTTCACAGACGTAGGAAGGAGCCTTTTACAGGTCGGCTTCCGAGGGTGGCTCCATGTTGAGGTAGCCGCGCAAAAGTCGCATATACTTCTTGCCCGGATCGGTGCGGGTTTCGCTGGGAGGATAACGAGTCGGATAGTAGGGATCGGCCAGGTCCAGATACTCGGGGACCCTGCTCACCCCTTCGGAGACTTCGTAGTGTCCGACCACCTTGTCGTGGGGTATTTCGTACATAGCCATGAGATATCGGGCCAAACAGAAAGACTTGAATACCTGGTAGGGCCGGCTGAGAAGATCGGCCTCGGTGGTAGCCACCATTTCGATCGAAAGGGCCTTGTGATTCACTCCGTAGGCTCCCGTGCAACGTCGTTCCAGGGGAAGGAGTTGATAGATCGTGCCGTCCTTGTCGACCACAAAGTGGACCGTCACCCGGCGTCTTTGCAGGACTGAGTAGGTCTGCTCGGCGGTCGGCACCACCGTGTAATGCATCACCAGCATCGAGGGTCGGAACTTGAGGGAGTCCACACCGTAAGTTTTTCGGAAATAGTTGAGGTGGTGAGCTTCCCAACTCTGGTAGTCCAAAAACCAGGGGATGACATCCGGCGGTTCGTAGGCCCAGCTCAAGAGAGAGTCCGGAAAGTCGTTCGGCACCGGACCACCGCCCCCGCGTTGGCCTTTGAGCACGGCTTTCCCGGCATCTTCGAACGGGACCGGGCCGGCCAGTGCGGCGCAGCTCAGAAGCAGAAGGAGCAAAACGGTCAATCTCATCACGCCCTAGTCCTCCTTTTGGTAGCTCGGTAGGGTTTGAAGCTCTTCGATAAAGCGCGAGACGTCGTTGAAGTCTTTGTAGACCGAGGCGTACCGAACGTAGGCGACCTCGTCCATCTCGCGCAGACCCTCCAGAATTCGCTCTCCGATTTCCGTGACCGATATCTCGGTGCGGTTTTTCTGTCGGAGCGAGGCTTCCAGACTGGAGGTGAGGTCCTCTACCTGGTCTCCGGTGAGGGGTCGTTTTTCGCAGGCTCGCAAGAGTCCGTGAAGGATCTTCTGACGGTCGAACTTCTCTCGTCGCCCGTCTTTCTTGACCACCATCAGGACGGTCTCTTCAAAACGTTCGTAGGTGGTGAAGCGTTTTCCGCACTTGGCGCACTCGCGGCGTCGACGAATAGACCGTTCCTCATCGGTGAGGCGCGAGTCCAGGACGCGGTTATCGAGATCGGAACAGTACGGGCAACGCATGATTCTAGGGCGAGGTCTAGGACATACCTAGAAAACCTCGGCTAGCCATCTACCAACTCGGCCCAACAATACCTTCATCTTGGAGGAGCCCTGAGGAGCTTCGGTCGGCAGCAGTCTTCGGGAAGCACCGTGAAGGATGAGTCCGACCGCGGTAGAGTAGATAGGAGAGGCCAGCTGGTCCGGCAGCGGGTCAGGGTAACAAGGGGCGGCCACCCGGCAAGGGATGTCCAGCTCCCGATTGGCCAGATTGGCCAGCCCCGGGAGTTGAGAGCCACCGCCGGTGAGGACCAGCGAAGTGACCACCAGGCCCTGTTGCTCCGCCTTCTCTAGTTCTTTTCTGACCCAGTCCAGAATGTCCAAGAGGCGTGCTTCCAGCACTTGAGCCATTTCAAAGCGAGAAACCTCAATCTGCTCTTCTCCGGAGAGCGACATGGCGGGCACGGTCTCCAGGTCTCGGTCCTTTTCGTCGGAGTCGAGATAAGTGGGAGCGACAATGCCTTTCTCCAGTTTCAGCTTCTCGGCTTGCTCTCCCGGAATGCGGAAGAAACGGGCCAGGTCTTGGGTGAGCAGGTCGCCTCCCATGGTGCAGATGGCCGAATGTCCGATTTCGTCGTCGCAGAAGACCGAAAGGTCGACGGTGCCGGCACCCAGGTCGATCATAGCCGTACCGAGTCTTCGCTCTTCGGCTGTCAGCACGGAGAGGCCGCTTGCCATGGAGCTTGCGATCAACCCCTCTTCTTCCACCTCAAGGGTCGCCCGACCCAGGCAGCGTCCCAAGTTCTGCAGGTAGGCCGAGGAGGCGGCCACGATGTGGGTGTCCACCTCTAGCCGAAGACCGCTTAGGCCGACCGGGTTTCGCACCCCTTCCATCCCATCCACGGTGAAGCCGCGAGGAATCACGTGGATGATTTCGCGGTCCGAAGGGATGCCCACCAGTCGGGCCGAGTCCAGAACTCGACGAACGTCGTTGACCGAGATCTCCCCGTCCGGGTTGGCCACCGCCCACACCCCGTGAGAGGAGAGCGAGTGCACGTACTCGCTGGTAAGCGAGACCAGAACGTTGCTCACCGAATATCCGGCTTCCCGTTCGGCGTCGTTCACCGCCGCCTCGATCGCTCGCACCGTGGCTTCGGGATCGATAAGAGCCCCCCGCCTCAGTCCCGCACACGGGCTCAACCCGTGACCCACGAACTCGATGTTGCCATCTGAATCGGCCTCGGCTATGAGGCAGGTTACTTTGCTTGTTCCGATATCAACGCTGGTAAGAACCTCGATGCGTCCCATTTTATAAATCACCCTGAAATTGAAGATTAATCAAGGTTTCTGATATAGAGACAGTTTTCCCTGTCTAAAAAAGAAGAAAATTCAAAAAATAAAGTTGGGCTACATCAGTCCTTCGGTGAGGACGAAGCCACCGTTTGGCTTAAACCGCTGCTTCGGCTTGTCGGCCAGAAGAGAATCGAGTTGCTCCTCGGTCAGATCGTCGTCTTCCAGGAGCTTTTCGTGAGAGGCGGCTTGTTCTCGGAGGATGGCGGCGCAGGCCTGGGCCTCTTCGGCCAGACGATACAGCTCCGAGATTTGCGATTTGAAGCGTTCCCGCTTCTCTTCCAGGTTCATATTCGCTCGCGTCTCCCCATGCCTACTATCGTACGGCGACGACATGGATTCGTCAAGAAAGAATTTGAGGCCGGAAATCGCGGAAAGACTTCGACTTACAGTGTTGAATTCTAAACGATGGCAAAGCGAACGCTCCTGGAGCGATTGAAGTCGGAGGCAGTCCTGTGTGCCGAGGGTTACCTCTTCGAATTGGAACGGCGCGGGTACATTCAAGCGGGGGCGTTTGTACCTGAGGTAGTCCTCACCCATCCAGAAGCGGTGTTAGCCCTCCACCGTGAGTTTATCAGAGCCGGGTCCGATGTGGTGGAAGCGTTCACCTACTACGGACACCGAGAAAAGTTGAAAGTCCTGGACAAAGAGCACCTCTTGGAGCCGCTTCAGAAGAACGCCCTGGCCATCGCTCTTCAGGCGGCCGGGGAATTTCCTGAGTTGGATCTCCTCGTTGCCGGAAACGTCTGCAATACGACCGCCTGGGACGCTGATGACCCGGTCGCCTCGACGGCCGAAGTCCGTCCCATGTTCGACGAACAGATCACCTGGGCCAAAGAAGCCGGCGTGGATTTTGTGATCGCGGAGACCTTCTCCGATATCGGAGAAGCGATGGTGGCCTTGGAGTCCATCAAATCGGCGGATATGGTGGCGGTCATCACCATGGCTCTTCACCGTGACCCCGGTCATTACGCCGACGGGGTTCCCCTGGTAGAGGGGGCTAAAAGGCTGGAGCAAGCGGGTGCCGACGTGGTTGGGCTCAACTGCGCGCGCGGCCCGCTGACCATCAGGGAGCCGCTGTTGAAGATCAGGGAGGCTGTATCCTGTCCCGTGGCGGCCCTGCCTGTTCCTTATCGTACAACCGCGGACAACCCCACCTTCCAGTCACTCCGCGACCCGGGTTGCGGCTGTCTCCCCACGGAGATGCCCTTTCCCGTGGCGCTCGATCCTTTCACTTGCAACCGCTACGAGATGGGCGATTTTGCCCAGTGGTGCTTGGAGAATGATATTCGCTACATGGGGGTCTGCTGCGGAGGGGCTCCCCATCACGTGAGGTCGATGGCCGAAGCTTTGGGGCGCAAGCCGCCCGGATCGGCCTACTCGGCGGACATGTCGAAGCACTACGCCTTCGGAGATAACGCGAAGCTGCGCAAGCACAACCAGGGGATGCGGGCTCGGGCCTGATTCTCGCCCAATAAAAGACAGGCCCACCAGCCGATCTTTATCAGGCGCGCATTCTCGCAGAGTTCGGGTCGAAGACCGGTTCGGCCACGACCTTGGCCGCGCAGCGTCTATCGAAATACTCTATAAAGACCTCTTGTCCCGGCTGGGCCAGTTCCGCCGGTAGGTAGCCGTAGGCCAACCTCTTCTGCACACTGTATCCATAGTTGGTACTGGTCACGTAGCCCACGACTTTGCCCTCGTGGTAGATCGGCTCCTTGCCCAAAAGGCAGGTGTCGGTCTCCAGGCAGCAGAGCTTCTTCTTGGGATTCGACTTCGACTTCGACAGCAACGCCTCGCGACCGAGAAAATCGCCCTTGTCCATTTTGACAAACATATCCAGACCGGCTTGATAGGGGTCTTTTTCGGTATCCATATCGGGCCCCCAAAGACGATACCCCTTCTCCAATCGGAGAGAGTCGAAGGCGCCCCCACCCGCGGGCACTATTCCGTGAGGCTGCCCCGCTTCCCAGATGGCTTGCCAGAGGGCGTCGCCGTTTTCTGCTCGAGTGTGGAGTTCCCAGCCCAACTCTCCGGCGTAGCTGAGTCGCATGGCAAAGACGGGTATGGCTCCCACCTCGATTTCGCGGGCCGTGTAAAAGCGGAACCCGTCGTTCGTCAAGTCGCCCTCGCAGACACTCTGCAAGACCTCTCGGGCTTTCGGTCCCCATAGGCCGATGGCCGTATAGGTGCTGGAGCAGTCGATGAGTTCCACCGAACCGTCCTCCGGCAGATGCCTTCTAAACCAGGCGAAATCCCTCGGAAGGATGCCTCCGCCGGTGAAGACCCAGAAGCGATCCGTGTCTCGTTCCACCAGGGTCAGGTCGGCGCGGATGCCGCCCTCTTCGTTGAGAAAGGCAGAGTAGGTAAGCCGGGGATGCTGGGCGATCTTATTGGCGGCCAGTCGGTCGAGAAAGGCTCGGGCTCCCGGACCCCGGACCTCCATGACGGCTAGAGCCGCCAGGCTGAACAGTCCGCAACGCTTGCGAACGGCCAGGTGCTCGGCTCCCTGGATGGGGGACCAGAATCGTGAGGACCAGTCGTCGCGAGGCGGTATCTCGTTTTTGAATTCCTCCAGCAGCGACTCGTTGCTCTCATACCATTGGGGTATCTCCCAGCCGCCCGACTCAAAGAAGTGTGCTCCCAACTTCTCCAGATGATGGTGAAAAGGAGCTTTCTTCACTCCTCTCGGATCGCCCAAAGGCTGTACCGGGTGAATGATATCGTAGACTTCTCGGTAGTTCTGGGCACAGCGGGCCTGGACATACCGTCGAGTGGCTTGATGGCGATGGACCCGAGCCACGTCGGCCTCTCTCATATCCCACTCGGTGGTGCCGGTATCGAGCCACTCGGCCAGACTTTTCCCGACCCCGCCGGCGTGAGTGATCCAGACACCGGTGCCGACCCACAAACCGGGTACGTGAGTCGGTCCCATGAGAGGGTAGCCGTCCAGGGTGAAGGCGAACATCCCGTTGAAAGAGCGCTTCAAGCCGACCTTCGAGGTGTCGGGAAACAGTTCGTCCGCGGCTCGCCTGGCTATCTGGTAGTCTTCTGGAGTGAAATCCCGCATCGCCGTCTTGCCCACGTCTTCCGGCCAAACCATGAGAGGCTCGTGACGATAGTTGCCGATGCCCCAGCTGTCGAAGTGTTGGCGAAAGTAAAGTGAGTAGTCTTGAGCGCGAGCAAACGGAAGGACGATTTCCCGGTTCTTGTACTCGCTCAGCCCCGCTATCGGTTCGGTCACCGTGTATTGGTGCTGGGCCGCCATCAGGGGTAGGTGCACTCCTACCTGGGCGGCCAGGATAGGGGCCCAGATGTTATTGCAGAGCAAGACTTTCTCGGCCCGATACTCTCCGCGGGGTGTTTGGACTCCTACCACCCGCCCCTTCTCTATTAGGAGTTCCGTGACCGGTGTTTCCTCTTGAAAGGTTGCCCCACTAGCCCCTCGGGCCAGCGATTCGTTTATATGGCTACCCAAAACGTTGGTGTCGGTCGCGCAATGGATTCCGCCGACGATGACCGAAGGCTCGATGATGGGGAGCTTGTCCTCAACTTGCTTGGGGGTGAGTAGCTCCACTTCCACTCCGTAGGAAGCAGCGTATCCGGCTTTGCGTTTGATATCTTCCCAGCGAGCCGCCGTGTGGGCGACTTCAAGTCCTCCTACTTGCCGGACCGGCGGGTTGCCCTTCTCAATCTCCTCCAGCTGCTTGTAACAGTCCACCGAGTAGACCGCGAAGTTGGTCATCATCCTCGAACTGTTGATCACGTGCATCCCACCCGGTGCGTGAGAAGTGGAGCCGTGGTTGTGAAACAAGGGGCCTTTGTCCAGGACCAGGATGTCCTTCCAGCCTCTTTGAGAGAGATGATAGGCGACGCTCGCTCCCACGATGCCGGCCCCGATAACGATCAAGCGATACGAGTTGTCCATCTTCGGCCGTTCTCACCCGTAGCTGCATGACCTTTGACGACAGGCAGCCGACAGGATCTCGGGAATGCTCCGACTATGCGATTGACTTGGTGGGAGAGCGTACGGCCCTTTCTGGGCTCCAAAATCTTTAGGGTGTTGACGGTCCTGGTGGTGATCGTCTGCAGCTACACGGTGCTCGTCAACCAGGTGGAACATCTCATTTTTGATGAGGAGCTCAATTTTGCCACCACAATCTCCGGTTTTTTCGGACTGACCATGTCGCTCCTCATGGTCTATCGGACCAACGGCGCCTACGACCGATGATGGGAGGGGCGAAAAGTCTGGGGCCAGCTGGTGAACGAATGTCGGAACCTGGTGGTGAAGTCGTGCACCCTCAGTCGAGCATCTCTTGAAGAGAAGAGGGAACTGCAGAAACTCGTCGCGGCTTTCCCGCCAACTCTTCGAGACCATCTGCGTGGTTCGAGAAAAGATGGCTCTGTGGTACCCGCGGAGGTGACTCACGGACCAGCCTACCTGACCGAAAAGGTCTTTCAGAAGCTCCAGTCCTGGCGCGACACCGATGTCCTCGACGATTTCAGTTTTCTTGCCCTAAACGAACATGCCAGAGCGTTTCTGGATGTCTGCGGCATGTGTGAGAGAATTCAGAAAACACCGTTACCCCTGTCTCACCGGGCTCTCATTCCTCAGGTTCTGGTCCTCTATTTTCTGTTGCTGCCCTGGGGCATCGACGCTCATTTCAGCGGAATCATTCTCATGGGAGCCTTGACCTACTTTCTGGTGGGCTTGGAGCTGATCGCCGACGGTCTGGAGCGCCCTTTCGGCACGGAGGACGACGGTTTACCCTTGGACGCCCTTTGTGAAGGCATCGCCGCCTCTACCGCCGAGGTCGTCGACCGCCTGAACAAGAAGAGCTAAGAATGGCCTGTGCCCAGAAACATATCGTCGCCTTGCTCCTGGCTGCCGGGTTGGCCGGCTCTCTGGCTGGTTGCAGCAAGAGCATGGATGAGATTTATGAAGCTAACGACGCCCCCGCCCTGCGCAAGGTTTTAGATCGCAAGGACGCCGTCTGGGATCCGGATCTGGCGGGAAAGGCTATCACCGAGGATAGAGCAGAGCTCGCCGACGCCTGGTTGGATCGCTTCGCCCCCGAGCTCAGCCAGCTCGATAAAGACTCCCTGCTCCACCAGGCAGTCAGCTACCGCTGTCCAGGGACCACCCGCGTGCTCCTGGAACATGGAGCCGATCCGAACGGCCTCTATTTCTCTTACTTGCCCCTTGGTCAGGCCGTCTCTCTGGGAGCTTTCGGCGAAGGAAAGCCGACGCTTCCGGTGGTCAAGGAGCTGGTGGAGGCGGGTGCTCTCGTCAATAACGAAAGTCGCTACCGAAAACCGTTCGTGGAGGCCGCCGGCTACGCTGACAAGGCCACCGTGGAGTATCTGTTGGAGAAGGGCGCTTTCGTCAACAGCGGTTCTGGCCACGGCACCACTCCGCTGAGCCACGCCGTAATGTTCAATAAGCCCGAAGTCGTCGAACTGTTGGTGGAAAGAGGTGGTGAAATCGTCAAGATGCACTACTACGGAGCCACGATCACTGACAACAGAGACGTTCTTTCCAGTCTGGCCCGGATCGATCCGCTCAGTGCCCACGGCTTGGGATACGCTCTGGTCGGAGTTCTTCCCGATGAGCTGGAGCCCGAGACCTTTCGGCTTTTGCTGGAACTTGGGGCCGATCCGAACTTCGGTGAGGAAGAGGTCTTGGCTCGCTACCTGGCTGCCGGTCGGGTAGAGGAGGCGGAACTTTTGCTGGAGGTGGGGGCTCGTCCCACCGTGGCCGGCGTGGCGGCCTGCGCGCGAGCAAACATGAACGACTTACTGCCGCTTCTCTTGAAGAAGGCTTCGCCTGAAGTCAAAGAGTTCTCTGATTTTGCACAGTCGCTGACCGATCACCAGTTTGAGAAAGCGGCCGGGCTGGTCAAGAAGAATCAGAACCTCTTGAATCAAAAGATAGAAGACATGAGTCTGGTGGAGTGGTGTGTGGAATGGAGCGATTTCGACTCTGCACGTGCGCTTATCGGATGGGGGGCGAAAAGCAGCTGGCAAGCGGTCCATCTAGCCCTGGAAAAGAGTACCGACGAGAAGACTCTGAAGACTCTCGTCAAAGGGCTCGATTGGAACGACGACAGCTTTTTCGCTGGTCTTGTCATTCCGAAACTTCAGACCGAGTATGGCTTCGACGATAAGACCCAAACCCAGAAAGCCCCGCCTACCCTGCAGCAGTTGATCGAAGAAGAGAAGAGCGACGAGTTGCAAGCACGTCTGGATTCGGGGGTCGACCCCAACACTCGTCTGGACGAGGGGCAACGCTCCACCCTGCTTCACCTGGCCGCCGAGCAACAGTCGGAGACTTTGGTGGAAATCTTGCTCAAACACGGAGCCGCTGCGTCGGCTCTGGATATTTTTGGTCTCAGCCCGGCCTACTACGCCGACCCGACCTCGGCGATCGCTAAGAAGCTGCGAGAAGCGGGAGCTCCGGAGCAAGATTTGGAGCTGGCCAGATTGATCATTTCCATTCGTAACGGAGTCGAGTTTAAGCCGGCGGAAGGGTTCCCGCTAAGCGAGTTGGCGAGCCGCACCACTCCCAGCACCGATGCTTCGCTGGAAATGATCGCGGCCGTCCTCGGTCCGCAGATGGCCGAGGTGGTCCAGGGTCGGAAGGCTCCCCTGGGGAAGCGACCCCTGGCGGTGGCTTTCGAGTATGGGGCGGGGGAGACGGCGAAGAATCTTTTGGATGCGGGAGCCGAGCCCGGCGAGGCGTTGAGTGAGGCCCTCGGATATGGTGACCCCGAACTGGTGCAGCTTTTGGTGGAGAAAGGGGCGCTGAAAAGCAAGTACGCGCTCATCGAGCTGTCTCAGCATTTCTCCTATCGTCCCGACTTGGCCGAGCTGGCCCTTCAGCAAGGCGCCAATCCCAACGAAAAGGGGCCGAGCGGGGAGCGAACCCTGGTGGAGGCCGCCGACCACAACGAATTGATGGGACTCTGGTTGTTGGAGCACGGCGCCGACCCGGCTCTTCCCGACTCGGAGAACAAGTACGCCTTGCAAGAAAGTCTGCACAACAAGCGCTACGACACTCTGGCACGGCGCCTCATCGCCGAAGGGGCGCCTTTGGACAAAAGGGACCATTGGGAGCGCACGGCGCTGGATTGGGCCGCCCTGTTGCCTAGCCCGTCGTTGATAAAGCTGCTGCGGGAAAAGGGCGGTGAAATGGACAGAGAGCTTCGCGAGGACGCTCTCCGGGACCCTTATTTGAAAGAAGCGCTCAAGTAATTTTTGCCAACGACCGAAATCCGTCGAGTCCTTGGAATTCATGGGGAGTGGCGTTGACACTCCACCGGATGCTGTGCTAGATTCGTCTAGCTATTCGCGAACCTGTGGGTTCGTAAGCACGTAGCACCGAGAAGCGACAAGCTTCTCCAACGATGGAGGATACCGATGTACGCAGTAGTGGAAACCGGTGGCAAGCAATACAAAGTAAAGAGCGGCGACACCGTTCGAGTTGAGAAGCTCGAGGGCGATATCGGCTCCGAGGTCACCCTGGACAAGGTGTTGATGACGGGAACAGGCAGCGACGTTAAGACCGGCGCTCCCTACGTGGACGGTGCTACCGTCACGGCCAAGATCGTCGAGCAACACAGAACTCGCAAAGTCGTCGTGTTCAAGTACAAGCGTCGTAAAGGTTACCGCGTCAAGCGCGGACACCGCCAACACTACACGGCGCTTCGTATTGGTGACATCAAAGCTTAGGAAGCATTTGCTTCGACCACCAGACAGTCTGCCTCGAGAGAGGGAGGCTGTTTGTTTTTTGGGGGGATGTAGATGATGGGTGGGATCACCTCGCCTTCCGTCCCCAGGTCACCTTGCGGTCGCCCGTGCTCCACTTTTGCGGTGCTCAAGGGGCGCTGCCCCGTTCCGCTCCTCAAAGTGAAGCCCGAACGACCGCAAGGCAACCTGAGAACAGAATTCTTCGGCGCTCCCACCCATCATCTACATCTGACGATGGGGAAGAACCCTTCCTCTTCGGTCCCCGGGTCAGGAACGGGCGATTTCTTGGAGATTTTGTATGGTTGAGATTTTGATTTTTCGTGATGACGTGGGGTTGTTACGGGAGTTGAGCGTGGATGGGCACGCGGAGTTTTCTGATGGCGAGGACGGTGGGGATATCGTTTGTGCGGCGGTTTCGGCTCTGGTGGGGTATTTGGGTATTGCTTTTAGCGACGTGGCCCCTCATTTTGGGTCTGTCTGGGCCGACGACGGGGCTTTTCGCCTGCAGGTTTCGCCCGAGTGCGTGAGGGCGCCCGAGCAAGTCTTGATGCTCCAAACCTGGGTGAAAGCCGTCACCCAACTGGAGGAGAACTACCGGGGCTGGGTAAAGGTCGAGCAACGGAAATGGGCTCAGGAGACGATATGATAGACGAATCCGATCTAGACATCTTGGAACTCGAAGAGGAGGGCCGGGACAGCGACGCCTTCGGCGTCGGCCGCTTGATCACGGTTGCCCTCGGTGGTGCGGTGGTCTCCCTCGGCGCTTACTACATCTACCAGCAACTCTCGCCGGAGCGAAAAGCCAACCTCAAAAAGCAAGCCAGTGGCCTCATCGCCAAGCAGATTCATCAGTTGACCGATATGGGGGACTTTGATGACGACGACGACGAAGAGAAGGCTCACGTAGGGTTTGATGGCTGAGGAGCTACTCCGGTAGTAGCTGTCGCAGGCGCTTCGAGCGCACTCGCTCAAGTGAAGGTTGGACATTGTGCGATGGATCGCCCAGTACTTGGGCGGTCCATTATGCTGTTTGACCGGTAATGAATTTGTAACAACTTCGGAACCGCAATTTGCGTTGGCATCGCGGCTCGCCGCTAAGGTTAGCCTAACGCTAGGCACCGGAGGACACTATGAATATTCTTAACTCTATGATGAGATCCGTTTTTGGAGGCTCGGGGGCTACAACCGACCTCCCCACGGCTCAGAACGAGCAGGCAAAAGAAACAGAGAGCAACCAGGTAGAACAGATCGAAGCTCAGATTCAATCCGACCGGGTGAAGTCTCAGGCTCAGATACACCAAATCAACATGGAAACGACAACCAAAGTGGCCGAAATGTTCCGTGACTCCATTCTCAACCGGGTAAAGTCGAATGACAAGCTGCATCAAAAATGGGTGCAGCAGATGATGGCCTAGGCGTCGATCGGATTGTGGAATTTCGGAGATATCCGGTGAAGGTGGCGCAGAAGTTTAGCTGTGATTCAGCATACAGTTTTCGCCACTCTCTTTTGCTAAAACTGGAAGGCTGTGAGAAAGCGTCACCGCTTGAAATTACTAGCCGCTTACTTTGTGGCGTCCTTGGTCGCGTTGTGGGCACCGGAAAGCGTACTTTGCCGTCTCGTGTTTGTGCTCCCGACTATTCCGGCGCTAGTCTACTGGGTTGTAGGTTGCGATGAGACCGAGGTCCGTGAGCTTCGAAACCTGCTCATCGTTTGTCCGCTGGTCTTATTCCTTTCTTATTACCCTTCGACCGTGGATTCCGAGGTTTTCGGGTTTACCATTGAAGAGCAGTCTGAGATTTTCGGACGTTTGAACGGTCGGGCGAGGGGCTTGGAGTTTATAGTGCAGGGGGAGTACTTCCTGGATAAGGATGGAAGACTCAGATTTTCAACGACCCTCCCATCGGGGCTCGTAAATCAACTTTCCGCTCGTACTCTCAGGCTGCGGGAGCACGATTTGAGCCTTCGGGGTCAGAGTGAGCCGTTCGATAAATCTGTCTACGAGTTGGCCTTTCGAGCGGGTCTACGGCAAGAGTTGAGTCGGAAGTTGGCTGCTAGTCGCTGACCATCCGGGGAAACATTCACCAGGGTATTCCTCTGTTATAATGACGCCTATGTTGAATTTTCGAGCTGCCTTCATACGGGCGCGGCCAACCGCCGCGCCGTTTGGAGGCAAACAATGTCGAAAAGATACCATCGCGGTTGGCGACGCCATCATCGGGCTCGTCTGCGAAAACGCGCGTACCAACTGTACAGGCGGATGCGATTCATTACCGACCTTGACTGTTGGCGGCTCGCGCTTCGTAACGCGGACCAGCTTAAGGCTTGCAGTTGCTGGATGTGCTGCAATCCTCGTCGGAAGATGAAGCTGTTGCCGATCGCGGAGCTGAGACGGTGTAATAGGGATGGCGTGGAGTTGGGTTTAGTTGAAGATTGGTGAACGGACCAGCCTTGATGCTATCCAGAACAGTGACGACTTTCTCGCTCTATTTCGGGAGGTGGAAAAATGCCAGGTGTTTCTCGTTGACGCAAGTGATTCTGTATCTGGTGCCTTCTTGAGTTAACTGGTAGGTGGGTTGGCCGGCGACAGGGCAGGTAGGCAAGGATTTCATATGTCCTGGGACGAGATCCGCTAACTCGGCTGGATGCTCTCCCTCGTTGTCCTCCGACCACTTCTTTACGGCAGCCCCGATGTTCTTCAGGTTAGTCTGGCACTCCAGTAAGGCTTGCTGTCTTTTGTCCTCGGCGCTCATTTCTTTCTTCATCTGCGTGGATCCGCATCCGCATAGGGAAATCACGACAAGAATGGCTAGGGTTGTAAGAACACGATACACGAGGGGCCGTTTGGTAAGACTCAGGCAAGTCCTTCAGGGGATATCTGACAATCAGCTCTCCTCGTGGGCATCGGCCCACTATTAGAGAGGGCGCTTCGCGCCAATCCTCTTGAGGCTATGCGGGTGACGGGCTTCGCCCGTAGCGGTCACTGCGCTCCCTTGCGAACCGCAACCCTTTGGGTTTGGCAGTTCTCCCGAGGCATAGCTCCACCAAGCAAACAAAAAACGTCGCACATCGTGCCCGGGGTTTGGGGTTTGATAGGGCGCTTCGCGCCAATCCTCTTGAGGCTATTCGGGTGACGGGCTTCGCCCGTAGCGGTCGCTGCGCTCCCTTGCGAACCGCAACCCTTTGGGTTTGGCAGTTCTCCCGAGGCATAGCTCCACCAAGCAAATAAAAAACGTCGCACATCGTGCCCAGGGTTTGGGGTTTGATAGGGCGCTTCGCGCCAATCCTCTTGAGGCTATGCGGGTGACGGGCTTCGCCCGTAGCGGTC
>Ga0208701_100037_pt1 | contig 64457 bp, 51 predicted proteins | sample DeeseametaMP1482_FD_184188 | JGI IMG/M metagenome (GOLD analysis project Ga0208701, IMG submission 184188) | Marine microbial communities from the Deep Pacific Ocean - MP1482 (SPAdes) | ecosystem: Environmental > Aquatic > Marine > Oceanic | place: South of Fiji, South Pacific Ocean | collected... | reverse complement strand
TTTCCACTGTGGGAATGCCCGCTACCAGCAACCCGCCGCTGGAAACGATCGGCCCGCTACTGGCGAGGGCGTTGGGATAGGGGGGCACGTAGTAAAGAACTTCGGCTTTGTATCGCGATCCGCGACATTCGCCCAGAGCCACCAGATGCACGGTGCTCTCGGGGACGACCTGTCCAGTGCCGCCTTCCACCGAGGCGTCGGACATAAAATTATTTGTGGAGAAAGGAACCCCGAGGTCGGCCGCTTTCCCCTGATTGAAGGTGAGAAACCCCTCGGCGTCATCGCCCGTGGAAGACTTCAGATGAACGGTATGATGGGGAGCCCGCTCCGTGCCGTACTCGCTGTTTTTCCAGACCTCGGTCAGAGCCGTCGCCAGGGCCGACTCCGCCATGTTTCGGGCGCTTCTCTGGTTGACCACCACGGTGCTGAAACGCATGTGAAAGAAGGCCATAGCCACCATGGTAAAAACCGCAAGCGAGCCCACAGTGACCAGCAACAGAACGGTCCCAATGGTGATTCCGCCCCTCTTCTGCGAACATCTTCCCACGGAGTATAGAATAGCACAGAAGAATCCTGGCCAGAACCGAGAATTCAGGAATTATTATGATGGGCAAGGTCAGGAGCCGGGAGCGAGCTTTGCTCTTTCGAAGCTTGCAAGTTCTCTTCGACGCCGGAGTCACGCTCCCACGCAGTCTTCGAATTCTGCAAGAGCAGGTGAAGGACAAAGCTCTGAGTGACGCTCTGGCAAAGATCGAAGAGCGAGTGATGAGCGGAATCAGCTTCAGCCAGTCGGTGAAGGAGTGGCCCTTCCTGTTCAGCGACCACTGTCGCCGCACCATTGAAGTGGCCGAAGCATCGGGCGCCCTACCCCAGGTCCTCAAACGCCTGGCCGAGTTTGAGGAGAAAGCTTACCAGACCGAGCTTCTGTTTCGAAGGGCTTTGATCTATCCGTTCTGGATTCTGTTCGTCTGCTGTATCTTCGTGCTTTGGGTCCCGCCGTATCTGTTCGGAGAGCTCTTTCGCCTGCTGGAGAACTCGGGAGTCGAACTCCCGCTGCTCTCACAAATGGTTCTGGGCTTCTCCAAGGTGGTGGGCAGCCCGTTCTTCTATCTCTTTTGTTTACTCATGGTGATTCTGGGCCACCGACTTGTAGTGGCCGTACGAGATAATCCCAGAAATCAGTATCGTCTTTTTCTGTTCATGCACCACAGCCCCATGCTCCACTCGCACCTGGTGGCGCTGGCGACCTGTCGATTCGCGCGTTGCCTGGAGCTCATGTCGGAGGTGGGAGTCCCCATCACTCAGACGTTGAAGCTCGCGGGCAACGCATCGGGCGACCCGCTCCTGATGCGGCGGATGCCGGAGGCTATCGACCTCTTGATACACGGCGCGACCCTCGAGACAGCTCTCGATGCCACCGACTTTTTTACCCCGACCTTCCTCAGCACCGTGCGACTCGGCCAGGAGTCGGGTGCGCTGTCCGAGGTGATGTCGAAGATCGCCCTACTTTACGAGGTTGAGTTGGAATATCGAGCCGAAATCTTGATCGGTGCCCTGGAGCCGCTGGCCATGCTGATGATGGGCCTGACGGTGGGAGTGTTTATCATCGCCACCATGTCTCCGTTGATGACTCTGATTCAGAGTTTGTGAGCAACTCGCCGCGAGGAGAAAGTCCGAGTCCAGCCAATCTATCAGTAGAACGAGAGGTCTCACAGAATGAAGGAAAAGACCCAGGCCTCACCCTGGAAAGACATCTGGTTTCGACCTCGCCGAGCTATCGGCTACGTGATCGACACCAATCCCGAACACCTGGTTTTTGCTTTGGCTACCGCTTGGGCGTTCGTGTACGCTATCCAGAAATCCAGCGAAGACTCTCGCGGGGATGGAAAGGATCTGCCCGAACTCCTGATCATCTGGACTTTTGCCGCCGTGCTTTGGGGTCCCATATCTGTCTGTTTGCATGGATGGATTGGACACTGGGTGGGGACGAAGCTGGGCGGCAAATGTGAAGATAGCACTCGCGTGCGTGCCGCTCTGGCTTGGGGCTCCATTCCCTATATCTTCTGTATCGTTCCGCTCACTCTGATCTACTGTCTTATGGGGTTCGAGATGTTTACTTCGGAAGCTCCACGCTTCCAAGAGGGGCCGGACAGCCTGCTCTACGGGGTCATGGGCCTGACCTGCGTCAACATCGTCCTCTGGGTCTGGTCATGGGTGGCCACCAGCCAGACCTTAGGTGAGGTTTTCGGATTCAGCGCTTGGAAGGGGTTTGTCGTTCAACTCTCTCCGTATTTGATGGTCTTTATCGTCGTCGTGGGCGTGATCCTCGCCTCCAAGCAATCCCCTGACAGCGTCATCAGAGCCTTGCTCGGAACCTGACTCTCTAACCTGTCTCTACCTGCTCGGCGGGCACGGCCAGTCCCGGCAGAATAACGCAGAAGACAGCTCCCCCGTCGGATCCGTTCTCGGCGGTAATGGTGCCCCGATGCTCGGTCACGATACGATGAGCAATGGAGAGACCGAGACCCGTCCCGTGCTCGTGATTCTTGGTAGTGAAAAACGGATCGAAGGCGTGGGTCGCGGCATCCCCCGCGAAACCCGGGCCGTTATCGGAGATAATAAGTCGAACGCCCTGACCATCGCGACCCAGGGTCGCCTGGACTTCCCCGTTGGCCACACCGGCGGCGGAAAACATCGCGTTGGAGAGCAGATTCAAGACCACCTGACGGAGGTGACCGGCGTTTCCGTAGACGGTCGGTAAATCCGGCTCAATCTCCACCACCACCCGCACCTCGCGGCGTGTCGATTCGGTCTGGACGGCGGCTTCGGCCGTTCGCACCACGTCTTCGAGTTGAAGAGGTGAGAACTCGGCCGGCTCCTTTCGAGACAGGCGCAGGAGGTCTTTAATCAGAGCACGGCAACGCTCCGACTCTTCCTTGAGACCTCGAATGAGTTCGTCATCGACCTTTCCCGCGGCCATCACGTCGGCTATGGTGGTAATAGCGGTCAAGGGGTTGCGGAGCTCGTGCATCACTCCGGCCATCAACGTGCCCATGGAGGCCAGCTTCTCCTGCTGAGCCATTCTTGAAAACTCTTCGGCTCGCTCGATCGCCGAGGCCGCTAAATCAGCAATGACGTTGGCCAGCTTCAACTCAGTCTCGGTGAAAGCGCCCGAGCGGACCGAACAGTCGAGATAAAGCAATCCGAAGACTTTCCTTCCTGAGCGGATCGGCAGACACATCACGGACCGGGTGCCCAGGACCTTGAGGCTGTTAGAGAGAGTGAACCGCTCGTCCACCTGAGCGTCGAGGGAGATCAGGGCCATGCCGCCGTCTCTGACCGCCTCCACCACGCTCCGACTGTAGTCGATGCCATCGTCGGCGGTAAGGGAATGAAAGGCCGGGACGACAAATTCGCTGCCCTGCTCCAGTAACACCATGCCTCTCTCCGAGCCGGTCGCCTCGACGGTGATTCTCAAGGCTTTCTCGAGAATGTCGTTGGCCTGATAGCAGCCGTGGAGAAGCTCCGAAATCTCGGCCAGCACGGAGAAACGCTCAATTTCGTCATCGGTAAGACCTCGCAGCGTAACCTGAGTGGCAAGTTCAAGAGTCTGCACACAGTCCGCCGGAATGCCGTCCGAGTTCAAACGTTCCTTGTCCACGTAATGGCAGAGTCGCTCAAAGTCCTGACGCGAAGTCATCTCGGTGAACTCGAAGCCGAGACGATGCAAACCGAGACTGAGCTCCTGGCTCCAAATCAGCTCGGCTTTGGCCTGGAGGCTGGGCCCGTTTCGAAGGTAGATGCGAACTTTGACGACCGAACCTACTTCGGGAGCGACTGGGGAAGCGACTTGAAAACCGGTCACCGAAATATCGACCGCTACGGTCGGCAAATACTCCCCGTCCCAATCGATCTCCACCACAAGGACTCTATGAAGGCGAATATTCGCACGCCGATCCTCGGCCTTCTCTCCCATTGTCCGCATCCCGTTGAACTCTTCGGGAATGTTTGCCGAGGGTCCTATCAAGGCGACTCGAGGATGAGGGTCACCGGCCCGTCGTTGGTCAGGCTGACTTGCATGGTCGTTTGGAACCGTCCTGTTTCCACCGGGCAGCCCTGCTCGCTCAGACACTTGCAAAAATACTGATAAAGCTCGTCAGCTTCTTGTGGTGGAGCCGCGTTGACAAAAGAGGGACGTCGACCTTTGCCACAGTCTCCGTACAGAGTGAACTGGCTCACTACTAGAGCGGAGCCGCCGATATCCAGTACGGAGAGGTTCATTTTGCCCTCTCCATCGCTGAATATCCGCAAATTGGCAGCTTTAGCCGCTAGCCACTCAGCGTCTTTGGGTGAGTCTCCCTGTTTCACACCCAGCAAAATCATAAGCCCACCAAAGATGGAACCAACGACTTCATCGTCCACCTCCACTTTGGCGGTGGACACTCTTTGTAGTACGGCTCTCAACGGGCTTTCTGACTGGTCCTGTTCACCTGGGTCACGTCGCGAATTCGACGCAGACGCTTCATCAATTCTTCCAGTTGTCTCTTGTTGGAGATATCGAGCGACATTCGAACGAACGCGATATCCTTGCGAGTCCAGGCTTTGCAGGCCCGAGTGGGGACCTTGGCCTCGTTGATGACCCCCATGACGTCGCTCAAAAGACCAGCCCGATCCCAGGCCTCTATCTCCACATCGACCTGATAGCCCAGCGAGCCGTCGGGCTCGTCCCAACGGACTTCGATCTCACGCTCGGGACTGGACTCCAGCAAAGCGGTCAGGTTGCTACAACCGTCGACATGCACGGAGACGCCCTTGCCTAGGGTGATGTAGCCGCGAATCGGGTCGCCCGGCACGGGTGCGCAGCAACGCGCGAACTTGACCAGAATGTTGTCTAGGCCCACAACCTCCACGGCCCGGCCCTTGGCGGTGCGAATGTTGTTGGAGCGAGGGGTGGGAAGAATGGTCTCGGAGACTTCGGAAGGCAACTCCTCGCGAAGCCGTGCCAACACCTGGGGCAAGGAGGTCTCGTTGTATCCCAGCGAGGCCATCAGGTCGTCCACTTCCACGAAATTCAGTCGGTGGGCGACCTTCTTGAGGAGCGGGTCGTCGGAAGCGATGTTATCCATCCGCTGGCGGCCCAGCTCCCGCTTCAACATATCGCGGCCTCGGATGATGTTTTCTTCGCGCTTCTCTTTCTTAAACCAGGCCCGGATCTTGTTGCGGGCCCCGTTGCTCTTGCAGATCCGCAACCAGTCCAGCGACGGATGGCTGTTTTTGGAAGTCACGATTTCCACGATGTCGGCGTTCTGCAATTCGGTGGTCAAAGGAACCATCTTGCTGTTCACCTTCGCCCCGACGCAACGATGGCCGACCTCCGTGTGAATGCGATAAGCGAAATCCAAGGGACACGAACCGGCGGGAAGATCGACGACGTCTCCTTGAGGAGTGAAGACGAAGACCTCGTTTTGGAGAAGGTCGACCTTGAGGTTCTCGATGTACTCCTTGGCATCCCGCGAATCGTCTTGCCAGTCCAAGATAGCCCTGATCCAGGGATAGATCTCCTTGAAAACGTTGGACTCTTTGCTGGCTTTCGCCTTGCCGGTCCCCTCTTTGTAGGCCCAGTGAGCGGCGATACCCATTTCGTTGACCTGATGCATTTCGTCGGTCCGAATCTGGATCTCGAGAGGCAACTGGTTGGGCCCGAAAATCGTGGTGTGAAGTGAACGATAGTTGTTCGACTTAGGAACCGCAATGTAGTCCTTGATTCGGTCTTTCAGCGGGATCCAGATGGAGTGGATGGCACCCAGCACGGAGTAGCAGTCTTCCACTCTCGGCACCACCACCCTGAGAGCGACCAGGTCGTAGACCTCCTCCAGCGTGCGACCCGTCCGTTCCATCTTTCGGAAGGTACTGTAAAGGTGCTTCTCGCGCCATTCGAGAGCGGCTTTTATCTGGAGCTTCTCCAGCTTGGCCTCGATCATCTCCACCGCTTTGGCGAGCCCCGCTTCTCGAACTTCCGCCAGACCCTCGACTGCGTCTTTCAGTTCTTTGTGTTCTTCGGGATAGAGATACATGAAACAGAGGTCTTCGAGCTCTCGTTTCATTTCGAAAACCCCGAGACGGGAGGCGATGGGAGCAAAAATCTCCAGAGTCTCGCCGGCGATCCGCTTTTGTTTTTCGGGCCGTAGATTTCCCAGGGTGCGAAGGTTGTGGAGCCGGTCGGCAAGCTTGATCAGAATGACCCGCAGGTCTTTGGTCATGGCCAGGAAGATCTTGCGCAGGTTTTCCGCGGCCGCCATCTGTTTGCTTCGGGGAGTAGGGGCTTCCCGACCCTGACGCGCTGAGATAGCGGTCAGTTTGGTCACGCCGTCCACCAACAGCTTGACCTCTTCACCGAAGGCGTCGGTCAGCTCTTCCAGGGTGGTGTTCGTGTCTTCGACCGTGTCGTGAAGAAGGCTGGCTGCGATGGTGGGAGGGTCCAAGCGGTAAGAGGCCAGGATCGTGGCCACCTCGATGGGGTGGAGAATGTACGGTTCTCCGGAGGCACGGATCTGAGGCCTGTGTCGTTCCTGAGCAAGACGAAACGCCCGCTCCACCACTCCCAGGTCTTCAGCAGAAAGATACGATTCCAGGTCAGCTACCAGAATCTTCAGTAGCTCCTGGGTATCTTCTCTTTCAGCTCCCCACAGCAAGGGGCTCGTTTCCTCCATTACGGGATGGCTCATAATTTTTCTTCATGCCTGTTGTCGAATAGGTAGACCGATTATAACACGGGGCTTCTGAACATTAAGACCTCAAAATGTACCATGTTCAACGGGCCTTCCTCTTTTCCAACTCCTCCAACTCTCTGATCACCGTCAAACGGTCCGCTCGGAGCTTCTCTAGTTCCTTCTCCTGCTCTGAAGTTCGCTTGTCCAGAGCCACCAGCTTGGCCTCCCTCTGGGCCAATTCTTTCAGTTTTTCCACCTTTTCAGTGATCTTCTCCTGGGTCACTTCGATGGTGGTCTGGTCGGGGGTATCCCCACGCTTGCCGCCGTCCATCACCATCATCGTCGCCACCGTAAGCGCGAAGCTGAGGAGAAGGATCGCCACTCCTTGGCGGATGTGGTCGAAGGTGGTCATCGGAATTCTGAGGTAGTACCCGACTTCATCGGTGTCAAGATTTCGGTAGGCCGCAAAGCGTCTCAATGGGAAAATCGGAAGAGCCGCCAGGTAAACACTCTCCAAACATTCTTCCCTGGCCCTTCCCGACTCGCGGAGGGTGGTCACATGCTGAACACCCAGGAGGTAGGTCCCTCGAGGGGTCGGAGACTCTTCCTTCTCCGCCTTCTTCTCCGGGAATTTCACCACGGCGGAATCTTCATCTCCCCAGTCTTCGTCGGGTAAGGAGCGCCAGTCGGAAACGGCGCTGGGCTCCCAGCGGAGAGCTTCTCCCAGCCATTTCTTCGCCCCCCGCTTGTCTCCGGCTTTGGAGTAGCTCTGGCTCATGACGCCGGCGACCTGGGCGACCGCTTCCTCCATCTGAACACGCTCCTGGGAGCCCTCCACTAAAGTCCGGGAAAATCGGGCCGCGTCCGGCAGGACCCCCTGAGTCAGCTCCTGCTCGCATCTTTCCAGGACATCGATGGGCGGAGCGAAAGCGTTGCCCTGATAGCTCAGAAGCTCCTTTGTCACCCTGGCCACGTTGGTGCGAAACCGACCCAGGTCTCGACCGAACAACTGCTCTTGGAGATGCCCCACACCCACCATCCCCACGGTTTGAGCCAACACCTTCATACTCTTCGAGGCAGACTGCTCGTCGCCGCTCTGGTGAGCCTTCTCGACCATCTGTTTGAGTTGATCGATGAGTTCTTCTTGATACTGCCTGTAGACGCTGCGGTTCGGCTCCTTCTCGCTCAGAAAGTGGTAGAGCCTGAGACACTCCCGAAGGTGGGCATCCGGCTTCTCACTGCTCTCCGAATAGAAGAGGGCGCGATGTAGCGTGGCCCGGTTGTGAAGGTTGAAATTCTTGTTGCTTCTCCAGGCTTGAAGAGCGCGACGCCAGTCTTTGTTCAGCAGATGTTTGAGACCGGTGAATTCAGCTTCGGTGGAGGCGATGAACCAGCCGTAGCGTTCCTCTTCACTGACCGTGCGACCCGTCCCCACGGCTTCTTTGGCTTGTCTTCTCGCCTCTTTGCTCGCATTGATGAGCCAGGGAAGCTCGAGAACGCCACAGGGAGGCTCGAAAATCCGCCCGGCCTCGTTGGTAATGTATCCCGCTACCGCGAGCGGGTTTGTAGATGGCTCCCCTGGCTTCCCCATAGCGAGTGACTAGTCGAAGGTCAGCAAACTCTCGATATTGATGTCCCCCAACATCGTTCGCCCGTTCAGAAAGCCCAGTTCGATAATGGCACCGAAGCCCACCACTTCGGCTCCGAGCTTCTCGACGAGTTTGACAGTGGCGGCAGCCGAGCCGCCGGTGGCGATCAGGTCGTCGATGATGAGAACTTTCTCACCCTCGGAAAGAGCGTCCCGGTGGATCTCCAGTGTGTTCGACCCGTACTCCAGGTCGTAATCCTGTTTGATCGTGTCGGCGGGAAGCTTGCCGGGCTTTCGAACCGGCACGAAGCGAAGACCCATCCGGTCTGCTAGAGGCGCACCGAAGATGTATCCCCGCGCCTCCAGGGCCACCACGGCGCTGGCCTTGGTGTCGGCAAAGCGTGCCTGAAGCTGATCCAGCGAGGCTCGAAACGCGTCGGCATGCCCTACCAGCGTGGTGATGTCTTTGAAAATGATCCCTTCTTTAGGGAAATCGGGGATATCACGAATGTGCTCGGCCAGGTTCATAGCTCTCTCGGACTGCCTTTCTTGCGGTTGAAAATGGACTTTGTCCTTTTATGTCGGATGCCTGCAAGAACAAGGATTCTAGCCTGCCCAGCGAAAGGCCGGTCCCATGGACAGTGTAGTAAGGATCGGCTCCCCCATATTTGCCAGTGACACCATCACTTTCGGATTGCTGATGGCTGTCCTCGGGATGATTTTCTACGCCACCACTATCCCCGCGTGCAAAAAGTTCTTCAGCCTGATTCCGGCCCTCCTGCTCTGTTACTTCATTCCATCCATTCTGACCACCGTGGGCCTGATATCGCCCGGGTGGTTCGATCTGGCCGGAGCGACCGACATGTTGACGGCAGCCGGAGTCCAGGTCACTCCGGACATGCACTTAGCCCAGCTCAAAACAGCGATCCTGGACGCGGAGGTTCCCAGTTCCGCGCTGAAGCCTTACATTCATGAATCCCAGCTTTATTACGTAGCCTCTCGTTTTCTACTGCCGGCCTGTTTGGTGCTGCTGACCCTCAGCATCGATCTGAAAGAAGTCTTCAAGCTCGGCCCGAAAGCGTTGACCATGTTTCTGACCGGCACGGTGGGCGTGATTATCGGCGGTCCACTGGCGATTCTCATCGTCTCCGCCTTCGCTCCGGACGTGGTCGGAGGCGTGGGCCCGAACGCCGTTTGGCGCGGTATGGCCACGGTGGCCGGCAGCTGGATCGGCGGCGGAGCCAACCAGGCCGCCATGGAAGTGCTGTTTCAGCCCAGCGGCAAGCTTTTCTCCCAAATGATCGCGGTGGACATCATCGTGGCCGAAGTCTGGATGTTCTTTCTTCTGCTGGGGGTAGGAAAGCACGAGCAGATCGACGCCTGGTTCAAAGCCGACTCTAGTTCCGTCGACCATCTGAAGACGAAGATGGAAGAGTTCAGTCAGAGCATCGCTCGGATTCCCACCTTTGTGGACTTGATGGTGATTCTGGGAATCGGGTTCGGAGCCACCAGTTTTTCCCACTGGATGGGCGACCTGTTGGCAAAAGCCTTCGAGAGCGTGCCGGGAGCTGAGAAATTCAGCTTGACGAGTTCCTTTTTCTGGTTGATCGTGCTGGCCACCACCGTCGGCATTATTCTGAGTTTCACCAAGGCCCGCAACTATGAGGGTGCCGGAGCCAGCAGAGTGGGCACGGCCTTCATCTACGTGCTGGTGGCCACCATCGGGATGAAAATGGACGTTCTGGCTATCCTTGAGAATCCGGGAATCTTTCTGGTTGGTGCCATCTGGATGTGCATCCACGTCGCTCTTCTCTTCATCGTCGGGAAGCTCATCAAAGCGCCCTACTTTTTCCTCGCCGTGGGCTCCAAGGCCAACATCGGTGGAGCTGCCAGTGCCCCGGTCGTGGCGGGAGCTTTCCACCCCGCTCTGGCTCCGGTCGGTGTCTTGCTCGCCGTGGTGGGATACGCTCTTGGCACCTACGGAGCTTGGATCTGCGCCAAGCTGATGCAAGCGGCCAGCGGCGGATGAACGAAGCCCAGGTCAAGGCGGGCCTACTGCGGTACCTGGATGAACTGTATCTCAACCCTGAAGAGTATCTGGCGGTCGAAGAGATCCCGCTCAACGAAGGACGCACCCGAGCCGATCTGGTGGTCATCGGGCCCAGGCTGCTGGGCTTTGAAATCAAGAGCCCTCTAGACGACCTTTCCCGACTCCCCCGACAACTCGAAGACTACAGGCCGGTGTTCGACGAGGTGACCCTGGTGATTGGGCTCAAGCATTTGACGGGTGTTTTGAGCCAGATCCCGGGCTGGTGCGGCATCTTGCTGGTCAGTCCTTTGGGCGGAGAGGCCACTGTGGAGCTGTTTCGCGAAGCTCAACCCAATCTTCATCGGGATCGCCTGCGGCTGGCCCAACTCTTGTGGCGAGACGAGGCGCTCCGGGTCTGCGAAAAACACGGCTTCGACTACGGCGTTCGTTCCAAACCGCGACGCGAGATCTGGGCCCGATTGGCCGAACGACTCCCGGTGGAACAGCTCGGTTTCGAGGTTCGGGAAGCGCTGAGACAACGCGGCATCACCTGGAGAGCCGACCCGAGGCTCGCTGAGACAAGACCAAAACCTCGCCGAAGAAGACGGCGACGTCGAAGAGCGCGACGATGAGCTGGGAAGAGCTCGCGGCTGTTTACAGATCGCAGGACGTGGAGATCGTCGGATGCACCGCCGACCAACTTGAAGAGGTCTATCATTCGCAGAAGCTCGCACCGCCCGAAGAGTACCTCCTCTATCTCAAGCAGTTCGGCCGCAGCCGCCTGCCGGAGTACCCTTCGGGTGCTCGACTAGGGCCTAACTATCCCGACATCCTGGAACTGCCTTCGGCCGTGGAAGAGGAGCGCACCGTTCTATCGCATTTCGAGTTCGCGGTGTGCTCGATGTGGCAGCCATGTGAATGCGACATCCATTGCCCTGACAGAGGCAACCTTTTCGCCTGCTATAGCCGGCAGCCCAAGAGGCCCTGGGAACAGAGTGGATTCTGTGAATCCAGAGACGAATCAAGACCGGATCGGTTCGAGGTCTCCGGTTATCCCCTGATCAAGAAAGAGTTCAAAATCGCGAGCTTGCCGGAGTTGATTCGATTCTTACTAAAAGACGGAGAGCTTTAGCTCAGGCCACTTTCGATCAACCTGCTTGGGACAACAACCCAGCCGCAACGGTACAGAGACCGGAGGCTCCAAGCCCTACGATGGCCAAAGTCGGATCTCCGATGATGAGACCGACGGTCCCGGCGATATTCCCGGCTACTCCCACAGCTGCGGGCGCCCAAGCTTTATCATCGGTCAAGAAGACCCCGTTCGTAAGGAGTCCCAATCCGGGTGCGGCAGCCATCCCTCCGACCGCGCCCGCTAGCCCGATGGCGGCGGCTCCGAAGGCCAGGTTCCAACCCGCGTACTTAGCGGCATCTGCGACCGGAGTCTGGTGGAATTTCGAGCGAGTTTCTTCGATAGTCCCGGTGAAAGGGTTCTTTTCCGCCCGCTCGGCGGCCGTGATGGTTCGTCCTTCGGCGGCGCGGCGGTTTGAGAGGTCGGTGAAGAGTGCGTTTGCTTGGTCCGGGTCCTTGCGAGCCGTGGAGAGGGCCTCTCGGGCTTGATGCAGTTCTTCTCTGAGTTTGGCGTGGTCTTGACTCACGGGTGGAGCTTCTCCCCCCGCCGCTTTCCTGTCCGCCTTAGCCTGCTCTTGAACCTTGAGTTCTAGGATCTCCACGTTTTGTCGAAGCTCGCTCACCGCGACGTCTTCGGTGTGGATGGTGCCGGATTGGAGAGCGTACGCTTGCTTCACCTTATCCACCGACTCCTCGTTGCCTGAAATATTCTTGAGGGCCTCGTGGAGGGTCATTCCAGTGCGGCCTTGCAGCGCTTGACTGGCCTCTTCGAAGGGCTTGGCCCGGCGCTCGTTGCCCAGGAGAGCGTATCGCTCCGCCTGGTGGTCGAGTTCGTCGATGAAGCGCTCGGCCGATATCGGCCTGAAGTTCGGGTCGGGCTCGGCGGGCTTGTAGTCTTTGAACTCTCGTTGAACCCATTCGTTGTGGCCGGGATAGGCAAAGTCGGTGGCTTTGCGGGTGACCAGGTCGCTGAGCTTGTCGCCGAGCGAAGAAGACGGATTGGGTTGCGAGGCCAGGAAGTCGTCCTCGAAGACCGCCTTCACAAAGAAATCGTCGACCCTGCCCTCCAGGAGAACATCTTGCATGTGCTGAGCCAGCGATTGCTGTTGAGGGTTCTTGGCCGGCTTTGAATCCGAACTAGATTGGGCGGGATTCTTGAATGCGGTACGTTGGATGTTCATAGGTGTGACCTTTCTCTGCTTTCCCGTAGATTAGCTGTCGGGAGTTAAGCGAACGTTAAAGCCAACAAGACAACCTCTGTAACAGTTTTGTGACGGCTGAGGAGTAGAAACCCCAGCATAGGAGACCGAGAGATGGATATCATGCAGACCTACCGGGAGATTCGCCGGAACTTCGTGGAGAAGAAGAACGTGGGCGGGGAAAAACGTCCTTACGACGACTTGGAGCGCTTCGAAAGAGGGGTCAGCTGGTTTATGGACCGTTATCTCCCCGCCCTGGATAACAACACTAAAAGTGCCGGACAACCACTCACCGGTGTCGACGTATTGCCCGAGAAGGGTCGGATCGCCGTCCCCGCACTCGAAGGCTCTACCATCACCGCCCAATACACCGGCACCTCCGTGGAAGGAGAAGCCACCGCCACCCAAACCTCTCCCCAGTCGCTGGTCTCTCGGGATGTCTTCATTCAGCCAAATAAGGTCGAGTCGTTGAGACTGCACGTGGATGCCGCCGATCGCGGTTACCAGGTGGTGGCGTATCACCACAGCGTCGACCGAGCGTGTCCGGAGAAATCGTATCTGGAAACTCGGGCCTGGCTGGTGCCTTACTAGAGGTCGTAGGAAGTAAGGCCTGCTTCCAGAACCTTGGCTTGTGATCACCGCAAGCCATACCCCACCAGCGCTCCGACCTTCCTACGTCTACGGCCTTGTCGCCGTCTATCTGCTCGGCTTTTATCTCGGGCTTCTCTTTGCCGTCGGTGCTTTTGCAGCCTGGCTCCTTGGGACCAGATTCTTCGGTGGCAAGTTTCGCCTGCTGACCGGGTTCGGAGGTGGCTTCTTCGGACTCGCGACCTGGTTTTCCGTGATGTTGAACCACAAAGAGCAGTACGAACGGGTTGTCGCTTTTCTGGCCCAATATCTCAGCCAAAACTGGGCCGCTTTTCTGACCGACTCCGTCATCTGTTCGGCGGGTGCGATGCTGTTCGTGGGAGCCATAGGTGTCTCTCACAAGTCGACCAAGAAAATGGTTCGCCTCCTGGGCCGTCGCCTGAAAGGCTCTCCCAAGAAAGCTGAAGCCGCGGACATTTCTAAATAGTTCGAGCTACTTCTAAGACGATTCTTCTAACCTCCCGGGCCGGAGCGGGCTTCGTCAAGTGATGGTCGAAGCCGGCCTCCCTGGCCTGCGCCTTGTCGGCCTCTTGTCCCCAACCGGAGACAGCGACCAGGGTCAACGCTTCGCCCCAGGGCTGCTTACGAATCCAGCGAGCAGCCTCATATCCGTTCATCTTAGGCATACCGATGTCCATGAAGACAATGTGCGGACGGAGTTCTTCCGCCAACTTGCAACCTTCGACACCATCCCCCGCCTGTCGCACCTCGTGCCCGTCCGACTCCAGGATCATCTGAAAAAACTTGGCCGCGGTCCTGTTATCATCCACCACCAGCACCCTCATTCCCGCCCAATCGGTCGACTCGACCAGAACCGGCTCAGTCTCGGAGCTTCGTCCCGACGGGGCCTCGACGATGGGGAGCCGCACGGTGAAAGTGCTTCCACAGCCCAGCCCTTCGCTCTGAACCATAACGCGTCCGCTATGCATCTCCACCAGCGCCTTAACCAAGGTTAAACCCACGCCGAGCCCACCGTAACCATCTCTCTTCGGTCGTCTCACTTGAGCGAACATCTCGAAGATGGTCTCCTGCATCTCGGGCGCCACCCCCACCCCACGATCGGATATCGAAACGACGATATCCGAGCCGTCGAGTGCGGCGGTCAAGTGAATCTCATCCCCGGGCGGGGAGTACTTGGAAGCGTTGTTGAGAAGATTGCCAAATACTTGAACCAAACGATGAGAATCCGCGTTGAGAAAGACATCCTCGTTCAAGATGGACAGCTTCAGGGTCTGTCCCGCAGCTTTCAAGAGCGGTCGACTGAGCGCCACGGCATCGCTCAAGACGGTTTGAAGCTTGACCGAAGACTTTCGAAGCGTGTAGGTGCCCCGAGTCAGCCTGGAGATATCGAGAAGTTCGTCTACCAGGACCACCAGTTGCTCGGTTTGGCGGAGCATCGTCTGGCGGACCTCTCGCATCTTGTCGGGTTGCCCTTCCAGAACCTCCATCAGCTCAAGACCGCTACGCAGCGGAGCTAGAGGGTTGCGCAACTCGTGGGCCAGCGTGGCCAGGAACTCGTCCTTTTTCCGGTCGGCCATTCGTAGCTCTTGCTCGGCCTCAAGCTGCGCGGTCACGTCGGTGTTCGTTCCGAACCAACGGACGATGACTCCGTCTCTGTCCCTGATCGGCAAAGCTCGGGACAGGTACCAGCGATACTCCCCCTGGCTGCAACGAAGCGGGAAAGTGTCTTCCCAAGCCTCTCCGGTATCCCAAGAACGCTGTAGTTTTTCCACCACCCGGTCGATGTGGTCGGGATGGTGAACGGCCTTCCAGCCCCAACCCTGCATCTGCTCCAATGTCGTCCCGGTGTAGTCGTACCAGCGTTTGTTGTACCAGAATATCCAGCCTGTCTCGTCGGCCATCCAGGCCAACTGGCTGATGTTGTCCGCCAAGAGCCTGAAACGCTCTTCGCTCTCCTGCAAGGCCTGCTTTTGAAGAACCTCGGGTGTGACCTCGGTCCCGAAAAGGATAACACCGACAACACTGTTGTTCTCGTCGAGCAAAGGCTGGAGAGATAGGTCGAAATAGTTGGTTGCATCGGAGAGGACGATCGGTTGCTCGGAAACGGAAACCTCCGCCTGGTCTCGGAGAACGGTCTGGATGTGCCTCAGCAACCCGGACTCGAGTAGCTCCGGCGCGGCCTCCCCCAACGGCAAACCGACCAACTCTCTTTCACCCATCAAAGAGCGAAAGGCCAGGTTGGCGTAGACAAATCGGTACTCGGCCCCCCGAATCATAGCAATCAGAGCGGGCGCCTTATCAAAAAGCGTTTCCAGACTCAGCCCTTGCTGGAGCGGCTTGTCATTTCCCAACGACTCGGCAAACATCGAGCGGAGTATTCTTCCATATCAACCGATCTTCTTCTATCCCACGGGGCCGTCCGTTCGACTAACGAAAAAAACCCACCCCACGAAGGGACGGGTCGGAGAACGGGGATGTTATGCGTGCTAGGCTCTAACTTTTTAGACGTTGGGGGCAGAGATGAACTGCCAGTTGAAAGAACTGGTGTAGGTGCCGTTCCAGGGGTTGAACTGCTCCAGGCGGCGGTTGCCGGGAAGATTGTCCAGACTGTGAGCCTTCCAGGGCTCAGCTCCCAGCATATACTTGGAGGCCTGATTCTCCTTTACCACGGCCCCGCCGGCGCGTTGCAGTTCCCAGTTAGAGAGAACGCCGTCGCGGTCGAGGTCCATACTGCGTGCCTGGAAGAAGTTGGAAAACCCTTGAAAGAACTCGTTGTAGTCGACTCGTCCGTCGGCGTTGGCGTCGAAATCACCGGTGAACGCTTTCAACAAGTTGCGGCTCTGCTGAATCTCTTGTTCACTGTGCTGTCCGTCACGGTTGAGGTCGAAAGAGAGAAAGCCGTCGTTCTTGGAGTCGAACTTGCCGTCGCCGTTGAGGTCCATACCGAAGCCACGAGGAGCTTGGAAGCCGTGGGGTGCGAAACCGTTGTGGGCGTAAATTCGGTTGGGGTGAAGAAGCTGGTCTTCGAAAGTTTGGCGGGTCTGGGTGGGGAAGTAAGGTGCGGGGCGGGCGATGAAGTTGGCCTGGTTTGCGGTGATTGCGGTCTGCGTCATTTTGTTTTCCTCCGAGTGGTTACAAGCGATTGTTTTCTTGCCCTCAAGCTACCACCGAGGGTTCCAAACATGTCCAAACTTGCCGGAGCGATGTAACAAAGTTGTTAACTCTTTTTCGGAAACTCCGCTCTGAAGATAGCCCCGTGCTCGCGTCGAGGGGCTAAGAAAAGACGCCCCTCAAACAGCTCGGCGGCCGTTCTGGCAAGATGTAGACCCAGTCCCGTCCCCTCTCCCGAAGGGCGGGTGGTGAAGAACGGCTCGAAGATCTGAGCCTTGACGTCTTCCGGGACCCCCGGTCCGCTATCCTCCACTTCCAGCACCACCCGGTCGTCCGTCTGGCCGCAGCGGACCCAAACAGTGGCCTCTTCCGTCGCGCCGACGGCCTCCAAGGCATTCAGGATAAGGTTGAAAACCAGGCTGTAGAACGACTGGCGCTCGCCGGTGAGCTGAAGCGACTCCGGCACTTCGGTCCGCACCGAAGAGCGAGCCCGATCGATTCGATGAGAGAGAAGAGCCAGGGCGTCCTCCACCACTCCTGCCACCGAGAAAGTCTCCGCCTCTTCTTTGCCCATCGGCTTGGCGTAGTAAAGAATTCGCTCCACCGCCTTCCGAGCTCGCTCGGTGGCTCTCTCCACCGACTGCAGATGCTTGGGCACGTCCTCGGGCTTTCGTTCCAGACATTTGGCGGCAAGCTCCGTGGATATCTGAATAGCCCCGAGCGGCGTATTGACTTCGTGCGCGACTCCAGCCGCCATCAGACCCATCGCCGCCAGCCGGCTGGACTCCACCAGCTGAGCTTGAGAACGGCGAGTCTCCTCCAGGGCTTCGAGGACCTGTTGATGGAGTTCGGTGTTCTCCCAGCAAGTCGAGAAGACTCGGCCCAGGATCTCCAGCTGGTCTTTGACGGACTGGTCCGCTCCCCCGGCGTAGACGAGTCTCGCCTTGCCGTCGAGAAGCGGGATACCTTCCCCCCGAGGCCACTTCTCCTCCGGCAGGTAGACCTTCGCCGAGTCGACTCCGGTTCGTGCCGCCGCCTTCTCCAAGGCTCGCCGCAGGTCTTCCGGTTTCAGGGTCCTGGCCATGAGATTTGCCGCCTGCAAAAGGCTCTGAAACCTCCTCGCCTTGTCGGCCTCGCTTTTCACCTGCTCCTGACTCATCAAGAGCGCCCTTCGCATCTTCAACAACACCGGAAACATATCGTCTTTCCCGCTGCTCAGCCCGATCAAGACCGGTACCACCAGGACCAAACTCCAGGGCGCCTCCTGACTCATGGAAAAGATGGCAAGCGAGAGCCAGGGTGCGCAGAACAACCCGAGCAGAGTCGGCCTGAGCGCATACCGTCGTGGCTCCAGTATCATACACAGCACGAGGAAAGTGATGATGAGGGCCAGCCTGGCGTAGACGGTAGGCAGCTGCAAAAAGAAAACCGCCACCGCTCCGAGAGGGCCCAGAGAACGGCACATGTCGCCCGGGATCTTGCTCTTGTTGCGCCCGGAAAGACAGACCAGCAAGCCCCCCGCCAGCAGAGCCAGGGTGGCCACCACAAAGCCCTGAGTCCCAAAGAACAGCAGCGCCAGAGCCACCAAAGGTGCCACCCGACTGGAGGTCTTCCCCCATGGAGTGATGAGAACGGCGTCGAAGAAAAAGGTGAGAAGCCCGAGAAGCATCAGGGTCAGGGACGAGGTGTCCTGGATAGAGTCCCGGCTCAGGATGAAAGCCACGCCGGCCACCCAGACCAGCAACCCCCCGACGTCTTTGCTCATAGAGCCATCTTGGCCAGTTGCTGAGCCCTCAGAAGCTCCGTGGAGGGTTCTACGCCCAGCTCCGCTTTGAGCGCCGAACTCGCCCTTTCAAACTGGCGAAGAGCCGATTCCGGGCGCCCCGAAGCGGTATACGCTTCCATCGCCAAAAGATGCATAGCCTGATAACAAGGATCGCGGTCTAACACCCGGTTGGCCACTTCCAGAATTTCCGGGTGCAACTCCAACTTTTGACAAGACCGGGCCAGCATCTCGCAGCACTCGAGGGTAAGCCGCTCCAATTCTCGTCTCTGGGGAAGGACCCACTCCATCGAGCAATCCTCCAAATACTCCCCGCGCACCAGGGCGTAAGCCCGGCGGAGATGTTGATGGGCTTCTCTGATGGCTCCCGATTCGAGCGAAGTGCGCCCCTTGTTGAAGGCTTCCGTGAAGGCCTCCACGTCGTGCCAGATCGGCAGCTCCGAATTCAGGCTGACCACTTCGTGCTTTCTCACCACCAGGTCTTCGGCCATTTCGTAACCGGCCTCGACCAGAACTTTTCTCAAGTCGGACACGGTCTGAGAGAGGTTTTTCTTGCCTGAATCGGGCCGCACCCCGGGCCAGAACTGCTCGATCAAGACCTCGGCCAGTATCGGTCTTCCCATGCGAGCCGCCAGCTGGGCCAGCAGAAATCGAGAACGAGTGGTCCGCCAGAGCGTCTCCGGCAGGCGGTAGTCTCCGATCCAGACCTCGAACGGCCCCAGCGAGTTGAGTCGGAGAGTGGGCGTGTCTTGATGGGTCAGCCCGCTGATAATCTTTTCTATCCGAGACCTTACCGCCGATGAATCGGCACGAGCAAAAACCGACTGCAGAGACGGAAGCAGCGCCGAGCCGCCTCGCTCCTCAACCAGCTGCAGCAGCAGGTCGAGTTCCGGCTCGGAGAGCTCCGCTCCCAGAGTCCGTCCTACCGAGCGTGTGGCATCCTGCGTGATCTGAGAAAGCAGCCGATGGAGTTCGGCATCGTTCAGCTGAACCTGCAGCCTGAGCAGATGTCGCAGAAGCCACCGGGTATGGGACAGAAGAGCGCCGGTCAGCCGCTGCTGAGAGAGAAGACGCAGCGCTCTCTGCTGCTCGTCGGTGAGCGGAGCCGAGTCGTCTTCGGTCGCGCGGAGACTCAGGACGGCCAGGGCGTGGCCCTCGGACAAACCCATTCTCTCCAGTCTAGGCAAGGTGCGCTCCAAAAGTTGGCGCCCGTCCGCCATGCCCATTCCGAGGGCCGAGAGACCGGCCTCCAACTCCAGTTCCGCTCCGCTTTGAGGGCCGAGGCTGGGGATGAGAGCGAGCAGGGCGCGGAGGTTCTTGTTAGCCTCTGAACGGTCTCCCTCCGACCAGGCCATTCGGGCTAGCTCCAGATAAGCGTGCCCGGCCTCCGCGGAACGAACTTGCTCGGTCAGCTTCAGGCAGGCATCGCGCGCTCCGGTCAGATCGCCGGAAGCCACGAAAGTTCGTGCCAGACTCAACAGTTGGCGGCGCTTGCGTTGGGCTCGACCGGGTTGGTCCGATTGCAGCGACACCCCGGTTGCCTCTTCCAACTCTTTCAGCAATTCCGGGCCTTCCGTCAGAGCTCGGACCTGATTGGCCAGAGAGGCTAAAGTATCGGGTGACTCGTCTCCGCTGCCCATCGAACTCAAGAGACTCAAAGTGCTTTCCGGCAGCATTTGCGTGAGTTCGCTCAGTCGAGCGTCGCTCTCGGCGTGCTCCTGCAGAAAACTGACCAGGACGGCCGACTGGAGGGCTGCGGCGGCCTCTCGAGAGTGACCCAGACCCAGGGCGATTTTACGACCCGCCCGAGCACTCTCAACCATGGTCAGTCCCTTGACCTCGTGGTTGGCTTCCAAGCCGCCCACCATGAACTCCACCAGCCACAGAAAAAGCTTACCGGTCGACTGCTCTCGTTCCTCGAGAGCCCGGCGGCGACGCACCTCGCCCTCAAGACGGCGCACGGCGTCCAACAGAACGTCGGAGCGAAACGGTTTCTTCAGATAGTCTCCCACACCCAACCGAAGCGCTCGTAAGGTGTCCTTTTCCGTGGCGTAACCCGTCATCACAACGCTCAGAAGTTCGGGGTTCTCTTTTTTGAACTGGGCCAAAACCTCCAGCCCGTCCGGCCCGGGAAGCTTAATGTCAAAAACCAGAATATCGAAGGAGTAGTCTTCGGCTTTATCGACCGCCTCCGCGCCGTCGGCGGCTGCCACGACTTCATAACCCTCAAGCTCCAACAAAGACTCCAGAGAGGAGCGGAGATCCAGGTCATCTTCCAACAGAAAAATCCTTACAGGAGACACCATGAACACGGGATTTGAGTTAAATTGGAAAAATCTCCTCTCGGAATTTGATGATTCGTGGAACGACAAGCGGTAGACTGCTGAAGTGAGACACGCCAACGAGGAGATGAGAGTCGATCGAGAGGAGATGCAACCGGAGCCTCTGAGCCTGGAGGCGCGGCACTCCTTTTTCCTGCAGTTGGCCACCCTCTTTGCCTCCGGCTGCTCACTCTCCCAATCACTCGAAGCGGTGGGACAGAGCGACAAACCCGGAGAGTTGCAACGCGTGGCCCTCTCGGTTTTGTTGAAACTCGAACGCGGCTCTCGCCTCTCCTCTGCCCTGGCCTCCGAACAGGGCCATTTCACAACCGAAGAGGTCAGTCTGGTGAGACTGGGAGAAGAGACCGGAAAGCTCCACGTGGTCCTTCTGCGCCTCAGCAAGAATCTGGAGCAAGCCATCGCCAACCGTCGCCAGTTCATCCAAGCCGGGCTTTATCCGCTCGCCATCCTGCTGTTCTCCTTTTCGCTTGTCGGGATGATGGCGTTCGTTTTGCTGCCCAAGCTCCACCCCATCTTTGAAGGTTTCCAACTGGACCTCCCCTGGCCCACCCGTCTGGTCCTGTGGGCCTCGAACCTGGTGCCCTGGATGGTTTTGCTGGCCATCTGTATCGCCTTCGCCGGTCTGATCGCGGCCCGTAAGAACCCCCACTGGCACCGCCTTCTTTACTCCTTTCCCCTGCTTGCCTCCATCCTCCGTCAGCGTACCCTGGGCGAACTCTCGGCCTCTCTCTCGATTCTTGTTTCCGCCGGCGCCCGACTGGACCACTGCTTTCTTTTGCTGGCCGACCAGGCCGCCGACCCCGCCATCCGCCTGGCCCTCACCAGGGTTCGCACCACCCTCCGAAACGGCTACAGCCTTACCGAAGCCCTGGAGGCCGAAGAGGCCATCCCTCATTTGTGGAAACAGCTGTTGGTGGTAGGCAGCGAAACCGGGCGTATCGACTTCTTCTCCGAGAGGCTCGCGGAGATTTACATCGAAGATTTTAGATGGAAACTGGGACAGGCCGTTGCTCTTATGGAGCCCGTTCTTCTGATGAGCGTAGGTGGCTTGGTGGGCTTTTTGCTGCTAGCATGTTTTTTGCCCTTCTATCAATTAGTGACGGTGGTGATTTGACAAGATGAAGCTCCCCGGGAAACGCAGAGTAAGACGCAGAGGTCTCGCCATAGCTTTGACTCTCTTTTTCGTTTTGATCGCGTTTTTCGCCGCGACTTCGCTTCTTGCGCGCAGTCATTTCGAAGCCCAGGCCACCATTATGGACACGGCCTCCATTCAGAGAGAAGCTCTGGCTCGTTCGGCACTGGCTTCGGGTCTGGCGATTCTGGAGTCGGCCGGCACCGAAGAGAGCTTCAGCGAATTTTCTCTGGCCGGGCCGGGCGGTATGGAAGCAAAAGTTTGGCTCGAGCAGGTCGATGACGACCTCTTTCGCCTCTTTGCCGAGGTGAAAGGCGGAATGGGACGTCCTTACGTGGCTCAAAAGGTCCTTCGCAAGAAGCCGCGCCTAACCGCCATCGACATGGCCCACCTGGTGGACGGACAGATCACGACGCCTGACAGCCTGAAGTATCGTGTGGTGGGTTCCGACAACTGGGTGAGCCTACCCACGAGTAAGAGTTCTCTGATGTGGGTCGAAGTCGACCGGCGGGGCAACGTGGTCTCCAACTACTTCCCGGTCCTGGAAACCGGACAGAGTGCTGACCTGCCCGACGGTTTCATCGAGCGGTTGATCGAGAAAAACGACGAGTATGTCAAAGACGGCAACATCGAGCACGGATTTCTCAAGAAAGCCTCGGTCGCCATCGAAGAGAATCAGCAGCTCAACCTCAATCGCCCTCTCCAGGTAGGGGTCAACATGGGCAACGCCGGCAACACCGGAAATAATCCCGGGCTGGGCGTGGTGCTTGAGTCGAACCCCGACTTTATTAGGCCGGCCCGCGAGGTGGCCGACGCCATCACCGACGGAGCAGCCATCGAGCACTATTCGCAAGAGACCGGTCAGTGGAACACCATCACGGTCGATTTCTCCGCCGAGCCCTCGGGAGGGATTCCCGGTCCGGCCACCTCCGACGGTAAGGGGATGTTCTTCCCTATCCTCAAGCCCGGCGAAGACTCTTTACGACGCTACGACTTCGAGAGCCGGCGGTGGGACGAGTTACTCCCTCCTCCTGCGCTCACAGGTGGTGGAAACACCCGTCACCTCTTGGAAGTCAAGGTGGACGACGACGGCCGCATTTACGCTCACCACGGTGATGACGGCCTTTACGGACTCAGCCTCTACGACCCCGAGAAAGATAGCTGGAGCCGGCTGCCCGACCCCCAGGGGATCTACGTCGATCAGATCGGTCGGGAGAAAGTCGTCTCCGAGAGCATTTCAGATTGGGGCAACCTCGAGGTTGACGATCAGGGAAACGTGTATGTAGTTTGGAGAGCCAAGGGCGATACGGCCGTGGTGAAACATCTGGCCGAGTCCAGCCCTGTTTTCAAACCGGGCGGCTCGACCGAGGGCTTTGTGACCAGCCAGTTTGAAGCGGCCACGGGGGCCTACAACTCCCAGGCCTCCAATGCAGCCTACGGAAGTACGGGAGGTGGATACGGTGGGAGCGGCAGCGCCGGTACCAATCCGTCCGCCGGCGGCGCTCCGATAAGCACGGCGCCCCCGGGAAATCCTACCACGGGTCAGCCCGGTAGTTCCGGCAATATCGGGGTGGCCGTCCCGGGCCGCCCCCCCGGCTTTCCAGGTTTCTACGAACAATCGGTCGATATGGTCTTGAAACTCTCGGACGGCAAATGGAGCGCCATCCGCCCGCCGCTCGGTCCCGGCGAATCTCTCGGAGGTATCAGCGCCGGGGTCGATGGAAGACTCCTCATCCACATTCTGAACCCTCAAGCCGACACAATCTACGTGGTCCGAGCCAACGGCGCCAAAGAGGCTCCTTCCAGGGTCCCCGACGATTCGGGCGACCCGGCTCTCTATTTCTCAGCCGACTCGGGAGCCCGTACGGTGGCCGGCAAATACTCTTTTCAGGAGACGGCGGAGTATTAGGGCGTGTCACTATTCAGCATTTTCCGCCTCACGCGTCCATCACCCACAAGTGGGTACCCGCCCCCTTGAAGCGAAAATTTTCTCAAATACACCCGGTATTAAGCGCAAATTTTCACTCCAAGGAGACAAAAATGTACTTTGTGAGCCAAAAAATGCTGAATAGTGACACGCCCTAGTGACAAATGAAAGAGGCTTCTCTCTTCTTGAGAGCCTGGTCGCGCTAGCTTTTCTGGCGCTGGCCTCGCTCGCCGTTGTCTCCACGTTCGTCTTCTCTTCCCGGCTGGACACCAAAAGAGAGTCTCAGCATCAGGCCGCCCTGCTCGCCCTCGACTCCATGGAAGAAGCGCGAGCGCTGATCAACCAGGACTTCCAGGCTCCCGTTACCCAAGCAAAGCGTCGCCACATGGAGATCAGAGCTCTTTATCTCGAGCGCACCACCGACTTCGTGGGTGATGAGCTCGGGCTGGAAGACGAGAAGCTTCGGGAGGTCACCGTGACGGTCACCTGGGGAAGCCAGGATCAACCCCGGCAATACGTGCTGAAAGAGCGTTTCTTGAGGCCTTGAGAAAGCGATCGGGGTTCACATACGCCGAAGTCATGGTCTCGGCCCTGATCTTGTCTCTCCTCACAGGTATCGGCATTCTTCTATTCCAGTTCGCCAAACGCACGGAAGTGCAAGCCGAATTCGACAACGGACCGTTCCGACAGGGCAGCCAGGCTGTCTCCCGGCTTCGTCGAGAGCTTCGCGGCTCCCAAATCTTGGAGCCTACCGACACCTTCACGGCCTCCACCGAACTCCGCTACCGCTATCCGGATGTGGAAAGTGACGGCCGTCTGGTCGTCGACTCCTCGGGCTCCAAAGAGTGGGCCGGCATTGCCCGGATCTTTCAAGACGGCTCAAAACTGATGCTGGAGAAACCCGTGAGAGGGGAGCTGCAGATTCTAGCCGACCTGGAAGCAGGCGCCTTCAAAGTACAGGTCGACCCCTACTTCCATTGGTTTTTGATTGAAGTCAAACGACCCGATGAGGAAAAGCCGGCTTTCAAGAGGCTGTTTCGTCAGTCCAGGATCGCCTCTCCATAAACTCCAGCAACTGAGACTGATCGATCAGGTAACGCTCACGCCAACACTCCAATTCCATCCTCGCCTCGCAGGTGCGACCCATACCACCCAGATAGCCGAAAGCCTCACCAAAGGCGTTCACCAGAAACCCGAACATGACGGCCGCCCAATATTTTCGAGGCACGTACTCGATGAGACTCCGACCTTGCCGCACCAGGCGCAAGGCCGGAATCAAAACGCTACCCACTGCGTAGAGAAGTCGCCGTCTTAGCGACCACTCCATGGCTCGGATGCAGCCGTAGTGACGACCGCCGTAGAACTGCTCGATAAGAAAACACGGGAACTTCTCTATGTTGAGATGCCACACGCGAGCTCGCGGCTCGTGCAGAATGGTCCATCCCTGGGAAAGGAGGACAGGCACCAGATGGGCCGTCTCCATCTCTAACAGCTCTCCCAGCCGGTCCCCGAACTGGGAGAGAACCTGTTTTTTGTAGCACGAGTTATGCGTCGGCAACGAGGTTCGGGCCCCTCGTTCGTTGGAGTGAGAAGGGAGGAAATTGAAGAAACTCGAGGCCGACCAGACCCGATTCGGATTGACGGAGCCCATCCAGGGGGAGACGGCGGCGTGTGGCTCTTTGTGAGCTTCAACCAGAGCCTCCGCCCAGCCCGGTTCCGGAAAGCAGTGGTCTTCGGCGAACGCGACCAGCTCCGAATCGGCGGCGTCGATCGCCAGCATCTTGGCCGGTCCGGCGTAGGTGAAGTGCGGGACTTCCACGGTGCGTACGGAGTGAAGCTCCGGTATCGGCCGAGAAAGAACCACCCCGGGCTGAGTGGGTATGACGACCTGAACCCTGTCGGCAATCGTCTGCCGTTTAAGAAAATGGAGAATGTTACGGAGCTTATCGAGACCATAAGGAGCTAGGAGTATGACGCTGAGAGCAGGCCTTGACATCTTGCTGCGGAGCCTTGACTACCGACCGGAGATCTCCTCGTCTAACCTCGAAGCAACAGTTCCAGAGAGCGATCGGCGTTGACCACTCCGCCCGTCACGGTTTTCCCCTGTAGACTGGTCTTCGGCACAACGCCTCTTAGCAAAAGAGAGCGAAGCTGGCCGTTCGACAGCCCCGGCGCCAGACTCACTAAGAGTCCGGCCACCCCGGTGACGTGAGGGGTCGCCATCGAAGTGCCCGAACGAGTTCCGTAGCGACCGCCCGGCAGGGTGGAGTAAATCGAACTGCCGGGAGCGGCCAGATCCACCGAACTGGAGCCGAAGTTGGAGAAATCGGAGAGACTGCCACTACTAGTGACAGCGGCTACGGAGACGCTATTGGACGTTCGATAGCTGGCCGGGTAGAACGGTTTCTCATCGTTGTCCTGGCTATCGTTGCCTGCTCCCATCACGTGAAAGGCGCGGGAGCTTGAGAAGGCACGCTCCAACGACTGCCGCCGAGTAGGTCCGCCCCACGAGTTCGAGGTCAGGCGAGCGCCGTTATTACCCGCATAGGCTACTCCTCGTAACATGGCCGAAAGCGAACTTTTCGGCTTGTCGCTGCTGTTGTCAAATATCTTGATCGGCATGATTCGAGTCTGCCAGTTCACGCCCGTGACTCCCTGTCCGTTGTTGCCGGTGGCTCCAATGATGCCGGCGCAATGGGTCCCGTGGCCGTGACCGTCTTCCGGAGTGCCGTCGTCGTGATAAGCGTCGTAGCCATGTACGTCGTCCACGACTCCGTTGCCGTCGTCGTCTCGACCGTTGTTCGGAATCTCTCGGGGGTTTACCCAGAGGTTGGCTTTCAGATCCGGATGATCGGTGTCGACTCCCGTATCGATCACCGCGATGATCGGACCGTTGGCACCCACCGTCTTGCTCCAGGCTTCCGGAGCGTCGATGTCGGTACCTCGAGAGTTGTCCAGACCCCACTGACGGCGGTTCAGGTCGTTGGGGCGGCGTCGTGCCAGGGAGTTGTCGTCGTTGAGAGACGGCTTATCCAGCTGCTGGTCCGAAGTCTCTACTTGAAGCTCAAACTCGAGATCGGGCTCCATGAAATCGACTCTGGGGTCCTGACTGAGATCGGCAATCTTAGCCTGGTCCCGGTCCGGGAGTTCCACCAAAATGAGGTCGCCCTCCATTCCGGGGAAGTTCTCCGGACGAAAATCGAAGGTTTCCAGGTGTCGGAAACCGTCCTCTTTCAGAAAATCCAGATCGTGTGCTTCTTCCACCCGATCTTTCAGGGATACGATGTAGCGGTTGTTCTTCGGTGTGAGTTGAGGACCGTTGGAGAAATTGCTGAGCGGGGTCATGCTGCTATCTCCTCATCCGAGAGGTAGTCTATCAGTGGGGATGGGATGGGTTGTTAACAGTTCGTATCAACAGGACCGGGTCCGGCATCCTCCGGAAAATCTCCATCAGAAAACAAAAGTCACTCACGGTGTCCCTCGCTCAAATAAACGCGACCTATGACTCAAATGTCCCTGTGCTAATGTACTAAATGTCCGCTATGCTAAACGGTATATGGCGAGGCGGGTAAAGGTAGCGCGGGGTTTCACCCTGGCTGAAATGATAGTGGCTATGTCCGTCTTGTCGATTCTGCTTATGCTGGCTCTAGGCGCCGTGGCTCCCGCGCTCAAGATTACCCGAGACTCCGAAGAGCGGTTGGCCGCCCAACGAGAAGTCGTACTCGCCCTCGACCGGCTCACGGCGGAACTGACTTTCTTGGACCGGGCCCTGGTCACGGTCGCTCCTAACGCCATCCTCTACGTGTCGGATCTGGATTACACGGGTTCCAACCCTGCCATCACCCCGTCCTACTGGACAGATCTGCATAGTCGTAGTCGTTACCACACCTGGAGAAAATCCGTCATACTCAGAAGAAGAGACGGACAGCTTTGGCGACGGGAATACCCCTATCAATTCGGGGCGGATCTTTTTCGACTGGATCCGGCTTATCTCGAACCGGTGGCGGACGTCTCCGGAATGGCGGAAAAGAACTTTTGCCAGAACGTCGAACTGTTCGATGTGGAGCTTGTAGGAAGGTCTCGAGTACTACTCAGGCTTCGCTCCGTGTTTCGCGACGGACGCAAGCCTGCCTCGTGTGAGATTCAAGCACAGATACAGATGAAAGGTGAAAGATGAGCAAAAAGCGCGGGATAGCCTTGATCACAGTTCTCTTGGTGAGCGTCACTCTGTTGGCGATCGTGGGAGTAGGGCTGGGCCTCGGCTCCAACGGAGTCCTATTCGTCTCCCAAGCCCACAAACGGAATGTCGCCTTGAGCGCCGCGGAAGCCGGCGTGTATGAGGCCATGGTGGCCCTCCAGGCGAACAAGAATCACTCCGGCACGGTGGTTGGAACCCTCTCGGAATCCGGAGCCGAATACACCTACACTCTGACCAATCAGCTTACCACCGCTCGGACGGCCGAAGTGATCTCAACCGGAGAATTCGGAGGCGTCAAAAGAACGGTCAAGGTGGTTTTGGAGCCCGACACTCTGAGTTTCTCCGCTATCGACGTGAAGGGAAAGGTGTATGTCTTCGACCAGGCCTATGTCAACAGCGTCACTTCGGTGGAGAACCCCGTTCCCAGACCCGGTCGCGCTCATAGCGAGTACAGCAATCCGTCGTCCAACTCTTTCAAGGGAGTGGACTTTGACGACAACGGCGACACCCCCCAACTCATGGTGACGGGAGACCTCACGACCCTCGGGTCGTTCGACGGCGGCCTCCAGACCGTTCAGAAATCGAAACGCGCGGGCGAATCCAACGTCGACGGATACTCACTGGACGTGACCGAGATGACGAGTGGCTCTTTCACCTCCACCAGTACCCTCTCCTCAGGCACTCTCTCGGGCAACACCGAGGTCAACCCTTCCGGGGTACTGACCGTGACCGGCAAAGTGATCGTTCCCAAGGGCGTCAAACTCGTGATTAACGGAGACGTCCGATTCGAGGGGGGTATTAGCGGTGACGGCGAGGTGGTGGTTCACGGTGATGTCCTGATCAAAACGGACTCCAACCTCGACCCCACGGTCCATGAGGGTATCAAGCTTCACTCAGACGGTGCGGTCCTGGTTACTCACCCGCAAGCCGAGGTAGACGTCGACGACGGTGACATCGATATTCCGATGGACGGAGTGGCCGACTTTTTCGCAGCCATGCCCGCTAACGCGGTGAGAGAGCTCTCGCTCGACATTCCGGTATCCGCCCCCAAGGACGGAGACTTCTTCACCTGGTACGCGGGAGGTTCCGACGCCGGCTCCTCTGAGTATCAGCTCTGGTACGACGGAGACGGTACGGACCTCCACCCCGGCCTGAGCACGGAAACCAAGAACTGGCTGAACCAACTCAACCCCACCCTAGCGCAAGATATAGCAGATTGGGCGAACTGATGCGACTTAGAATCGGAATGCTCATAGCTCTCATCTTTTTGGTCGGATGCGATCCCGACGACTACGTCTCCAACGAAGTTCAGAGTTACGCTCCAAGCTCTCCCACCTTTCAAAACGTGGATCCCACACCTTATGCGGAAACCCTGGATCCACAGGAGTATGTCGTTCAGCTTCTGTCAGGGGTCAACGTGGGAGTGGACCTTCGCCTGCCGGGCTACTCGTACTTTCAAGGTGTGATCCAGGCCAACAACCACGTCGTCATCGCCGGACAGGTCCGAGTGGTGGGAGGGGTCATCGGAGTCGACGCACCCAATGCCACGCTAAACCTTTACAACGGCGCTATGATCACTTCCAATCCGCATAGCTTTTTGGGGGCCGAGGACGGCCTGGCCGGTGGACCGGCCGGCATGTACACTCGCATCCGCACCCTGGAAGAGATCCCGAACCCCTAGTCCGGCCTTGTCGCCAGCGACTCCATAACAACGCTACGGTCCCGGCCGTCTTCCGTCCAAAAAGCCTGGACGACAACGTTGTAGATCTCGCCGGAGACGTGAGTTGCCCTGGCCTCTAATCGAAATCGGGCCGAGGACTGGTTGCCCACCTCGTTGTCTTCGCTGTCGACCTCTCCGGACAGCAAAGCTTCGCTCGTGAGCTCCGTATAGCCGCCGGCCAGTGCCGCATCGAATATGAGGGTGCTGTCTCGGGTTCGTTCCAACAAGGATCGTGCTTCCACGGAGGCTATCGCTTGGCGCCTGCTCTCCGTGGCGGAGCGATGGATCAACACGGTAAAACCGACCATGGTCAGAATGGCCACCAAGAGTATGAGGAGGCTGATCAGTATTTCCAGAACGGTTACGCCGGCTGTTTTTACGCGGATCGACACCACTCTTTGTTCGGACTTCCGTACGGAATTACTCCCGATCGAAGGTGGTCTACCTGGAGTTCCGATCGATGTACTCCTGGATACGAAGCGCGGCCTCCCCGCTGGGCTCGATGAACTCCACTCCCAGACGATATTCCTCGTCGTCAAACTCGACGAGATAGCTCACCCGTCCCATAACTTCGACCGGATCGTACTTCCCCCGGTCTTCTAGAAAAATCCGAAAGAGAAGGCGCTCCTCTAGCTGCAGCGGTTCCGTCATCTGCAGCCCCAAGCCTTGAGGTGAAATATCACGCGCCATCCACGACTTCCAGGCGCCGTCTTGAAAGTAGGCGATATTGAGGAGCCCGGGTAGGCGGAACCTCTTTCGCTTTCCCTCCGGACTGAAGGCCAGAAAAAGCCGCTCTACCAATTTTGACGCATCATCCTGCAACTCTTGAAACTCAAAGCCGTGGACGAAAGTGCCTCCCAGCAGTTCGCGACGCCAGGCCACTCGGCTCAGGGCCTGAAGCTCCACTTCTTCGTGCAGATAAGGTCTCAGAGGCAACCTTACCTCTACGATGGAGTCCTTGGTGAGCGCCCTATCCAAATTGGCTCTGAACCCACCGAGGCTTATGTCGACGAGGTACAGGAACGTCTTGAATTCGACGGACTCGACTTCCAAGGAAGCGTGAACAAGCTTGTTGACTCGCGATTTGCGGCGTTCGTGGGAGCGGCGATCGGGCTGCTCCATAGACTCGGTTTGATTCACTCCTTGGGAGATTCGGCCAGGTCGAAACACGCCCTCTAGTCTCGGGGAAGAAGCTTGACGACTCGGAGGTCGCGTGGCATCCTGAAACGGTCTTCCCTGCCCCCTATGCTAAGCAAAGTCAAAACCTGGGCGCGCGCGCTCAAAAAAGAAATCTCAGTCATAAGACTGGCCCTGGCAGACCCGCGAACTCCCCGGTATGCCCGCTGGACCGGCTTTCTGGTGGTGGCATACGCTCTTTCTCCGGTCGACCTCATCCCCGATTTCATTCCGGTCCTGGGCTATCTTGACGACCTCCTCCTTCTCCCGGCCGGTCTCTATTTCACCCTCAAGATGATTCCGGAATCGGCTCTCTCGGAGGCACGCCGAAAGGTGGAAGAGGGAGTTGAGGTGGAGGCTCGTCCAAACTGGGTTCTAGGGTCGGTCATCGTCGCGATGTGGGTGGGCGGTCTGGGTTTTCTGGTTTATATGATGTGGCGTGGGGGCTAGGGCGTGTCACTATTGCAGACAGGGGTAGTAGGCTTGTTCACCACTCGCGCGAAGCTGTGCTGAATGACATCAAGGAAAAATCTCTTCGGAATCTTTCTCTTTTTGTTTATGGTCCTCGTCTGGCTCGTCTATGCCAAGCACTCCAAAGATGCTGCTGAGTGGGAACGAAAACTCCTTGCGGTTTCTCTAAATCTCGAGTTGAGACAGACAGAGTTAGAGGTCGAGCACATACTTACAGAACGATGGCCGGAGAATCTTCATCATACCGGCAGAGTCTGGACTCCCCATCCTTGGACCGCACACAACTTAAACCTGTTGGTCGACTATAAGAACGGAAGAGTTGCCGCCTTGGCAATCCGGTCCGATGACTCCTATCAAAGGCTGCCCGTGGGGGCACCCGAGGATAGGGTGATGGAGGGGTTCACGCCCTATTGGAGTGTGGAGTACTAATTTCTGTTTTGAATCACAGCTGCGTTTCGACCTCAAGGCATGTTGAGAGCGAGGGGGCTTGACCCCACAAATACTGTAGTGGACGAACTCTTTGCGCGGTACTATCCCGAGGGAGAGAAAGTAAAAAGGCCTCCGGTCGTTGTCGACTGCTCAACCCATTTTCCCTACTCAGGGGGCGAGGGACCTGGCCATCTTGCTGGGGGCCCTCCACGTCCTGGCAACCCTCGAACGGGGTCGGGAGGCAGCGCTGACTGAAGCGATCACCGAGAAGACATATCGAGCCACGCTTTTCGGCTGGATTCTGCAACGTGAGATGGCAATCTCGCCGAACGTTCGCTGTTGATCGAGAATTTGCACCTTCGATTCAAAAGCCGGTGCTGGTGTGACGGCGCTCATAAGAATGCCTTCAGAAAAGTGGATTTTGGGTTCAATTTTGAATCAGCTGGACATTTTGTTCACTATGCAATAGGATTCTTGAGACTTTTGACTAACATTTTTGATAGATTTATTTCCAGGGGGGGCGCAATTCAATGACGCACAATTTTCAAGTTTCTCTTTCCAAACTGGAACGACTCTCCGCCGTCAAGCTGGACAAAGCAAGCCGACGGATTCGAAGCGAGATGGCCGATGCCGAATGGAAGATGAGTGTCTGCCTTCTGGCTATAAAACGGAGTGGAGCTTTTCGAAAGCTGGGATTTGGAACTTTGACAGACTATGCGGAGAGAGTGCTTCGTTTGTCGGGGCGAAAGGTCGGCTCCTTGCTAGGGGCGGCGGAGGCTTTGGAGCATCTGCCGTTGATGTCGGAAGCGTTTCGAGAAGGACGGATCGGTTGGTCTAAGGTGCGGGTCATACACGGCTTGGCTACTCCGGAGACCGAAGGGGAGTGGTTGAAATTTGCCGAGGCCCATACGTCCACGGAGGTGGAGCGACAGGTCGCGCTGAGCCCTCGAAAGTGGAAGCGGCATCGGGCTTTAAAGGCTTCGATCGAGGGGAAGCCGGCGGTTTCCTCCGGGGAGGTGAGAGAGTTTCTGGAGCAGAGCGAGCTTGGGGGCTGCGAGGTGTCTGTAGACTCGGTTGTGGTGGAAGAGAGCCATCCTAATCCACCCTCAAGGATCGTTCAGCCTCGCGAGAGACTCGAATCGGAAAAGACCTCGCCTCCTACTCGCGAGAATCCAAACCCACCGGTAGAGCGTCCCCTACCACCCGCTGCTCCCCAGACTATCCGGGTGGTCTTCGAGCTAACCCCCGATCAGTATGCGTTATATGAGCAAGCCGAAATCAGAGTGCGCGCTCAGGAGGGCCGTCGTTTGGCCCGAGCCGAGGTGTTGAAAAGGATGGCCGAAACCGTCTTGGCTCAAGGAACGGCGAAAGCTCGGGCTCGGCATCAAGTGCTGGTGTACAAAACCGAAGAGTCGGACGAGGCCTGGTATGAGACCGATCGCGGAGTGCTGCCCGTGGCTCCGGGTGTGTTGGAAGAAGCGCTAGGTGGTCAGGAGGTCCTGTACCTGGAAGCTGATGGCGTGGTGCTCAGCAACGATCGGTCTAGTACTAGCGCCCCTGAGGTAGTCGCAGAGCCAGTTAGTGCGCGGAGTGCCTCCTCCGAACCGTCGGGCGCTGACTCACCTAAGCTGCCTGGTCCGGACACAACCCCTCCAGAGCCCAACTCTCCTCGCGCAAATCACAGCTGTGATTCGCGAGGCAAACGCACCGCCATCCCCAACGCCGTCATCCGCCAGGTTTTCGCCCGTGCGGGACATCGCTGTGAATGTTGCGGCCGGAAAGGGGGCCGGCTGGATGTTCATCACCGCGAGCCTGTCAGTGAGGGTGGGAGCCATGAGTTGAGCTGCTTGGAGTTGCTGTGTCGAGCTTGTCATACGAAGAATCACGAGGCGGACTTTGAGGAGAAGCCTCATTGGCGAGCGGCTCGGGAGCGAGCCCGCCCGGGCCGGTCAGGCGATTGTAGAAATCATAGCGGTGAGCGTACGACCGCCCCCATGGTTGACTGCCAACGAAGAGAGAACTTCGAGGACGAAAGATGAGACGAAAGTTCAAAAGAGATGCGGTTCCCAGGGTCGGCCAAGCAGTCGGAATAGAGATTCCACAAGACTGGACCATTCAAGATGCTTGGCCTCTGCTCGACAAGATCAGAGCCGAGGGAGCGGTCATTCTCCTGAAGCTTGACGGGCTTCGAGAGAGAGATTTCTACACCGTAGTCGTTTCAGATGGTGGGCTCAAATCGGATGATGTTCTCCGGACCGATAAAGGGTCTATCGAAGAGGCTATCGCGTTTGCCATCGGCAGCTACGCGCTTCGGGCTTGGGAGCTTGAGCTTTAGGGTCTGGCACAGGAGATTCAGCCTGTGCGATAATGCGAGCTGTGACACTCTCTAAAGACCAACTGCGCCGACTCGGGTTTGACGACGAGTCGCTTAGTCTCGCCGAAACAGTACTGGCACAGCTTCCGCCTTCTTGGAGTAAAGCGACTCTCAAGACTCAGCTCAAAGCGGTGCTCCGCAATCCCGCGGCCTATCAAAGCGATCCGAGTTTTGGCGAACTGGCTGCGACCTTGCTGGAAGACTCGAAGCTTATCAGTTTTCATTGTCGAGACTGTGTGGACTGGCCGAACTACTCCGACGGAGAAAGGCCGTTGCTGGGAGCGCAGCGACTGCCTATTTCGGTTTACGGCGCCATTCTGCCCGGTCGTCAGCCAGGACTGGGGTTGCCTGTCGGCGGAGTGCTGGCCACCAGAGGGGCGGTCATTCCCAGAGCCGTGGGACGAGACATCGGATGCAGCGTGGTGCTTTCCGTGTTCAACAGACGAGCAGGAAAGTTCTCACAAGAAATGGCTGATGTCTTGCTTGAGAACACTCGGTTTGGGGCCAGGGCGGGGTTTGCGGAGTTCGTGAACGACCCCGTTTTTGATGACCCCGTCTGGAGTCGCAACAGCACCCTGAAGAGGGCTCGTGAAGCGGCCAGAATGTATTTCGGTAGCCGTGGGACGGGAAATCACTTTGCTGATCTCGGAGTATTTCACGTTGAGCGCGACCTACTCAATTTGAGGTCCAACTTTCCCTACGTCGCGCTTCTAACCCATTTTGGTACCCGCGGGGCAGGGCAACAGATCGCCACCGTCTACCAGCAGAAGGCCCGAGAGTATCAGGAACTCCCGAAAGAGCTGAAGGACTGGGCTTATCTTCCGCTCGACACTCAGGAGGGACAAGATTTCTGGGATGCTCAAGACCTCTGCAGGCGAACCGCTTTGGCCGGCCACCGATGGCTACACGGCAATATTGGCCGGGCACTCGACTGCGAGCTTCTTTATCAGGTGGCGAGCTGTCACAACTTCGCCGTCCAAGACGGCTTCAGGGGTGAAGATGTCGTGGTCCATCGCAAAGGGACGATACAGCTTAGAGAGGGAGAACTCGGTATCATCTGTGGATCCATGCTCTCGCCGAGTAAACTGGTCGTTGGGACGGAGAACGAGGTCAGCCTCTGGTCCGCGGCCCACGGAGCGGGCCGCACAATGGGTCGTCATCAAGCCCGTAGGCAATATCGCGGTCGAGCGGTGAAGAATGAACTCAAAGAAGCGGGAGTTCGTCTGCTCTCCGGTGGACAGGACGAGTGGCCCGGTGTGTATCGAGAGGTTGGCGATGTGGTTCGGAGTCACGGGTCGTTGATACAAGTTGTGGGCTCTTTCCAGCCCAGGCTTGTCGCCATGAACCCGCATAACGACCCGGCGGAAGATTGATGTGCCGAATAAACTGACCCTAAACGGACTCTATGTCGGACAAGAGCAAAGCGAAGTCTTCGATCTCTATCCGGACCTGAAGGAAGAAGGCTGGGACCGTGAGTTCGCTGTTTTTCAGCAGGGGTTTGGACCGAGGATCGTGTTGAAGGATGGACGTGTTCATTCCGTCCTTGAGGGCACCGAGCTTCGGGAAGACGACCGCCGGATTCTGTGTGAGGGAACGTCTCTTGAAAGAGTGCTAAAGAACCTTGGCGACCCGCATAGGAAGAGAGTTGGCGAATACTACTCCGGACAACTCGATGAAGCGGACAGGCCGGTCCCGCATCCCGACTCACCGGGAATTGTCTTGCTATTGTACAGACAGTACGGGCACGAGATTCAGATCGGATGCTATCGAGGGCCCGCGGTATGCTCCATCGGCATTCGCTGTCTCTGAGGGAAGCTGAAGCTCAGGGAGCCGAGGTTGTTGAGGTCTCAAAGTACTTTGAATAGAGGCACCCGACACGAGGAGCATCCAACGCGCAGCAGGTCCCTGATTCGCTCAGCTCTCGGCGCGTTTTGACGGAGACCTTGTGGGGATTCGTGGCTCGCAAAACGAAGAGCGGTTCGTGCGTTACCTTCTTTTTGCTGTGCTGCTTGCCACCACGCTTCCCACGTTAGCCCAAGCCCCCGAGGGCTACCTTTATGACGAGGAACTCGTTCCCAAGTACAACTTGCCAAACTTCAACGACAAGAGCCGCGAAGAATGGCTGACACTGTTCAGCGACCAGGTCTACGGCAAGGTACCCGACTTTCCGTGGAGGGAAGAGTGGCGACGGGTGGAGGGGCCGACCGAAGTATTTAACGGACTGGGCTGGCGGGAGCAGTGGGTGGTGAGCCCTCTTGAAGGATTGGAGTTGGATGTCTTGTTGTATCGGCCGACTACGGAAGCTCCGGTCTTCCTGGGGATGAACTTCTACGGCAATCAGACCGTGTATCCGGACCCTGATATTCGGCTGGCTCGTGGCTGGGTGGACAACAATGCCGGTATTGGAATCGAGAAGCACCAAGCCACCGATGCGTCGCGGGGTGCGCGGGCGAGTCGCTGGCCGGTGGAGATGATCTTGAAACGCGGATATGGGTTGTGCACTCTTTATTACGGAGACGTCGACCCGGATCGAAACGACTTCACCGACGGTGTCCACGCGCTGACCGGAGCGCCGGGGAAAGATGAGTGGGGTTCGATCGCCGCCTGGGCTTGGGGGCTTTCCAGGGTGAACGACATGTTGCAGAAGAGGTCGGATGTGACAGGCGTGATCGCCATCGGGCACTCGCGATTAGGCAAGACCGCTCTGTGGGCCGGGGCTCAAGACGAGCGGTTTGCCATGGTGGTCTCCAACGACTCGGGTTGCGGAGGGGCGGCGCTCTCCAAACGTCGCTTCGGTGAGACCGTCGAGCGCATTAACGAGAGCTTCCCTCACTGGTTCTGCAAAAACTTTCACCAGTACTCCAACCGCGAAGACGATCTTCCCCTGGACCAGCATATCCTGCTCAGTCTTATCGCCCCGCGCCCGCTCTACGTGGCCAGCGCCTCGGCCGATCTATGGGCCGACCCAAGGGGTGAATTCCTCAGTACTCTCGAGGCAGCGAAGGTCTCCTCGGCCGTCGATTTACCCACGTGGGAAATGCCGGAACCAGGAGAAGTCGTGCAGGGCCAGGTCTCTTACCACCTACGCGCGGGACGCCACGACCTCACGCTGTGGGATTGGATGCGGTTTATGGATGCCGCGGATCAGCAGCTCAGATACCCAATTCCGGAGCACTAGCGCTCTCCCGGCGATTTGCTAAGTGGGAAACGCCGGAACCCAACGAGGATTTACCCACGTGGGAAACACCGGGACCCAGCGAGGATTTACCCACGTGGGAAACACCGGAACTCAGCGAAGATTTACCCACGTGGGTAACACCGGAACCCAGCGAAGATTCACCCACGTGGGAAAGCCTGAACCCATCGGTGACCTACCCACGTGGGAAACGCCGGAACCCGGCCAGGTCCGACAAAAGAGTGAAATTTACGCTTGCTGAGCTTCAGAAGCCCGGTCACCACCGGCCTGACCCGAAGGCGGCGTCCTGAGTTCGCGCATCTCTTGGAGCTCAACGGTCCGAGGCTGGCCGAGAGCTACTCTTTGAGCCTCCAGTCGCTCGACGTTCTCTTTCTGACTTCGAATGTTCTCCTGGAGCGGCTCGGACGACTCTCGCAAGTGCCGCATCACGACCGTGTTGTGTTCGGCTTCGCGACCCAGACCGGTCCCTCTCTGGTTCAAGTTGTCGAGAAACTTGGTACGGTCCTCAACTCCGGTTTTTCCCATCTCCACATTCTTCCGAGCGGTTCTGAAGTCCGTCTGCGTCAGGGCCTCATTCTCTCGGTGTGTGCTCAAGTGGGTCTTGCTCCTTTGAAGGTCGAGCTGGTCTTGGGCCAACCGGTCGTTGGCCACCCCGACGCCCTTCTTGGCATCTTCTTCTGCCTGTTGGGCTTGCCTGGCTCGCGCCTGGGCTTTCTCCTGAAACTCCTGAGCCGAGAGAACAGCTCTACGAAGGACGGCGTCCTGCTCTTGCTTACTTTTGCCCTGGCTTTTGCCGTTGCCGTTGTCGGTCTTCAGCTTACCGTCGTGGAAACGTCGAAGAGCATCTTCCAGACGAAGGTCAGCCTTCTTCACCATATCCTGTGACTCGAAATTCTCGGACTTCGCCTCGGTGACGGCTGAGCCGGCCTCCTGAATCTGCCGCTCACGGGTCATGATCTGGCTTTCCCCGTCGTTTACTTTTTGGGAGCTGTCCTGAACATTTTTCTTCGCGTCTTGCTGCGACTCTTCGGCCCGAAGAAAGGACTTCCGGTCATCGGCCAACTGGTTTTCGCCTTTGCGAAGTTCATCAGTCTTCTTGGCCGAGTCCATTTGATTGGTGGCCTGGGCCTTCTCGATCTTCTCGCCCCGCTCCGTCGTCTTGGGCTTCATAGACTCCGACCGCTCCCAGGCTCGGTGGTTGTCTTGCCCCACCTTCTTCTGGGCGTCCAACTCTCGATCGATGACAATCTCACTGCTGCCGGGTGCGACCTCGACACGAGACTGAGTCGCTCCCCGAGTTGCCAGAGGCAGGTTCTCGGTCTTACTATCCTCCGGACGTGCGGCAAGCTTCAGCGGTTTTCGGTCCTGCAGCTTCTCCGGCTTGCCGGCCTCAGTCTGGTCGGGCTTTCGCTCCCGCTCTTCAATTCGGGGCTGCTCGATCTTGGGCGGCGCCGAGGTGCTGGGAGCTATCGACTCGGCCTGGCGAATCGCGTTGGTCCGCTGCAGGACGACCTGGTTATTGCCCGCGCTTTTTTGTTCTTTCTGCACGGCCTCCTGTCGAGACTCCACACTGCGCTGGGTGTGAGCCCGGGCTTCGGTCCGAACAACTTCTTTGGGTTGGGGCTTCGGCTCGGCGGCTTTCTTATCACCCTGTCCCGGATGATTTTCCTTGGTGTCGATATCTTTCAGCTTGCTCTGAGCGTCTTTGATCTTCTCCTTGGCATCCTGATTCGAATCCTTGAGCCGATCGACCGCATCGTTGACCCGGTCTTTGGCATCGGCCTGGCCGTCTTTCAGCCGACCCAAGGCATCTTTGGCCTGGTCGCTCGCGACACCCTTGCCGTCCTTAAGCGTCTTTAGCGCTTCCTCGGCCTTGTCTTGAGAGTCTCCCTTGGACTTTGGAGCAGCATCCTGCTTATCCTGAGAGTTGCCGTCGTCAGCGGACTTCTTGGGCTTGGCGTGAGCGTGTCCCTTAGCCTTGCCGTTGGCACCTTTCGTGTGCCCTTTGGCTTTGCCCTTAGCCTTCCCCTTGCCTTTGGCGTGACCGTTGCCGGCCACTTTCTCTTTGCTGTGAGCGACCTCTTTGGCCGGTCCGCTCTCCCCCTGCGAATTCCCGTCCTGATCGCCGCCGGATTTCTTCAGGTTGCCGTGACCCTGGCCGTTGCCGTTGTTTCCGTTCTTCTTGGCAGCGTCGTCCCCAAACTTGGAGTTGCGTTTGTCGGCTTTGCCGGATGACACGGTCGGGTCGTCGGCTGCGTAGGCGGATTGAAGAGCATCGATATGCGAGGTGTTTTGCTTCTGCTTTTCGGAATTCTCGCGGACGCTCTCACGGAGTTCAATCTTCTCCGCCGGAACGTTATTGGCGGAACTAACATCAGGAACAGACGTGGTCTGCTCTTTCTTTTCCGTTTTGGGGGCGCTGTTCTGGGCTTTGGGTCCCCCCTTGATGTTGTTGGACACATCCATCTGCTTGCTCCCATTGTCCCATGGGAAACAGGCCGCGGTGTGTTGTCAATCTGTTAAATCATGTTACAGATATGAACAGCTTGGAAACTTCTTGCTTCCAATCTGCGTTTTTTCCAAACGGAGTTAATGCTCGTAGGTGTCGAACACTTTCCCGTGCGGGTCCATGGCTCGATACCTCACCTTATCCCCCAGTACGTCCACCAACCAGACGTGCCGACGGCTGGCTGTCACTTCCTCATACCAATCCAGCACCGGCTTCACTTTCCGAGGCGGCCGTCCCCAGCATCCGTCTCCCAAATACAACGTACCCTCCGGGTCCACCTTATTACCCTTGAGCAACTTGGTTCGCTTGAAGGTGTGAAAGTGGTTCTCAAATGCCGCCCGCAAGTGATACCGATCGAAGAGTGGAACCCAATGCTTGCGCCCACCGGCCGAGTAAGGCTCTTCATACGCTCCGGGATAGCTCGGATAGCACGGCACGTGATACATGGCGAAACGGTGCTTCACGTTCTTAGTCCGCTCCATCTCCTCGGCCAGCCAACGGGCCTGCTCACCGTCTTGCGGATTGGTATGTCCGGAATCCAACACGTACACGATGATGTCGGGCCCGAACTGCCGTGAGAAATAGCCTCGCTCATCTTGTTTGAAGAAGTTGTAGAAATAGGGCGCGTCGGCAGGTGTCCCGGCGAACCCACCTTGCGTCTCGTGGTTGCCTACCGCTAACACCATGGGGATGGAGTGGCCGGAAGGCGTCACCATATACTCATCCCAGGCATCGAACCACTTGTCCCAAAAGTTGACGTGGCTGAGCTTACCGTCGGCGTACGCCATATCTCCGCCCACCAGAGCAAACTGCGGGGATTGACTGGCCGACTGGCGCAAGAGTTGATGGGTCGCGGGCTCGATCCACATGTCTCCCCCGGTCACGAAACGCATCTCCTCGGACGTGTCGGGCATGGTACGGAACTTCCGCTCCTTGGAAAACCCCACGCCACTGTCCCCTGCTCGGAAGTAGTAGGTCTCGCCCGGCTCCAGGCCGGTGAGCTTCACGAAGCTCACCCAGCGCTCCAGTCCGGGAAACTTGGTGGGGCGTCCTTTCTGCATGTTGGCGTATCCGGTAACACTCGTCGCAGAAGACTTGCCGTAGTAGACGACGGGGTTCTTGGCCGGTGACATGGATTGGAAGACCACGGTCATGGTAGTGCTGGTGTCGCCTTGCCACGTCAAATAGACGTGTCGCGGTCCGGGGGCCGCGACGGCCCACAAGGACAGAAAAAACACAAATACGGAAACTTGAACTGTCTTAGAAACAGATTTAAACATGGCCCCGGCCATTCCGGAATCGACCGGAACTTCCCCTGCAGAAAGTCCCATCATAAGGATACCCTCATACGGATGCCTCATCTGGCTACCGATGAGCGCTGGTAAAGCTTCCAGGATACGGTACACTCGCGTGAATCTTTACTCCTAGGAGCCCCCGTGAAGAAAAACCTCGTCTCATCCGCCCTCATACTCATCGGCCTGTTGACCGGCGCACAAGCCCAGGTGGCGGGCAGCACAAAGGAAAACGGCTACGGTCTCCCCTCTCAAATAACGCTTCCGGAGCCGTTTGCCACCGAGTCGGTTCGAAGAGAGACCCAAATCGTCGGATGGCCCGAAGGGAAGACTCCCCAGGCGCCGTCCGGACTCACCGTGAAAGAGTTTGCTTCCGACCTCAAACATCCCCGATGGATCTACATCCTACCGAACGACGACGTGCTGGTAGCCGAAGCCGAAGACTATTCCAAGGACGAGAAGGAACGGAAAAAGCAGATACGTTCCGGCCACAGCGCCAACCGAATCACCCTCTTTCGCGACCGCGATGGAGATGGAATAGCCGACGAGCGGCACGTCTTTCTAGAGAACCTCTTCCAGCCTTTTGGAATGGCACTGGCCAAGGGACATCTTTACGTAGCCAATAGCAATAGCATCGTCCGCTTCCCCTATGTCGAAGGTGCCGACTCCCTGGAAGGCGAGGGGGAGAAGATCGCCGATCTTCCGGCGGGCGGATATAACCACCACTGGACTCGAAACCTTATGCTCGACAAGTCCGGTGAAAGACTGCTTGTCACCGTCGGTTCTTCCAGCAACGTCGGCGAGCACGGAATGGACAGAGAAGAGCGACGTGCCAAAATCCTCATCATGGATCTCAATGGGGACAATGAAGAAATCTATGCCTGGGGTCTCCGAAACCCGAACGGGCTCGACTACAACCCCGTCAGCGGCGTGCTCTGGACCGCCGTGAACGAACGCGATAAGCTTGGTGACAACCTCGTGCCCGATTACATTACCAGCGTGAAGCAGGGGGGCTTCTACGGCTGGCCCTACAAGTACTTCGGCGATCACATCGACCCGCGATGGGAAGGGAAGATCCCCGAAGACTTGCCTGAAGTCATCGTTCCGGATCTGGCCACCGGCTCCCATACCGCCACGATGGACATCCATTTCTATCGGGACAACAAACTCGGAGATGAGTACCAAAACGGAGCCTTCGTCGCGCAGCACGGTTCGTGGAATCGAGCCAAGTACATCGGCTATAAAATACTCTTCGTCCCTTTCCGGGACGGCAGACCCACCGGGGAAGTCAGAGACTTCTTGACCGGATTCATGAAAGACACCGACAGCGATGAAGCCTACGGTCGACCCACCGCTGTCGCGGAAGAATCAGATGGAACCCTGCTGGTGGTCGACGACGACGGCGAAACCATCTGGTCTATTCAACCATCGATGCCGTAGCGGGCTGATTTTTTCGAGATTTTTCAGCGCGACCGCATAGAATCCAAAAATGAGAATAGGATCTTACACGGTTTTCGAGCCCAGCAGACGCCAGGCAGCGGACAGCACGGCGGGCGCCCTTATCGGAGCGGCATGCTCCTTTATTCCTAACGTCGCGGCCCGAGCCGCCGTGGGGGCTATCGGACAGTCGCTCTACAATGTCGTGGCCGATAAGGTCAGTCTTAGTCAAGACCCTATTCAGCCGTTCAAAAATCGGCCCTTGGAAGCTCAAAAAGAGCAACGAAATCGAACCCTTCTCAACATCGCCAAGGGGGCCTTGACAGGGCTTGCCTCAAGCGGTGGTTGGATGTCGGGCGCGGCCGCGGGTCTGGCCCTCAACACAGTCAGTCTTCCCCAGCAGGCTCCCGTATCGGAAGCCGGTAACGTGGCCGGTCTCGAAACCATGGAAGTCCCCAAGCTGTGGGAGCAAGGACTGACCGGGAAAGGCGTGGGGGTGGCCGTCTTGGACACCGGTTGCGCCAAGCACCCGGACCTTGAGGGTAAAGTGACGGAGTTCCACGACTTCTTCTACAAAGAGAAGGAGCAGTACGATCACGGCTTCCACGGCACCGGTGTTTGCACCCTGCTGGCCGGTAGTGGAAACGGCCTGAACGGCCAGGTCAAGGGAGTCGCCCCGGACGTCGACCTGACGGTGCTCAAGGTGACCGATAGTGACGGCGCCGTGGAGTCGTTCGAAGTGCTGAAAGCTCTCAAATGGATTGAGGAAAACCGGGAGCGTCGCAACCTCCAGGTGGTCAATATGTCGTTCGGTCTGGCCGAAGGCTACGGACAAGTGAACGAGTCTCTGGGTCGCCTAGCCAAACAGGGCGTTCTCATCAGCACGTCCGCCGGAAACACCGGGCCGAAGCCTTCCGCCTTCGACCCTTTCAAAGCCTCCCCCAATCTTTTGACCGTGACGAGCGCCGAGACGGCGGGCACCATCGCGGGAGAAGACGATACTCTGAGCAGCACGGCCAGCCGTCCCCGTCTCGAGGACAAGGAAGGTCCGGACGTGTCCACCCCGGGCATGGACCTCATCGTGGGAGACCCGGGCGGCAAATACATGCGGGTGACCGACGGCGGCACTTCTTTCGCCTCGGCCCTGAACTCAGGTGTTATGGCTCTTTGGAAACAGGCCTTGCCCCAAATCAACATCGAAGATGTGGAAGCAGCCCTCAAAGCGACTTCCGCTCCCCTGAAAGGCGCCGAATCTCTCGAACAAGGGCACGGCAGCCTTCGGGCCGCTCAGGGGCTGGAGTTTCTCAAGGAGCGCTTGGCCGCCCAGGACAGGTAGTCAGACGCCACGGCAGGAAGCCTGCCATCCATGTTTTCCGAAAATCTGTTCCGCCAGCCCCCGCCCAACCGCCGCGTCTTCTGCAACCGGACCCTGAATCTCCGAGCCACGCAGGCCATAGGCTACGACATGGACTACACGCTCATCCACTACTGCGAACAAGAGTGGGAACGGCGGGCCTACGAACATGTCAGAGAAAGCCTGGCCCAGCGTGGTTGGCCTGTCGATGAACTTATCTTCCGAGGCGATTTGATGGAGCGCGGTCTGGTCCTGGACATCGAGCTCGGCAACATCCTGGAAGCCAACCGTTTCGGCTACGTCAAGCAGGCCTACCACGGCACTCAGCCCATCGACTTTCGCGACGTCCGCGAAGTGTACGCCCGCACGATTGTAGACCTGGCCGAGCCCAGATTCGTCTTCCTAAACACTCTCTTCTCCCTCTCCGAAGGCTGCATCTACGCCCAGCTTGTGGACCTGCTGGACCGAAAGGCTCTCCCCTCCCCGCCCACGCTGGGCTACAGCGACCTTTATCAGGTGGTACGCCAGTCGCTGAGCCAGGCTCACGCGGAAGGCCAGATCAAGGCCGAAATCGCTCGCGACCCCGATCGATTTGTGGTGCTGGACCCGGAGACGCCCTTGACCCTGCTGGACCAGAAGAGGGCGGGCAAGAAAGTGCTGCTGATTACCAACTCCGGATGGCACTACTCCAGGGATATGATGAGCTACGCTTTCGATCGTTTTTTGCCGGACGGAATGACTTGGAAAGACCTGTTCGATCTGATTATCGTGTCGGCACGTAAGCCCGACTTTTTTTCCTCACGTAGCCCCTTCTTCGAGGTGGTGGATGAAGAGAACGGTTTGCTCCAACCCGCCGTTTCGGGTCTTCGGGCCGGTGGAAGCTACGTGGGAGGCAACGCTCACGAAGTGGAGAGTTTTCTGGGTTTGCAGGGTCGCGAGATTCTGTATGTGGGAGATCATATCTTCGGCGATGTGCACGTGACCAAAAAGCTTCTGCGCTGGAGAACAGCCCTGGTCTTACGCGAACTCGAGCAAGAGATCGCCGCCACCGAAGCCTTCGCCGAACGACAGCAGCAGCTCACGGCCCTGATGGCCGAAAAGGGAAAACTGGAATTTGCCTTCTGCCAGGCCAGAGTGGCCAAGATGCGAGCGGAAGCCAAATACGGACCGGAGCCGGAGATGAGTCCGCAACAGCTGGATGCAGCCATGGGCGAGCTAAGGGAAAAACTCGCCGACCTGGACCACAAGATCGCTCCTTTGGCCAAGAGTTCCGCGGAGCTGAGTCACCCGCTCTGGGGTCCGCTGCTGAGGGCCGGCAACGACAAGAGCCTCCTAACCAGGCAGCTGGAGCGTTCAGCTGATATCTACACCTCTCGAGTCAGTAACCTGCTGTATGAGACCCCGTTCGCTTACATCCGTTCCCGAAGAAGCCCCATGCCTCACGACCCGATCTGAACGGTGTCTTGCTCTCTCAGCCACGACCACCGGGCAGCCATGCGATCTAGCACATCCGGACCTGAAAAGAAAGCTCTCAACTCTCGGACAGCTTCCCCTCGGCGCCCCTGATCGCGGAAGGTTCGGGTGTCCTCCAATTTCATTCCGTTGGCCGCACCGAAGACGAGTTTATTTTCCTCTGTTCGGGTCACGGCCGCTGTCTCCGCGAACGCTCGGATGATCTCGTCCACAGTCTCAACCGACAGACTCAGAGCCTCCTGAGCACTGGCCAGAAAGGTCCGAAAACAGACCTCCGGCTGCTTGGATCGCTTGAGATATTGCCAGGTCCGGATGGCCATCTGCCGATCCCAGCGCCGGCTCTTGTAACGCTGGTACTCGTTGTCGATCTCCTGGGCTCCGAAGAGCAGAACCAGCTTGGAAGGCTTCCTCTTTTCAAGAAGCTCACAAAGTTGTTCTAAGCTCCCCGGGGGAGTGCTCAACATCAATCCGTCCGAATCATCCGGACACTCCTCATAGGTAAAGAACCGTCCTGAAAACTCGGGCAAGGCTGCTTCGGCCTTGGCAGGCTCGCGACACAGGACGACCAGTTCCGGCTGCTCCCGCAGCATACTCGTCAAGGCCTTGCGACGAGTTCGAAGGTGCCTCAGGTCGATGAGGGGCAGGTGTCCCGGTTGCCTATCCTGACAGACCGGCCTCACCACACCCGAGACCTGTATTTTCAGCTGCTCTTGATTTCGAAACATCTCTCGCCCGAGTTGGCAACGAACATCGTAGCGAAATTCTTGGGGACTGAGATGGTCGACCAAATCCGCTTGCCGGAACGCGATGGCCCGGCAGCGCCGACCGCCGCCTTCCAGCTCTAGCTGCAGGTGGTCTCCATTGCGCCCGACCAGTCGCCTGTTCACGATGTTCAAGCCTTCCAGCAGAAAGGTAGGCTTGGGGTTGCCCTCACCGAACGGCTCCATCTTTTCCAGCTCTCGCACAAGACCCAAGTCCGCCTCGCTCATGGAGAGGCAGCCGTCGACCCAAACCGGGGCCAAACCATTGCGAAGTCCGTTGGCGGCCTCTTCGAATGCCGCCGAAAGGGCATCCAGGTCGGCGGCGGCCAGGGAAAATCCACCCGCTCTAGGGTGTCCACCGTATTTACTAAAGAGAGCGCCGCACTGCTTCAAAGCCTGATAGAGGTCCACGTTCTCAGGCGACCGACCCGAGCCTTTAGCTTTCTCCCCGTTGGTGGCGATCACCAACGTTGGAACACCGTACTTCTCAGCCAAGCGTCCGGCGGTAATACCGATCACACCCTCGTGCCAACCCTCACCCCATTCCACGATCACTCCCCGTTTGTAGCGCTGGGGCTCGGTCTGAAGCCGGATCTCGATCTCTTCTTGAATGGCTCGCTCGGTCTCTTTGCGCTGCTCGTTGAGGCTGTCCAGATGAGTGGCCAAATGGCGAGACTCCGAGAGAGAGCGACTCATCAGCAACTCCACCCCCGCCTTGGCATGCTCCAAGCGGCCGGATGCGTTGAGTCGTGGCCCGAGGGTGAAGCCGACGGTGAAGGAATCAACCACCTCTCGGCCTGAGCGGCCCGCCACTTCCAGCAACGCCGTCAATCCTTCTCGCCGCGAACGGCCTAACTCTTGCAGGCCAAGCTGCACCAACACTCGATTCTCATCCACAAGTGGCACCACATCGGCCACCGTCGCCAACGCGACGAGGTCCAGTAGATGGCGGGGCTGAGCCCCTTCGAGGCCCCTTAAAGCTTGGACCAGTTTGAAGGCCACTCCGGTGCCGCAAACGCCTTTGAAAGGATAGGCACAATCCGGCCGTTGGGGATTGATGAAGGCGTCTGCGTCCGGAGGAACGGGCGGCACGGCGTGGTGGTCGGTGACGATGGTGAGGATGCCGTTCTCTCTCGCTTCTCTCACTTCGGCCACCGAAGAAGAGCCGCAATCCACGGTCACCAGCACACCGAACCCTTCCTCCGAACACCTTCTGACGGCGGCCGACGATAGCCCGTAGCCTTCTTCGAAACGGTCCGGAATGTGGTAGTCCACATCCGCCCCCATCTCTTGCAGCGCCTCCATGAGAAGAGTGGTCGCGCAAATACCGTCGCAATCGTAGTCACCGTGCACCAAAACTCGTTTGCCTTCGGCCAGGGCGTCCTTGAGTAACGAAACGGCCTTATCCATGTCTTGAAGCAGCCAGGGCGAATGGAGCGCCTCAGGTGTGGGGTGGAAAAATCGCTCTACTTGCTCGGGAGTCGTATGCCCCCGAGCCACCAGCATCTCCGCCACGACCGGTGCGAGATGTGGCATAGCCTGGCGAAGAGTGGCCACCTGGCCGGGATCGGGACGGCGAAATTTTAAGGCCGAAGGTGAGATCAACGCTCGCTCCTCCAGCCCAAGAGTTCGGGACCGCACGCCTGAAGAACAACCGGAGCCCCGATGGGCAATCCGGAGAAAACCTCGCGAGCGTAATCCGAGGGGCCGCAGCCTTCCCAGGCCCGCTCGACCTCTTCCTCACTCCAGCCGTCGACAGATTCCACCAGCTTGCGCAACTCCGGTAAAGGCTTCACGGAGACGAGGAGTTCCTGAAAAAAACGAGTCAAAGGAAGCAGAGTCTCCGTTTGCTCTCCAATGAGGAAAGCCACGCCTTCCAAAGACTCGCGGTGAGGCTCGCCTGCATCCGCGGCTTGAGGCACCAAAGCATACACCTCGTCGACAAGCTCCGCGGGGGTCAACTCCTCAAAAAAGAACTCCTGGCACTCCTCCAAGTAGTCCTCGTCCCAACGTGCCTCTCCCGACAGGAGCTTACTTTCCTCGAAATAGAAGCCCAGCTCTGATTGAGTTGGGAAAAAGCCCGGCTCGTCAGGCCCGTAGCTAGACCGCACGAGGGCTGCGAACAGGGTCGTACCGAGGTAGCCACGATCACGAAAATCAGCCAGAGCGGTGGTCGGCAGGGCTCCGGTCTCCGCCAAATTTCTCGCCTGCGACCAGGGAGAACTCCCGGACTCTTCAGCGGCCTGTTTATAGCGAATTCCCAGCCAACGCAGTAGCCGGCCGGCTTCGGCGGTCCCTGAGAAATGGAAATCTTCCTTCTCTCTGAGAGCGGCACAGTAAGTAAGAACGGCGTCCCGAAAAGCTGTCAGGTCGTCTTCGCCCACGCTGTCGATTTGACTGTAGTACTTCAAAACGGTCTCCTAAGCGGAGCCGTTCTCGACCCGTGGGACGGTTCCCACCGAACACGGATCGAACGCCGAGCAGCGTTATCCGGCTAGCATCTGCTCTCCACCGTTGGCCATCTGCTGCATGGCGAGCTCTTTGGCCATCGTCTCGGCGTGGGGATCGTCCATCTGCAAAGGCGGCTCGTTTTTAGGGCTCTTGATGGGAGCCAGGGTGTTCTCTTTCCACTCTCGATCAGCCAGGTTCAGCTTCATGCCCTCTACCTTAGCCGACACCTTCGGATCGTCTTTGAGCTGCGAGAACTTCTTGACCCCTTTGGTTTCCATCTGGCTCTTCACCGTCGCTTTGGCCGCAGCTTTGGCATGGTCGGGCATACCTTCCAGAATCTGGTCAGGTGTTCTCTCGTCCAGCGCGTCGAGTTTCTTGCCCTGAGTTTCGGTGACGGAGTAGCTCTCGTCGGTACCGTCGTCCAGCACGAAGGTACGAGCTTCACGCTTCTGCTCGACTCTCGACTCGCCTATCTTGCGGTCCTTTTCTTTGGCTTTCTTGTCGGTGTGCGATTGGTTGGCCTCATCGGCCATGCCGGCTCGCGCTTGCTCCATATCGTCGTTGAGAGCCTTCTGCTCGTTGGCCAGTTGAGCCTGGAGCTTGTCGGAGAGTGTGAACCTCTCGCCCGGAGCTTCGGAGGCCTTGGACTTCTCCGAGGCAACCCCGGAGTTCTGGGCGGCCACCCGCCCTTGATCCGCACTGACGGTGCGGGTCTTGGCAAAGTTTGCCTGATCGATTTTTGCTTGAAAATTGTTTATGCCAGCTTTGTTTATCGCCATTTTTCCTCCGGGAGCTTTCTCTTAGTAAAACTCACCTGAAGATCATACCAATCTTCAAGCGTTTGGAAATAGACTAGATGGATACTTTTTCGTCAAAATGTAAAAAAAAGAGAGGGCGTGCCTCTCTTTCTTCATCTAAACTATCGGTTCAGTTCAGGCACTCGCGCACCACCGATGAAAGTATCCCAGTTGATCGGCTCGACTCTGGCGCCTTCTTTCGGACTGTCCGTACCCATCGTCATTCCGTTGCCCAAATAGATTTCGATGTGGGTCGCCTGACCGGATGGAATTCCACGATCGTTCTTGGAGTGGAAGAAAACCAGGTCGCCAGGCTTCAGGTCTTCCTTACGAACCATGCTGTTTTTGTATTTCGCCTGGTAGCCGCGAGCCGTCAGACGAGGGCCTTTAACACCGGCTTCATTCAAAGCCGCGTGCACCAGGCCGGAGCAGTCGTATTTGCCGTTGCCGGCCGCGCCGAAGACGTAGGGAGCGCCACGCTTCTCCAGAGCTTTGTTGATGAAGTTTTGAGTGGAGGAGTTGGTGGAGCCGTCCGCGGAGGGTGGCAGATAGGAGCCGCCCGCCGTCGGGTTTGCTCCGGCGGTTGCACCACCGGGGCCGAAACCGTGTCCCGCACCACCCGGCGAACCGAGGAAATTTCCCAGAGGGGAGCCACCACCACATCCGGGGCAGCCGCCACCACCGAAACCGGGGTTGCCCATCGAAGCGGGGCTCTGGCCGCCCATCATCCCCATAACCATCTGCATCATCTGCATCATCATCTGCATCAGATACATCATGGTCATGGTGGACTGCATTCCGCCGTGGGTTCCCATCATCGGGTTCGCCATCATGGGGTTGCCCATCATCGGGTTGAAAGGGGACTGGTTTATGAACATAGCGTCTTTGCTCCTGGATAGTTATTAGCTGTAGATTGCCAGAGCCATGACGTAGAGCGGTGGATTGAGCCCCTTTCGATGTTAACAATTTGTGAAAAGTATTAAGTTGTGGTTATCCGGTATCTGATGGGCGATGTCCAAGGAGCCCGCGCCTCGGAGATAAATAGCCGCTCCATGCTCGTTATTTATGTGTCTCCGTTCCTTCGCAAGGATGTCTATCTCTTTCTGGACCGTCTCTCTCGGATCGAGGGAGTGCAAATCGGTTTAATCAGTACTCTGGACGATCTGTCACCTGAGGTTGCGGCCTCCATCTCAGGCTATTGGCGCGTCGACGACCTTCTCGACGTGGGGCAGCTGCTGGAAGCGGCATCTGCTCTTTCTAGCGAGTTCGGCCCAATTCACCGCATGTTTACGGAGTATGAGCTGATCCAGATGTCGGTGGCCGAAGCGCGCGCGGAGCTCGGCGTCCCGGGTATGTCCCCGGAAACCGTTATCAACTTTCGCGACAAAGCCGTGATGAAAGAGTGTCTGCGTGCAGCCGGGGTTCCCTGCGCCCGATACCGTTGTGTGGAGACCGTGAAAGAGGCTCGTGAGTTTGCCGATCAGGTCGGCTTTCCCCTGATCGTCAAGCCGCCGGATGGTGTGGGGGCTCACGGGACCCATCAGTGCGACAGCCCGGAGGACTTGGAAGAAACCCTCCGGCGCGATCCACCGAGCAGCTCTCATCCATTGCAGCTCGAAGAGTTCATTCAGGGCGAAGAGCACTCGTTGGACACGGTCAGCGTTGACGGCAAGGCCGTCTGGCACTCGATCACCCGATACCTTCCCAATCCGCTGGAGGTCTTGCGCACGCCCTGGATGCAGTGGCGTATCATCACCCCCAGAGAGGTCGACAGTCCGGAGTACGACGACATACGCCAGGTGGGAGAAGAGGCTTTGAGAGCCCTCGGGATGGAAAGCAACATCAGCCATTTGGAGTGGTTTCGTCGCCCGGACGGGAGCGTCGCGGTCAGTGAGGTGGCCGCCCGTCCTCCCGGCTCCCGCATATTCACGGCTCTCAACTGGGCCAACGACTTCGATATGTATGACGGCTGGATTCGTTTGATGACCCTGGGAGAGTTTACGCCGCCGACTGAGCGGAAGTATGCGGTGGGCACGGCCTTTTTTCGCGGAATGGGCACCGGCCAGGTAGTGGACGTTCACGGACTGGACGAGGTGCTCGAAGATTACGGTCCTCTTATCGTGGAGAGCGTTCTTCCTCGACTCGGACAGTTGAGAGCCGACGCCCACGACGGGGAGGGCTATCTCATGCTCCGGCACCCGGAGACCCGGGTCGTGGAAGACGCCATCTTGGATATTGTGAGTCGAGTTCGCGTGGAGATCGGATAGATTCCCAGTAGGTCGACAGCTCGCGAAGCGGAAGACCTGCGACATGGTCATCCGATTCTTCCTTGCCCCGTTACTTCTTTCGCTGATCCTCAGCGTGACCGTTTCGGCCGAGCCGCAAAAAGTCAGTAAGACACTGGAAGAGGCACTTACGGCCGAAACGCCGTTCACCGTCTACTCCACCTTCCCCGAACCTTCCGGACAAGGTGAGTCATTTATGGGCTACCCCGTCATGGGCCGAGCCGTGCTCGACGACCGGAGTTCCAAAGAGATCGGCCTGGCCGTCCTGCGAGGCTTAAAAGAGACCGATCCCTCCCTACGTCAGAGCTGCTTCGCCCCTCGGCACGGAATCGAGGCGGGAGACCAGAAGCTTCTCATCTGTTATGCCTGCAATAGCGTGATCGCGGAGTCTCCCGATGGAAAAAAGGTGAATTATGCTATCGCCGACGGTGGGCATCAGGAATTGGCCGAAGCCGTTTTCAAGAACGGTCTGAAGTGGCAGAGTTGGCAGCCGGTGGAAGACACCTTGCGTCATCGTTCCGGTCTGGCGATACCGCTACCACAGGGATATCTGGCAGAGGGTACGTCCCATTCCGAAACTCTCTCTCTTATCGGTCGCAAAGAGACCGTGCAGCTTTCTCCTACTCCCGGTTCTGTTGTTCTTGAAAACTCGGAAGGCCAAAAAGAAACCGTCACAACCCAATGGTTGGATCACGCCGAGACAGGGTCTCCGATATGGTATCTGACAGGCCTTTCCAGCAGCTACGACGAGGAAGAGAACCAACGAATCTGCCTCGGTAACTCCTACGAACTAGACAGGATCAAGACGTTTCTGGAGGAGTCGGACAAGCCGGCTCGCTATCGCGCTCGAGTCAAAATTCGCCCGGGCTCCACCGAAAGCGAACTCACGAAACAACTCCAGCGCCTTCGTCGTGACGGCTTTAAGTTGCACGAGCAGACACTGGCCGGATCTGTTTTAAAGACCGGTACGGGGTCGAGAAGCGGGCTACCCATGACCGTCTATGCCGGACTCCTCGAGACACCCTCGGGGCCCGTGTTGGTGACAGCAGAGGTTCCGGGTGAACAGAAAGCTCCCCTCGAAACTCTCATCCGAGCCCTCGCTCCCCAACCCTCGGCGGGTGGAGGTTAAGACAATCTCGTCCGAACGTCAACTGGACTCTAGACGGCGGATTATCTTCGGGCGTTTCGGCGCGGTCAAAGAGGTGGGTTCCACCGTCCTGGACGCTGAGAAACGAAACCAACGCGATCGAAGAAGGCGTCGACGAATCCAGTCCGCCCGGCTCACCACTAACGGAAAAATGAGCGTGGTGGCGACCCGGAAATTCTAGAGGCAGACCACCAACTCCTCAGGTTGATGCAGGGAAAAGCTTGCAGCTTCTACCGGCTTAGGCTCTGAGACAGGCGGCTTACCTTTGTCGTCCGGTCCATCCCAACCGTCGTACGAAGCGTTGAACGTGGAGAGCGGCAAACCGGCCTTGTGGTTCAGTACCATGTTGCGAACCGCTCCGTCGATCGGATCGCCGATCTTCTCGGCCAGTGCGATCTGACGGTTCATTCCCAGTACCCAGTGAACGCTTGAAATCGGCACTTCCGCTCCGTTTCGGGCCAGAGTGGAGAGGAGGTGAATGAAGCAGTCCATTCGGTCTTCCCGCTCCAGAATCGGCTCGATCAGCTCGGGCGTGATGACCGGGTTGTCGGGGAAATATCGCTTATTCAGACGCTTGGCCGCATTCTTGGGCGAATCCGCCTTGCCGATGATAGTCATCAGGTCCAGCCCGCCCACGCGATCTTCGTTGGTGATCGGAACAGCCTGACCGAAGTCCAGGATGGTGACGCTCTTATTGTCCTTGTCGATCAACACCTGACCGTCGTGGAAGTCCGGATTGGCGAACAGAGGCTTGGGTCTCCAGTTGTTGCTGGAATCCACCCCGCGCAGCACACCGAACTCGGCGGCCGCCATGGCATCCATCGCCTCCTTGTAGACGTCTTCATCCTGTTGATAGATCTTACGAGCCGTCTTGCCCTTGGCTTCTTCCATGAAGAGTCCCAGATTTTGCACCCGGTAGGCATCGATACTGCGCACTTCCCAGCCGTTGATCTCGTGATGATAGGTGCCGAAAGCGTGCTGCTGGACGGCCATGGCCTGCTCTTTTTGGAACTCCAGAGCGACCGAATCGTTGATCAGTCCCAGCAGACCGAGGATGTAGCCGTACTTTTCCTTATCTTCAGGAGTCTGGGTCATATACTCGATCAGTTTGTTGAAGCGTTCGAAGTCGTAGCGCGTGGATTCCTCGATGTCTTGGCGACCAAGGGAGACCACCTCGCGCCGGTCTTCGGCTTCGTTGCGATAACGGATGGCCACGTTGACGGAACCGCTACCCAAAACTCGGTCGATCTTCAGGTCTTTGGGCCACTCGTCCCCGAAGCGGTTTTGGACCAGCTTCAAGACCTGGAAGTAGTTCAGCGGCATAGACGCATCCTGGGCGTCTTCGAAGGCTTCTTTGAAGTCTTTGAACTCGCTGGTGAAAGCCAGATACTGCTTCATCTTGATGCCGGGCACGCCGTAGGCATCGAAGAGGCGATTGAGGATGGAGGCTTCGTCCAGTTTGCCTTTTTCCTGGCCGGGTGCCCCCTGGGCGTTCGGTTCCTCTGGATGCTGGCCCAGGATGTAGGCCACCGCCAGGGTGTCGGCATCGCCGTGGGAGTAGAGCACGCCACGGGCCAGCTTGTCGGAAAGCTCCCGGTTCTCTTCTTTGATGTTCTTCAGGAAGTGAGCGATCACGGCTTCTTTACCGGCTTCGGTTCTCAAAACTCCGGAAGGGCCGGCCAGAAAGCTGTTAGCGATCATCACTCGAGTCTGGGAATCGGCTTCCAGCAGATCTTCGCGAGTCGTTTCCAGAGCTTCCCTGAACGGGGCGAAGTTCTGGTCTTCGGAGGCGTTTTCCAGGTATTCCGGCATGTCGTCCAGGCGACCCATCAGATACTCGATGGTGTCGACCTGCTCTTGAGGAGAGCGCTGACGAGCTAGAGCGATAAGACCCGAAAGGGAGCGGGCGTTGTTGCGATAGACCAGGTTGGTGTCGGTGACGCCACGGGCCTCTTCCGGAAACACAGTGTCCACCGTGTCCGGCTGAAGCTGAGCGGTCTCCGAGACTTTGTCGCGGAACTCGATATAGGTGACGGGGTGCTCGTCTTTCAGCTTGTAACGCTCGTCGAACTCGGCCACTTGTCGGGCCAACTCCTCGATACTAGCGCCTGGTTTGCAGGCTTCACCCAGGCATTCCACCAGAAGATCGGAGCCGTGCTCCGGACCCAGCAGCTCGAGAGGCTTGTCTCTCAGCAACCAGCTCTTTATCTCGATGGTCGGCAGGCCTTGAAGGCGTTTGAAGAGGTTGTCACCGAGTTTTCTCTTGGCCCCGACTCGAGACTCCAGTCCACCGTCACTGAATTCGACGGTGCGCTCCATAACGTCGTACCAGTTTTGCAGACCCTCGATACCGTCTTGCACAGCCAACAGTCCGTCCACCAGGAATCCCCCGGCATCGGCTCCGACATCCTCGTCTCCACTGGAGTTGTAGAGCTCCTTGGTGATGGTGTAGCGCTCTTTAGCCTCCTCAGCTCCGCCCAGGATCGAAAGGAACGATTCGGGTGTCATTTCAGAAGCTAAGTTGGCGCTCAATTCGTGGTCGTGGCCCAGGAGAGCCAGTTTGCTCAGAACTCCCCGGCTCTCGATGGAAACGATCGGCTGCAGCTTTTCTCTCAATTGACTTCTTCTGGAGGAATAGGCGCGCGTGGCATCGCGATACTCCCGGTCCGACTGGTAGTCTTCTCGCTTGGGCTCGAACTCATCGGCCTTGACTCGCTCATTCAGCTTGCGCAGCGAAGCGGTGGAGGTGTCGGGCAGATCTTCCGGGGTCAACTGAAAGGTGTACGTAAGAGAGTCGCTGATGTGTTGGGCGTGTTGGCTTCGGTCAGGGTTCACAATTTGACCCTGATAGTCATCGGCGGCCAGCATACGAGCAGCCTCGCCGAGCCACTCTCGACGCTCGGTATGGGCTTTCACCCGGCGGGTCGGATAGAGGTGACGCGCCAGATGGGTGATCCCGGCCCGAGGGTTGGGCGACTCTTTGGCAATCTCGACAAAGCGTCTCTCCAGTCCCTCGGAGTACATCTTGGCTTCGTTGGTGTGGCTGCTGAAACCAGGCTGCTGGGTGGCCACGTTCATGTAGTCCCGGAGCAGACCCTTGAGTTCGCCCTCGAACTCGGGCGAGAAGTTCTGCCAGCTCTCGGTTTCTCCGAGCGCTTCCAGAAAGAGATTCACCTTTTGAGGCTCGCTCAGCGGCTGCTGAAGTCTTGCCCTGGTCTTCTGCTCTCTGGACTGACCGGCTTTCTCACGAAGGTTGGTACCGGCTTCCAGCAAGCCTTTCTTAAATTCTTCGTTCGGCTCTTTCAGGTTGAACAGCTCATTGGCGAGTTCGGTGGCCTCGGAAAGTCCGGTTCGACCGGTCTTGGCTAGAAGCGGCGTTGGGTCCATATTGGAAAGATAGGCCAGCATGGCTTTGTCGATGCCCGGGCCGAGGGGCCAGGTCTCTGTGTCTTCGTCGTGGTTCTTGCGAACCAGGCTGGGCAAGAGGTCGGGCTTCGGCTGATCGTAGTTGCGCTTGAGCCAGGCCATCGGTACGGCTTCCGCCAGACCAGGCAGCGAACCGCCGGCCATATCCTGGAAATTACGGTTGTAGACCAGGCTGTGAACGAAGCTAAAGTGCAGACTCTGATTGCTTTTCGAGGTCAGCGTGTCCATGAACGACTGAGCATTCCACTCCGAACCGTTCTTGGCCAGGAATTCGTGGATCGTCTTTAAGCCATCCTCGGAAAAGTTCTCCTTGGGCAGCGCCGAGTGTCTCAGGCTCAGCATGAGTCTCAGAAAACCGTCAACCTTCTGCTGGGCGGTCTTACCTTCCAGCTGGTCCAGGTGCTGCGCTGCATCCACCAGGGCAGCTTCCTTGTCAATCTTGTCTCCACCGGCTCGCTGAATCTGGTAGTGCTCGCGCGGACCGTAACTGGAGTCGAACATCCAGCGCGGCGTTTCGTCTCCCGCGAGCTTCTCGGCCAGACCGCGATGATCGGCCTTGAAGGCATCCAAGTCGTCGACCGGCTTGTCGTAATTGGGGCGGGCCTCGATTCGCACGCTGTCGGGCAGGGGCTTCATCTCCTTGGAAACGGTCGGATCGCCCTTGCGCACGTAGTTTTCCACCTCTGTTTGAGCCAGACCAACTCGCAGGCCTTCAGCTTCGTGACCGTGACCGGCGGCTCTCAGAGCGCGCTCCAGGTCGGCTTCGGGATACTCAATGGGATTCTGTTTATAGAGAGAGGTCAGGGCGTTGAAAGCGGCGCGCGGGTTGAAACCGCCTTCCACCATTCGCTTGATGGCGGCTCGGTCCACCGAGGCTTGCATCTCGCGGGAATCCACGAACGACTTGGTCGCGGGCTTCAGACGCTCGGTATTCTCCGGATCGAGTTTGTCGTGGCTCAGCAGAACCTCGGCCTGGTGAGCCAGGATGAAAGCCAACTCGTCTTCGGTCTCCAGAGACTTGAGCATTCCCAAATCCACCATCAGACGGTAGATCGGCTTCTCGGTATTGCTGTCAGAGGTTTCAAACCAGCGACGAATCGGCCATTCCTGGTCTCGGTAGCTCCGCTGCCAGCGCTCTTCTCTCGACATGTCGTCGTCCAGAGCCGCTTGAGGGATGTCACCGGTGAACACCTCTACTCTCAGTTCCAGATCGTCTCGCTCGGAAAGATCCTTGCCCGCCACTTTGAACAGAACATCGGTCACATAGTCGCGGGCCTTCTCCATTTCGGGATCACGGCTTCCGGCCGGAGGCGTGGTGAGGATACCGAGCTTAAACCGCTGGCGGTCCTTCCAGGCATCCAGTTCTCGCTTTTCGGCAGGCGTAAAAGAATCTTGCTGGTCGTCTTTCGCTTGGACGTCGGGATTGGGCTTTGAGCTAGGCGAAAGCTGTGTTTGTCGCGTGAGAAACGGAGAAGTGATCATCATTATTCTGTCATCTTAAGACAAGGCGGGTCTCGACACGTTACAGATTTGTTTCAGGGGGTGCTATTCCCCATATTCTTTGTCCCAGCGGTCCTGGTAGAACGGCCCTAGGAGTTGACCCTTCTTGCGAGGAGAGACTTCCACGATCCAAAGCTTTCCGAGCCGCCTTTTCACAGCGACGAGCCGAAAGTGCTTCCTCAAGTCACCAAGTATGGGTTCATAGGTTATCGCCGTGTACTTCTCGCGGTCCAAGACTTCATCCCGCCGACCAAGAGACTGCTTTCCAAACGGAACTTCGGCCAGGATAACGGGTTTGTGTCCGGCCGGAATAAGGCTCAGTCCCGGCTCCCCAGGTTTCAGATATTGGGAGTAGATTCGGACAGCGCTGCGGAGGCAGGGGCGGGTCATTCCCGACTCTTTGTAATGGATCAACGGCATCCTGGCAGCCTGGTAGGTCAGACAAGCGAGGGCTAGAACCGGACTCACCCAGAAGCGCCCTGACAGTCTGGAAAGCCCCGCTGCCGTGACGGCCGCCATAAGGGGTGTGAAAACCAACACGTATCTTGAATAGACCGGTCCGACCGCAAGCAGAATCACAAGCATGACGAACGCCGTAAACCCGAGACAGCCCTGCACTCTGCGGTCGCCGAGGAAATCTCTACCCCAGAATGCCGCCGCAACGATTGTAATGGCGCACAAGACCCAAAATACGGAAGCATCCGTGGTTAGAAAGAGGAGACGGTCGAAATAGAGGCCGAATTGGTCAGCATCCTTTTCTCCTACCACCCCTGAAGTAAATCTTCGGAGCCCCTCGCTGGCAACGGTTTCCCGGTAGCTATCTCCGAAACGGAGCGTCTGTAGAATCGGCCAGAACGCGGTGAGAAAGAGATTAATCGAAACTCCCTGCCGAAACGGCTTGAGCCGAACAACCTCTTTCAACGCACCGAGACTCCCCGCATAGAGACCGCACCCTACCGCGAAACTTGCCACCAAAGCCATGGGAGCTTTCTGTAGTGCCCCCAGACCACAAAAAACACCCCAAGCGATCCACCACTGTGAAGACGACTGAGCTCGCCAAAGAGAGTACACGGAGGCCATCACGAAAAAACAGAGACCTGTTTCCAGCATTCCTGTGCGCATATGCTCGGCGAAGAGAAGCGAACTTCCAAGGAATCCAACTGCCGCCGGCGCCACCCAGGGATCACGCCCATTGCCGAGATGAACGGCGCAGAGCGCGGTAAGGATCAAAGTACCCACTCCAAACAAGAATGGTGGAAGGCGCAAGCTCACCTCGTCGGACAACCCCGCTATCATAAGACCTGCGCTAGCCCAGTATTGTAGTGGTGGTTTTCTCATGTTGGGTTCGTTATTTGTGTAAATCGCGAAGAGATCTTGGCTATCGACAACACTTCGAGTTCGTGCCAGTGTCAGGAATTCGTCGTAGCGAGCCAGGCTCGGGGAGTGGATGGTTTCAGCGCACCAACCCGCGTAGAGCAGAAGAAAGAGGAGCGATATCAGGTAGGCCCGCACAGCCGTCGATTCGGTTGGCACTGAGGACCGACCTTGTCACGCTAATCCCGGTAACGAGAGGCCTCTAGTCGAAAGGCGACCTCTGCTGCGACTTCCGAGGGTAGTTCGCAGGAAAGAAGTTCACCCAGATGGGAGAGCGCAGCCTCGTTGAGTCTGTTCAGAAAATTCTCGAGTTTCGGGTTGTTGTTCAAGGACAATCCCGAGGCGTCCACATCCACTCCGAGGGCTGAAATCGATCCTCTCCACGGATAGGAGACCTTACCAACTTCGACACCTTGCTTGACGAAAACCAACTCCTGGGGGCCTCTATCGAACGGCATCAAGAGTTCTGCCATCACCCGGCCCGACCCCATATACTTGGCCGGTTCCCAAGAACCCCCGAAGAGGCTGGGGTCGGCCGGCTTCTGCATGGCGGCAAAGGTCGTCCAGAATTTGGTCGGTCTGTCCAGCTTGACGGTGTTTCGGAAGGTCAGCTTCGCTTCGGCCAGCCCATAATATCCGCCGTAGATTTGATTGGCAGCGGACTCGGGCGGACCCATGAGTTGCAGTCGCAAGAGCAACTTCTCGCTCCTCCCCGGCTTTTCCGCGGAACGATTTATGACGCGACCATCAAGTTCCACCGGGAGATGACAATGCTCCAGCCGGTCCCTCAATATGAATGACTCATTCGCGCGACTCGTCAACATAGACCTCAAGGCGGCCCAAAAGCCTGCTTCACGCATCCTGTGCATTCGAATCCTGAGACCTTCAGAGGTACCGAATGTTTGAAGCTCCTGAAAGCCCTCTCGCGTCAGCCGCCAGGACTTCCCTCTCGTCTCGCAAGTCAGACTTCCGAATCCAGAGTAGAGGCATGACCATAAAGCCACACTCAGCGGCTCCCCGGCCTTCTCGGCTTGAGTCTCCAATTCGGGGGAGCCTGAAATGTCTAGTCGCAATTCGTCTCGCAGAACCTTGACCGTGAGTTCAGCTGCTCCGCCTTGAACCGCTGCCTGGACCAGCTTCAGCAAACCCTTATCTGGGCGGTCCAAACCATATTCGATAGTCTTTCGGCGAGCGTTCTCCAGGTCGATAGTGAACTGGCCTTGGGAGTCTAGGGAGCCCGAAGAAGCGCTCTGGGCTAAAAAGCTTTCTATGGAGTCCGTCACGGAGAAGGTATTGGACGGATGGCACCTCAGCCCCCTTTGTTCGTTTCATGGAGCTCCGGTTTCTTAAGGGGTTTCCAGCCGGTTACTCCTCTTGGACATGAGCTGTCGTCTCTGAGTCCTACACCCCGAGACTTGGGAAAAGTCGTAAGATCCTTGCCCCTACCGATCGACCTGAAATTCGCGTGCCCAGGCCAGTCCGACCAACACGGCTGTGATTTTTCGAGTTTTCGGTCGCGAAAGCTTTCGTGACCGGAAACTCGGAATCGGTCCACCAGTCAACGCGGCATCGGCCGAAAGCTCCACCTCGGGTGGGACCGAGCACTCAAGGAGCCCGTCACGCCACTGGCCAGCTTGCAAAACACGGCTGTGATTTTTCGAGTTTCCGGTCGCGAAAGATTTGGTGACCGGAAACTGGATCTAGTTTGCACCACGCCGGTCTATTCAGGGGCAAGGATCTTACGACTTTTTCCAAGTCAGTGCCGAAGTGAACTTGCCCTTCAGCGGCATCCGTCGATGCGGCCCCCCGCCTCCGGGCAGTCGTGGACCGGAGTTAATCCCAAATGTGTTCGGCACCGCAAGCGGCCGGCGGACTGGCACTCGTTCACTCGCTCCGTACGGCCAGAAAGGCTATACTCCAAGTGTGAGCAAGAGCACCGGCCCATACCAGCCCACAGCACCCGAGGCCTTGATAGTCTTCTTCATACAAGTCCTTGTTCCCGCGATAGCCGGTTGGGGTGTCACAGCAGCACCCGACTCCATCCTGCTCGCTCCGCTGTGCTGCCTTGCAATGATGCCCTACCTGCTCCGACCCAAGCTCCGCGCCTGCCGCCTCTTCAGCAGATTCGCGTATCTCGCTTTCATCTCGATCTTCCTATTCGACCTTGCATCTCTCTGGATCCACTTTTCCAACCCCCGAATGCTTCTCAATTTCACCCTCGCTATGTCTCCCACTCTGCTCTTCGGTCATTTGGTGTTCCGCAAACGAACCTGACCAGAAGGAGTTCCGCGAGGGAATCGAACCCAAAGCCATGGACAGGTTTGACTCCAAAGGTTGCCTCATTAGGAAAAAAGCCCTTTGACAGACTTATCACTCGCAAGGCTCTTCCTCTTCGTTTTCTTTATGACGTCGCTGACTGTGGCGGAGCCCGTTGCAGATGGATTCTATATCGTCTCGGAAACAACGCCGGTCGACCGCTACGTTGGGACCGTCACCTATCTCTACACGATCCACCGAAGACCTGAGCACGTTCCATTTATCATAGCTCGCTGTGGAGACGGTAGTTGCAAAGCTCTTTTTCGCAATCTCGAGGACAACGTAAAAACTGATAAGTAGGAGACAGCATGGGATGGCTAGACGCTTGGCGCGCTGAGGAAAACTCACAACTTCTCCTACCCGGACCGACCGACCTGGACCTCTCCACGGCAAGAGTATCGCTCCCCCATCCTACCGAGCGACTGCAAAACTACGCCGACATCCTGAACGAGCAGGTTCGGCTGCATTCTCAATGTCGATGGAGCCAGAATGGGTCCGGGCCGGAGGTTGTTCTCCAGGTCAGCTCTCAAGACATCGGCACCCCTGAGGGATACGCCATCAAAGCGGGCTCCGAGTCCGTCACAATAAGCGGGGGCACCGAACGAGCCGTCCTCTTCGGAATAGGCCGCCTACTCCGGGAAATGACGATGGACTGGGAGCAGAGCTACGCCACGCCCCTTCGCTCGAGCGCTTTCTGCCCCACCGACCTCCACATCGAATCGAAACCAGACTATCCCATTCGTTGGCACCAGATCGCCTATCGTCCCAAGACCAACTCCTACGACGCCTTTAGTGTGGACGATATGAAACGAGAGATTCTCGAAGCGGCCTTCTTCGGGTGCAACGGGATCGAGATGATCCCGCCCGGTCTCGACGACGCCGACCAGTCCCCTCACTTTCAAGTGCCGTGGCTCGAAATGCTGTGGGAAGCCTCCAACTGGTGCGACCAACTCGACCTTCAGGTCTCGATGTGGTTCCCCAACTTTCCGGGGTCCGACGAGGCCCACTGGCAGAGAGTCTTCTCCTCGTTCAAGCGTCTCGATTCTCTCTTCGTTCCGGGCGGCGATCCGGGCGGGCTCAAGCCCCCCGACCTGTTCAACGGAGTAGAGAAGAAAGCGGCATTCCTGCGGTCGAATTTCTTTCCCGAGGCCTCTGTCTGGGTCTCCTCTCAATACGGTCTGGGTGTGTCCGTCGACCTGGAACTGGAACCGTGGATACCGTCAGAGCGGCTGGACGGGTGGTTTGAGGAGCTCGAAACACCTCGGGTCAAAGCGTTTCTGGACGGCGTCGTCTACGGACCCTGGAGCGCGCTACCCTTGGACGAGTACGTGGCCCGGGTGCCCGAGGGATACCTGATACGCAACTATCCCGATATCTGCCATAGCGCATCCTGCGAGTTTCCCGTGCGCGGCTGGCACCCCATCTTCGCCACCACGCATCTTCGAGAGGGCATCAACCCCCGCCCGCGCACCCAGGCAGCTATCATCGCCTCCCAAGCCCCGCTCACCGACGGCTGTGGCTGCTACTCGGAGGGCGTCAACGACGACATCAACAAGGCGGTCTGGTCTGCCCTTCATTGGGGCGACGACGAGAGCGGACCTCTCCAAGACTCTGTTCTCGAAGAACAGCTCGACCGATGTCTCTTCCAATACGCCAAACTCTTCCTGGACACACCACGCCGGGCTCGAGAGATGGCAGACCTCATTTATCGCCTGGAAGAACACTGGTCGGAGCCGCTGGACATAGAGAAAGTTCTGGGAACAGCCGACAGTTTTCAGAAGCTTGGACTGGAAGTTCGCCATCAGCGAAACTGGCGAGTCAACTTGCTGCAGCTGAGAATTGAGTTCGACGCCTTTCTCGCCGAACGTTTTCGCCAGGAGAGCCTCCTCGCCGAAAGGGCCCTCCATTCACTCGAAACCGACTGCTCTCTCCAGACCTTTCACGCCATTCTCGCGGAATCGCGCTCAGACTGCAAAAGTCGAGAAGTCAACGCCAGAGCCCTCAAGGTGGAACAGCTCGCCGCCCTCCTTTTTGCCCAGATCGGCTATCAGACCACCCTCGCATTCGGTGGCCAACATCGACAGCGAGGAGCCTTCCTTGAGACTCGCTGGATACCGCTTCACGACCTCGAGTTTCTAGCAGCGACGGCCAGGGCGGTCCAAGAAAAAGAAGACCCGGTCCGGTACATAAAAGAGAAAGCCCGCCAAAGTTTTACCCCCCTCTGGCGAGTGAGCTTTGGAGAGGACGACTGTCGAGATATCGTCCCGCCTTACAGACCACTCCGCACCGAAGACGACCGCATCGGATTCGACTCCCCCTTCGTGGAACACCTGGCCACCGACGACGACGAAGTCTTAGAGGCCCTGGTAGCCGGCAAGATCCCTCTCGCTCATCGCTCCTGGATCGTTTGCATATGGCCCCAGGCCGCCGTCCTTGAGTTGCGCATTCCGCTGAACGAGGAAAGAAGAAAAGCTCAGTCGCTAGGCGTCACATGGGTAGGCCGAGACCTCAACAGAATGGGCGGCGACTGGGCCGAGCTTGGTCGCATCCCGCTTCCAACGCGGATGCGAATCGGCGAAAGGATCTTGCAAGACTGGTTTAATCCAGACCGGACAGAGTCACACACCTATGCCCTCCACTCCCAAGAACTCAGTGGGGAACATCTCACCCTCACCATCGAACCGGAAGAACCGAGGTTGGTCAGTGTCAATCGGGTCCCCGTGCCGGTCGCTGAATTCTGGCTCAAGTGAACTGCTTGACCATCCGCTCTCGCAAATCGGGTCCGGGCATCCGCCCTCTCCCCGCCCCCATATTATCGAGCAGATGCTTCGGCTTTGAGGTGGCCGGGATCACCACCGTCACTCGAGGATCCCCGAGGACGAACTTTAGAAAGAGCTGAGCCCAGGAACGACAATCCGCCTCCTCTTTCACCCAGGAAGGAAGCTCCTTACCCTTCACCTTCCCAAAGAGCTCTCCCTGAGCAAACGGCCGATTCACGATCACCCCGATTCCCAGATCGGCGGCCAAAGGAAGAATCCGCTCCTCCACCTCACGTCGAACTACGTTGTAAGAAACCTGAATAAAGTCCAGAGACCCGGTCTGCATCACTTTCTCAAGCTCTTCGTGCCGAAGCCCACCCCAGGTGGTCGCCCCGATATACCGCACCCGACCCTCCTCTTTCATGGCTTTGAGTGTCTCCAAATGGAGCGGATT
>Ga0208701_100036_pt1 | contig 64782 bp, 57 predicted proteins | sample DeeseametaMP1482_FD_184188 | JGI IMG/M metagenome (GOLD analysis project Ga0208701, IMG submission 184188) | Marine microbial communities from the Deep Pacific Ocean - MP1482 (SPAdes) | ecosystem: Environmental > Aquatic > Marine > Oceanic | place: South of Fiji, South Pacific Ocean | collected... | reverse complement strand
TTAGTTGGATGGGATTTCAACCCATTAGGTGGAGTATCCAAATTTTGAGACTATATCGTCATATGTCTCTCCCTTCAGACCAGCATTGCCTGGTCGCACACCCACGTGGGAATTCGCTTGGGACCTTGCCAGAATCAAGACGGGATTGGTGCGATAGCTAAACCCACTTAACCACATCATCGAACGCTCGCCATCCAAGCTTCTCGGATGTTGTCCTGATGTTACTTTTGGGATGGCGATATCCCAAGGTGATGAGACCAACGAAGCGCCAATCATCGGGAAGTCCCAACAGGGAAACCAGGTCCGGTCCCGCGTGGGGGCCCAGATAACCACAGGAGAGGCCACACTCTTCTGCAGCGAGATAGAGACTCATCAACGCCTTGCCACTATCCAGAACCGGATAAGACACCGGCCACTCCTCAGGCCCTCCCGATTTGTCCGCCAGCGTGTAGCGCTCTTGATACGCCTCTTCACTTACTGCCGCGATTAAGTGAATGGGAGCGACCGAAAGCCACGCCGGGAATCCTTTGGCCAGATACTCTTCCTCTCCGAAGGCCCGAGCTATCTCTCCGCGCTTATCCAAATCGCTGACCACCCCAAAGCGAACGCCTTGAGAGTGCCCAGCCGATGGGGAGCGCCGAGCTGCCTCAAGAACCCGCAAAAGCAAAGCTCGGGGGACAGGTTTGTCCAGATATCGCCGGCACATTCGGCGGGTCGACAAGAGTTCCCAGAGGGTCAACGTTTAGTGACGCAAGGCTAGGTAGAAAATCTGGTCGTCGTCCAAGCCGTTCTCATAGCGAGCGTTGCGATGGATTCCGATCAACTCTTCGGCTTTATCGGAGGTGAACTCGCTCGTCCCGGCCACCGCTTTGAAAGCCCAATCCTCGTTGAAATCGTTCTCCTGACGGCTGGAGCGGGCGATGTGGCTCAGTACTCGAGTCTGATTCTCGCCGATTGAGGGATGGGTCAGAACCTCGAACACGCCGGAATTCTCGTTGAAGTCGTTCTCGTAGCGCGCGTTGTCGGCGATTGTGCGTACGACGGCGTCCTGGTTCTCGGTAATATTTGGCATCTTCAAAACCTGTTTGAAGGCCCACTCCTCGTCCAGATTGGTTTCGTACTGGGAGCGGTTGTGCAGGTGCATCAACAAGTCGACCTGACGCTCGCTAAATTCCGAGGTGCGATAGACGTCGGAGATGGCCGCGCTTTCGTCGAAATCGTTGCGCACGTGGGCGCTTTCGCGCAGGTGGTTGACCAGGGACTGTTTGAGGTTAGAGTTCGTGACTTTCATGATGGCGCTAATGTATAGGTCAAGGTTAATAGAATCTTTGCGGTTTTGTTACGAAAGATTTTTTTCGACCTCTTGTCGAAAAACGACGAAGACATTCGTTCTTGAAATGAAAGCCCTCTGAACCCAGAGCGCTTTCAAACCCAAAAGGAGAAGGAACATGCAATTTGCACTACTCATTTACGAAGAACAGGATGAATTTGAGAGCCGAAACGACCCGCACAAAGCGCCGGAATACTGGGCAGCCTACCAAAAGTACTCGGAATCGCTGACGGCCGCGGGAGTGCTTCGCGGCGGCAACGCCTTGAAAGGTACCGAACTCGCCACCACGGTGCGGCTGAGCGGGAGCGACACGGCCGTGGTCGACGGGCCGTTTGCGGACACGAAAGAGAGACTCGGTGGGTTGTTCGTTGTAGAAGCCGACAGTCTGGACGACGCTCTGGAATGGGCTCGCAAGAGTCCCTCCGTGACGAGGGGCTGTGGCTCCGTGGAAGTGCGTCCGATCTTGGAAATGAATGCAGGCTGACGCTCAGGCCAAGCTCGCCTCCGTGGTGGAGAGCTCCTACGGGAAGCTCCTTGCCGCGCTGGTCCGACGCTGGGGCGACCTGGAAAGTTGCCAGGACGCCCTGGCCGAGGCCTTCGCGGTGGCGGTCGAGAAATGGCCCACACAAGGAGTCCCCGACCACCACGAAGGCTGGCTTTTGCAGGTCGCCAGACGACGCCTCATCGATGGCTACCGGCGGGGCAAACGAGGGCAAGAGCTGGAAAGGGCCGCCGACTTGGAAAGAGAACCGGACAGCCGCCTCCCTGACGAACGGTTGGAACTCTTGTTGCTCTGCGCTCATCCTGCCCTGGACATCAAGGTCCGAGTTCCGCTCATGCTTAATGCCGTTCTGGGATTGAGCGCCCACAAGATAGCGGCCGGTTTCGCAGTGGCGCCGGCTACGATGTCGGCCCGTCTCTTGCGAGCGAAGAAAAAGATCCGCGAGACCGGCCTCAGGTTCGAAATACAACCGGGCAAGGAAAGAGAGGCACGTCTGAAGTCGCTCGGCGAAAGTCTCTACCTTGCTTTCTCGCTAGAGGCCGACGAACTGGGTGATGACGGAAATAGCGGCGAGGCGAGAGCAGAGTTCCTTGCCCTAGCGCGAATCTTCGCTCACCTCGATCCCCACAATCCGGAGGCTCTGGGGCTTCTTGCCCTGATGCTCTACCAGTCAGCCCGAGAGCCCGCTCGCCTCGATTCCGAGGGCGCGTGGGTAGCCTTCGAATCTCAGCAGACGAGCCTCTGGAATCGGGAGCTGATCGAGGAGGCGGAGCAAACGCTCCTTCGCGCCCACGGCTACGATCGTTTGGGCCGGTTCCAGCTCGAAGCGGCCCTGGAGTCGGCTCAAATCCACGGGCGCTTGCTGGGTCTAACAGACTGGGGCGTCATTCTGCAGCTCTACGAAGGTTTGGCAATCTGTTCTCCCACTCTTGGAGGTAGCGTAGCTCATGCCAGCGCTCTTCTTCATTCAGGGCATCCCGAGGAGGCTCGCCTCAAACTCGCCTCCCTGGGAGAAGAGGCTGTCCGGCATTTCCAGCCCTACTGGGCGACGCTAGCCGCAACTTGTCGCAAGCTCGGTCTACCAGCGGATGCTCGGCTTGCAGGAGAGCGTGCCCGTGAGCTAGCTCGTTCCAATGCTCAGAGGAATTTTCTCTCCAGCCTGGAGGGTTAGCAAGGATTCACCCGCACTCGTTGGAAGCTCTCAAAATGAGAACCATCCTCCTAACCCTCACCCTCTTGTTGGCCGGTTGCAGCGCCGGCGAGTACTCCTTGCGTATTGCCAACCGCAGCGACTCCCCCATCACCGTCACCGGGGGACGACAACCTGTTACGGTGGCCCCAGGCGGCGCAGACACAGCTTATGTTAGTCGAGATGAAGGTACCGAAGTGGTTGTCAAGAGTGGCGCTCAAGTCCTGGACACACTGCAAGCGGGCAGCTCCTATCCCATGCCTTCCAAAGATGAAGAGGTTTTTTATTTCGCAGGCGACCGTACCCGCCTCGTGCTCACCGACCTGAGCGAATTCTTCGTGGTTGACTCGGCGATGGACAAAGCGATGGCGGAGAAAAACCCCAAAGTGAAGGTGGCTGCAAAGATGGAATCGGGTCCCGCTCACGTGGTCAAACGACAACTCTTTCTTCCGCCGGACGACCGGGTCGTGAAGTCCGTCCCTCAAGGAACCCGCCCTTACCGGATGGTGAAAGTGCCGGAAACGGTGCCCGACGACCAGGTGGAACAGTTTCTGCAAGAGGAATTTAAGCTAGCTGCCTCTCAGGGCTAGAGGGGGCTCACCCTAGCTTGACCAACATTTCATGATGCAGACACAATGGCTCGCCCTTTTTCGAGGAATCAACCACGGTGAGACCGACGACGTCCCGATGGAGGGTTTACAGACCGCGCTTTCCGAGAAGGGTCTGGAGAAGGTTCGATGGCACGGACGAGTAGGCAATGTCGCCTTTTCCTCGGCCCACACCTCGATTGAACTCGAAGAAGTCATTAAGAAAACGATCGCGGCCGAATTTCAGGTCCGGCCGCGAGTCGTCTTGATCGAGAAAGATTCGTTCCAGAAGATCGTCGAAGAAAACCCTTTTGGTGAAGCGCCTCCTGAAAATGTCCATATCTATTTCTTACGACGCTCGCCCGTCCAGCCGAACTTTCAACAGATGGAAAGGTTCAAAGCGTCCGACGAGCAGTGGGTCCTCACCGATCTCGCCCTCTACATCTCCACTCCGGCCGAGTTTCGGAAATCCCAACTGGCCTTGCGAGCGGAAAGGCTGATCGGTGTCCGTTGCCTACCCCGCACCTGGGCCGAGGTCTCCGAGATTCGGTCGCTTTTCGAGTAGGCTCTAGCTGATAGCTTGGAAGAGCTTCTTGCAAAGCGAGCCGAGCAGAAACAGGTAGGTCACTCCCCAGGCACAGATGAGAGCGTACAAGAGCTTCAGGTAGAGAGCTCCGAGAACAGGTATGAAGACCATCACGATCGCACCGAAGACCATAGCGAAGAGAATCCAGAAGTACGATATCAACTTTTCCGCCACTCGAGTCAGCATCGAGTCTTCCAGGGCCATCGAAGTCTCTCTGAGATAGCTGAGGAAGAACAGAAAGCCCATCAGGGAACAGAGGCCGGAGCCCAGGGCGAGCCATCCGCTGGTCGCCGAGAACAGGTTTACCATTTGGAGCATCACCGGAAGGCCCAGGCAGAGTGCCAGGATATCCATACCCAGGGATTTGTTGATTTCGCTGCCTCCCCCTAAATAGGCTGCAAGCTGCGTACAGAGAGCCTTTCCGAGCAGAGCGGCGAGGGTGGTCACCACCGGAAGAACGAGGGTGGAAGCGAGCCCTGAAAACGGGCTGCTGAAGAACACATCGTAAGCATGAAGGGCGATGGAGGCACAGACCAACCCGAGCCCTGCGGCGGCGAGTTGGGTCTGCTTTTTGTATTTGTTTTGTAAGTCGATCATAAAGCTAGCCTATCTGGCAGCGCTGTGAGAAGCCATTGCAAATCACGAGCTTTTTTACAATGGCGGCAACAAACGGACGTCCCGACAAGGGGTTCGAAGCGGAGAAAGTTCGGTTCGGAAAGAAGCTCCGGCGAAGATCGAAGAGAACGTGGTTGCAGCCCAAGGAATGGGCCTCCAAGAACGCCAGTGACGGTAGGTGAGGGTGGTGAGCAGCCGAATGCACCGTGATGAAAAGCTTCTTATTTGCTCTGACCTTTTTCACCGCAGTTGCCTGCTTACCCGCAGGGGCGGGTGAAGGCAAAACCGCTCTCCCCAACGGTCAAATCGACCGCGAGTATGTTTTAACTCAGACCTCGGTCCCGCTCTATTCCTATCGAATCTCGCGGACCTTTCCCCACGACATCGGCTCTTACACCGAGGGTCTGGTCATCGACGACGGCGTGCTCTACGAGGGCACCGGGCGTTACGGCCGCTCTCATCTCTATCGCGGCGATCTCGCCGGCGGCAGCCACACCGAAACTCACTCTCTCGGAGACCGCTTCTTCGGAGAAGGTATCACGGTCATGGGCGACAAGGTCTATCAGTTGACCTACAAGTCGAACATCGGATTCATTTACGACAAAAAGACCTTCGAGCGCTTGGGCGACTTCAGCTACGTGACCCAGGGCTGGGGGATAACCCACGACGAGGATGAGCTGATTATGAGTAACGGTTCGGCCTCTTTGGTCTTTTTCGACCCGGCTACCATGAAGCCGACCCGCGAGGTTATCGTCACGGATGAACGCGGACCGCTCGGATTTCTCAACGAACTCGAATACGTCGACGGCCAAATCTACGCCAACATTTGGCAGACGGACCTGGTGGCCAGAATCGATCCCGAGAGCGGAAAGGTGACCGGCTGGATCGATCTGACCGGACTCAATCCGGACCCGGACCTCTTCGTTTATCCATTCGTGCTCAACGGAATCGCCCATAACCCCGAGAACGGCAAGCTTCTGGTGACGGGGAAATGCTGGCCGCACATTTGGGAGATCGACCTGGTGCCGCTGAACTCCGCCAGATAGCTGGTCAGCGTTCTAGCGCCTCTCCGAGGCCATCGCCGAAGAGATTGAACCCGAGCACCATCAGGAAGATCATGGCACCCGGAGCGGCCACACACCACGGGGCCCTCTGGAAATACAAAAAGGCATCGCCGAGCATGGTCCCCCACTCCGGCGTGGGCGGCCGAGCTCCCAAGCCGAGGAATGAGAGTCCGGCGGCATCTAAGACCGAGGTTCCCATCGAGAGAGCGGCCTGCACCAGCAGAGGCTCCACGCAGTTAGGCAGAATGTAAAGACCCATCAAGCGCCGATGGCTCGCGCCCTGAGCCCTTGCCGCAGCCACGTATTCTCGCTCTTTGATGGTAAGAACGGATGCCCGAGTGAGCCGGCAAAAGACCGGAATCGTGACCACCCCCACGGCGATCATGGCGTTGGTCAGGCTGACCCCGAAGACCGCCACCACGGCGATGGCCAGCAAGATCGATGGAAAGGCCAGCAAGACGTCCATGCATCTCATAATAAGTGAATCGATGCGCCCTCCGAAGTAGCCCGCCAAGGTTCCTAGCGGTACCCCGACGAGGAAGGCGAGACCCACGGCCACCAGTCCCACGGCAAACGAAATCCGTGCTCCCACCACCAGCCTGGTAAGCACGTCGCGCCCCAGGTTGTCCGTGCCGAGAAGATGAATCGGCCCGTCGTGGAAACTTTGTAGGGGAGCCAAGAACTGGCGATCGAGGTTCTGGTCGTTGTAGTGGAAAGGAGTTAGGGAAGGTCCGAAGAGGGCGAGAAATACCAGAAAAATGAGGAGCCCCGCTCCCCACCTGCCCGCTCTGGACCTCCAGACTTTCTTCACCGATTGGACTCCAGGGACACCCGCGGGTCGAGGCTGGCGTAGAGCAGATCGACCACCAGATTGACCAGAGCGAATGAGACGGCCGCTACCAGCACGGCACTCTGAATGACCGGATAGTCTCGTTCGGAGATGGCGCGCAGAAGAAGACTACCGAGCCCCGGCCAACTGAAGACGTGCTCGGTGAGGACGGCCCCACCCAGCAGGTAGCCAAACTGCAGGCCGGCCACCGTAATGACGGGCAGTATGGCGTTGGGCAAAACGTGTCGCCATAAAACCGCTCGTTCGGGCAGACCCTTAGCTCTGGCCGTTCTCACGAAATCGGCGTTCAAGACCTGCAGAGCGCAGCTCCGACTCATTCTGGCAATAATGGCTGTGGGCACCGTGGAGAGAGTCACCGCGGGCAAGATAAGGTGCTTCAGGCAGTCCCAGAAAGCTCCCGGAGGTCCGCCGAGCAGACTGTCGACCAGCATAAAGCGAGTGACAGGCGGGATCAGCATGTCCGTCCGACCACCGAAGGGGAGCCACTCGAGGGAGACGGAGAAGACCAGAATAAAAAGCAAGCCGAGCCAAAAGATCGGGACGGAGATTCCCGAGAGGGAGAAGGCGGTGGCCAGGAGGTCGGCGGCCGTCCCTTTTTTGAGGGCCGACCAGCCTCCCAACAAGACACCTACGGGACAGGCGATCAGAAAGGCCGCGAGGGTCAATTCCAGCGTTGCGGGAATGGCACGCGCCAGCTCTTCCGTGACCGGAACGTGATGACTCAGACTCTTACCGAGATCTCCTTTCACGGCACTCAAGGCAAAGGAGGCAAACTGCTTGGCCACGGGTTGGTCCAGGCCGAGCTGCTTTTCGACATTGGCGATCTCGTCAGGCGTGGCCCGTTGACCCAGCATGTTTCGGGCCGGGTTTCCGGGAATGGCCCGAACCATCAGAAAGACCAAAAGCAAGATACCCAGCAGAACCGGAATCAGCCCCGCCACCCTCCGCAGCGCGTACCAGGCGAGTTCTCGATGGCTCATCGGCCCTCCCATTTCAGATCGCCCAACACCAGCACACCGGTCGGGTGAATATGAAAGCCTTCCAGCCGAGGATGGATGCCCACCACCTGCCGAGCGTGGGCGAGCGGAAGCCAGGGAGTGTCCTCTAAAATCTTCTCTTGGAGCTCTTGGTAAGCCTCCACTCGTTTCTCCTGAACGACTTCTTTGCGGGCTTCGGAGATCAACCGGTCGACATCCGGGTTCGAATAAAACAACACGTTGGTTCCGCCCACCACATCGTCGATGTTGGCACTGCCGAAGATAAAGCTGAAGTAGTTGTCCGGGTCGCCGTGGTCCCCGATCCATCCGGCCAGAGCCATATCGTGTTCACCCCTGCCCACCCGGTCTAGATAGACTCCCCAATCCACCGGCTCCAGCTCAACCTGGATGTAGACGTCTTCCAACATACGCGCCATCGCCTCGGCGGTGGCCTTCGGTTCGGGGAAATAGGAGCGGGGAACAGCCATATACCAGAGCCGCAGTCGAAGAGGCTCCTCCTCGGAAAAGCCCGCCTCCTCCATCAGCGATCGGCCCTTTTCCGGGTCGTAAGAGCGCTCACTCTGATCCAAGCGTCCCCAGATGCCGGTTGGCAATGCCGTGTCGGTCACGTCCGCCAAACCGTAGTAGAGACCCCGAACCAGAGCCTGCCGGTCCACGCCGTGCCAGATGGCTTGGCGCACACGGAGGTCGGCGAGCTTCTCGACCCGATTGTTCAGGGCCAGAAAGGCGGTGTTCAGCCCCGGTTGCTCCACCACTCGCACAGAGGGTTGAGCCCGCAGACTTTCCACCCCTTGCGGCGAGAGCGCGGTCGCAATATGGACACTTCCTTTGCGAAGACGAAGCGCCCGAGCGGTGCTGTCGGGGATCGGCAAGAACGTCACCCGATCCACGGCCGGCTTTCCTTGCCAAGCCTTGTCGTTGGCCACCAGCGTGAGTCTCTCTCCCGGAAGCCAGCTTTCGAACTTATACGGTCCGGTCCCGACCGGATGGCGAAAATAGTCGCTCCCGTGAGCCTTCAAAGCCCGCGGGCTGGAAATCCCGAAGAAAGGCATGGCGAAATTTTGCATCAGCGGCGCGATCGGCTCGGTAAACCGAAACCGGATCGTGTGATCGTCTAAGACATCGATACTCTCGATCCGCTCTCCCCAGGTGTCGCTCCAGTAAAAGAACGTGTCGCCGGCGGAGCGCAAAGGGTGTTCGGGGTCTCCCTGACGCTGATAGTTTGTCTTTACATCGGATGCTGTGAGTGGTGTACCGTCGTGGAAGAGCACGCCCTTCCTGAGGTGAAACGTCACCTCCAGGCCGTCGTCCGTTCGCTCCCAAGACTCTGCCAGCCCGGGTACGATTTCGGTGGAGTCCGGATCGTACTGAACCAGAGTGTCAAAGATATTGCGGCAGATTTGCAGCGACTCCAGGTCGGTGACGTTGGCCGGGTCCAGACCCACCGGGTCGCCGGGCTTGGCGATGACGACCTGAGACTGCTCGGGCACAGGGGGCACCTGATCCAGCCCTCGTTGGCAGCCGGTCAGGAAAATGAGCCCCAGAAAAAGGAGCCTAAATTTCGCCGCTAGCATCCGGCTGAAGCAGGCCGCCGTCCTGGTCCGGCGGTGGTGGTGGTGCCGCGTCGGGCATACCCTGGGCCGGAGGCAAACTCCCCGGGTCGCCGGGTCGATCGTCCTGCTGGAAAACCGGCCGGGTCGGTCCCACGATGGGAGCTTGCGTGTTCAACAGATTTTTCTTTCGGGGCAAGAATTTCTGAATCCGATGGTTTCCCGAGTCGGCGATGAAAACAACGCCTTCCGAGGTCACCGAGATCTGCTGGGGGTTGTTGAACATCCCACCGGCTGCACCAGGCATCCCCCAGGCGTACAGGAAATCGCCCTGCGGGGTGAACTTCTGAATTCGGTTGTTGCCCGAATCGACGACCAGGAGATTGCCGTCGGCGTCGATGGCGATATCGGTGGGGCGGTCGAACTGTCCGAGTTCTCTGCCGTAGGATCCGAAAGTGGAAAGATGGCGACCGTCGTTGTTGTAGCGAACCACCCGGTTGTTGCCGGTGTCGGCCACGTAGACGGTGTCTTGAGCGTCTACCGCCACACCCCACGGCTCGTTCAGGTAAGACAGAGCGTTGCTTTGCTCCGGCGCCTCAGGGTAGATCTGGAGTACGTTCTGAGAGCGGCCGATCTTCTGAATGCGGTGATTGAAGGTATCGGCCACGTAGAGGTTGTTATTGGAATCAAAAGCCAATCCGACGGGATGAGAAAACTTCCCCGGTTCGCGGCCCCGAGAGCCGAAATATCCACCGTACTCACCGGCGGCGGAAAACCACTGAATGCGATGGTTGCCGGTGTCGGCGATCCAGAGGTTGCCGTCGCCGTCGTTGGCTATTCGAAGAGGTGAATCGAACTGCTTCTCCTTGGCGCCCAGTTCACCCCAGGCGGCCACCGGCTCGCCGTCGATGCTGAGTTGCTGGACGCGACACGCTTCGTGCTCTAAGACGTAAAGAAATCCCGAAGGCGCCACCGATACCCCGGTGGGCGTATTGAACTCGCCGGGCTTAGTGCCGGGCTGTCCGAGACCGTAGGAGGTGGCGAAGGTCGGCGGACCTTCTTGCTGCTGATAGAGATAAGCCGCCGCACCCACCATAATGATCACCAGCGCAATGGCCACGATCCAGATAACGAGTTTTTGGTCGGTTACTCGAGACAAATCTTCACCCTTCGAATTGAGGCAGTATGTCGCTCTTCATCATGCGAGCTATGCGACAAGATTCAGCCTCGATGATCGCATTGAGCTGAGCCCTGGTCGACTCAAGACTATCATTGATCAACAGATATTGGTAGCGAGTCATAGCTTTCAACTCACTCTTGGCCGTGAGAAGACGGAGAGCGATCTCATCGGCGCTTTCGGTACCGCGTTGGGTCAGCCGGGTCTTCAAGGTGCTCAAATCCGGTGGGGCCACGAATACGGAGACCGCGTCCGGTCGATTTTCGATCACCTGCACGCCTCCCTGGACGTCCACGTCGAGCACCACGTGCTTTCCCTGGCGCAGATGCTCTTCGACCGGCTCCAGAGGCGTGCCGTAAAAACGGTCGAAGACCTTGTTCCACTCCAGAAATCGGCCTTCTTCCACCCACCGGCTGAAGACTTCGCCGTCCAGGAAGTAGTAGTGCACCTTGTCCTGCTCTCCCGGTCGGGGCGGACGAGTGGTGGCACTGACGGAGAAGACGCAGTCATCCCGTTGAGACAGGAGGAGGTTTAAGAGAGTCCCCTTGCCGACTCCGGACGGACCGGATACTACCAGTAACAGACCTTGCACCCACCGGCCGTTCACCTGTGCGCGAGGAAAGTCCTCTCGGAAGGAGAGGCTTGAAGAGCCGCCAAAAGCGGTCGCAAACTATGAGCTTAGACGGATTCAACGCTTCCGCCCTCCTGTCTGAATTACGGCAGATATCGATCGGGGCCCGCCTTCAGAAATTCTCCCAGGTGACGGAGGACGACTTCGTCTTGCACCTTCGCTCGCCCGGTCGAACAGACAAACTTCTCATCTGCCTTCATCCCGATCGCAGCCGATTTCATCTGCTCATGGCTGGACATCCGCCCGCCATCGTTCCCAACTCTTTTGTCATGTTGTGCCGGAAACAGATGGGCGGCACTCGTCTGGAAGAGTTGCGGCAGTTCGGCTTGGACCGCAGTGTGGAATTTTGCTTTTCCAGCGGCTTTAGTCTGGTCTTCGATTGGGCGGGACGTCCCAGTGCGCTCTTGCTGGTGAAGACCGACGAAAGACGAGTGTTGGGAGCCTACCCGCCTCGGGGCCGCTTTAGAATCCGCTCCGAATATCCGGCCGAATTCACGGGCTCCAGCGCCCTCTCCCTCTCCCCCTCGGCCGCCTGGGACGCCTTTCACGAACAACCCGCCGACCTGCCGGTCAAACAGGCACTCAAAAGCCTGGCCGACGACTGGGCCCCGCTCTGGCGCAAGCGGTTTGCGAACCTGGTGGGGGGTTCGCAGGTCGAGGAAGTCCGTCGGACAGAGTTCGAGTCTGCCTGGGAACGAATTGTCGGACCGCTCCAAAAAGGGATGCTGGGCCTTCTCGAGTTCCAACCATCGATCGCCGAAGACAAGGAGCTCACCTACTGCGGGGAAGGGCCGGATCACGACCACATGCACGCGGCGGCCAACGTCCGCTGGGAGAGCAACAGCAAAGCGCCGGGGCTTGCCGATTTTCGTCAAGAGTTGTTGAAAAAGCTCAAGAAGCACCGGGAGAAAGCCGAGCGAAAACTCAAGAAGAGGGAAGGCGACAAGAGAGGTGCCTCCACCGCGCCCCAAGACCAACTCAAGGGCGACCTTCTCCTGGCTTACGCGACCACGCTTGATAAGGGCCGAGATCGCTTCGATACCAGCGACTGGGAAGGCAAGCCGATCTCCATCGCACTCGATCCCAGGCTGACCCCTCGTGCCAATGCCGAGCGTTACTACAACAAGGCCAAGAAAAAACGACGCGCTTTAGAGTTTTTGGGCGAACAGATCGAGCTTGCGAAAGCCGAGATCGATCAGTGGGACGAGTTGATCTATGCGGCCGAATCTTCCGACGACCGGACCGATCTCGAGCAGGTCCGTAAGTCCATGCCGACCTCCCAGGGCAAACAGAAGAAGCGTCTCCCTCAAGTGCCGACGTCCGGTCCGCGACGGTTCGAACACGGCGGTTTTCAGATCCTGGTGGGACGCAATCCGATCCAAAACGAGAAGCTGAGTATGAAGACGGCGGCCAAGGACGACCACTGGTTTCACGTTCGCCAGGGCGCCGGCAGTCACGTCTTGATCCGGGCGGCCGGGGCCGAGCCACCGCCGGCCACCCGAGAAGCCGCGGCCTGGCTGGCAGCCTTCTACTCCCAGTCTTCCGAGTCTCCGGTCGTGGAGGTCGTGACCACGAGGGCCAGATTTCTCAAGAAGCCGAAAGGGGGACCGGTGGGGAAAGTCATCTATCGTCAGGAGACGGAGGTCATCGTCGACCCTACCTCCCCCCGTCCCGACGGTCTCAGCGCTCCTTGAAGGCCAAGCGAGACTTTCGGCAGCTCGATGAGTTAAAGATCTGGTTCCCCTCAAGGGGTTTTGCGTATCCCTTCTAGAACGGACACCCCGCCCATGATCAATGTGAAGTTAGTTCGTACCAGGGCCCTAGGCCTTTTACTCGCCACGTTACTGCTAGTCGGATGCCAACCGTCCGAGCCGGTGAACCCCAGCGATTCGCCTACCGCGGGCGGACCGTCCAACGTGGCCACCACAGGGGACCCCAGTCCCAAATTTCAACTGACCAGTCCCGACGGCACGACGGTCAAGTTCGACCCCTCCGACAATCCCGACAACGAGGTCTTTCTCCTCTTCTTCTGGTCTTACCGATGGGACCCCAACGTCGCCACCTTCGTCGAGCGCGCGGGCGAGCTTCACGAGCGCTATGCGCCTCGCGGCCTCGTCATCTACGGAGTCGCCTACGACGAAGAGCCCGCCGGCTTGCGGAAGTTCTTGAGTACCAACTCCTTGCCGTTCGAGATCGTGGTTGGGACCGACGCGACCTACAAAGATTTCAAAGTCGAGTCGATACCGACCGGAATCATCGTCGACTCAAACGGCCGCATGGTCGACCGCTTCACAGGCTACTATACGACGGAAGAACTCTCCGAAAAAATTTCTCCCTATCTTCCCGGTCGAACCGGGAACTCTGAGCAATAACTCCTGTTGTTCCATCTTGAGAGCGACAAATAGATAGATCGAGTGCTCGACAAAGTGGGAAATTAACAACAATGAGTGATCAGAAAAAGAGCGAATTCGAGGAGCAGTTTCAAAACGCGATCTCGGCCAGCTTAAAAAGAGTCACCGTGTCCGACGAGCTCAAGCAGAAGCTGATGGGACGACTCCAGACGGAGACGAGAGAGTCGGTCCCGGAGGGGCTGACCGAAGAAGCGGCTAGTGATTTCGAGCAGCGACTCGCCCAAGCCGTGCACCGCAGCCAGGAGTGGGCGCCTGAGGACCATGTTGCGTTGCGGACGGAGAGTGCCGTCTCGGTGGAGATGGGCAAGAACGTGTTGAGCGAGCGCTCCGTGCACGCCTTGATCGATGGAGCCGCGGAGCCGGAAGAGATGAAAAACCTGGAGAGCGCGGCCGACAAGGTGCGCTTCCTCAAAACTGTGAGGGGCGAAGTTCGCCGGACGACCCAGGAGTTGAGAGCACCCGATTCGGTCAGGCAGAGCGTCATGAAAGCTCTGGAGGGAGAGCTACCTTCGCGCCGCAACAACGTCATCGCCTTTCCTACTCGCGCGCAATGGAGCCGGGGAGTGAAGACTCTGACAACGCTTGCAGCGGCTTTCGCGCTAGTCTTTCTGACTATCTTCGGAAGCGCCGATGCGGCTCTGGCCAATTCCGTGCGCGCCGACCACAAAACCTGTTGCGACAAGGCGATGAAACTGCAGCCGGACGGCCCCCCCAACGGTATGAAAGCCATGCTCCAAAGCAAGTTTGGCGCGGTGCCGGTACCACCGGTCGACGAAGGTTGGGATCTCCGTGTTTCCAACGTCTGCCACGCCGATGACGGCCAGCCGATGGTGCACCTTCTGTACACCAGGGACGGAAAAGACGGCACTCTGGAATCGATATCCTTCCACTTTCTTCCCGACCTGGACGGCAAGCGAGCTTCCAAGTATGCGCTGGAAGAACAAGAGTTGCACGAGTTGAACGATGACGCCGACTTCCCGGTGGTAGGATGGGTGGAAGGCAACTGGGTTTGCACCGCCTGCTCTCCCGAGTTGAACGCCGAAGAACTCAAGCAAGTCTTCGACGGAGGGCTCCTCTAAAAGACTGAGAACCTCCCCCCATGCGACGCCGTTTACTAGAGCTTCTGGCCTGTCCGGATTGTAGCGGAAATATCACAGGGGATTTCGAGGAAGAGTTAATCGAGGGAGAGCTTCACTGTCTCGGATGCCGGCGTTCCTTTCCTGTGACAAACGGTGTTCCAACGCTGCTCCCGGAGGCGCTCGGTCGTCAAACCGCTAAAGTTGCCGGACAGTTTGCTCAGCAGTGGAAGCACTACAACGAGCAGCGGGCGGAGTACCGAGAGCAGTTTCTCGATTGGATCGAACCCGTGCGGCCGGAGTTCTTTCAAGACAAAGTGGTCTTGGACGGGGGATGCGGGAAAGGACGACACCTGCGAGTGGCCTCCGAATTCGGACCCAAACTTGTGGTCGGACTCGATCTCGGTGAGTCGGTCTACGTGGCCAAATCCGCCTGCGAACACATCGACAACGTCGAGGTGGTGAGGGGCGACCTCTTAAACGTTCCTTTCCGCGAGGGGGTCTTCGACTACACCTATTCCATCGGGGTGCTCCACCATCTCCCCGACCCGCGCCGAGGTTTCGACCAGATCACCGGAGCGGTGAAGCCCGGCGGTCGAGTCTCTGCCTGGGTCTATGGACTGGAAAACAACGAGTGGATCGTCAACCTGGTCGACCCGTTCCGCAAAAAGATTAGCGGCCACCTGCCGAGACCTGTGTTGAGAGGGCTCTCCTGGTTTCTGGCCGGCATTCTCTACTGGACCATCAGACTCGTCTACCTCCCCTGCGACTCTGTCTTTCCCGGACTCCGACTTCCCATGAAGGCCTATCTGCTCTATGTTTCGCGATTCCCCCACCGGGAGTTGGAGACCATCGTCTACGACCAGCTCAGTCCGGAAATCGCTTACTACCTACCCAGAGAGAGTTTCGAAGCCTGGTTTGAAGAGCTCGACGAAGTCGTCATCGGCTGGCACAATGAGGTCTCGTGGAGGGGCTTCGCCCGCAAGCCCGGCTAGGCGGCCTCTCAAGCCTCCGTGCGATGATCTTAGCGACCGCTGTTCTCGATAATCCAGGTCAGGTTTTTGAACACCTGGCTGACGCGGTCGGAGTAGGCGGTATAGAGGATCTGGTTTTTGGCCAGACTGGCCATCTCGGAAATAATGTCCACCGGCTTTCCCGTCTCCTGAACGGTCGGCTTGGAGATGAGATCCCAGGATTTCGGTTGACCACGGCGCGCCGCACGCGTCTGCTGCAACTCTTCTTCGAACACCAGAGCCCGGGCTTGATAGTCCGGGGAATCGGCGTTGGCGATGTTGCTCGAAATGATCTCATTCCGTAGAGAGCAAAGGTTGAGCCCGTTCTCCAGTCCGGCGGTATCAAACAGCGAAAACATCGAAATTTCTCCTACAAAGTGTCCTTATGGTAAGAGAATATCTAGCCGCTGTTTCAGCCGGCTGACGAATCTGTTAACAGGAAGTTACATTCGTCGACCGCTAAACTTGTTTAGAGCGGTAAGACCGGGGTTAGGCGCTTGCGACTGTCTTGAGAATCGCTCTAGGAAGCTCTTTGAGCGCCTTCAGGGTCACGTGAGGCTCCACTGTGCCGCTCAGTTTTCCGTTGCCGTAACTCGCGTAGTAAGTGGTGGCTCCTAAAGTATGACCCATGACCAATCCCACTTCCGAGTCCTCGACGTGATGGACATCGCCGTGCTCGCCGAAGCGATCCAAGAGTTCCTGCAGATATCGCGAGTCCGGCTTTCCGAACTCACTATCATCGGGGGTCTGCATATACTCGATGAGGTCCCAGAGTCCGATAGCTTCCAGCGCCGCCTTTTGAGTGACACGATCTCCGGAAGTACAAGCCCCGATCCGGAACCCCGCCTCTAGAAGCTGCTCCAGCACCTGACGAGCCCCCGGATAAGCAGAAGCTAGCGTGGGCAGGTTCTGGATGTAATAAGGGGTGACGAACTCTTTGAAGACGGAGTCCACTTCGGCCACGGGGCAGCCGAGACGCTCCAGCATGGTGATCGCGGGCAGGCCTACCAAATCCAGGATACTATCCCGGTCGGTGACCATGATCCCCACTTGCTCCATCCCGTACCGAAAGGCCTGAACATTGGCTTCCGCGGAATCGATCAAAACTCCGTCGAGATCGAAAACGACGAGGGGAGCAGCCATCAGCGGCCATCTCCTTGAACAACTTCACCCACCAGCAGGACCCCGTCCGGGACCAGAGTTCCCATCGAATGGTAGTCTCTCAGTTTGCCGAGTTCGGTGGCGAGCGGTCGGAAGTCGGAGCCGAGAAAGAGTAAAGCGCCTTTCACCAGGCTGTAGATCGGGTCGACCTTCTGGTGCCCGAACATCAGTAGTCGGCCCCGGCCGCTGGTCTTAAACCGCGACCAGCTATCGATGGAGCCGAGAGTCTCCTTGCGACCGTGAGCGGCCTCCAGCATATGGCGCATCAGCCGCACCGTCCTGCCCCCGGAGACATACATCCAATCCCCATCGACGGCGTAGGAGAAAGTCCCGTCCTGACTGGTGACGACATCTACACCGTAGAACGCCTCGGTAGTGGGATCGCCCAGATAGGGTTGCAGCATCGTGAGGGCGGCTTCCCGGTTGTTTTCGATAGGGACTTGAGCGGCCAGGGTCGCCGGCATGTAGGCCAGCGGTCCGGGCTGAGAAGCTTCTACTTCAACTTCTTCCGAGTCGCCATCCGATTCTTCGGAGTCGCCCTCGGATTCTTCTACTGGGTCCGGAGACGGCATCTCCATATCCAGGGCGGCCTCGATTCCGGTCGCGAAGATGTCGACGCGCTCAAACACGACCAGGGCGTTCCCGCCGATCAGTCCTTCCACTCCGGCCTGGGCATCGAGTCCGAACATACCGAGCATCACGTCTTCGCCCATGTCCATCTGAGAGGCGGCCTCTGGAAACATCGCCACGACCGAGTCGACCAGAGCTTTGGTGGTGCCGAAATCGAGAGCCAGGACGTTGCTGACGTCCCAGGGGATATTGGAAGTGACGATCGACTGTTCGGGTGACTCGGCGGCAGTCTCTTGCAAGAACGCCTGCAAGCGGCTACCCTCGGGCGCTTCGATTCCCATGAACACTTCCAACCGAAACTGTGATTCGGCGTAAGGGACGCCGGCGTAGCCTATGGGACCCAGCAAAGAGGCTAACTTCGTCTCCACCTCTCCCATCGTCCCATCGTTGGCGGCCCGAAGCAAACTCGGAGTGTTGATATACATCAGAAACGGAGCCTCGGCGTTCACGTTTCTGGCAACTTTCTGGAACCCCGGCGTGCTGCTCCAACCCGGTTCTTTCCCGTTCAGCGAGCGCAGCATCTGGCCCAGGTTCTCGGTCCGATCCGCACCCACAACCCACTCACCTCGGATGGTGATGACGAACGGCATCTCGCCCTCGACTCTCCAAAATCCACCTTGTGGTTTACCAAGAGCGTCGGTCAGCACCGAGACGAGCTGCTCTTTCTGTTTGATCTTGGCGGCCACCACCAGGTTCAGGGGGACGGGAGCAGCTGTCGGCTCCTGATTGGAGTACCCCTCTTGACTGGTGAAGACCGGAGCGGCCCCGAGCTTAGAGAAACCGGAGCCTTCAGGGAAGACCATCGTCAGTCGATAGTCTTTTCCATCGTTCAAGGCTTCATAGCGGTAAGTCACCCCGTCGGAGAGGTAAGGCTCGTAATAACGAACTTCGTCGAGGTAGGTCTGCAGCTCGTCCGGAAAGGGCTTCTCGTTTTCTTTAAACTCGTACTCCAGGTCTTCGGCAAGGGAACGAAGCTCCTCGGTGTTGCGCTTCCAGCTATCACGCAGGTCCTGGTCGCGAAAGAAGTCGGCTAGCGTGGTTCCTCCGGCGGAGGAGCGAGATAGAATGGCTGCTAAGACAGTGCCCTCGAAGGTGTTGTCCAGGAATCTCAGAGGCTCTACCCCGAACACCTCGGATCCAGCTCTTCGGATGATCCGAAAAAGAGGGTGGTCCGCCATTTCCACGGGATCGAGAGAGTGTTCGCTGTAGGTTGCCGGCAGAAACCTGAGAGCGATATCGCTGGTCGCCGGGGGTTCGGGGAGCTCCGCCGAGACCTGGCCGAGGGAAAAAACAACCCCCAAAGCGCAAGCCGCGAGACCTCCCTTCAGTCTTTTGAACAAGCCTTGCCCATGTCCTATCCGCATACCGTCTTCACCTCGTGGGAGGGCTGTTATAGCGCTGCTATGCCGATCCCTTCTGAAGGAGGTCATCCTTACGGGTTGAACCAGAAATCGATACCATGAACTGTTATAAATGCAAACACCCGAACTTGCACGGGTCGAACTTTTGCGAAAAATGCGGAAGCGATCTCAAGAACCCACCGCCTAAAGTAACACCAGTCAGGCCCTATGGTGGGTACTATCCGCCCTCTTCCGGATACGCGCCGCCATCATCGGGATACGGACCCCCATCCTCCGGATATTCCCCGCCTCCGCGTCCTAGTCCGGCACCCCGGCCAGCCCCCGCACCTCGCCCGGCTCCCGCCGGTCGAGGCTACAATCCGCCGGGTCCTTCGGCCGCTCCTCCGGACCCGGGTTACCAGTCCAGGCCTCCGTCCCCGCCGCCCAAACCCGCTCCCGAGCCTCCGCGAGAGAGGCGCCGCAGCCCTGTGGTGTCTCCCCAGAGCGCCCAGCAAACTCCCCCTGCACCGCCGCCCAGAAGAGAGCCGCTCCCGTTCGGTCGACTCAGTGGACAGAATGGACATCAGTTTCCGCTCCGTTACGACGAGAACCTGATCGGTCGCCCCTCCGAGGGAGTCGAACCTCAGGTAGATCTCTCCGGCGCCGACGCCAACGGCACCGTGTCACGGCGCCACGCCAGGATCGGAAAAGACGACTCTTCTATCTTCATCGAAGACTTGGGGAGCTCCAACGGCACTCGTCACAACGGGCAACCGTTAAGAGAAGGCATGCAAGCCCCTTTGGAAGACGGAGACCAGATCGTCTTCGGGGATCTCGTTTTCACCTTTCATCTCGTGTCCGCGGGATAAAAACTGTCACCATAAGACCGGCGAGACTTAGGGGTCAATCGACACTGGTCGTGTGATGAACAGTCCAATACCATTCGCTCAGAATAAGGGAGATAAAATGGAGCCTTTCGCCACCTCATACGACCCCAAGCCCGTGAGAGACTGGGTCGAAGACCAGTCCATAAAGACGATACCACAGCTCTTCGACAACTCGGCCCAAGAGTACTCCGACACCCGTTTCCTGGGGCATAAGGAGGGCGGTACTTACGTCTATCAGAGCTACTCCGAAATTCAGGAGAAAGTCCGCCGTTTCTCCAGTGCCCTTCTCGAACAAGGGATTGAAGCTTATGACCGGGTGGCCCAGATCTCCAACAACCGTCCGGAATGGGTGATCACCGACCTCGGCACGATGGGCGTCGGCGCGGTTCACGCCCCGCTCTACGCCACCGTCTCCCATCACGCGTTCGTCTATATCCTCAACGATTCAGGAGCTCGCATTTTGGTGGCTGAGCACGAGGGCCACATGGAGTTGCTGAAGGAGAGCCAGGACGAGTTGACCACCCTGGAGGGGGTGGTGGCGATGTGCCCCTTCCAGGCTGAAGACTACAAGAAGATCAAAGTCTGGGCCTGGGATGAGTTCCTACGGATCGGTGAAGACGCCCTGGAGAAAAACAGCGATGCCATCCAGGCTCGCAAAGACGCCATCGAAGCCACCGATGTCTGCTCTTTGATTTACACTAGCGGGACGACCGGCGAGCCCAAAGGGGCTATGTTGATGCACGGCAACTTCCTCTCCAACTCGCTCTGCGTCAAGCCAAACATTCCGATCAAACCGGGAGAAGTTGAACTGTCTTTTCTCCCCCTCTCCCATGTGTTCGAACGCACCCTCTACTACATGGTCATCACCATGGGATGCACCATCGCCTACGCGGAGAGTTTCGAGACGGTGCGTGACAACATCATCGAGGTGAGACCTCACCTCGTCGCCAGTGTCCCGCGCCTTTATGAAAAGATCCACTCTGCCGTGGTCAGCAAAGCGACCAACGCCCCTACCATGCCACGGATGAAGAAACGCCTGTTCGAGTGGGCCTTCGAAACCGGCAAGAAGTACGTCCAGGCAAAATGGGCGGGATCGATACCGCCCCTGCTCAAGGTTCAGTACAAGCTCGCCCATAAGCTCGTCTTCGCCAAAGTCCACGCGGCCACCGGGGGACGCATCAAGATCTTCGCTTCAGGCGGCGCCCCCTTGCGTGCCGATGTCTGCGAATTCTTTCAGGCGGCCGGTTTGAACCTGATCGAAGGATACGGGCTGACCGAGACTTCCCCCGTGATCACCATGAACCCACCGGAGCGACCGAAAATCGGAACGGTCGGCACGACCATCAAGCATGTGGAAGTGAAGATCGCCGAAGATAAAGAGATTCTCACCCGGGGGCCCCACGTGATGCTGGGATATTTCAACAAGCCGGAGGCCACCTCCGAATCGATCAACGCCGAGGGATGGTTTCACACAGGCGACATCGGGGAGATCGACGACGAAGGCTACCTCAAGATCACCGACCGCAAGAAGGAGATCATCGTTCTCTCCAACGGCAAGAACGTGGCGCCATCTCCTATCGAGCAAGCCATCAAGGAGTCGCCTTACATCGAGCAGTGCGTGCTCATCGGAGACCAGCACAACTTTATCTCCGCTCTGGTCGTCCCGTCCTACGAGGCCATGGGCGCGTGGTGCGCCGAACACTGTGTCGACAACGACCCGGTGAAGATGGCCGAGGACCCGAAAGTGATCGAGTTTCTCACCGATATCACGTTGAAAGCGTGCGAAGAATTTTCGCGCTATGAGCAAGTGAAGAAGATCTCCGTCTTGCCCCGAGAGCTATCTCAAGAAACCGGAGAGCTGACACCAACTCTCAAGATCAAACGGCGCGAAGTGTTGACGAACTTCAGCGACCGGATCGACGCGATCTATTCCCAAGGAGCCTAGGAAGCCACCAGCGCGCTTTTTAAAACAACGAGCATACGACGAATCGGCTCTGCCGCTCCCCAGAGCAGCTGGTCGCCGACGGTGAAAAGACTCAGGTACTCCGGACCCATATTGGTTTTGCGCATCCGACCGACGGGCACTTTCAAGGTGCCCGTGACGGCCGCCGGAGTCAGGTGTGCGAGGGTGGCTTCCTTTTCATTGGGAACGACCTCCACCCACTCGTGAGCGCCCGCGATCATTCTTTCCAAGTCTGCCAGGGGCACGTCTTTTTTGAGCTTGAGATTCAAAGCTTGACTATGGCAACGAAGGGCGCCGATCCGGACACATATCCCATCGATCGGCACCGGACTTGAGGTTTCCAGGATCTTATTGGTCTCGGCCATCCCTTTCCACTCTTCCCGAGTCTGCCCGTTGTCCAGAGCGCTGTCGATCCAGGGGATAAGGCTACCGGCCAACGGAGCCCCGAAATTCTGAGTCGAAAGGTTTCCTTTCCTGAGAGCTTCGGAGACGGCTTGCTCCACCTCCAGGGCGGTCTGTCCGGGAGCACCACCCGCCACCGCCGAAATCTCGCCCATCTGGCCGACCAACTCCAGCAAGTTTTTCGCACCGGCGCCGGAAGCCGCCTGATAGGTCATGGCCGAAACCCACTCGACCAGATCTTGCTCGAAAAGGCCGGTCAGCGCCATCAACATCAGGCTGACCGTGCAGTTGCCTCCGACGAAAGTCTTGACTCCGTTGTCCAAGGCCCGGTCGATCACGCTTCGGTTGACCGGGTCCAGGACGATGCGAGCATCGTCGGCCATTCTCAGCGCCGAGGCCGCGTCGATCCAGTAGCCGCTCCAGCCGGACTGACGGAGCGGTTGGTAGACCGACTTGGTGTAATCTCCACCCTGGCAGGTGACGATCACATCCATCTTGGCCAGAGTGCTCAGGTCGTTGGCGTCGGCCAGGGGAGGTGAAGAGAAGCCCAGATCGGGCGGCGCGCCGCCAGGATTCGAGGTTGAGAAGAAAAGGCAGTCCAGGCCCTCGAAGTCTCCTTCAGCCATCATTCGTTCCATCAGTACCGAGCCGACCATACCGCGCCAGCCTACAAATCCTACTTGCATTGCAATCCTCCAGGCGAATTCATTCGCATCATTCCGGGCGCCCGGCCCGAAGCCTCTCGCAGGCTTTCGCCATGTCCCGCAGAGCTTGATCGCTTGCCAGTCTATGCTCCACGCCGGTTTCGATCAACCTATCCGCCGGCAAACCGCTCATACGTACTAGTTCTTCGCTGTCCTCGAAAGGGATCACTTCATCTCTCCGGCTATGCAAAATGGAGACCGGGTCCGTCACGATCGAGACCTCTCCCCAGTGTTTCCAGGCCGGACACATCAAGACCAGAGGCACACCCCGGCGCTCGATATTCATGGCAACCGCTCCGCCTCGACTGGAGCCGACAACGACTTCCGGCTGCTGCTCGTCAAAGGCTGCCTGAGCCGCGCGACGGGCTTTCTCAAAATCGTCCGGACAGAGAGCCGGGTTGGCCACCTGGTGACCCGACTCGGCGAGAAAGCTTGGCTTGCGACCTCCGGGTGTGGAGTGCCAGCCGTGGAGAAAGAGAATCTTCACCTGGGCCCAGGCTCCGGAGAAAAGAACAGACTCTCCACCCGCCCGAGAAACAGATCGGACCTGGCTGGGCCAAACTGTCGGCTGTCTTCCGAACAAGTTTGGTTGAGGCCGCGTACCTCATACTGCCCATCGACACCCTTACCGACCACCGTTTTGATAATCTTCAGGTCGGGCTTTTGAGGATGTGCCAGCACCCAAACTTCTCCGGGCTCAGGATTGGTCCGGCGGGCAGCCAACACTTCCTGTCCGGGACTCAGCAACGGCAACATCGATTCATTCACCACCCGAAACCGCTTCCGTCGACCCACCAACCAGAGAAATACCTCCAGCCACCCGGCCGGAGGTATCTCGGAGCAGAGCCTTAGGACGCGGTGATCCAAGGAACGTCTTTTCCTTTGCTCTCCCAGAACATCTCGTGGATCTTCTTGACGGAATCCAGAAGCTCTTGAGCCGCCTCCAAATTGACTTCCACTTTCACCTTCGAACACAGCTTGGCCGCGTTCCAAAAGGTCGTGTGCAGATCGGGATATTTCTCAAGATGCTGCGGTTTGAAGTAGTCGGTCCATAAAACCAGCAAGTCTTCCTTCGCCGAATGAGCTTCCTGCTCTTTGATGGCAATGTAGCGCGAGAGCGTGTTCGCGGTAGAATGCTTGCCGTCGGACGGATCAAGGTCAAGAATTTTTTTTGTCATGGAGACCACGGCTTCAGCGTGGACTCGAGCTTGAGCCGGGTCGTAGACGCCACAAGGGCCGTCGCAATGAGCGCTAACCGGCTCAGCGGGAAAGTTCTTTGCAATGAATTTTCGGAACATAATTCACCTTTCTAAAATTGGGTTGCTGTGACTCCTCTGCCACAACCGGATAAACAGTTCCTTCCGCTGCCTAACAATGCTAAACTGGGAACACTACTCTCATCTGAGATCGACGAAGTCGTTGAAAAAGCCCGGTCAACACATACGTCTCACCTTTCTCCTCTTTGCTTTTGCTTTCGCCGCCTTCGGACTTTCCGTACGAGCCAGCTCCCCACCGTCCCCCTCTTACACCCTGACAGGACTCTACAAAGCCGTGCAACCGGTCAAGTCGGACACGATGAAAGAACTCCGAGAACTCACCCAATCGAAGGTGTTTCAGGACTCGGTGGAGGGCCAGGTCGAAGTGAGCAAAGGGGATGGACCGGATACTCTCCGGATTCGCACCGGAGCCTCAAACGATAAAGAGCTCTCGGCCCGCCACCGCATGGCTGTCAACCTGGTTTCCAAGAACCTCAAGAAAATCGCCCTTCGTGAGAAAAATCAGATCCTCCAGTTCCTGGGAACGGCGGGCGATGAGGAAGCCCTGTCGGATCAGGCTCGGAAGGCCATTCTAAAGGACAAAATCGGGCAACTCGAAGCGTTCCTAGCAGGCGGTCCGGCTCCCCGGATTGTGCCGCTCAGTCTGGACCGGAGCGCTCTCGAAAGCGCCCACCGACGACTTCAAAGCTCGGCCGCCGAGAGCACCCCGAACGGCGAACTGGAAAACACGAGAAAAGACCTGGACCATCTGGAAAAAGAGATCGCCAAGGTCTACATCAAAGCTTTCCGGCTGGAACTCTCCACTCTGTCCACCGACGCTGCCCGAGGAACCGATCCCACCCCGACGGACTCCGAACTCAACCAGCGATTGGAAGAATTGGCCCTGGAGATTAGCGCCTTGGAGCAGTCAACCGACCTCGCTCTGGTGGGCGAACTGGAACGTTCCCAGGACCGCGCCCCCCAAATAGCTCAGATCGTCTGCTGGATCGCGGCGCTGCTCTCTCTGCTGGCCGCCATGTTTTATGTGCCTCCGCCAAAGAAGCCTCGTCAGTCGACCCAAACGCCTTCTCCCACTCCCAAACACCAGACCCTCTCCCCGGTCCTGAAGATGGAATGGAACGACCTCCTTCCAGGCATGCTGGCCAGACACAGCGGTGCCGAATCATTTTTCCACGAGATACAATCGGAGATGGAGCACTACCTCGGCCGTCCACCGCGAAGATTCTTGGTGCTGGGAGACGCTCCCGTCGACTCACGCCTCGCTTTCTCTCTGAGGCTGGCCAACAGCCTGGCAAGCGAGGGCGAAAGGGTGCGACTGATCGACTTCGACCTCTCCTCCAAGCGACTCACCAAACGCCTGGGTCGCCAAAGTCTTCCAGGCGTGGGCGATCTGCTAGTCGAGGGAGGCCCGGTAGAGGAGTTTTTCTCCTCTATCGCGGGTACTCACGTTCAGTTTGCCCCGGCCGGCTGCACCCGAGTGATCGCCGACGCCGTGGACCCGGCACAATTCGAGCGGATTCTCGGACAATCTCCACGGGATATCGCCGTGATCGACGCATCCAGCGCTTCCCCGCTTCATCTGGTGGTCCGAATGATCGATGTGGTCCTGTGCACCACCCAAAGCTCCCCGGGTCTGGGTCGCTCCCAAAGGGAAACTCAGGTGTTGGTCGCGTTTCGGGACGCGGGACTCCCGGTTTGGGGCGTCTCACCGGAGCGGAATCAGTTTTTTCCTCTACTTTGATTCGTCCATGGCCTTCAGTATGAGCTGCGCCGTCTCGACGGCTTCGCCGCGCGGACCCTTCAGGCACCTGGCGTTGAGAACCAGTTGAGAGAGATGGCTCATAGCCCGCTGGGGTGCAATCTGGGCCGAAACGGTGTTGCTGATCAGATCCAAGACAGCTTTCCCCGCACTGATTTCTTCCGGTTCCCAGCGAGCCTTCTCTTCGAATTTGGTCACCACGACCAGCCGTACCGGAAGGGAACCGAAATCGGGCTTCCAACCCATCTCTTCCGCGGTGGAGACGTCTCGGGTTTGATAGTCGTCCGTTCTCAGGGTTAATGGCCTCGGCCACGCCCGCACTTGACCATCCTCGGTAACCACCGCGTACTCATCAGAGTAATAGCCCGCCCCCGCTTTGCAAAGTGCCGCCACCAAAGTCGATTTGCCGCTGAAGCTCTTACCCGGAATAACCACCAGTCCGTTTCTATATCGCACCACCCCGGCATGAACAAAGACGGTAGTCGGGGCGTGGGTCGCGACTTCCAGCTGAATCTCCCTTGCCATATAGGTAGCCAATTGAGCCAGATCGCAGGTGGAGCGGGTCTTGTCGTTGAGTTCGAGTCGATAACGACCGTCTTCTTTGGACACCGAAAAGACGGCATCCGGTGACCTCCGGCACAGCGTGAAGTGCGGGAGTTGTAGGCTTCGGATAACGGGCTCGACCTCGGAAGCATCCCAACGACACCCGACCCCGTAGCCTTCGACCAGATAAGTCAGCTCTTTCACGGCCGCTCGGTTCCAGAACAACCCGGTGTCGTCCTTGTCCTCACGACCGTGCGCCGATTCAGCAAAGGGACGGCCGGGAGGGTTCCCGAAAGCTTCTCGGGTAACAGAATGATCGGTACGTCACTCAAAAACAAGAGACTCACGTTCTCCCTACTCATTTGGCTGCTGCTAGCATCGTCCGTGGCCTATAGCCTGGACCTCGAATGCTATCTTGAGTCCAACGGCGCCTGCGTCCAGATTTGCGACACTTCCGCCGACGACCCGTGTGACGAACCTCTGCACTTGAGTCCGCCCAGCTACTTACCCACGCCGTGCTTTGAGTTTTCCGTCCTCCTGACCGAAGATGAAAGCGTCAGCTCAGGCGTCGTCGCAACGTCCTCGCTTGGCCGCTCACCCGATTTCTTACCGGTGGGCCTCAGAGCCCCTCCCGGACCTGTCCTCTTGTAAGAGTCCCTGGGCGCACAGAGCCCACAATCAAGATTGAGAGGCCACTCCTATGGTTCTGTTCCGCAGAACTCCGTGGGTGCTGCTCCTGTTCACACTATTCATCAAGACAGCTGGAGCCGAGCCGTTCCAGAATCCCGGTGAATTTATCGATGCGGTTTTGAAGAGGCATCCGGCTGTATTGAAGAGCCGGAAACTCGTTCACGCCGCCGAGTTCGGTGTGAAGGGCAGCACTCTGCAACCCAATCCCATCATCACTCTGGCCGCCACAGCCGGAGACGCCGGCGAGAGTTCCAACGCTCTCACTCAAAACTTTGAAATATCCGGACAACCTAAGCTTCGCTTTCAACAGAGCACGGCCGAATTAGAAGCGGCCAAAAATCAGCTCCGCTCCGCCCGGAGGGAAGTCGCCGCGCTCGCTTACCGAAGCTGGCTCACCTACTGGCAAGCCCACCAGCTAGCAGAGCTTTCCGTTCTGAGAAGCGGGGTTTTCCAGGAGGTCTCTCGAGCCGCGCGACGTCGTTACGAGGTGGGCGAGATCTCCCAAAACGAATCTCTGAGAGTGGAACTGGCGGCCGCCCAGGCGGAGGTCGCCCTCTCCAAGGCTTCCGCCGATGTCGAATCCGCACGCCGAGACCTCCTTCTCTTGTCGGGCGCGTCGCTGGACGAAACAGCCGACGAACTCCTTGAACCCCGATCCATTCTCCACAATTGCACTCTGGAGACAGCTCTGGCCGCAGTCCGGCAACACCCTGACATCGTGAGTATGGAACTCCAGCAGAAAGCTCTCCTCTTTGCTTCGGAACTCGTCGGAAAAGAGCGGGGACCTACTCTCGGACTCTCCGTGTACCGTTCCAAGCTCTTCCGCACGGCGGGAGTCGAGCAGGGTGCCCAGCTCTCGCTTAGCTTTCCTCTTCTGGATTGGGGTCGCATCGCCAATCGGCAGCGCGAAGCCGAAGAGCGCGCCGAGGCCTACGCCATGAGCGTGGAGGAGACGGTCCTCTCCCGTCAACAAGAAGTCTCGCGGGTCTGGGCCAACCTGGAAGCGGCTCGCCGAAACACCAACCTCCTGGAGACTCAGGCCTCTCGCTACGAAGAGCTGGCCCGAGAATCGAAAATCGCCTACGACCTTGGCCTGATGAGCCTCACCGACGCCCTCCAGACCGAAGCGTCCTTCCGGGACGCCCGAGCGGAACTGCTGGAGGCCCAACTAGAGTTCTATGAACTGGAACTGACCCTGCTCGAAAGAACGGGACTGCCCTGGCCGGAATCCCTCGGCCCGGTAGAGATCCTGGAGGACACTCGTGAATAAAGTTTGCGTTATCATATTGACTCTGCTGCTCCTTGGCTGCGGAAAGAGCCCGAGCCCTTCGCCCTCACCGTCCGAGGAACATGACCATGCTCAATCGGAGGAGAGAGACCAGCACGGTCACGACGAGGAAAAGCCCGTTCTCTCGCTCACCTTGTCTCAGATCAAAGAACTTGGCATTGTGGTCGAGCCCGTCACCCTCGCCTCCGGACAATCGACCGGGATAAGACCGGGGCGAATTGTCGCCGACCCTGATAGCAAGGTGCTGTTGAGCAGCCAGGTGTCCGGAACTCTCTCGCAATTCCACGTCCAGGTGGGAGCCGTGGTGGATGCCGGCACTCTGGTTGCTGAAATCAAAAGTCCGGAAGTCACAGCTTTGCAGGCCGAATATCATGAAGCCGAGGTGGAAAGCGAGCTCTCCGAAAAAGAGCTCGCCAACACGACCTCGCTGCTGGAGATCGCCGACGACGTCAAACGTCCCCTGGAAGAAGCTCGCTTGGAGCTGTCCAAAGCGATAGCCGAACGAGACGCCTCTGCCGCTCGCCTGAAAAGCGAGGTTCTCAAAAACGACCGTTTGGAAACGTTGCTGGAGGAAGGGATCGCTTCGCGCCAACAGGTCGAGGAGTCGAGAGCCCAACGCCGAGCCCTGGAAGCGGAATTAGAGCAGACGGAAGCAGCCGTCGAGATCGCCCGAAACCACCTCAAGCGAGAAACCGAAGTGACCGACTCACGTTTGCGGGTAAAAGCGGAAACGTTTCCCGCCGAAGCCAGGCTGGCCAGAGCCCGCGAGGCCATGCGACACGCCCGTGAGCGACTCTACCAGTTGGGAGCAAGCCCCGAGGGGCACGACGGGACGGTGCTCTTGTATACCCCGATCTCCGGCCAGGTGGTGGAACGACCCCTCACCAGAGGTGAACTCGTCTCTCCCGGAGCTTCGGTGGCCACCGTGGTCGACACGTCTAAAGTCTGGGTCTGGATCGATCTACAGAGAAGCGATCTGGAGTTTATCAAGGTCGGCTCCCCTATCAGCTTGAGCCTGGTGGAAAACCCTGCAGTGACTCAGGATGGAAAGTTGGACTACCTGGCCCCCCAGCTGGAGGAGACGACCCAGACCGTTCGAGCGCGAGTGGTCTTGATCAATCCTTCCCAGGCCTTTCGGCTGGGAAGCTATGTGAACGCCCAGGTGAGCGAAGGGACCGGAATCTCGACCCCGGTCGTACCTCAATCCGCGGTTCAGTTCGTGGAGGGGCAGACCGTGATCTATCGGGCCGAGCACGACGACGAATTCGTGCGAACGCCGGTGAAGCTGGGAGCTCCCGTGAGCGAGACTTTGGTGAGCGTGGAGGGCCTGAAAGAGGGCGACCGGGTGGTCACCAAAGGGGCCGAACAGCTCAAGTCTCTCGATCTTTCCGATGAGATCGGAGGGCACAGTCACTGATGGCGCGTCTCATTCACTGGTCTCTCGAGAATCGAGCCCTGGTCCTGTTTCTGTCGCTTCTGTGGCTGCTGGTGGGCCTTCGCAGCCTCCAACAGCTACCCATCGACGCCGTTCCCGACGTGACTAACGTTCAGGTCACGGTCAACACCGAAGCCCCGGGACTCTCCCCTCCCGAGGTGGAGTCTTTAGTGACCGTGGCGGTGGAAGGCGGTCTCCTGGGCCTGCCCGCGGTGGAAGAGGTCCGCTCCCTATCGAAGTACGGACTGTCTCAAGTGACCGTGGTCTTCCGCGAGGGAACCGACCTTTATTTTGCCCGCCAGGTGGTAGGCGAACGCCTCAACGGGCTGGGGGAAGAGCTGCCCGAACAAGTCTCCGCCCCGACCATGGGACCGATCGCCACCGGTCTGTCCGAGATCTATCAATATGAACTGATCGGCGACGAGCGCTGGGATCCGATCTCGCTTCGCACCCTCCAGGACTGGTTTGTCAAGAGACAGCTGTTGGCCGTGGACGGGGTGACCGAAGTGAACTCCTTCGGTGGCCTGGAGAAAGAGTATCAGGTCGTCCTCAACCCTCAAGCGCTTCAAAGCTACGGCCTGAGCTACTCCGTGCTCTTCCAAGCCCTGGAGAAGAACAACCGCAACGTGGGGGGTGGATTCTTGGAGTCGCGAGGCGACCAGCTGCTGGTGCGCGGTCTGGCTATCTCCCACAACAAGAAAGAACTAGAACAGATCGTCGTCTCCGAGCACGAAGGGTACCCCCTCCTGGTCTCCGATGTGGCCAACGTCGAGGTTGGCGGCGCCCTCAGGCAAGGGGCCGTCACCCGGGACGGGCGGGGGGAAGCGGTCACCGGCATCGTGATGATGCTAGCCGGCGAAAACAGTCGAGTGGTGGCCCGCAAGGTGCATGAACGGGTGGAAGAACTCAGGCGAGACCTACCCGAAGGCGTCCGTCTAGAGACCTTTTACGACCGCACCGAGTTGGTCGACCGAACACTCAAGACCGTCAAAACGAATCTTCTTGAAGGGGCGTTTCTGGTCGTCATCGTGTTGTTTCTTTTTCTGGGGAACTTGAGGGCTGCGGTGGTGGTGGCGCTGGTCATCCCCATGTCGTTTCTGGGAGCTGCTTTCCTAATGGTGCAGACCGGGGTGAGTGGCAACCTGATGAGTCTGGGGGCTCTGGACTTTGGTCTCATCGTGGACGGCGCGGTGGTGATGGCCGAACACGCCATTGCCGCTCTGGCCGTCACTTCCGGCCACCTTCACTCCAAAGAGCGGGTGCGAGAATCCTCCACGGAAGTGGCTCGACCGCTCTTCTTCGGATTGATCATCATCATCGCCGTGTATCTCCCGCTCCTAGGGCTGACCGGACTCGAGGGTAAGATGTTCCGTCCCATGGCTCTCACCGTGGTCTACGCGCTCCTGGGCTCGCTGCTGCTGAGCTTCACCCTGGTACCGGTTCTTCTCTCCTTCGTCCTGACCGAGGAGCAGTCGGGGGAGCCGTTTCTCGTTCGATGGTTACGCCGACCTTACGAAAAAATGATCGACTGGAGTCTCGCCCACCCGAAAGTCATCGGTCTGTTGGCCGCCTTGCCACTGATAGCGGCTGTTTTCGCGGCCTCCCGTCTGGGTGCCGTCTTTCTTCCCGAACTCGACGAGGGCGCGATCGCGATTCAGGCCATTCGAATTCCCAGCGTATCGCTCTCCAACTCCGTCAACTCCGCCACCCTGATAGAGAAGGCCGTCGGCTCCTTCCCGGAAGTGAAGTCGGTCGTCTCGAAGACCGGTCGCCCGGATCTCGCTACCGACCCGATGGGAGTGGAGATTTCCGATATCATCGTCACACTCAAACCGGAGTCCGAATGGACGGTGGCCGACAAAGACGAGCTGGTGGAGCAGATCAGGCATCGCCTGGAATCGATTCCGGGAGTTAACTTCAGCTTCAGCCAACCGATCGAGCTACGAGTGGAGGAGCTCCTTTCCGGCAGTCGCTCGGACGTGGCACTTCAGATCTATGGAGAGGACCTGAACGAACTTGCCCGGCTCGGTGAGGAGGTCGCTGATCGCCTGCGTGGTCTGGAGGGAGCAAGGGACGTGGCCCTCGAGCAGATCAACGGAGTTCCCTATCTCAACCTGGAGGTCAACCGAACCGCCACCGCCAGATATGGCGTGCCCGCAAGCGAGGTCCTCGACCTTGTGGCCATGGGGTTGGGTCGAGCACCTCTGACATCCGTCATTGAAGGAGAGCGCATCTTCCCGGTGGTGGCGAAACTTCCCGACTTCTATCTGCAATCGCCGGAACGTCTGCGGACGCTTCGCATCAAAACGGAAACCGGTGGCTACGTCCCGCTCTCCACTCTGGTGAGCTTCAACCAGACGGAAGGTGTGGCGCAAGTCAATCGGGTGAACGGACAGCGTCGAGCGACCGTGAGTATGAACTACCAGGGCGACGACCTGGTCGGCTTCGTCAATCGGGCCCAGGAGCTCGCGAGAACCGTGATCCCCAGTGGGTATGTGACCGAATGGGGCGGCGAATTCGAGAACTTTCAGAGAGCCACCGCCCGCTTGTCGGTCATGGTACCCTTGGTGATGGGAATGATCTTCTTCCTACTCTGGCTCGACCTTCAAGACTGGCGACAAGCTCTGATCATCTTTCTGAACGTTCCCTTCGCCGCGGTGGGAGGGGTTTTCGCGTTGGGTGTTCGGGGTTTCCCGTTCTCTATCTCGGCCGCCGTCGGCTTTTTGACTCTCTTCGGCGTGGCCGTGTTGAACGGACTGGTCTTGCTCAACGCCGTCAACCACGGAAAGGACTCGGCACGCGAGTGGGCCGAGGTGATACGAGAAGCGGCCATCAGCCGCATGCGACCCGTCCTGATGACCGCGTTGGTCGCTTCACTCGGCTTCCTACCCATGGCCTTGTCCACAGGAGCCGGAGCGGAGGTTCAGAAACCGCTGGCCACGGTCGTGATCGGAGGCCTCTTGACCAGCACCTGTCTGACGCTCATTGTCCTGCCGGTGGTCTTGAAGCTCTTTGCCGGTCGAAGTCGAGAAAGCTAGAGTGAAGAAAAGATCTTCCCGAAAGACGGATGGCGGCTCCCGCACTACGGCTACGGTGAGGCCACTTTCTCCTTGTGGTCCTTTTGCCTGCTCTGCGCCTTTGCCGCTCCCGGCGTCTTAGTCTTGCTCTTTGACTTAGGTAGCGGCTTCTTGCGCTTGCTCTTGGCCTTGGGCTCCTTAAGCTTCTTCTTCTTGGCCGACTCTTTAGCTTTTTTAGCCTTCTTGGAGGCGACGTCCCTCATTTCTCCGGCAGCCTCGGCCAGTTCATCTTCTTCAGCCAGCGCTTCTGAGCGAACGCTGAAGGCCACTTGATAAGCCTTGTGATAGTGCAGCGCGCTCATCTCCCAGGTAAACCGACGCGACATCGCCTGCTCTCGCATCTTCTGCAGATGCTCAGGTCTATCGTAGTAGGTGCTGACAGCCCAGCCGATGGTGCCGTACAGCGCGTCGGGAGTGAAATCGTAAAACTTGAAGCCGGTCCCCAGCCCGCTCTCTTCTTGATAGTTTTCGACGGTATCGTTCAGGCCGCCCACCGAGCGCACGATCGGCAGTGTGCCGTAACGAAGAGAATAGAGTTGATTCAGGCCGCAAGGCTCAAACAAACTCGGCATGAGGAAGAAATCGCTACCGGCCTCGATGAGGTGTGCGAGCTGCTCGCTAAAGCCGATGTAAGCGCCGAAACGACCAGGGAAACGGGCTGAGAGTTCTCTGAACCGATGCTCTAGGTGCTTATCGCCGCTGCCCAGGAGCACCACTTGGACGTGCATCGTACCGAGTATGCCCTCGAGGGTGTCGGCCAACAGATTCAAGCCCTTCTGTTGAGCCAACCTCCCCACTGTACCGAGCAAGGCCACATTGTCGTCGCGCTCAAGACCGAAGGTTCGCTGGACAGCCTGCTTACAGAGCACTTTGCCGGCGGGATACTCGGGAGAGTAGTTGTAGGGTAGATAAGGATCGGATTCCGGGTTCCAGACCGAATAGTCGACCCCGTTGAGGATTCCGAAATACTGCTCTCCCTTGGCCGTGAGGAAAGGCTCCAGTCCGTGTCCCTGATCGGCGCAAGTCTCCCGGGCGTATGTCGGGCTGACTGTGTTGACGCAATCGGCGTAGTGAATACCACCTTTCAACATGTTGACGGACCCGAGGCTTTCGAAGGCTCCGCTATGAAAACTATCCCAGCTCAAGCCCAGATAGTCGTAGTGCTCCTTGGGAGCGATGCCCTGATAAGCCATGTTGTGAATGGTGAGAAGAGAGGCCGCTTTCTCGAGGGGAGTCCCTTTCCAATCCCAGGTCTTCAAATAGGCCGGAGCGAGCGCCGTCTGCCAGTCGTTGGCGTGGACCACGTCAGGCTCAAAGCCCTGATCAACGCAGAGCTGGAGAGCTGCTCGAGAAAGAAATCCGAACCGCTTGGCGTTGTCCTCGTAGTCGCGATTATTCTCATCGTTGTAGATACCCGGACGATCAAAATACTCCGAATGCTCCACGAAATGTACCGGGACACCGTCTGCGTGAGTGCGGTGCACCGAGCACCACTCCTGAGTATCGCCCATCCAAACGCCCATCGGGCTATGGTACGGCTCAACTCCAAACTTGTTTATGTCTATTCGGGCGTACTTGGGAATCACCACCCAGACTGTGTGTCCCTGGGCCTGGAGGGCGGAGGGGAGAGCACCAACCACGTCGGCCAGCCCCCCGGTCTTGGCAAACGGCGTCATTTCGGAGGATACGATCAAAATATTCATATTTCTCGCCTTCAGGATCTGAGTTGGTGGTCCTTCTCCGTGCAAAGTCCGGGATCGGCACGGCCGTTAACATGTTGTTCTAATGACTGATACATCTGTCAACCATTTCTTCGCCGATTTCAGCGATTATGGCCCCACGAAAGCAACCTCTCCCCGAGAGGACAAAAGATATAGGAAACATTGCTATGCAAATCAGAAATGACGCTCCCCTGATGCGGGGACAAAGAAGCAGGAATCAGGACGGCCAATTGCGCCAGAAACGTGGCGACACCCATCTTTCCACCCTGGAAGAAACCTACGGAGAGATCTCCGACCGACGCGGCGACACCCACCTCTCCACCTTGCGAGAAATCAGCGGAATGAGCCTGTCCAAATTGGTGAAGGCCGGTCCCGAGGTGACCCACGAACCCGGGCTGAACGGTCGATTTCGAAATCAGGACGGTCGCATCCGTGCCAAGCGTGGCGACACGCAACTGTCGACTCTGCGAGAGACCTACGGAATGGACTTTGCCGCGGGCCTGCCCGGCAACACGCCGCTCGCCTTTTTGCGAGCCGCCACCGGGCTGTCGCTCTCTCAGATGCTGAGATCACCGGAAGCCCTGGCTGAGCTAGCCGCCTAAATTACAAAAACCCCAAGTAAAGCCTCTGGCTTTCAAGCCGGTCCCGCATTCTCTTGCAGGGCCGGTTTTTTCGAGTCTTAGCGCCTTCTGCTAATCTCCGTCTCCAACACCGCCACGAGGTGCCCCAACTTAGCGGCGCCCGCATGAGCCGCTTTCAGGCTTTCAAGCTTGTCTTGTTGAATTAGGTAGGCGGTGGCCAGAAAGACACTGCCACCCTTCGTGAAGGGAATCCCTAACAGGCCACCTAGCAGGGCGAAACCCGCCGTCCCCCAGTTTCGCTCAACACTGCTCGCCAACTCCTCTTCGACTCTCTGGGCCAGATTCTGGTCCAACTTGAGGTCATCTCTCACCTGGGAAAGGGCCAGGCGGGTCCACTCGCGGCGACTCTCAGGTCCTGGGAATCGAGGTGCCAGCGTCGTCAGGTCGGTCTCCAGGCCCTCCGCCGGCACAAAGACGCGGAAATAGAGGCCGTCGCAATTCAGATGAAACTCCTCCTCTTCCACCACGACTCCCCCTCGAACCCAGGATATGCGGCTTGGTCGGTCCTTCTGATCTTGATACAGAACCCAGGCGACCTTCACCGGCCGCCCATCTCCCAGGTTAGGAGGCAGACGCATACCTTGACGTTTCGGCAGGTCACCTTTCTTGACGGTCTGTGCGGAGAACATTACCGAAGCACGCTCCCGAGAAACGTCGCTCAGACCGAAATGGTTCAGATTGCGGCCGTCGACCTCCAAAGGTACGGGACAAGTGATCGCATAACGCGTCAGTTCGTCGAACTCATCGGCTCGCAGACTTTGCCCTCTTGGCGCGTAAACCCGCACCGCCCAGCAACCGGCCGGCACCCAGGAAAGCGGAACTTTGTTGCGGGCTAGGTCGGACGCGCTTTGAATGGAACTCAGGTTCTCTCCGTCCCACATAACAGCGGCAACACCGTCCTCAGGATCGTGGTACGCCAACACCGCCGGGCGCTGAGCGGCAAAGCAGACGGTTCTGAGGGCAACGGCCAAATCTCCTTGAGCTGGGGTGCTCAAGCCCGATGTTTGAGTCCAGGCATCGACCATTTGGCGGAAACCGCCAAAATGGGCCCGATGAAGCTGAAATTGAATGCTCCGTCTGGATTGAAGGACACGGATATAGGAAGCCCGAGCGTGAACAGCAGCTTGGACGACCTTCAGGACCCAAGCTGCCTCGCGAGGCAGCTGGTGGACAGCCAGCTTCTTCAGGGCCCGATCGCCGGCGACGGTGAAGAAACCCTCCGAGTCCCGCACCCCGTCTCGACTTAACTGAGTAAGAAAAAGATCCAGTTCATCCGTGTTGGCGTTCACGGCGCTATCCAACCCTCAGAAACGAACGGTCCCTGTTATTCCGCTAAGAATTTCTGGTGGAGAGCGGAAACGGCCGTCGGCACATCCTTCTCGGGGACCAGTACCGAAATGGTGATGTCCGAGTCAGTGGAGTGGATAACGTTGACGCCCGCCTCGTGCAAGCAACCTAACATACCCGCCATGACACCCGGTGTACCGCGCATTCCGGCTCCCACGATGCTCAATTTGGCACAGCCGTGAGTCAACTTATGGTCCAGCCCCAGTTCCTGCAACAAGGCCTGACCCTTCGACTCGAAAGACTTTGTGGTGAGAATGGCATAGAGCCTTCGTTCGGTCACGTTGATCAGGTCCAGGTTGACGCCTCTTTCGGCGAACTTGTTCAACACTTCCACCTGAGCCCCGCGGTCCGAGACCTCCAGGACCAGACCGGTCATACCAAAAACGTGGGCAATACCCGAAACCACCCGATCTCGTTCGTATCCCTGACGAGGAACGGCACGAGCCATATAGGTGCCGGGGTGCTGGGTTAGCGTGTTCTTGATCCAGACCGGCACTCCGTGGACATCGGCCATCTCCACGGCACGAGGATGGATGACTTTGGCTCCTTCGGACGCCAACTCACCCATTTCCTGAAAATTGATCTGATCTAAAACCTCAGCCTCGCTGTAAACTCGGGGGTCGGCGGTCATGACACCGTCGACATCGGTGTAGATCTCCACGAAATGAGCTTTCAAGGCCGCTCCGAGGGCTACCGCCGAAGTGTCACTGCCGCCTCGACCCAGAGTCGTCACCTCGCCATGGTTGCTCACGCCCTGGAAGCCCGTCACGACCGGCACCCCGCCGGTCTGCAGATAGATGAGAAGCGGTTCGGGATCGATGTAGACGATCTTGGCGTTCCCGTGCTCCTCGGTGGTTTCGATGGCCGCCTGGCGCCCGTCGAAGCTCCGGCTGGGGATGTCGTTCTTGCGGAAGGTGTGACTGACAACGATGGCGCTGAGGGTCTCGCCACAAGACATCAACTGATCCAGTTCCGCGATATTACTGTGCTCGGCGAACTCTTCCACCAGTGACAACAAGGAGTCGGTGGCGTAAGGCGACGGCTTGCGTCCCATGGCGGAAACGACCACCACGGGTCTGTTTCCTTTCCGGCGACACTCCTGAACCTTGTCCACAATTCTTTGGCGAGCTTCAGGTGTTGCCACCGAAGTTCCGCCGAACTTCATCACCACGATACGCATGACTTTTATTCCAATATGTTTTCTAGTCCCACCACCAGACCGGTGAGCTTTTTAACTTCTCTGATAGCCAGGAGCATTCCGGGCATGTAGCTCTCCCGGTTGCTGGCGTCATGTTTGATGGTCAGGACCTCGCCAGGGGCGGCCAGAATGACTTCCTGATGGGCAAGCTTACCAGGGAGCCGGACCGAGTGTATCCTCAAACCCCCAAGCGAACCGCCCCGAACCCCTTTGACGCTCTCTTCCGAATCGACCGGCGTTCGAAATCCATCATCTCTCGCCTGACGCATCAGGTCGGCGGTGCGCCGCGCCGTGCCGGAGGGTGCATCCAGCTTGCGTTCGTGATGATACTCAATAATCTCCGCCCAACGGAAATACTTGGCCGCTTGGGTAGCGAATTTCATCATCAAGACCGCTCCCAGGGCAAAGTTCGGCGCAAACAGGACACCCTTCTTGACCGCAGCTTGAGCTATCTCTTGCTCGTCCGCTCCGGGAATAGCGGTGGCGCCCACAATGCAGGCCATATCGTGTCTAAGGGCCGTCAATACGTTCTCTTTCACTGCCGGACCTAAAGAGAAGTCGACGAGCACGCCACCGGCACCCTTGGAAATGGCGGACTCGGCATCGTCCTCGAGCACCACCCCACAGGGAGCCACGCCGCTTAGCTCACCGACGTCCTCGCCTACACCTCGAGCTTTGCCGAAGGCAGCAACCAGTTGCATATCCACTTGCTGGAGCACCGCTTGCACGGCTTGGCGACCCATACGTCCGTTGGCCCCGGCGATCACGACAGGAATATCAGTCGATTCACTCATGAATGCACCTCCAGGTCGGCGGTGGTCCGCAAGTCCGAACTCTGCACCGGCTGGGCCTCGACACCTCGCACGGAATCGACCGGCCCCAAGATGGTGAAAGTGAAGCGGCTCGGGTCAAAGAACTCCTCGGCCAGGGCGACCACATCTTCGTGGGTGGTCCGCTCTATGGCCCCCAAGACCTCTTCCACGGGGATCAGCCGTCCATGATTTAGGTGACCTCGGGCCAATCGAAGCATTCTCATGGAGGTGCTCTCCAGGCCCAGAGCCAGATTGCCCTTAAGTAGCTCCTTCGACCGTCTCAACTCTTCGGGAGTGAGCCCGTCCTTGATGACGTTTTGAAGAATCTCATCGGTGGCGTCCAAGAGCTCCTCCACCGATTGAGCGCTGGTGCCCGCGTGGACGGCAAAAAGTCCGACATCGGTGTAAGTGTATTGGTAAGTCCCGACGCTGTAAGCGAGTCCGCGTTTCTCGCGAATTTCCTGAAACAGCCGGCTCGACATGGAGCCTCCCATAACGGCGTCCAGGACCAGAAAAGAATAACGCCTCGGGTCGGTGGTATGCGGCCCGCGCCCTCCATAACAGACGTAAGCCTGCTCGCAGTCTTTCTGAAAGACCTGATTGGTGCCCTCGGGACGCGGAGCGTCGAAATTCGGCAGGAAGTCGCCCACCGGATAACCTTCCAGATGAGACCGCACCAACTCCACAAACTGCTCGTGGTCCACCTGACCGGCCGCCGCGATCATCAAGTTCGGACCGCCGTATCGACTGGTGAGAAAATGGCGTAGCTTCTCCGAGGTCATGCCTTGAACACTATCGCGATAACCGATGATGGGGCGGCCGATGGCGTGACCCGGCCACAAAGCTCGGGTGAAACGGTGGCCCGCGAGGTCATCCGGGGAATCCTCGATCATCTTGATCTCTTCTAAGATGACGCTCTTCTCTCGCTCGACTTCTTTGGGGTCCAGCAGCGAGTTCCGAAGCATGTCGAAGATAATGTCGACGGCGATCGGCACGTGCTGGTCCAGAACGCGAGCGTAGAAGCAGGTCCGCTCTTTCTCGGTGAAAGCGTTGAGCTGACCACCGATAGAATCCATCTCTTTGGCGATCTCGTAGGCCGAGCGACGAGTGGTCCCCTTGAAGAGCAGGTGCTCCGTGAAGTGGGCTATGCCGGCGTCTTCTTCTGATTCGAAACGCGATCCGGTAGAGACCCAGGCTCCTAGGGTGCAGGAACGAAACTCGGGAATGCTCTCCGTGACGATTCGGGTGCCGTTTTCTAAAACGGTCTTTTTACTCATATATACTCCTTGGGCGTGCTGCGTTTCTGCGAATCAGTTGGCTTCCCTTTAGACTTTCCCCCCGGGGAATCCCCGGAAACGGTGACCCTCACCATCCTCTGCTTCAAGACGAAGAGAGGTCCGACGTACCGTCAACCCAACAACTCCTCGGCCAGCTCGCGCGCTCTTTTCTTGGAGGCGTCTCCACTGAGCATACGCGCCACTTCATCCACCCGCTCCGCATCTCGCACTTCTCGAACACTGATGGTGGTGCTATCTTTCTCGGCCGTCTTCTCTACCACCAGATGTCCGCCGGCGGCCGCTGCGACCACCGGAAGGTGGGTTACGCAGATGACTTGGACACGGCCCCCCAGCCGGGCCAGCTTGGCCGCCACCGCCTCGGCGGTTCGCCCCCCCAGCCCGGTATCGATCTCGTCCAAGACCAGAGTGGGGCGTTCCTGAGAGCGACTGCCGATACTGACCAGGGCCAGCATGACCCGTGATAGCTCCCCGCCCGAAGCCGTTTCCGAGAGAGCCGAAGGCGGGCGTCCGGGGTTCGGAGAAAAAAGAAATTGAGCCTGTTCTTTTCCGTCCGGGCCGAAATCTTCGGTAGGCTGAAACTCCACTTGAAAGGCGACCTTCGGCATGGCCAGTTGGGAAAGCTCGGAAACCAACTCCGTCCCCAACTCGGCTGCAGCCTTGCGACGGGCCTTGCTCAGCTTGGCGGCGTCTAGCTCCAACTTTTCCAGGAGGGCCGTCTCTTTCGCGGCCAGCTCTTTGAGATGCTCCTCGCTGTTCTCCAAGCGATCAAGCTTGGCCGCACTCTGGGCGCGATGTGCCAAAACGTCGTCCACCGTGGGCCCGTATTTACGACAAAGAGTCTTGATCGCTTCGGCCCTCGACTGCAAACGGTCGAGGCTTCCGGGATCGTGCTGAATCTCTTCGGCGTAGTCGGTGATCTCCCGAAGCACCTCACCGATCTCTATCTCGGCTCCACGAAGTCTTTCGGCCATCGTCTCCAAAGTCTCGTCCACTATGATCATCGGACGCAGCGCCGACAGTGTGTCGGCCAGGCTGTCCATAACACCGCCCTCGCGCCCCAGTAACTCGGTGACCGCGCTCGCCCCCTGAGAAAGGTCTTCGGAGGCCGCCATCTTCTTGATCTCCGCCTCAATCTGCAGAAGCTCTCCACTGCGGGGTTCGATCTTCTGGATTTCATCGAGCTCCAGTCGGAGCCATTCGATCTCTCTCAGGCGATCTCGCTCTTGTTTTCGGGTCTCGGCGATCTCGCGACGCAGGGCCAAAAGGTCTTCATAGAGCCCTTGATATCGTCGCAAGGTGCGAGCCTGAGTTTCGCCCGCCAGCCTGTCGAGCATGGGCAGATGGGTGGCCGGACGGGTGAGTCCGTAGCTCTGGTGTTGACCGTGCATGTCCACCAGTAGGGTGGCCAGTGACTTGAGCTGGGTGGCGGAGACGATGGAGCCGTTCAGCCGGGAAGTGGTTCGCCCGCCTTCCTTCCGCTCTCTGAGAATCAAGAGCTCTTCGGGCTCCGTGGGCAGACCTTGTTCAGCTAGAAAATCGTTGATGGTCTGGGTCGGCCGGAAACGACCGGCCACCCGGCAGGCCTCCTGGGCATCGCCCTTGGGAGCCGAACCCAGAAGAAAGGTAAGAGAATCCAGAATGATCGATTTCCCCGCTCCGGTCTCGCCGGTCAGCGCGGTCAGGCCGGGGCCGAACTCCAACACCAGATGGTCGACAAGGGCAAACCCTTTAACTTCGAGTTCGAGCAGCACTTACAGCGAAGGGGTCCAATCGTCCGAGGCTTTGACCGAGCGACAGAACGCCACTAGAAGGGTCACCAAATGGTCCAGATCGTCGAGATGAAGCATTTCGCAGGGGTTGTGCATGTACCGTAAAGGGAGACTAACGAGCCCGGTCGCTACACCGCCTCGAGTCAACTGGATAGGATTGGCGTCGGTAGGCGTGCCGTGCCCTTCGGCCTCCAGCTGATAGGGTATCCCCTCGGCCTCCGCCACCTCGATCAGGCGGCGATAAACCTTACTGTTGATGTTGGGGCCTCGAGCGATCACAGGACCTCCGCCCAGAGTCACATCGCCGTGCTTCTTCTTGGAGATATCAGGATAGTCGGTGGCGTGAGTCACGTCGATGGCGATACCGACGTGGGGCTCGATGGTGTAGGCGGCAGTGCGGGCCCCTCTCAAGCCGATCTCCTCCTGCACCGCGGACACACCGTAGACGGCGGCCTCCAGGTCTTTGCCCACATTTCGAAGTGTCTCGGAGACGGCGAAAAGACCGATCCGGTTGTCGAACGACTTGGCCACCGCCCGACCGCCCAGCACCTCGCGAAAGGGAGCGTCCATCGTGATCGGATCGCCTACCTTGACGTGTTTTTGGGCTTCTTCCTTATCGTGAGCCCCGATGTCCACCCACAAATTTTCGATCTCCGACTTCTTTTTGCGGTCGTCGGCGTTCATCAGATGAATCGCCCTCTTCCCAATCACACCGGGGATCGGCCCCTCGGCGGTATGAACCAGGACTCTCTGAGAGACCACAACTTCGGTGTCCCAACCGCCGCTTGTCTTAAACCAAAGGTATCCGCCGTCGTCGATGTAGTTGACCAAAAACCCGATTTCGTCGCTATGCCCGTCGAGCATAATCCGCACGGCGCCGTCGGCGTTGACGACACCGGTCACCGAACCCATCACGTCGGTGCTCACCTGTTCGCAAGCCGATGCGACGCGCTCACGAAAGACGGCTTGAACCCGCTCTTCGTAGCCTGGAGTGCCGTGGGTTTCGACCAGTCTCTTCAGATAATCCTTGCGCTCATTTTCCATGCCGACCGTTTTACGCTCCGGGGAAGAATAACCTTCAAGGTGTCAGCGGCAAGACTTCAGAACCCGAGCTTCTCCTTCAGCCGCCCCCATAGCCCCTTGGGAACCTCCTCCTCCTCGGCGGCCGGAGGCGCTACCGGCTTGCTAGGGTCGAGTTGCCACTCCAACTCCCACACCTGGAGACTACCGTTCTCAGACAATCCCGCCAGATAACGCCCGTTTCCGGAAAACCTGATCCTTTTCAACTTCTCGGTGAGAGGCCGTTCCAGCACACATTGGTCCGAGTCCACAAGCCAGAAACGCATGGTGTCGAGAGCGTCCAAAGTGGCCACCACTCGGCTATCGTCGGAAATAGTCATGGACGTGACCTTTTTGACCGGCTCGGTCAATGGGACGCTCTTTTTCGGCTTGCGTAGGTCGATGATCTCCAGAAGACCGTCCGGGTGAGCGGCCAAGAACCGACTTTGTGGACCCAGTGCGAGACCTGCGTAGTGAGACAACTCGCCCACCGGCTTAACGGCGTCGCCGGTCTCGGAGACTTCAAAGTAACGGAGCTTGTCTTCGAGCACGACCACATAGCGTCCGTCTCCGGTGAGACGGACATAGTTGGGGATGCCCTCATAGTCGCAAGTGGCCAGCACTTCCATCTCGTAGGGCTCCTCCTCTTGCCAACGACCAACCCGCAGATGTCCCCCTCGTGTCACGAAGGCAAATCGCCTCAATGAGGGGCACACTCCGGCCGAGATAATGGGATGATCGGCCACCACACTCTGCTTCAGGAGTTCTCCCGAATTCGGATTCCAAATGCGGACAGTCCGATCGGCGCCGAAAGACATCAGCAGAGGCGCCGCACCCAGTCTGGGTCCTTGCTCCCAATACCGGAGGGCAACCACCTCGTCACGGTGGCCGGTCAATCCCCGGATACAGGTCCCGTTCTTCAGGTCCCAAAGCCGGATGACGTGGCCTGCTGAAGTCGCGGCCCAGGCTCCGCCGTAGTCCAAGGTCATACGGCTGGAGTTTTCTCCACCGGGAGCAGTGAGCTCACGCACCCTCCACATTTCCCTCAACTCACGCCGGCACAAGCGTTTGGCCAAACGACTCAAGAGCTCCAGGGTTTCCGGCTCTCGGGAGTAGCCTTCCACCAGGCGGGCCCGAGAGAGTTGCCAGTAGGAATCGCTCCAGTCTTCGGCGCGGTAGGAGGCCCAGGCCGCCTCCATGAGGTTGGCGAACTGCTGTCTGGCCTGCTGCACCTCGGAGAGAGTGTTGGCGCGTACCAGGGGCAAGGCGGGAGGTTCGGGGAGACTCGAAGGAAGCTTGTAGAGAACACACTCGGACTCTTCGGTCCAAAGAAAGACTTCGTTTCGCTCCGGCTTAAACAGCAGGTCCTGGATGCCGTGGTCCACCCGGTGGCTTCGCCACTCCACCCCTTCCGGGAGTCCGAAAAGCCTCATTCCGCGCTCTTGCCATATTCCGAAACCAGGGCCCCAATTGAAAAACGAGCCGGCTCGTTCCATCACCACCTGCAATCGATCCATGAAAACAACCGCCGTGCGAGGCACCTCGTCCTGGCTCCGATAAACGACAAACAGGGTCTGGTCTCGACCGGAGCCTTTGAGATGAAGGGAGATCACGGCTCCGGGGAATTCGAACCGATGGAGTTTTTCCATCTGTGGGAGATGCCAGAGGATGACCACTCCAGAGCGATCTCCTGAGACCGCCAACTGCGATTGAGTGCCGAGAGCCAGGGAGTCTACGAAGTTCTGGTGCCCTCGGCCTTCCCTCTCGCACTGGCCGTCTTTCAGGTTCCACACCCGCACGACGCGGTCGGCTCCACCGGTCAGCAGCTTGCCGTTTCGTTGATCGACTTCGAAAGTGAGAACCTGTTTCTCGTGACCGACCAGAAGAGGCCCGATCTGGTTGCCGTCGGCGCGATTGCGCAGCTGCAGAGTGGTGTCGCCGGTCAGTATGAGGTCCTGATTGACGAAACCGATCACCCGGTGAGACCATTGACGCAGGCCGACGAGTTTCCACACACCATCACTGATGACGACAGACATAGACCACGCCTGTTGTCCATCGACCACGAATATATGAGAGTTCTTGGCCTTCAATACGGGAGCGTTGGTACGAATCGGGACTTCCAGACTCACCTTCTCCAGACCGTCTCGGCCCGCCACCACGAGCTTGTTGCCAAAGAGAAAGACGACCCCGTGCGAATTCTCCATCAAAAGCCAGTCGGCCAGTCTCCCTCTCGCCTTCCAATTGGAGGTAGCTAATACGCCCTCGCGCTTTTGAAGTTGCTCGGTCTTCTCAAGTTTGGCCAGAGAGCGTTGGGAAAATTGGTCCGTGGGGATGAGCGCGAGTGCCTTCTCGAAGGCATCCTGGGCCCTGTCTTTTTCGCCCGCCGCCATGTGGGCTTCTCCCAGGCCCCGCCAAATCGTACCGTCGTCGGTGAGCATGGCGCTTTCCAGAGCCTCTTGCAACATGCCGACCGCTTCTTCATAGCGCCCCCGGCTCAGCATGAACATTCCGGCCGAGGAACGCCCTCGAACGGATGCCGTCGAGAGCTCTCGAATAGCGGTTTCCGCCTCCAGCGCCGAACGCCGACCGGTCAGCCAGGACGTGATCATACGGTTGTAAGTCACCTCCAAGTGGTTTCGCTCCAGTCGATCGGCCTCGGCCCACGCTTGAACGGCTTCGTCTCGGAGACCGATGCTCCAGAGGGAGACAGCCTTGTTGTTCAGGGCGTCGGCTCGTTGGGACAGCGGTTGCGGCATGCCGAAAGCGTAGTCGCGCCCCGTACGCTCTTTGAAGGCGTGGATCAAGACCTCTCGCAACTCATTGGGATAGCGGGGCCGGTCCGTCGCTTTCTTCCCTAAACAGTAGACCAGGGCCTGAGACAAGTTTTGAGGGACGTCGGGATGAAAACTACTGGCCAACTCCGGCTTCCCCATAAGGTGGGCGGAGATCAACTGGCCGAGCGTCCAGCGTTCGCCCGGCGGCTCGTAGGGATGGCGTCCGGTCAGCACCTCGTAGGCGACGATGGCAAGCGCGTAGATGTCGGCCTCCGGACCGACTTGCTTCTGCATCCATTGCTCCGGCGGGGCGTAGTGGGGAGTGCCCGACATGACGCCTGTCCGAGTGAGAGAGGTCTCCTGTTTGGACATCGCCGCGGAGTTCATCACCGCTTCCAGCGATTCGCCCTCAATGCTCTCCGATGTCGCTTTGCTGATCGCTTTGCCCAGGCCGAAGTCCGTCACCGCCAGGTTGTCTTCGGAGTTAAAGAGCAAGTTGGCGGGCTTGATATCCCGGTGCACCAGGCCCATCTGATGGGCGTGTTGCAGACCTTCGCAAGCGTGAATCAGCCAGGTGAGAGCCTTCCCCCATTCTTCAGGGGTGCTGGGAGGACCGGTCCGGTTTTCCAGCCGCTCTTTGAGTGAACCGCCGGAATAGAGGTCCAAGAAGAGGATCGGGACCCCCTTCCATTGGCGGACAAACCAGCAAGAAACGACTCGCGGATGCAACCCCAGGTCGATCCAGGTGTGAGCTTCACGGACCCAACGCTTGAGGTCGAAACCTTCCTTATCACCGAGGGCCAGAGGCACCTTCATGGCCAGTTGGCGATTCCACTCTCGGTGAAACACCTGATAGACGACACCCATGCCGCCCTTGCCCAGCAGATCGCCGACTTCGAGAATGCCACCGATGAGTTCTCCGGTAAGGGAACTCGCCTCCTCAACGCTGGCACCAGCCAGTGTGTCGAGCGTGACGGAGTTGAGCGTTCCTCGGTCCAGTCCTGCGGACATCCCTGTGCTGTCTACTACGCGGTGATTTCTAGGTACATCTCCGCCATCTCACTGGGAGGGCTGAGATTGAGTTCATCTTTGAAGACCTGAGAGCAAGTCTGATATTGACGAATGGCTTGGGCCGGCTTGCCTTGCTCGATATAGCTGGTCATCAGGTTGATATGAGCTTCCTGATGGCAGTTGTCGATTTCCAGTAGCCGGTTGGCGTAGTCGTTCGCCACCTCGTATCTCTCCTTGCCCATGAAGTGCTCCATCATGGTCTCCAAGATTTCGACGTACTTGAGTTCGAGGTTCTCTTTCAAATAGACGGCCCAGTCCGCGTAGTAGCCTTCCATAAACGGCCCCTGATAGAGCGCTTCGGCTTTTTGAAAGGCGTTGATCGCCTCGTCTTCCCGACCGTCCCTCATTCTCGACTGGCCGGTGTCGTACTGCCTCTCGAACTCGGACACGTCGAAAAACCAGGGGCGGTCGTCGTTGAACTTATAGAAACCTTTTCGAGCCAGGACCACCCGCTCATTCTCCCCTTCACCACCTGCTTCCAGCGCTTTTCGCATGTGCGAAAGCGCGGCGTAGAGGCTCTGGCGAGCTTTCTCCGGCGGATGGTCGGGCCAGAAAGTGTCCATGATCTTTTCGTCACCCACATCTTTGCCTGCCTGATTTGCCAGAAAGGCGAAGATGTACTTCGATTTCCTGGTCTTCCAGAGTTTGTCGTGGACTTCGTCACCACCGGAAAAGACACGAAACTTACCAAAGGCATACAGAGAGAGAGGCGGAGCCTGGCTGATACCCTCACGACTGGAGAAAAGCTCCATGGCTTTCTGCTTGGCCGGTTCGGAGACTTCGGCCAGAAACGGAGAGACGATATCCCAGCCGAAATTCGCCAGAAGCCGATCCACCACCGCGGTGTCGTCCATGCGAGTGGCCGCTTCTAAAAGAAGTGGGATAGCCAAATGCCGCTCACTCTTGAGAATGGAGGCCAGTTCCAGATTGTCGATCAGTTCGACCGCCTCGGTCACGGCTTCGTGAGCTTCATCACGCCTCTCGTTGTTACTGAGCAGCCTGGCTCGATAGAGCAGATTGGTCGCTCGGTCGCCGTGAGCTTCCCACTGGCTGAAGTGACTGTCAGCCTCTTTGAGGTTTGTCAGCCCCTCTTCGAGTTGACCTTGCAGACCTTGAACCAGACCGAGAACACGCCCGACCCGGCCTCTCAAGAGACCGCTTTCTCCGGTGGAATCGTTCCAGGCGCGATCGATCGCTTTTCGACCCTCTTCAAGTCTCCGGCGATGGACCAGCGACAGAGCGAGGCCCATGAGCGCCTCGGTCAGAAGCCGAGGCTTACTGCCATCGGTAAAGAGACCGACGATCTCTTCAAACCCTTTGCCGGCGGTTTCAAGATCTCCGGCCGACAGATAGGTTTGGGCCAATCCGAGCATCAGTTCGGCCTGGCGGTCGCGAGTGAAGGTCTCCTCGACATCGAAGCCCTCGTCCTCTTCGTCATCGCCTTCCAGGACAACGTCTTCAAAAAGCTTGATGATCTTTGGATCGAAGTGAGTGCCCGACTCTTTGCCCAGCACTTGCCTGGCCTCGTTGTGGCTCATCGGAGGGCGGTGGGGACGAGGACTGGTCATGGCGTCGAATGCTTCCACCACGCACAGAATGCGAGATTCCAACGGTATGGCATCTTCCTTCAGGCCGGCCGGATAACCGGAACCGTCGAACCACTCGTGGTGGTGAAGAATCACACGGAACACTTCTTTGAGCGAGGAAGAGCTGGAGAAGAGGTTTTTGGATGCTTCCGACCGAGACTCTTCCAACTCTTGCTTCTCGGCGTCGACCAGCTCTTCAGCCTTGTCCAGAAACGCTTTCTTTCGACCGATACTGCCGATATCGTGAAGAAACGCCGCCAGTTCGAGGATTTCGAGGCGCTCTCGGGACAGCCCGGCCCTCTTGCCGACCTTCACCGAGGTCTCGGCAACTCGTCTGGAGTGACCCGCGAAGTGGATGTCTTTCTCCTCCACACCCTCGGCCAGCAGCTTGATGATGGAGCTAAAGTCTTTCCACTGGGTAGCAAGACCGGAGGCGTAGGCCTTCTGCAGCTTAAAGCTTTCCAAACAGCGCTTGACGCTGGCCACGAACTGGCGGTCGTCAAACGGCTTCATGATGTAGTCGTCTACACCTAGCTTGATGGCCTGGACCGGAATGTCCGGCGAGGCGTAGCCGGTGATCACGATAGAACGAGCATCCGGTTGCTGTTGTTTCACGTTGGACAACGTCTCGATGCCATCCATTTCGGCCATGCGCACATCCGATACCACGAGATCGAAGCTCTCGTTCTTGGCCTTTTCGATGGCTTCCATCCCCGAAGAGGCCGTGGACACGTCATAACCCTCGTCCTCGAGTAGTATCTCGAGAGCTGATAGCATCAAGGGGTCATCTTCAACGACTAGAATTTTTTCTGCCACTTACACCTTCCAACCCTTGGGGGTTTCCCCAGCTGGATCACTTTTCTCCGTCCTCGTTGCTATCCTGCCTTTCCCCTCTCTACCTTTGAAAGCGTTTGATTCTCCATATCGACAGTCGCCAGGACTTATGCTCGGGAGGTAAAACCCGTCAGGGTGACTTCAGACGGCCTCATTTATGGATTTTGGGCCTGCTCTTCCGGACTGATTCTAGCAGCAGCCTTGCTAGCCTGGTCATCCTTGAGAGCCCGCGATCAGTATATCCAGGAACTCCTGGGTCTGATCGATTCCGCCCGAGACCCCGAACACGACCTCCACGCGCGGGCCAAAGACCTCTGCAACGAGTGTCAAGACCGAACCAATGCGGGAGGCCTGGCCGTCTACGCCAACGGTCCGACGGGCCTGCGCAAAATGGTGCAGTCCGGTGACAGCGCCGAAGTGACCGGGCCCGGAGTGGTGAGGGACTTACTGCTCCAAACCATGAACTCCGGCGCCAGCTCCGAAGCGGTTCAAGGCGGCCGTTTTCTTCTCTCCCTGCCGGTCCCCAGCAGCGCCGGCGCGGCTCTTCTTCTTTTCTGGGAAGACGAAGAGCGCCCCGACGATGTCCGGCGCAGCTTGCTCGAGATGACGGCTCGGCTTTTTGCCTTCGTCATCCCAGGCTTACAATCGGACCTGCAGGTGATCAAGCTTCACGATGAAGTGAAAGACCTCAAAGCCACCGCCCAAATGGAGATTCAAGAGATCGAACAGGAGATGGGACAAGAACATCACCTGGCTTCGGTGGGTCGATTGGCTGCCGGGGTGGCCCACGAGTTGAATACTCCCCTGGGCGCCGTCCTGACCATGGTTTCTTCACTTCTTCGCAAAGAAGAGGACGCCAAGAAGCAGAAAAAGCTCTCCATCGTCAAAGAGGCCGTGGAAAAATGCAAAGACATCATCAATAAGCTGCTCGTATACTCTCGCTCACCGGTTCAGACAGAAAAAGGGCTGACTTTCAGTCGCTTTGTGCGAGCCGATATGAATCTCAACTCCGTGATCTCAGGAATCGGCGAGATGATGGCGGACGAGCTCAAGAAAGACTCCATCAAGCTCGACTTGCAGCTCGGCGAACTGCCGGCCTTGCGGGCCAACGGTAGCCAATGGTCTCATGTTTTCACCAACCTGATAGCTAACGCCAGAGACTCTCTCAGAGAGAACAACGTGGAAAACGCCAAAATCACCGTCAACACAGCCTTCAAAGCCAAGAAAATGGTCGTCAGCGTTGCCGACAACGGTCCGGGCGTGCCGGAAGCCCACCGAGCCAAGATCTTCGAACCGTTCTTCACCACCAAAGAAGTGGGGCGAGGCACCGGGCTCGGTCTGGCCATCTGCCGCGAGATAGTGCGCAAGCATAAAGGCGATATGGTGGTCAAAGAGGCGGCCGGCGGCGGGGCACTCTTTGAGATCACCCTCGACCCCGAAGCGCTAGAAGAAGAGGCGACCATGCCTCCTAAGCTGCCTAAAGAGCAGTATCCCTAGCGGGCTAGACTTCACACTGACAGACTTTGACCCCCGCCGGTGGCCGAAAAACCGGCCAATGAAACCAGGCCCAGCCCCGCTTGCTGCCAAGGTATCCCATATCCAGAGCAGCGCCGCTGGTAATCCCCGCACTCTGAGACACGGCCAACGTCGCCAAATCGTTTTGCCCGTATTCGGGAAACTCCGCCCCCTCGAAACGGAACGCCCAGCGCAGCAGTCCGTCACCGCTTGGTCCAACCCAAAGCGTCGCCGAAGTGGCACCTGTCTTTTCGATGCGACGTACGCAATCGTACAGAATGCGGTCGACCGCGGAAGTTTCCAGGCAGCGGCTGGAGTAGCAACCGTCCCAGTCAAGTAGGAACTCAAATTGAGGACGTATCTGATGGATCTTCTTGACCGCCCCGGCCAACCCGTGGGCCTTCGGACTCTCATCTGCCGCCCTCAGGGTCGGGTCGAGGTCGTGAAAAGCGTTACGCATCAACTTGGCGTGATCTCGAGCCAAGAGCACGACCGCACTCAAAGCCTCGGGCTCTCCTTTGACGATATCCGGACTCATTTGCAGGATGAGACCGAGCGCCCCCCACTTGACGTCCTCGAGTGCGGCCCGCTTCAATCCCGAGGACTCCTCCTCCGAACCCAGTCGAGCAACCGAGGCCAGTAAATCACGGTCGTGCAATGCCTTCACGGACGAGGCCAAAGTGGCCGGTCTCTCGGTGTGCCCTTCGGTGTACAGCCACAACTCGAAGACCGACTTCACCTTTTCATAAAGCGTCACGACAGTACCCACATCCGCCACGCTCAAATCTCTTAGCGAGACACTAAGCCCCTCTCCACCGTAGCGGGTTGTTCTGTGGATTCGGAGATCGTTCGGAGCCAGACCCATGACGCTCGGGAGATCGACATCGGTAGCTCTCCCGTCTTCTGAAAGAAGCTTTTCGCGCCCGAGTGCCGCCGCCTGACCGACCGAGTAGCCGTCATCCAGTAGCTTCTTGATGCGAAGAAGAACCTGTACATCATCGGCATCATACACACGGTGACCCCCGTCGAGACGGTCGGGCGAAAGGAAGTCGTAACGTCGCTCCCAGGCGCGCAAAAGAGTGGGACTGAAGCCCGTCAACTCACAGATATTTCTCATTTTGTACAGGTTTTTCAAGAGCAGCTCCCGTGTATTGGAGAGATTTCTCCACACAGTTGCACAAAGCCTATACAAGGCGGCGATTATATTCAAGCTATTTGCGAGGAATCGGGGCCTAATGTTCTGGCCACTCTGACTTGGGCAAGATGACGAAGTCGAACCCTCGAGCCTTCCAGGACCTTGCCTACCACGTTCGCCGCCGAACTGTCACCCTCACGGGAGACGAACCTGAAGGTGTGCTCCAGCATTTTCAAGAGTCGCTTTTCCGCAGACAAAAGCTGGCGAAGATACCTCTCCACCTCGAAAGTCTCGCCCAGAAGAAGAGGGAGGTATGAACGATGTTCGATCTCTTCCATCCGGCAACCTGGAGCACCGCCGGCCTCAACTATGAGGCCGGACAGAAGTCGCATGTCGCTCTGGACGCTTCGGGACGCCTCCAGGCAGACGCGAAGGGCGTTATCGAGCTTCAACTTCTTGAGTTTTTGGCGGGAGCGCTGATACCTATGATCGAGAACCGCTAAGGAGCAGAGATGCCGTTGCAGATCCCGCTTAAGCTTCGAGAAGTCAGTCATTCCGAACTCACCTTGCTTCATTGTGTACATATTTATCCTCCTAAAACCTATACAATACTCCTCGAAGAGCTTAGCAAAAGCACAAAACCTACACAAGTTCTTTACAAACAATGGACAATACCTTATAGTGAATGCAAGCTGCTCGGCAGTGCGGTACTTAACGTCCCCCCATCAAGGCCGCCCGTCGGGTAGCTGTTTTTTGTTTCCCTCACTTGCAACTCCGGCGATCCGTTTAAATCCTGTTCATCTCTTGCCCGGGTCCCCCCGATATATTGAGATCATGCTCCCCGCGATGCAGAATCTCTACAATTTGCCAGGCGGTCGAAGGACGCCGGACAGCGCTCAACCAGGCCGAACCGGAGACTCCGAGGCCCCGTTGAATCGAGAAACCGTCACCCTCGGAAACCGCGAGGCCTCTTGGATCACGGACGCCATCGCCGTGTCCCAGTTCATGGGTTCGGGAATACTGTACAAGGACGCCGCCGATGCAGCCGCGGAGCATCAAAAGAGCCGGCCTCCGCTGGCCGACGCACCGATCGTAAGGCTAGAAGACCCGTTTCTCATTCTGCCCGGATGGACCACTCTGCCTGAAAAATTCGACAATATGGTGGCCCATCTGCTGAAGAATCCGGAAAACGGGACTCGGGCGGTCTACCTCCAAGAAGGTCAGGCGTACGCCGACAAAGACTGCACCAAACCCACCGAGATATCCGATACCGACAAGGTTTTTCTTTGTGTTTACGACGACGTACTTTCTCCGCCCGACAAGACCGCGCCTCAAGTCGCCAAAGCTCTGGCCGCGATCAAAAAGAGCCAGGGCGAAGACGTGGATGTCCTGGGCTACAGCATGGGAGGCGTCGCGGTCCGAAAAATGCTGGACGAGGACCTGCAGAAAGTCGACCAACTCGCTTTCCTGGGCACCGCCCACAACGGATCACGATTCGCAGCCCTAGCCAATTACGTCATCCACCGCGATATCAATTTCGCCATGAATCTTGCCGGCATCAATGCCGCTCATCTGCCCGCCATGCAGTGGATGATGCCAGTAGACCCTAAAAATCCCGACTCCAGTCCGAATCTCTCGGCTCTAAACTCAAACTGGGCCCATCAGCTGGAAAACTGCAACGAAGCCGTGAGTATCGGCAGCGACGGATTTTCCACCATCACAAGAGGTTGGGGCAAGTCGGAGGGCGGCGACGGGCTGGTTCACGCCTCCAGCACCCAATCGGAAAACCTTCCCGGCATCATCCTGAAAGGCCGCGGTAACAAGCAGCACGGCAACCTGCCCAGCGACACCGACGCCTTCAACGCTCTGGCTGATTTTTACGGTTGGGAAAAGCACTAAATTTCGCGGACTCGCTCCTTTTGAGTTTGATCCATTCTCTCAAAGGAAGCTTTCATATCAGGATCTGACAGAGTTCCAAGACGAGAGCAGAAGTTTGTTGTTGCTGAGCCACCACGGGTCCGGTCCAAAGAAAAAAGAGTGCATATTCCAAAACGGTCGGCCGAAGAGTAAAAGGTCTCACCCTGAACACCCGTCGAAAAGACAGCCCACAAATGCAAACACCGGAAATCGTAGCTCAGACAGAACACTGGTTGGTGGTGAATAAGCCTTCGGGGATGGTGGTCCATCGCTCCCGCGGAGCCAACGACCGCTACACGCTGGTGAAGACCATGCGCGACGAGTTGGGACCGGACGTCTTTCCCGTCAATCGACTGGACCGCCAAACTTCAGGTATCATCGTCATGGCTCGCTCTCGCGACGCCGCTCGCGAGCTCTCTACCGCCTTCGCCGAACGAGAGGTCAAAAAGACTTACGAAGCGGTCGTCCGAGGGTGGCCTCCCTTAGAGCCCGACGAGGAGCACCTCATCGATCGCGAACTTACCGGCAAGCCTGCCAGCACCCGAGTGAAATTGGTCTGCAAGAACCTCTTGGACGTTTCATTGGGCGTGCATCCCCAAACCCGGATAGCCAGACTACGGCTGTTCCCGAAGACAGGTCTGACCCACCAGATTCGCCGTCACCTCCGGGGCTGGGGATACCCGATTCTCAACGACCAGAAGCATGGAGACCGCACTCTCAACCGGACTTTCCACGACGTCTACAAGGTGAAGAGGATGCTGCTGCATTCTCGCTCCATCACCTTTACTTTCGACGGCCAAGAATACACCGCCGAAGCCGACTGGAGCGGACGTACACGGGGATTGCTCCACTACCTGGGCGTGATGCCGGAAGCGGAGCTAGACCGTGCCTAAACCCGTTCTTTTCATCAATCCTCCCCGCCGCCACGACGGCACTCGTTCGCTCTTCAACAACGCCACTCTCACTCTAGCCTCCTTTCTGACCCGCAACGGCCAGCCGGCCCGCACTTATTCGGCCAGCGGACCGGATTGGAAATACAAGGTCGCGGGTTGGCTGAAGGAGCACGACCCGGATTTCGTGGCCATCTCCTGCAAATGGTGGGACACGCTCTTTGGAGCCCTCCAACTGGCGAAATTCGTCAAATCCGTGAATCCCGCGATCAAATGCGTGATGGGAGGTCAAACCGCCACCAGCTTCGCCTCCGACATCGTGGCGAAGACGGACTTCGACGCCGTCATCAAAGGAGACGGCGAACAGCCCCTCCTGGATTACGTCCGCGGTGAACCCAAATCCAATATCATCACCTCCGACGGACTGGATCTCCCTATTCAGTATGTCCAGAGTAGCTCTGCTCCAGAGGATTTGCGACTGCTCGAGGATCTCACCGAGATCGCCGACCCCTTGCTCCTCAAGACGGTGGGACACGCGGCCCCCTACATCTGGACCGGAAAGGGCTGTCGCTGCGCCTGCCTCTTCTGTGGCGGCTCGGCTCTCGGACAAAAGAAGCTGTTCGGTCGTAAGGGCTATCTCTATCGGCCGATAGACCACGTGCTTCGAGACATAGAGACCCTGGCCCCCTGGTCGGACAACACGGTGATGTTCGACTTCGACCCCATCGCCGACCCGGCCAAGGCCGACTACTACAAAGAGCTCTTCGATCAGATGCCGGACAAGAAATATCATCTCTTTTTCTACAGTTGGTCGTTACCGAGCCTGGAGTTCGTGGAAACCTTAGACGAGAAGTTCGCCTCCGTCTTCCTCTCCCTAGATGCTCAATGCTACAGCGAGCGACTACGAAAGGTGTTGGCCGACAAGAATCAGCTCAAACCGTTTCGTCCCAACGCCGATTTCGAAACCACCGTGGCTCGCATCGCCCAATCTCCCAATATGGAGTCCGGGCTCTACGGTATCATCGGACTGGCAGGCGAAGAGCAGCAAGACGTCCAGGCCGCCTTCGACTGGACAGCCAAAATGGTGCACGAATACGGCCACGTTTTATCCGAGGTTTCGGTCACGCCGCTCTCCACCGAACCGGGAGCGCTGCTGGATCGCAATCCGGAGAAGTACGGCATGGTGGTGTGCCGCAAAACATTCGAAGACTACGTCGCTTTCACCGGCCATCAATTCTACACCTCAGACGGTATACATCATGCCGAGTACGACCCGCTTCTCCCCCATCCCTACGGGGTCTATTCCCAGGCGGAACACCCGGGACGAGTACACCAGCATTACCATCAGCTCAGAGAGTTCATCGACCAAAATATGAACCAGGTGCACCAGGCCCGAAGCGCCGACTGTCTGAAATTTTTCACCGACCGAGTCGGCCTGAAGCTACAGAGCAGGAGTCGCTTCTACAATCCGTGGACCTTGATCTCGTGGGGCGTTCGAAACGCTCTAGAGAGAGGCTATCCTATGCTCGAAGTGGATGCCAGGGAAGCTCACATACTGTGTCCCACGGTGGAAGTGCTGAAGTCCGCCGAACTGGACCCTCCCACCGAAGCTCGGCTAAACGGCCTGCAAGCCGCCATCGCCAACGGGTTCAAAGTCAGAATTCTCTCGACCTCGGACTCCGTATGGGGGCTGTGGGAGGAGTTAGGAGCGGAGGTGGTTCGTGGATAACCCCTGCGGCTGTTGCAACCTCAACGATCCGGAGGTGAAGAAGCGCCGGATTCTAGGCTACGCGTCCCTGATCATCGCCTTTGTCCTGGTGGCTCTCAACAAGCTCCAGCCTCCCCCGTCCTGGATGCTGTGGAGCCCGGCTATTCCGTTCTTCTTCGGCTATCTCAATCTGATGCAGGCTCGTACTCGGACTTGCGTTGCCCTGGCTCTTCTGGACCGGGACATGGTGGAAGGCGAACTGCAGGCGGTGAAGGATCGCGAGACCGGCTGGCAGCTCAAGGTCCGCGCCTACAAAATGATGTTTGGGGCGGCCATCCTGGGAGCCGTGACGACGCTCTTACTCATCAGGCTTTAGCCAAGCGCTGTAAAAGCTGATTGAGTGGCTCCGTCTCCAAACTGGTGCGAGCCTCCTCGGCCGAGAGTTCGGTTTTACCCAGCAAAATAGCGACGGGTACGCTACCGTCGGACTTCTCCAGAAGCTCCGCCGCCTGCTCTCGGGAACACTCCACGGCTTTGGAAACGATCCGGATCGACCGGTCCACCAATTTCTCGCAGGTGGGGGTCAGTGAGACCATCAGGTTGCCCAGCACTCGACCGGAGCGGATCATGGCGCCGGTGGTGATCTGATTCAAAACAAGCTTGGTCGCCGTGCCCGCCTTGAGGCGAGTCGAGCCGGTCACCACCTCCGGGCCGGTCGGCAGAAAGACGGCCTGGTCGCAGGCCGCCCGCATGGGAGCGTCGGGATTGCAGAAAATTCCGGCGGTGAAAGCGCCCGTCCTCCTGGCCTCTTCCAATCCCCCTAGCACGAACGGCGTCCGGCCGGATGCAGAAATGCCCACCACGCAGTCGTGCTCGGTCAGGCCCCGACGGCGCAACTCTCGAGCCCCGTCTTCAGGGCGGTCTTCGGCCTGTTCCACCGCTCTTTCAAAAGCCTGCAAACCGCCGGCCAGGATGCCCTGGACCTGCTCGGGAGGCGAGCCGAAAGTGGGCGGACACTCGGAGGCATCCAGCAATCCCAGGCGACCACTGGTGCCGGCGCCGATATAGAACAGACGAGCGCCTTTTAGAAACGATTCCGCCACCTTGTCCACCACAACCGCCACAGCCTCGGCTGCCGATTCCAGCGCTCGACGCACCTTCTCTTCTTCCGCGTTCATCAGCTGCACGATCTCAAGCGCCGTCATCTGATCCAGGTTGGAAGAGGCTTCCAGGAAGCCCTCGGTGGCAACGTCTCCCAAGTTTAGCTCGGTCATAAACTTACTCCAAATCTTCTCCCGGCTTAACCCGAACCAGGGCCACTCCGAAAGGGGGTAGGGTCACGAATTCCTTACGTCGCCGGCGGTCTTCCGAGCGACCGAGTTCCGCGGGCTCACCTTGCCCGTTGACCACCACCTGCTCGGTGGGAGGCCACGACTCGAAGTGATCGCGGTCGGTCCGGCCCTCCTCCGAAGTCACGTTGTGCAACAGATAGAGTCGCTCTCCGTTAGGAAGAGCGAACACGCGACGCTCCACGGCGGGCTGCACCACCACCGAGTCCAACAGCGCGGGCTTGGTCATTAAGAGACCTGAAAACCTGATGCCGAAAGAGTGAGGTCCGGCTCGCAGGGGCCTCGGCCCGTCCACGAAAGCCCGACGCAAAATCGGCTTTCCGTCCACGTCTCCCAGCGGCACCTGAAAGATTTTGTCTCCGTCGATCCTCATCATGACCGAGACCAGACCGCCGCCGACATCCGACTGCAGATAGGAGAGGTCGAAAATATAGTCATCCTCGGTGGGCACGTCGAACCGCATCCAGAAAGTGTTCTCCCGGCCCATCACCGCCAGGGTTCCGTTCTCTCCCGTGGGAGAGCGAAAACCGAGGGTATCGATGGCCTCGTTGACCACCTTGCCCTTCTCGGCTTCCATGTACTGAAACGTAATCGGCTCGCCGATAGGCTTGGCCTGCAGCAGGGCGGCCGAAGGCGAGGCCTCTAATCTTTCTCTCAATTCTTGCCAGCGAGGCCCGGTGGGCGCGCTGTTCGGCTGCTCCCACTTCGTGGACAGGGCGGCCAAATCCGAATAGAGCTTGTTTCCGGTGCTATCGTAGAGCGCCAAAAAACCCTCCACGATGGGAATAGCGTCATTCGGATCGTTGGTGTATTCAGGCTGGGGCGAAAAAGACCGTATCAAACGCCCGTGCACGACCAGGTGAGTCGCCATTCCCAGCGCCTCCCGAGCCGCGCTCTCCACAAACCTCGGCTCCCCCAAGAGTTTGCCGGCTTCAGCTAAGGCCTCCACGGCATAAGCCCGGTCGGTCCGGTAGTAGGTTGTGGGCACAGACGAACCGTCATCCAGATCGGCGAACGGCTCCTCGTCTCTCCAACTGATGTGCGCCCCGAACGGATATTCCATGCGCTCTTTGCGTTGTAGATAGGTGAGACCGGTGGCCAGTTTACGAATGGTGTCTTTACGCTGTGCCGATGGAGAGGCCTCATCCAGCGCTACCAACGCCAGTATCGCCTGGGAAGTCAGGTCTCCCCGATCGGATAGCCATTCAGGCTCTTCGTGCCCGTGCACGCGAGAGAGATTGGGGTAGCTGTCCAACTCTCCCAGCACGCTCTGAACGATTTGCTCCACTTCCCCTACCTGGCCACCGGACCCCGACTTGATCTGTCGGGCCAGCTCCACCGACTTCTGTAGCCGTTGAAACTGAGCCGGCGGACTCATCTTGGTGGTGCTGCTCACGGCCGGTCTGCGGACCCCCTGGGCTACCAGGTCCGGGAGAGGCTCACTCAGTCCCGGTAAGGTACAGCAACCGAGGATGAGGGCAGAGAGGGAAAGGCTTCGTAGTCGTGACATGGGAGAATATTCAAGGGGCATTCCGTCCGATTCAAAATTGAACGGTACCCTCCTTCCGGCTTAGGATCCGGTCCGGAATAACTTTCTTAGCTTACTCGTCCTCTTCATCCAACCAGGGCAGCGGTATCGAAGGCAAACGGCGCATAGGTAGAAACTCGTAGGGCGGTTCTTCCAGCAGCGGCTCGGGCAGACTCGCTCGAGCGGGCCCGGTCTGCTCCTCAGTCTCGTCCTTCTGCCCTTGCTCCAGACGCGTCTTGGCGACCACCCCGCCTTCGGCTCGTACCGTCTGCTTTTCGGTGTCGTAAATCGCTCGTTGGGCTGTGAGCCAGTCGCCGTCTCCTTGCTCCACGCGAACGTTGCCGATCAACAGAATCTCATTGCGCTTCTGGTATATCTCCGCCCGGTCGGCGTAGGCGCGCTTCACGCCCTGCCGCATCTTGACACCGCCGGTGGCGACGCCTTCCTCTTTCTCCCAGTTGTAGTCGAGAGTTTCGGCCAACACCACCGTCGGGTCTTTGGAGTCACCATCCCCTTGTTGGCTGATCAGACGGACATTTCCATCCAACTGAGCCCGCGTCTCGGCATACCAAACCCGCATTTCCTTGCCGGTCGCGGTCGACTGCTCTCCCACCATCTTCACTCCCCCCAAAAACTGAGCGAACTCCTTCTCGGTGTCGTACTCGGCGTAGGGTGCGGTGAGCTTTGCTCCATCACTCGTGATGACCACGTTGCCTACCAAGCGCACCTTGCTGGACGTTTCATCGTAGTCGGCGGAATCAGATTGAAACTGGATATCGCGAGGCTTCTCTTTATTCTGAGCCCATGTCGGCAAGCTCATAAGAAGAGCGAAACCGATGATTAGCAAGAGGGTTTTATGCATTGAGGAAACTTTCCTGACATGAAAAAAGCCCCTCTTTTCAGAGGGGCCTTTTTGTATTCACATTTATTACTCGGCTTTGTCCTGCGAATCCTTGTAGAGGAGGTACGCGTCAGGTGACCCGCTCTTTCTGAAAATATCCCAAAAAAGATCGAATTGACTCATGCTAACGCCTCCAACAGGTATTCGTGTTTCAGTGCCTTGCAAACAGTTTCTCAAGCTTCACCTCTCGAGCTGACCGCGTGGTACTAGGTCCACGGCACGGGCGCAGTATAACACACCTTCGGCACATCCTGCAACAGGTATTCAAAACGGCTTGTTTCCTGCCTTTTGCGGCAATTTTTGAAATTTTGTCAAGAGCAAAACTAGAACATTTCTCTCACCTGGCTAGAAAACTTGTCCGCTATCCTTTGGGATAGGCCAAAAACCGCCTGAAATGGGGCCTTTTGAGCTTCAATCAACTCACACGAAGCTTGCCCCGAATGACCGAAGAAACAACCTCCGAGGTCCTCTCTCCATAGGATTGGCCGGGACTCGCCTCAGCAAATCCGAAATAATCGCTCTTCCCCACGTGGCAATGTTTTCCGGGCACGACTTTCTGAAATCGCGGACTACGGCGATATCGGTTCCAGGCCGACCAGAACTGCCAACGCCAAAGGCCCGGAAAGAGCAGCCAGCCGAGCCACGGTACCCAGTAGTCGCGAGAGCCGAGTAGCTGAGTAACACTGTCAAAAGCGTGGATGCCCGGGTCATCGGTAAAGACGCCACCCAGTGCGATCAGGTGGAGCGGAGCTCGATACTCCAAGACTTGTCGAAGCTCGTCAGCCGCACCCACCGCCATCTGGGCTCCCCCCGAATAGGCTAAAAACACGGTTGGAATGTCGGGATGAAGCCTGGCCCGCAGCTGCTCGGCCAGCCCCTCGTTAAACACCGGCCCGTAGCGAGGATCGGAGGAGACCAGGAGTTGCCCCACGTTTCGAATCACGATCAGAGCGTCGAAGACGTTGTTCGGAATCTTGAGCCGCCAATTGTGGAGCCACATCCAAAGCTTGCGAAAGACCCGCTCTCCATCCAGTGGGAGATTAGAAGACGAGTAAGGGAAGATCTCGTGGTGGACCCGCATGCCCGGAAACTGCTCTGCGATAGAATCTAAGAGTGCCTTTTCCCGCCGAGCGAGAAAATCGCCCGAGTAGCCGGCTACGCCTGTGAAATAAACTAGCTGGATCTTGGGCGGAGCGCCCGGCGGCTTCGACAGCTCCGGCTCATTTGTTCTCGACACCCGGCGTCGACTCCACCAACCCGCCGTTTCCATGGGGGCCAGGATGATGGGGAGAAAGAGGACCAACAGTAAGAGTGCTATCATCGGCGACCCTTTTTGAGCATCCGTGCTTCCTGGGTGACGAAATGAAAAAACCAGCCCGGCAGGCAGACCAGGGCAGCCAGGAGAGGGCTCATATCCACCACGACGATCAGCGCTGAGACGAAAAGAGCGTAAACCGCGAGTCTGAGGAGCTGCTCCAGTCTGAAACCGATGGTGGGCACGATGGTCAGCGGATAGACCAGGAGTGGAAAATGAGAGGCTCCCAAAATCTCGACCAAAAGAGTGAGAGAAACTCCCTCAGCCAGCCAGTAGACACCGGCCCACACGGTGACGGCCCAAAAATAGGCGGAGGCGATGAAGAGACCCGTCTGAATCAAGAATTCGCGAAAAGTCTCTCGAATCGAACCCACGATGGCAAAATGGGTAAACGAAGCTGTTGCCACGGTGAGGAAACCAGCCACAAAGAGAATAGAAAGGCAGACCAGGAGAGCTATCACGAGGTGGAAGTTGGCGTGCGCCTGAGAATCGCCTTCCGGTGGAGGTTTTCACTTCGGGGGGCGAATTCTTCCCCAATGAGTCAAGTACGACAGGGTGGTCCCTATCTCATAGGCTCTTTTAAGATGAGTCCGGATGAGTTCTGGTCGCTTCCCCGGATCATCGGCTGGAAGTATGAATACTTCGGTGGAGAAGGTCATATCACGCCGCGTGGTTGTCCTGTGGCGGCCGTTCTCTCCTTGGAGTATGACGAACCGGCCTCTCGGTCGGAAGTCCGACCAGCCGACGACATCGCGGGGCTGGCCGGTCTCTTCGTGGCATCGTTCACCGGCACCGTGGAGTATGCCGAATTCACTCAGGAAAAGATGATCGAACGCTCCCAAACCTCTCTGCAGTCGCATCTGGCTGGTCGAAGGGGCGAGCCCAGACCGGAGTCTTGCATCTTCCTCCATCAAGGCGTAGCGGTGGGGGCGGCCCTCATTGTACAGAAAGCCCACGGGCCCCATCTCGATATGATTCTGGTGGACCCGACCCATCGCCGCCTCGGGGTGGCCGCGGCCCTTCTCCGAGAGGTTTCCAACGCTCTTGTCCAAGATGGAGAGAAATATCTTACTAGCGCCTACCACCTCTCCAACGAACCTAGTCGCGGTTGGCATCGACGGATGGGTTTCAAGGAAATTCCCAACGAATACGCAGAGCAGATGAGAGCCAACTTTCGCAATTGGCGCAACGGTTTCAACGGCAAGAGACCTCGGCTCACCAAGCAGCAACAGTGGTTGAAGGAACTCGCCCAGAATTACGGAGACGAGGCTACTCTGACTCTCGACACCATCCTACGTCCGGGGAAGATTGGTCGGGTCCGCTGCCCGGAGTGGCTGCAGGAGGTCTTGGACCACCCGCAGAGGCTGCCGTGAGTCTTCGCAATCCGACGCCTCCCTAAAACTCGCCAGACCCGAAAGGTCCGCTCTGACCCCGCACCAGGGTGATCTCAATCCTGGTCGTACCTCCTAGCCGAACGACGACGGCTTGCTCGCTGCCGGTCTGGAAACCGACTAGCTGCGCCATGACCGTATAGGTGTCGGGAGTCAAGGCTGGATATCGTGCTACTCCGTTTGCCGCGGTGACGCTCTCGCGGGGCGGTTCCGACGGGGAGAGGGGCGTGGCCGTCACTAGCACTCCAGGCAGAGGAGAGCCTTGCTGGTCGGTCACCGTGACGATGAGTGAACCCGTGAGACCAACGGCGACTATCGTGCTGTCGAGCCGAAAGGTTGCCTCTTGAAAAGATTCCGTCAGTCCTTCATCCTGAGCCACGACCTCCGCCAACGGAGAAATCACGGAGCCTTCTACAGTCAAAGCACCGTTGCCCGTTCTCTCCAGCCGAGTCGCCAGAAAAGAGACCTGTTTCGTCTCGGTCCCGGTCCGATATTCAAGCGACCCTCCGACACTATTCTCGTCGGAAACTTCCGCCCGTTGTACAAATTCCTCCAGAGTGAGTTCCCCACCCTCGCCGTTCTCTCCGATTCGCACGGACTCTACACCGTTGAGCGTGATCGTCAAAGCGTCACCGTTTCGAGCCAGTTGGCCGGAGTCGGCGGGCGCAACGAAACCGAAAGCCTGGTTGCCGGCGTTGCTCGAACTTCCGTTGCCCTGCAGTCCGCTGGGAGTGTTGTCCGCGCTGGACCCGCAACCTATAAATATTAGCGATAGGAGTGTTGCCCAAAAATACTTCATTTATTTCCTCCGAGACACATATCTTTATGTCGAGACTTTTCCGTAAAACTGACGGTACTCCTCCCAGGATTACCAAAACCCGCGGGACGTTAACAATAATGCAAGGTTCGCCTATCCCCCGCTTGATAGCATTGCTTCACTAAGTGCGAAAGGTTCTTTTAATATTATGAGCGTTATTTCTACCCTTCCCCGTTGGGCTTCCGCGCCTCTACAGAGGCTAGCCGACCGGGAAGAAATCAAAGGGATGCAAAAAGCTCCCATGGATCAGGAGTCTTTCAACCAGTTCGCGGAGACCGCGGCCGGCATCATCAACATCACCGGAATGGATGAAGTTGAAGGCGAAGACCTCGCCATGGGCCAGCCCGGAGTCGTTTCTCCTCAGCAAGGCGTGACCGTACGCTTCGAAGGCGACCCCACCAGTGCAAACGGTGAAGTCAAAGCCGTTCTCGATGCCACCGAGCAAGGTGCCGCTGTTTACGTGAAGAGTTCGGCCAGCGGATTCGACGCCATCGCCGTTCAAAAAGAGGGCAATCAAGTGATTGCTCAAGGCGGTGTGGTAGAGCAGACTCCTTTCGGAATCAACGGATACATCGTTGCCGGACTGGTAGGCTAAGTTCTTCTTGATTCAATTGCCGGGAGGGCCGCAGATGCGGTCCTCTTTGCTTTTGTGGACCCCGATCAGACGGTGAGCCCACCAGAGCAACGGAAAATAGATAAGACCAAACGAGCAGTCTATGAGTTGCCAGAAGAACGGGATGCCTCGGACCGTGCCGCAGACCAGGGCCAGCGGGATCACCGCTAGACTGGCTCCCATGCCGAACTCAATCACCCAGATGTTCTTCACCGGGTCTCTATAGGGCCCCCAGAAAAGCGCAGCAAGGAGGAGATGGGCGAAAGCCAACCAGTCCGTACCGTAGGCCAGTGGAGCGTCTATGAGGTTCGTCCTTGCTTGAAGTTCTGGGGTGCCTCGATGGGCTCGCCTCGTCCGAGGGCGCGTATCGGGTATACGTAAATGAGGCGGGGTGAGCTCAGCGAGGTGCACCAGGATTTCAGGCGAGGACGAACCCCATAGACGCTCCACTTACCAGGGGTATTGGGCGTTCGTTTCGGTCAGGCCGTTTCGGACCGTGGTAAGCCAAGCCAGTAACGAGCCATAGTCGTTTGGGTTGGCATCGGGTGGGATTCCGAGCCAGTGCGTGACGAGGAAGTTGATCTCGTAAATGAGGGGGAAAGCCGTCAGGCCGCTGACGAGTAGGCCGAGCATGACGAGCACCAGGAGTTTCCTCACCGTATTTAACTCACCACCGCTTTGCATCGCAAAGCGTATTTCTTTACGCCGACCTTTCCACCTTTTTGGAAGTTGCGAGAGTCGTAGAGTAGCCCCGGGCGGTTGCCCGACCGGAGCCCTCACCAGATCCGGACAAGGAGATTTCCACCATCCGGCTCCTCCATCAACACGGCTCGCAGAGCTGCTTGCCGCTTCACC
>Ga0208701_100035_pt1 | contig 65865 bp, 55 predicted proteins | sample DeeseametaMP1482_FD_184188 | JGI IMG/M metagenome (GOLD analysis project Ga0208701, IMG submission 184188) | Marine microbial communities from the Deep Pacific Ocean - MP1482 (SPAdes) | ecosystem: Environmental > Aquatic > Marine > Oceanic | place: South of Fiji, South Pacific Ocean | collected... | reverse complement strand
AGCTTCCTCTTCGTCCTCGTCGGACTCTTCGAGCTCATCCTCGGCTTCAGCTAGCTCTTCGGCGTCCTCTTCGTCCTCGTCGGACTCTTCGAGCTCATCCTCGGCTTCAGCTAGCTCTTCGGCGTCCTCTTCGTCCTCGTCGGATTCTTCGAGTTCATCTTCGGCTTCAGCTAGCTCTTCGGCTTCCTCTTCGGACTCTTCGAGTTCATCTTCGGCTTCAGCTAGCTCTTCAGGGTCCTCTTCGTCCTCGTCGGATTCTTCGAGTTCATCTTCGGCTTCAGCTAGCTCTTCGGCTTCCTCTTCGTCCTCTTCAGACTCTTCGAGTTCATTCTCGGCTTCAGCGAGCTCCTCGGCTTCCTCGTCGGATAACTCGAGTTCTTCCTCAGCCTCGGCCGGTTCTTCAGCCGCCTCATCTGATTCGGAAACGACTTCCGTGTCTATGGCGAAGAGGGTCTCAAGCGCTTCCGGAGAGGACTCCGACTCAGTCGACGGAGCTTCCTCAAACTCATCGGAGTCGATCACGAAAAGCTGCTCGGCGGAGTCGAGGGTCGATTCACCAGATTCCTCAGCTTCGACTGACTCATCAACTTGCTCTTCAGCCTCGGCAACCTCCTCTTCGACCTCGGCCGACTCCTCGGCCGAATCTTCAGCTTCGACCTCTTCCTCCTCGGGCTCTTCGAGTTCATCTTCGGCTTCGGCTAGCTCTTCGGCTTCGTCCTCCGACTCTTCAGGCTCTTGAGAGGATTCTTCCTCGACCTCGTCTTCCGCCTCGGCCACTTCCGGTTCCGCGGGGGGATCGACTTCGAACAGCTGTTCCGCCGAATCTTCCTCGCTCTCTCTCTCCTCGACAGACAACGTGGTAGCACTGGGAGTAGGAGCGTCCTCGAGGCCTTCCATTCCACTTCGTTTCTGTTCCAACAAAGCGGCGTAGCGATGGTTTTTGGGTAGAATCTGCTCCGCGAGCTCCAGCGCCGTGTCCAACAAGTTGAGGGCCTCGGGAACGTCCTCGGCCTGCTCGATATCAGCGAGAAGCTCGAGGTCCTCGACAAAGTGAATGGACAATCCTCGACATTCTTTGTCGATCCGCAACGCCTCTTCGGCCGACAAGCGTGCCGAATCTAGATCTCCCTGGTCCAAAAACGTTCTGGCTAGACCGTGATAAACTTCTCGAAGTATGACGTGAGTCTCGCCCAGATGGTCCTGTAGCGGGGTGAGTATCTCATCCAGCAGCACCAGGGCGTCGTCGTGACTGCCTAGTGCACGGGCGCACTGGGCCAGCCGCACCTTGACGGCGATGGCTCGAACGTCTTCTTCACCCAACATCTCAGCCGTCTCAGATGCGGTTTGCTGCGCCTGAGAAAGGGCAGACGTTGCTCGACCATCCAGCAGGAGACAGCTGAGCAAGAGCTCTCGGGCGGCACCGGAAACCAGGCCCTCAGGGAAGACGATCGCTTCCGGGTGGAACAGGTCGAGTGCACGTAGCAACGTGTTGGCGGCACCTTCGTAATCTGTCTCCCAGAACTGCATACCGGCACCCAGCACCTGCAGCCGAGCATGTCGGACATCGGTCGGCAAAATGTCGGTAATCCGATTCCAAATTCTTGTCAGTCCTCGCGCCAGCAGACCGGTCTGACCTGCTCTGGCGAAGAACTCAAGCATATTTACCGCGGGCTCGAGAGGGAGAGACTCGAAATCGGCCCACTGCTCCGCGAGCAGGGTTGGTTTCTCGCTGGTGATTCGCTGAACGAAGTGATGTCCCTCACCCCTCCAGACGGCAAGCTTCAGCTGGAGCGAGAGTCGCCTCTCTTCGGGGATCTCGCTAAACAGCTCGAAAGCTTCTTCGTATCGGCCCAGGAAATAGAGAGCCTGAAGTTTGAGACTGAGAGCCTTGCCCCAAAAGCGAGTGCCCTTCAGACTAGGCGCACTCATGCCGATCTCGGTCTCCGTCCCCTCCAGTCGGAAGGTCAAAAGGTCGGCTTCGGCGAGGACCAGCAAGGCGCGTCCGGCCCAGATGTCTTTGCGTCCCTCCTCGGCGATCCGCTCCTCCAAGACTCTTTCGGCGAGCGCTCTGGCGATATCGATCTCTCCCAGACGGATGCAAGACTGAGCGGCAAAATGATACATCTCGGCACGCTCGTCGGGCTCGAGCGTCCCCGCCATATCGACCGCCTCACCGCGCACTCGAGTGGCTTGAGAACGGTAATCCTTTCGATACAGGCCTTCCGACAGCATGACCCGCAAAGCGCACCCGAGCTTGACCTCGTGGTCCGGTAAGATACGCAAAGCGGTCTCTAAAATAGCTGCTGAGACGTCGGCCCGCCAATGAAGCTGGTCGGCCCGACGTGCCGCCACCAGTAGAGTTCGAGCGAATTCGGTGGCTGCCTGCGGACGGAATCCCACCAACTCCTTCTCGCACTCTTCGACGTCGCGAAGCAGTTCGTCCATCTGGCCCAGCCGAGCTCGTAGCGGCAGCAAGCTGATCCTGGAGTAGAAGAGTTCCTCGGAATCGGCATCGCCGGCTTCCAAAATTCGGTGCCGGTCGAGTTGATGTTCGAACGCAGCCTGGGTATCGCTCAGATGTTCGGCCACTCGCATCAATTCGCCCAGCGGCTCCAGCAATCGACGACTGCGCGCTCCGAACCAGGAACGCAGTATCTCGGTCACCATGGTCAAACGACGATAGGCGTCGTGGAGATCTCCGGTGGCCTCCAGGGCCGCCGCCAACTTCATCTGCGTGTTGAGCGTGTCGGCGGAATTCTCACCGAACCGCTCGTTTTCACGCCGGAGTTGTTCGTTGAGAGTCTGCACCACCAGGGTAGGACGGCTGGCGTCTCTGGCTCGAAACTCGAGGGCGTAGAGACTACTCTCGTCATTGGCGAACTCCAGGGCTTCATACCAGAGTTCTTCAGCCAAAGCCGCGCCGTCGTCGAAAAGCAGAGCGAGGAGAACTCTCCCTTCCCGGTGCGCCGAAGGGTTGTCTCCAAAGCGGGCCTGGACCTCCGCTATAAACTCTTCCACTTCGTCCTCGCTAGGCGGGTCGTCGCGTTCCAAGAGGATCTTGGCCAGGGGAATCTCGGAAACGTCGGTGGTGCCGAGAGCGGCTATCGGTTGCACCGGTGCCGCCTCCACGGATTCTTCAGACTCCTCTTCCGGCTCGATCCAGCCTTCGACGGCCTCCTCTTCGCCGGAGGACTCGCCCGGAGCCTCAGACGACGGCTCGGCCGAGGGCTCCGTGGAGGGTTCGGCGGACGGCTCCACAGACTCCTCGACCGGCAGTTCCGTGGACTGCGAGTCGGTGGATTCGATGCTCTTTCTCTCAGAGGGAGGGATCTCTCCACGTTCCAGATGGCTGATCCATTCCTGGACGCGCGAACTTTGACGAATGGCTAAAGCCTGGCGACAAACCTCCAGAGCCTTCTCCACATGACCCAACTCCATATGGGTCTTGGCCAACCGGTTCAGTGTCGCGAAGAGAGCGACGTGCCTGCTGGAAAGTGCGCTCAAGGCATCGACGGCAGACTCCAGAGGGCCCACCCGCTGGGTGGCATCGTCGATCACCTGAGTGGCCGTGAGATGGAGGTTTCCGGCATTCGGATTGCTCTGGTCGTGCTGGCTGAAGAATCGCTCCTCATACTGCTTCAGGCGCTCTTGAGCCTGGCTTTCCTTGCCCTGAAAGTAAAGTGCCCGTACCACGTGACGCAAGCCGATGTTGGCGATATCGAGAGCCGGGAAGACGTAATAGAAGCGGACGGGGAAGTCACTGACGGCCAGGATCTCTTGCCCCAGATTCCATTCTTCCTCGTGTTCCTCCGGGCCGAAGGGGTCGAGTAAAGACAGAACTTCCAGCCCTCGAGTGGTATGTTTATGTCCGTTGTCGCGTAGAAAGCTCAGGACCTTGCCTCGCAACTCCTTGCCCTCGAACATATTTCCTCGATAGAAAGCCATCTGCGCTTCCACGGCCTTGACTTGATAGCAAACCGGATGTTCGGGACGCAGTTGGGCCAAGGTCTGGGTGTTCTGGAGCGAATCTTTGGCCAGCGTGAAGTCAGAAGACTGGACCAACACCCAGGCCCGATGTAGATGCAAGAGGGCACTCTCGTATGGGTCTGTAGCGGTCTTGACAGCGGCGCTGAAAAATCGGTCGGCCTCGTCCCACTCTCCCTGCAGCACCTTGACGCGAGCGCGCGTCCCAAGCTGGCTATGGTGCTCCGAATTCGGAAGCTGGGCTTCGGCGTTCTCAGCGTAGATGTAAGCCAGGTCCAACTCTCCGGCCATCAACATGGCCTCGGCCAGACGAGCTTCACGACGACCGTTTATCACACCGCGAGGCTCGATGTTCATCAGTCGAGTCGCCCTGTTGGCCGAGTCACGAGCTTTCTGCCATTCCCCCATTCGGGCCAGATTTCGAACCGCTCTGATCAGGTTGTCCGGCTCTTCATCGATAGCCAAACTCTGTTCCATGAAGGTGTCGGCCTTTTTGCGATCGTCGGCTCCGATAGCGCAAGCCGCCAACTCCATCAAGACTCGAGCGACATCCGGGTGGTTCGCTCCTCGCCATTGGCGCACTCTGGCAAGAACAGCATGCAGAAAACGGTCGGCGGCCCGCAACTCCCAGGCCTGCTGAAGCCGCTGCTGGGCTGATAGCAAGCCTTCGAAAATATCTCGCCTCGTTTCGTCCTCTTCGGCACGCTCCCAAAAAGCTTCCAACTCCTGCCAAAGGGCACCGCGCTCGCTATCGGAGCCTGCCACGAGACACTTGTACTCCAGCAATCCCAGAAGGACTTCGATCCGCTCCGTGATCTGGTTTGGTCGAAGCGTGACCAGCGCTTCATTGAGATAAGGCACGGCCTCGGCCAACTTCTTCTGACGAACCATGGCCCGGGCCAGTGAAACTGTGGCGCTCTGAACCTGTTCGGACTTAGGCCCAAGCTTTAGCCGAATGATCTCGATGGCTCGAGAAAAAGAAATTTCAGCTTTCTCCGGCTCTCCGGTTTTCATGAAAAGTTCGCCCATTTTCAAACGCACGATAGCGGCTTCTTGAGATTTCTTCCCAAACCGCTCTTCGTTCATTTTGAGCTGCAGCCCCATGAAGCGAGCCGCTTGTTCGTTCTCTCCGATCCCGGCCAGGCCGTCGGCAAACTCTTCGGCCACCGGAGGCCAGGTCGCCAGATTCACACGGTCGGCGCCCACGATGGCCGTGCAGGCTTCTTTTACCTCGTCGGAGATGTACTCTCTCTCCTGGGGGGTGAACGACTCCAGGGCCAAAGCTGCTGTTCGGACGGCTTGCCAGGAAGCGGGACCGAACTCACCTCGAGCTAGCTCGAAAGTGGCTTTCCGCACGTCGAGATTAAAGTGGCTTCGTTCGGGTCGGGCCAGAACGATAGCCATGTGAGCTTTCACGGAACGAGGATCGGTCACTCCGAAGACGGACTCGTAGTAGTCAAAAGCTTTCTTCGACATCTCGTCGGCCTCGGCGTAGCGATCGGTACGCCGAAACACCTGTCCCAGTAGGAGGGCCGTCACTCCGTAAGAGTCGTCCTTCTCGCTAATCCCGCTGGCGTGCTCCAGGGCCGTACTCAGGCTCGCCTCAGCCGTCGCGAAATCCCCCGAATTAAACGCTTCAACGCCTGCCTCGAATTGAGACTTCCATTTACGCTTGCCTATAAAATTGTTGAGTGCCACTTTTGCTTTATCCGATTAAGCTTTATGATTTCGTCCGCCATGTTTCAGGTAACGATCGTGAAGCGCCGAAGTCAGGTCGATCCCTTTCAGGTTGGCCAAGGTTGTCAGCCATCCGAGGACGTCGGCAAACTCGCCGGCCAGATCCTGATCTTTCGATTCAGAATACTCCGACTTAGACAGGGCGCTCGCCAGTTCCCCGACCTCTTCCATAAACCACAAAAAAGTCCCGGATACCCCTCTATCCCGGTCCTTTGGGCCATATCGCTCGCGGATAAAAGATTGAAAGTCAGCAAACGAGAGTGCTCTGTCCATACTCTCTCCGTTCCAGTTCCCTTGGGAGGCTCCTTCGACTTCGGGTCGCCAAAATACCAGTTAGGAGTAGGGTTACGGACCTGTCGTGGCGCTGTAGATCTGGGCCACCTGGACGGACTGAGTCATGAGACTTTCCTCCATGGATTCGAAGCCGAAGGCTGTCTCTTCAGGCTCGTAAACGAGCTCGCCGAAGGCGCGACGAACCTCCCGCACGATGCTTTCGACAAAGGCGGTGCGACCGGAGGCTTCAAAAAGGTGTGGCACGGCGGTGATCCGGTCACAGACCACCGGGTCGTCATCCGGCGTCCCGGTCGTTTCATAGCTGCTGTTGTCTCCGCCACCGGATCGAAGCAAAAGATGGCGCCCTTTCACGCCTTGCAGAGACACTCTGACCCGCAACGATCCGTAGTATTGGACCAGCCCGTGACTGTAGAGTTCAATGGCTCGCTCCAAGGCCGTGGGAAGAATATCCTCAAACAGCTTATTCTCCTGAATAAGACCTCGCTGCCGGGCCGGGAAGCAGACGCCCGCCGCCTGCTCGATCCAACCCTCGCGAGAGACGACCGCCGTTCGTTCTTGCCACCTATCCTCGTTGAAGAGAGCGATACTTTTGGGTTCGATTTTCACTCCCGGATAGGTCCAAAGATCACTCAAAAAGTGATAGAATTCGCGACGAAATAGCGGTAACGGTGAGCGCCCCGGCAAGCTTGGGCAGGTCAGAAGGGTGAGGGAGTAGTCTGCCTTATCAAAGCCGTGAGCGACCCGGCGACCGGCCACAAACCGCTCCAGACGGTCTTCCTGAAAGGCTCTTTTCTCGTAAAGCTTCTCGATCAGGAAGAAGTTCCGTAGGGGCTCCAGAGGCCTGCTCGACTCTCCGTTTCGCACATAGATGACACCGTTGACGTAGTGGGGCGGCTGGGGACTCTCGGGCACCTCGATCACCAGGACCGTTCGGTCAGGTTTCTCGGCTAGAGGAATCAGCTTCATGCGAAAGACAGGGGCGGGACTGATGCGGGAACGACAGACCGCACCAACTTTCTCCTTAATCCCGTCCACCATCTTGAGGCCCGGAAAATCAACCGGAACGTTGCGGTCCTTGTCGGCGGCCACACCTATCACCAGGTGGCCGCCATGAGTATTGGCAAAAGACGCCACCGCCTTGGCTAGCTTCTTGTTGTCGATCCAGTCCGCCTTGTAGTCGAGCAGGACTCCCTCTTCCACACCCTCGGCCTGGAGTTGAAGGATATCCTTCTCGCATAGCTGTTCCAACGGCTTATCAAAGACACTCATCTGTGCATATCCTATCACACAAACCCAAATGCTCTTCAAGCGGGTTCAAATGAAAAAGAGCCGGGTGGTTTTCCACCGCAGCTCTTCTTTGACTCGGGTCGGGTTTATCCGAATCCGATGCCTTGTTGAGTGACCGCCTGTCCGAGAACAGGGCACTTTCCGATGTTTTGAATATTGGTGATGTCGACTCCCGGCGGGATGCCCGGAGGCGGGTTCTGTCTCCACTGGGAGATAATGTTGTCCACCCCTTGAGAGTTCAGACCGGCACGGTTGGCGGTGACCTGGGCGTTGGCACCCGGGCCTCCGAAGTAGATGCGGTCGAGGGAGTCGATGAAAGAAGATTCGATGGAACTTCCGTCGCGACGTCCGTCGGCCAGGTCGGCCGCCAGCAGAATTTCGACTTCGCGCTGATTCAGCGCACCCTTAGAACCGTCAATCTTATCCAACGCGAACTGGCTGTTGAGGGTGAACTCGGCCACCGAGCCATCCATCGCACCGTTGTCCAGAGAGTCGTGACCCCACAGACGAATGACGGTGTTATCCATGCTGGTAAGACCGTTGTTGCCGGTCAGGCGGTTGTCCATGTTGACCGGGCCCTGAGCGTACTCGAGAGGTCGGTTGCCGTAGCGTTGAGAAATGTCTTTTCCGGTTTGCTGTTGGTAGACACCGAAGAAGTGCTGGTCGAGCAGCTTGCCGGTAACACCACCGAACATCGCCATCTCCTGGTTGTAGAGATTCTTCACCAACTCGACCTCGGCCGGCTGAAAGTTATCGGGATTCTGAAGTACGTTGAAGTAGATTCCACCGTTGTTCTTACCTTCAGAGGTGACCTGAATACCCCACAAGTGCATCACGGCTCGTCCGGTATCGTTGAGGCCGGAGAGGTTCGTCCGCTCGTTCTTGCTGAGCTTGGTGAAATCCAAGTTGTTGTTTACGCCGGGGCCGGTTGAAACCGGATTGCCGGGAGTGCCGGGACCACCAGGCTGGGTCGGGAACCCGGGTTGAGTCGGGTATCCGGGCTGGGGGAAACCGGGACCGGGGTAGGGACTCGGGAAGCCGGGCTGGCCGCCACCACCGAAATACGGCGTGCCCGGGCTCGGGTAAAACTGGAAGGGGTTTTGCCCGGGAAATTGAGGTTGAGGGAAACTGGGGAAACCGCCTCCGCCTTGGAAAGGCATCTGCGGGTTGTATCCCGGCTGGCCTCCGAATCCTTGATAGCCAGACGCGAGCTGCTGAATCGCCGACATGAGCGATTGGAGCAACATCTGGACTTGCTGGGGGTTGACGCCTGCGGGACGTCCGACCTGGGGACCTGCGAATCCCGGAACGCCCGGCGAGAACCCCGCCTGAAAGTTTGCTTGTAGATTGAAAGAGCTATTAATAAATGCCACTGTGTCTTCTGTGTCCCTTCCCTTTTGACGAAATTATCATTTGTCGCCTTTGTAACAACTCTATAACATGAGGAAACTTTCTCGCAAGGCTTAAATGTTACCATTTTCTTAAATCATGTGGGCCGAGATCATACTTTCTTCCATAATTCTTTCAGTCGCCTCCGCCATACAGAGCGTAGTGGGGTTCGGACTAGCTCTGTTCTCCGTGCCGTTGCTGGTCTTGATCGGGGTGCCGCTGCTTCCGGCCATCTTTCTGGTGATGTCCGTTTCGTGCGTGTCGGCCTTACTCGGAGTTGGACGCCTGCGAGGGGACCTGCAGCCCAAACTCGCGATACAAGCGACCATGGCCCGAGTCGTGGGCATCCTGCCAGGATACCTGGCGGCTCTGTATACGGCCAACAGCTCCCCGGCCAATCTCAAGGCCGCCATGGGGTTCGCTATCGGGCTCGGGGTGATCGCCCAGTCCCGCAAAATGTTCGGCAACGCGCCGGATATGCCCCAGGGTCAAGAGCCGAATATGAAAATGGCTCCTTACGCCTTCCTCTCCAGCGGCTTCCTGGCCGGATGGCTGGGAATGGGTGGACCTCCCGTCATCTTCTGGCTTCTCAGTGGCCGCCAGGACGCCAAGAAGACGAGAGCGTTTCTGTTCAGCATTTATGTACTCACCATCCCGTTCCAACTTGCCCTGATGGCTTACCACTGTCCCCAGACGATGTGGCGGGCTCTTCCAATCCTACTTTTTGCTCTGCCGGCCTCCCTGGCTTCGACCTCTTACTTCCTGAGACTCGGCGACCGTCTCGAAGTGGCTAAACTACAAAAGCTCAGCCTGGGGCTCCTCACTCTGCTGAGTGCCAAAGCTTTTCTCGACTGGTTTGCAGTCTAGGAGCGCCGAGATGATCGCTGCCGGGGCAGCTGTCATCCACTGATTTCCCGTCCAGGAAGGCTCATTCCCAACCTCATCAAAACCCTGGCTCGTGATACGAACCGCCCTTTTCATCGCCATCCTCCTACTGGCTTTACCCGGCTCAGCTCAAGAGCTCAAAGTCTTAAACCGCTCGAACCCCGGTGAACACTTCGAAGTGAAGCAATATCTCACCCGGGACAAACTGAACGTAGTGGTTTTCTACAGTTCCCACTCACCCGCTTGCGAAAGACTACGTGAATCTCTCGAAGGTCTGGCACGTCGACGGAGAGATCTGGCGATCAGCCTGGTGGACGTAGACCGGCGAGGTTCTCAGGAGATCGACTGGAAGTCACCCCTCGTTCGGCAATACAACCTGAAGCTCGTACCTTACGTCTATCTCATGGACGCAGCCGGAGAGTCGGTGGTGCAGGGTCACGAAGCTCGTAAAAAGATTCTGGAGTGGGTGGAAGAATAGAAGCTCAGAGGCCACGTGCCTTTCCAGGAACCGCTCATGAAACCAGCTGATGAAGAATCTATGGCCGGCCTAGACTCGGCGTATCAACCGAGTTGTCCGCGAACAAAGCTGCTGCGCCTGCGTGACTTGTTGCACGACGGAGACACAGGGGACCAGGCGTTAGCTCTGGTCGAGGAATTGCTCCATTCGGATTTGGACCAGCCATCCACAACCGCGGAAGACGACCCCAGCTCAAGGTTTTTTGACAACAATCACGCCATGATGCTCTTGCTCGATCCTGCGACCGGTTGCTTGGTGGACGCCAATCCGGCCGCGGCCAAGTACTACGGCTGGAGCCGGGAGGAGATGCGGGGAAAGCCGATATTCGAGATCAATACTCTCTCCCGCCAAGAGATCAAGATTGCCTTGGGTGAGGCGGTTGAAGGCAAACGCAACCTCTTTCATTTTCTGCACCGCCGTGCCGACGGCAGCCTTTGCAACGTCGACATTCTCAGTGGAAAGATCCGTTATCACGGCAGAGAACTGCTCTACTCCATTGTGCACGACGCCGGTGAGCGTCGAGCCGCCGAGGAGAAGCTGGCCGAAGAGAGGCAGCGACTGGAGTTCATCCTGGAGGCAGCGGAATATGGGACCTGGGAGTGGCAGATTCCCAGGCTAGAGGGGACGATCAATCACACTCTCGCGAGCATGTTAGGGTATTCCGCCGAGGAACTGGAGCCGATGACTCTCGATCGTTGGAAGTCGCTTTGTCATCCCGAAGACTATCTTAGAGCTCAAACTCTCTTGGACGACGCCCTCTCCGGTGACGGCAAACTGTTCGAGTGCGAGATGCGGCTCAGGCACAAATCGGGGCATTGGGTATGGACGCTATCTCGCGGCCAGGTCATGACTCGAGACTCCGAAGGTCGCCCGCTTCAGATGTTCGGAACACTGACTTCCATCCAGAAACGCAAAGAGCGCGAGACGGAAAGAGAAGTGCTTCGCGAGCATCTGATGCAAGCCAAGAAAATGGAGTCCGTGGGACGGCTGGCCGGTGGAATCGCCCATGACTTCAACAATCTGCTGACCGTTATCCTGGGAAATGCCCAAACCTCTCTGTCCTCGCTCGACCAGCGCCATCCGCTCTGGGAAAATCTGACCGAAATAGAAGAAGCGGCCCATAAGTCCGCTCAGCTCACTCGCCAACTCCTGGCTTTTGCTCGCCAACAGCCTGCCCATCCCCAGTTGCTCAGTTTGGACCAGGACATCGAGAACATGCTTGAAACGATTCTCGAGAGCCTCGGAAAGCAAGTTGAGTTCAAATGGAGGCCCGCAAGCGACGGAGCCCTCGTGAAGCTCGATCCGATCCAACTCAATCAGTTGATGGACAATCTCATCCGCAACTCTGAGGATTCTATTTCCGACGACGGTGTGATCGAGATCTCCACGTTCGTTGAGACAGTCTCCCAAAATTCCTTGGCCCTCCCCGACAAGGAGAAGCCTGGGCGATACGTCGTGATATCGATCAAAGACAACGGCAAGGGCATGAGCCCGGAGGTTCTCGACAGGCTGTTTGAACCGTTTTTCACCACCAAGGGCTTTGGTCAAGGGAAAGGACTCGGGCTGGCCACGGTTGATGGTATCGTCAACCAGAATCTAGGTTTTATCCGAGTCCGTTCGAGAGTCGGAGAGGGCAGCGTCTTCGAGGTCTTCTTGCCTCTCGTGGAGGGAGCGAAGCCGGTATCGGAAGGCTCGGAGCCCACAACCAAGGCTCGCCTCAGCCAACCTCGCGGCACGGAAACCGTCTTGGTAGTGGAGGATGAACCTACCGTCCTAAAATTGGCTCAACGAGCCCTGGAAAGATGCGGCTACAAAGTCCTCACGGCGGCCGAACCGGAGGAGGGTATCGATCTCTTCAGAGTCAACAAAGGATCGATCGATCTGCTCCTAACCGACGTGATGATGCCGGGAATGAACGGTCCCGAGATGGCCCGCATCATACAACGGGAATCGCCTGGGCTGAGATGCCTCTATATGTCCGGATACTCAGCGGAAGTGATCGCCGAGAGAGGCTTACTGGACAGGTCGGTCCACATTATCGAGAAGCCGTTTTCCATCAAAGAGCTATCTCGGAGAGTGCGCGAACTCTTAGACACGCCCTAGAAGCGTTTTGCTCGAATACCAAGAGCGTGCTGACTCCACCCTCAACCTGAAGAAGGTAACCGGAATCCTCCGGTTACCTTCGTCGGTACTTACCTCATTCGGGTCTAGTCCGAAGGGCTTTAGCTACCAGCGGTCGCCGCGTCCGCGGCCACCACCGCCACCACCGCCGCCGCCGCGTTGGCTACGGAAGCAGTCTGAACAGAAGACATCACGGTTGCCGCTCGGACGGAACGGCACTTTGGTGTCCTGGCCACAAGCAGCGCAGACAGCATCGAACATCTCACGGTCTCCGCCCGGCCTTCCGCCGCCGCCACCACCGAAGCCGCCGCCGCCGCCGCCACCGCGACCTCCGGTCGGCCGTCCGCCGCCGCGGGCGCCGCCGCCTTCTCGTCCGCCACCGGCTTTACGGGCCTTTCGGCAGGGCTTGCATCGTTTAGGGTCGTTATCAAAGCCTTTGGAGGCATGAAATTCTTGTTCGGAGGCGGTGAAGACGAATGTATCTCCGCAATCTACGCAGACAATGTCGCGATCAATGTAATTCACTTTGGGGTCTCTTCTCTTTTCTTTAGGACCAAGATTCTCGGTCGAAGACTCATCTTCCCCCGGAGGAGCAAGCATCCTGCAACTTCCGGAACGAATCGATCTCAGTCTAAGTGGGCTTCCGCAGAATCTTCTCCATGGCCTTCCCTTTAGCCAATTCATCGATCATTTTGTCGAGATAGCGGATTTCTCGCATTGTGGGCTCTTCAACTTCTTCCACTCGCACTCCGCAGAAGACCCCTTTGATGTCTTCCCACGACTTAGCTCGGCTCTGGAGTGGTAGTGGAAATAGCCAGGTGATCGAGTTGGATCCCGTAGGCGACACGGTCACGGTCGGTGTCCATCCTAAACCTCAGGCGAGTCTTCTTACCGGCGTAAGGGCTCAGGTCGATCTCGTGGCTCTTCCACTCGCTGAATCCGTCCAGACTGGCCAGATTCTTCCATTTCTTCCCAAACCAGCCGTCCACTTCGATCTCCACATGGCAGGCATCGTGCTTCGGCTCGATGGTGTAGCGAGCATCGAAATGAAGCCGAGCCTGGTTGACCTTGGAGAGATCGATTTCCGGGGAGGTGATGGAGGCGTCGTAATTGTTTTCGTAGTCGCCCTCGGGAGAGTCGGTCACGATGGTACCTCTGCCCGGATGAGGTACCCGAGCCCACTGGCCTTCCATCGTCCAGCCGTCGGGTACACCCTCGACCAGTTCAAAGCCCTCTTCAAAGAGAACCCGGCTCTTTGGGATGGTGACGCTGGCCTGGCTGAGTTCGGAATGGTTACCGACCTTATCGGTCGCCCTTATGGCCAGATGGAAATTTCGCTCGTTTCCGGAAGCACCGACGGCAAAATCGGTGCTGATCTCCTTGCCGGGCAGCAAGTCGCGCTCCAGATTCAGCGGGACGGGAGTGGCGGCCGAGAACCCGATCGTCCCCTCCTCCACCTGATCATCCGGCACGATCGGGCGCGAAGAAATTCGGGCCTCGTAGAAAGCGACCGGCTCCTTACTGACACCACCGTTGTCGCTGACGGAATGGAACGTCAGTTTGAGATTGCTGCCGTTGACCGCCTCCACGTTGAAGCCGCCCGGTGTGGCCGGAGCAACATCGTCGTCTCGCAAAGCCGCGGCGGCGTTCAGCCTTCGACCTGACTTGATCCGGTCGGCGTCTTCCGGCATCACGTCACCGTTGTAAATCAGGCGAGTGGCCAGTGATTCGTTGTTGATCTCCGGAAACTTAGAAACGATCAGCGCACCGGCCGCGGCCACATGGGCGGCTGCGACGGACGCTCCTCCCTGATGGGTCAGCTCACCCTTCTGTTCGTAGACCGGCACTTTGCGTCCCGGTGCGGCCAGGTCCACAGAGTGTGACCCGCGGTTGGTGAAGCGAGTAAAATCGTCGTGGTGGTCGGTGGCGGCGACGGACACCACGTTGCTCAAAGGAAAGGAGGCCGGGTGAGCCGGTCTGAGATCGTTGTCGTATCCGTCGTTGCCGGCGCTACAAACGTGAAGAGCCTTGGAAGCTTCGATGACTTCGAAGAGCGATTGGTTTTGGGTGCGGCTCATCCAGCCGTTGAGAACGATTCGCGCTCCGTGATTTTCGGCGTAGGTGATGCCCTCGATAGCGTGGGCGATGTCTCCTCGCCCGCTCGCCTCCATAAATTTGATCGACATCATTTTAGCTTGCGGGGCCAGCCCGACCAGACCGTCCTCGGAATTGCCCTCGACGGCGGCGATCACCGAGGCGTTGTAGGAGCCGTGTCCGTTATCGTCGTCGGGGGTCTTATCCCGCTCGGTCAGGTTGATGCCGTGGATGTCGTCGATGTATCCGTTGCCGTCGTTGTCGATACCATCACCGGGAATCTCACCGGGGTTGACCCACAAGTTCGGCTGCAGATCGGGGTTTTCCAGGTCGATCCCCGTATCCATAAAGGCTATGGTCACACCGGCGCCCTTGGATTCTCGCCAGGCGTCGAGAGCGCTCACGTGGGCTCCCGGTAAGCCGCCCGTCTGGCCGTCGTTGTGCAAGTTCCACTGAGTGGGTCGCAGGTCGATGGGGGCGTCTTCAGGCGGCTCGTACTGGTCTCTCGCGGCCTGGTCGGAGCTGGTAGAGTCGATGACCACCTGATCGCGGGTGACGATATGGTTTGGTTCGGCCGACAAGGCCCGGCCGTCGGCTTCCAGGGCGGCGATCGCTTCGGCCACGGAAAGATGGCGAGGAAGCTCGGCTAAAAAGAATCGGCCTCCGGCGCGCGAGGTCATGTCGTCGTTTTTCACCAGTTCGCGGCTGGCTGTAAAGTTGAAGTCTTCGAAAAGTTCTTGACGCTGATTGCCACCGAACTGTTGTCCGGGAGGCAGTTTGAGAAGCACCTGACCGGATCGATGAGGTGCCATGTTCTTGGCCAGACTCTCGGCCCGAGCTTTGGTTTGGCGCTTCAACGCTTCCAAGTCAAAAGGCTCGACGTCCTGTTTGCCGGAGGTCAATGTCACCTTGTCCGAGGGACCTCGCGGAGTCTCGGCGGTCTGCACGGGTCGCCTGAGAGTCGGGGGAGTCAATTTTGTTGTGTTCGAGACTTTCACTCTTCCACTCTAATGCAACCCCGGCGGGACTCTTGTGAAGAGAATTTAAACGTTTGGTCAATCCCATATCCCGCCTCGCGGAGGGAATGGCAAGGCGGGCCGACAAAAACTACACGTGACGATCCGAATTGGAGAGGAATGCCCGACCGAGGTGACGGCCCTGACCGCACCGATCATTTTGGTGATCGACGACGACGAAACGAGTCGCAAGAGTGTCACTCGTTTATTGGAGCGTGAAGGATATCGAGTGGCGGCCGCTCAGGATGGGCGGGAGGGCTTAAAATTGGCCGGGGCGCTGCAGCCGGACCTCATTCTGACCGATCTCGTTATGCCCGGGGTGGACGGCTACGAACTCTGCCGTCGGTTGCGCGCCCACGACGAATTGTCGGACGTGCCGATCATTATCTTCACTTCCACCGACGACAAAGATGGTCGTGTGCTCGGCCTGGAGGCGGGAGCGGACGATTTTCTCCCCAAGCCGGTTGAACCGGGACTCTTGAAGGCCAGAGTGCGGATGATCACGCGCCTCAACCGCTACCGCAGAATTAAGGCCCAACGAACCCGCCTGACCTGGGTGGTAGAGAACGCCTCGGAAGGCTACGTGCTCTGCAACAAAGAGGGGCTGGTCACGTTCTGCAACAGCAGGGCCCGAGAGCTTCTGAACCTCCCGGTCGAACCGGACGGCTTCGCTCTCTATCCCCATCTCCGCAAAGAGTTCACTCCTCTCCCCCCGGAGGAGTGGAAAAAATGGCCCTATCTCACCAACGATTCCAAGCTCGAACTGCTCCGCCCCGAGACCACGAAGCTCCCGGCATGCTGGCTGGAAGTGAAGGTGTTGACCCACTACCTCGGCCACGACTACGAGGTTCTCCTTCGAGTGGCCGACGTGACCGCGGAAAAGAACACACAGCAAAGTGTGTGGACTTTCGAATCGCTCATCTCACACAAGCTCCGGACGCCCCTCACCAAAATTTCGTGGGGTGTGAGCTTCATACAGAAAAAAGCCGACAAACTGTCTCTGAAACAGATCGTCGAGTTCGCCAATCAGGCCTCCGGTGGAGTGGAGGATCTGAAGTCGGTGTTGGAAGAGATACTGGCCTACATCAACGCTCCCACCGCGGTCCCGGGCGGACAGGGAATGCTCCTCACGGCCGTCACCGACACGGTGCAGGAAACGGCCGGACTGCTAGGGCTGTCGCCCGTTCAACTTGAGCCGTGGACCTTTCTCCCGCCTTCCGTCTATCTCTCCAAGCCGGCCTTTGAGATGATCTGTTTCGAGCTTCTCCAGAACAGCAAGAAGTTTCATCCCGACCACAATCCTCACGTCACCGTGAACGTCAGTTTCGAGAACGGCTTTGTCCAGTTTGGGTTTACCGACGACGGCACCGGACTATCTCCCGATCAGTTGGCTCAGGCTGTGAAGCCCTACTATCAAGCGGAGAAAGGCTTTAGCGGACAGGTCCCGGGAATGGGTCTGGGCCTGACCATGGTCTGCACCATGGTGCAAAAAGTCGGTGGCAAAGTGCGGCTTCGAAACCGCTCGGACCGCAAGGGTCTGGTAGTGGAATTCATGGTGCCGGTCGCTCGAGCGGAATAGCCTCTCCTTCATCATTTCCTCATCTCCCACCCCGTGGGAAGCTTGTCCAAGTCGTGGTATTTTGGAACGGACGGGGATACCGCGGGTCCTATGCGGGTCACAGGAAACCGTGTTAAGTTGAATCTGGGTGAGAAAAAAAGTAACAAAGAGCTTGAGAGTGCTGAAAGGGAGTTCAGGATTCAACCTGGCTGAGGTGATCGTCGCCCTCGGCGTCCTCTCGGGAGTTTTCATCGTGGTAGCAACGCTATTCGCTCAACTTCTGCAAAATTCTCAGAAGGATGCGAATTCCGCCGGTGCGGCACTCATTGCACAGAAAGTCATGACCGAGCGTTTGCAGCGGATTTATGCCAATCTCGACCCCGCGCTCACCAAGGATCAGTTCTTCGCTCAAGACACACCCGATCTGGAAGGCGAAGTCGTCCTCAACAAGACCGTTTTCAAGTACAGGATCTCTCACAGGCTCGTTCTCGCATCCGGAGGTGGCGCTCTCGGTGGGCCGCCCGCCAACGAGAATCGACTGAAGAAGCTCAACGTTGTCGTTTGGTGGGGCAATGAGGAAGACGAGGTCAGGCTCGGAGCAGGTCGTCAACAACTCGAAGCAACCAGATTGATTAATGAGAATTCCGATTTCGACAGCTAGAGGCGCGGGCACCACCGTTCCGGAGCTGCTCATTACCGTGAGCATCTTCAGCCTCCTGTTGATTCTCTTGTTCCTTGTTTTTAGTAAGGGCATGGAGGCGGTTCAAGCATCTAACGCGCGCCACCAAGCCCAGATAAGTCTCAACAAAGCGCATACCTGGCTCAGTCGAGATCTGCCGCAAGCAGACCCGGGACAGATCCAGCACAAGAGAGTCGCTTCTCCCTCGGGTAACGGAGACGCTGTCTGGTTTCTCTCCGCCGAAGATCCGACCGAGTCGGACCCCGATCTTCGTTTCCGGCGCAGCGGGGAAACAGGCGCCCCAATTTACCAAACTCAGATACTTTACTATCTGATTAGACCCGTCAATTACAGCGATGTGGCCGACGGCCTGACAGCCTCCATCGACCCCAACCCCAACAACGACTTTTTCGCTCCTCACAAATTCCTTATCAGGAAAGTCATCGACACCCCCTCCGACCCGGAGACTCTTTTGAGCCCTTCTGATATCGATGCCTACATCACGCCGCCGGTGGATTATTCTCTGAGTCCCTTCAACACCGAAGCAAACGTGCTAGACTATAAGCTGGTGAGCGATAAAATGCTTTCTTTCGAGGTAGAGAGCGACGGCACGGTCGTTTCGGTGAGAGCATCCGCACTTCGCATTGACGAGGCCAGGCGAGAGATCCCCGTGGGGACTGTCTCGCTGGAGGAGCATCCCCTGACAGTATTTCGAGAGATGGCCTACAAGCTGAAAAACTAAGCTAGGAGACGCTATGAAAAAAAGGAATCGAAGAGAGGGGTTTGTGCTTGTTACGACTCTGCTTTTTCTGGTGGTCACGCTGATGATGCTTAGCGCAGCCTACGCGCTACTACCGGCTTCCAGGCTTATGTCGGGAAGCGTCGACTCCCACGAACAAGCCCTGCAAGCCGCCGAAGCAGGGATCGAGTATGCCAAAACCCGGTTGCAAGAGAATCCGGCCTGGCGCGGTGACGCCGATGCCATCACGATTGATCAACCCGGAGACATCTGGGTCAGGGAGGCGGATGGAAACGTCGTCGGAATTCTCTGGTCGTCGAACGGTGAGCCCTCTCTTTTCAAGATCAGGTTCAACTACCAAAACGGTTCCGGCGGGGGATCCAGCGATGAAGACTTCGACGACCCACCTTCGGATATGATCGTGGAGAGTGTCTTCGTCTCTCATAACAACTTAAACGGAGACACATCCCAGCCACAGTATCGAGCGGACAGCTCCGGATATTCCGTCGACGACACTATAGCCCCCGTCGATGTCCCCAAGTACTCCGCCGTCGTCTATTGCGACGGGTTCGCGGGCGACGGTGTACGCGACGCCTCTCCCACCCAGCTTTCGACCGATCCGGAATCCGGCGCGATTTCCACCGCGACCCTGGAGGTCGTTCTGGGCCGCGACGCTTCGAAATACGGCGACTCCGTTCTCTACGGGGCTCGCGACATCCTCATCAACATCTCCAATGAATTGATCGTCGAAAGTAGTGACACCGCGACCCCTCCCAGGGCCCGTTCCATGGGCAACATCGCCGTCAGTGGCGGTGGCTCCGATCCGGTTGACTGGGATAACGGGGAGGCCTACGTCAAGCCCGGCGATGGGACATTCACGGTCAACTCCCTTGACTCTAGCGACCCGGCGGCCACAAGAGCCGACTCAAGCGGTGAATTTCTACAGTTGGGCTGGGACGAAATCGACAAAGCATCCAGTTCCGACCCGAGACTGCCGGCCGGGACCTACGTTTGGAGGACCGGCGGTAGCCTGGATTATTACGCCCAAGAGTACGACCCGGTCGCGGGCCCACCCACAGGCACCCCTGACGCGACATACAATTCCACAGCCGACTTACCCAGCTCTACCTCCGGTGCCGTGGAGCTGAATCCCGCTCGAATAAAGATGTCTTTTACCGAGAACGTCCTGGTGGAACCCGCGGGTTCCGCCAGCGGACTCGCCATCGTTAGTGAACCGGGGCTGATCCCCGCGCTCCAGCGCCGACCGGAAGCGGAACTAGACGCTCCGACCCCGGACGACCCTTCACCGATTCTCACAGCTACCGGACCGATCTACCTGCAGGGTCGAATTCGAGGAGACGGATCCATCACTTCGGAGGGAGATATCACTTTTCAGGGTGAGAGTGTCATCGAAGCCAAAAGTGACAACAAGGTCGCGATCTATTCAAAGCAGGACATCAACATCGAGGCTATTCCAGCGGATATCATTCCTAACATCATTCCGGCCGGAGGGGGGGCGATACCGGGACCGGGACCGGCCCCGAGTTCGTCTCCCGGGGGCGGTGGAATCATCGACTTTTTCGAAGGGGCCCTCCCTCCCTTTGGAGTGCCCCATCCGACGGATGTCGCCTTCGGGGGAGTGATCTACGCCCAGGGCAATTTCAATATCAACCTTGGGACCAGCTCCAATTTCCATTTGCATGGAGTCATGGTGGCCTACGGCGGAGACAGCGCGGCAGGCGAGATGCCCGGAGACCGGTCCGGAGCAGGCTACGTGAACGTCAACGCCAAGAACGCTCAACTGCAATACGACTCCAGCTACGTAGCCAATCTACTGGACCAAAACGGCGCCACGAAGCTCGACGTCGTCAGTTGGCATCGCCGCCGCTAGTCAGGGTCGAACGGCTGTAGTGCCAGGCGAAGATACTCCATAGGACCACTCCCACAAACTTGGGGCCGTCCTCCACCAGCATCTGAAAATCGTAGTCGGTACGAAAGCGGCTCCAGCGACCGAACAGCTTCAGTGAAGAAGCCATGTCGGCCGCTAGAGAAAAAGCAAAACATAAGATGGCCCCGATGAGAAACGGTCGGGCGTCCCAACCGACCTTCTTAAAATAAGCAATCAGCCAGCCCAAGAGAACACAGGCGTAGGAAAGAAAAACGACCGACTCCACAGCGATGCCTTGCATTTTCTCGGTCATGCCCAAAGCTCGCGGGAGTAGAGTCTCGTGTATCATGGCCAGGTCGTCGGCTCCCAAGACCACGGACAAGACACCAAGTATTCGCAAAGGCCTTTTCGAGTCGGGTGAACAGAGCGTCGAAGCAAAAAGAGCAATCAGTCCCGAGGAACACCAGAGGACCGCCGACGCACTGGTAAACACACAGGCCATCACGGGTACTTGAAGTACCACCGGCAGGTCGGTAAAAAAGTAGCGCCAGGGAATAGCGGTCTGCCGAGTTATGGCGACCAGAGCAAGTATCGAAAGTGCCACGAAAGGCAGCGATTTCAACCATGTACGCCGATGTTCGGTCACTCCTAGCTTTTCGTTGGCTGGAAATCTCCACCTTTCCACAGGGTGAGAGGAGCGAGCGCCGAAAGCGCGGCCCGTGCCGATAGATTTCTTCGAAGGACAGCGTCAAGTCAGCAACTGGGGTGCTCGAATGAGCACTTTTGCTCGTTCGACCGTTTTCAAAAAGACCACCGGTGCGTGTCTCGTGTTCGGTGTCTATGTGGCGGTCGGACACCTGGTGGAGAACTATTTCGGCTTCCGACTGCAGATCGATTTCAGTGGAATGACGCTCCTGGGCGGGGTGATGTCGCTCTTGCTCGTGCTTCGTTCCAATTCCGCCTACGCTCGCTGGTGGGAGGGGCGCCAGATCTGGGGACAGTTGGTGAACGACTCCCGCAACCTGGCCCTCAAAGTTATGGCTTTCCCGAATGTTCCGGTGGAAGAAAAAAAGCGTTACATCCAATGGTCGGTCGCCTTCCCCTTCGTGCTTCGAGACCACCTGCGGTGCGGAATCCCTCAGGAGGATGCTGTTGCCGAGCTACCGGAGCCGGTGCCGGACGAGATCAGCCACATTCCCGCCTATATCAGTGGAAAGCTCTTTGCTCAGCTGAAGAAATGGAAGGACGAAGGCTCGTTAGACAGGCTGGAGCATCATCTGATGGATCAGCACGTCTCGGCTCTCATGGACATTTGCGGCAAGTGCGAACGGATCCGCAACACGCCGCCACCACTCTCTCACCGGGCGCTCATCCCTCAACTGCTCTTCATCTATCTGGTCATCACGCCGCTGGGAGTAGAAGCGACGATCACCAACGCCGTTCTCGGTTTTGCACTGGCCTATTTTCTCATCGGCCTGGAGATACTGGCCGAAGAGTTGGAAGAGCCGTTCGGCACCGACAGCGACGACCTACCGCTCGACCAGATCAGCAAGAACATCAAGCGCTCTTTGGATCAGATCCGGACGACGTAATTACTGTCTTTTCTTACCCCACTTTCGTCCCCGTCCCTCGGCCGGAGCCATCTTCACGAGTCGAGGATGGAAGGTTGCCAGGACCTCCACCAGTTCATCCTGAGCCGCCATCACCTCGTGGATATCCTTGTAGACTCCCGGCACTTCATCGAGACCCGAACTGAGTAAGGTCACCCCTGCTTTCTTCAGTTGATGATTCACCTCGTCCCAGCTGAAGGTATCGAGAGCCTTGGTCCGCGACATCACACGACCCGCGCCGTGGGAAGCCGAGCGCAGCGAGCTTTCGTTGCCGAGGCCGCGAACCACGAAAGCGGGGCTAGCCATGGAGCCGGGGATGATTCCCAAAACGCCTTCACCGGCCGGGGTTGCGCCCTTACGATGGACCACGACCTCCTCGCCGTCATGAACTTCTTTCCAGGCGAAGTTGTGATGGTTTTCGACATCAGCCAGCACTTCCACCCCGAGGTGGCGGGCGACTTCCCGGTGGATACAGTCGTGATTGGCCGCCGCGTAGCGGCCCATGAGGTTCATGGCCTCCCAGTACTCTTGCCCCGCCTCCGAATCCAGGTCGAGCCAGGCCAGGTGACGCAAGTCTTTCGGCAGTTCGGGGTGGAGATCCATGGCGAGTTGGGAGTAGTGGTTGGCCACCGCCGAGCCCGCTCCACGACTGCCGCTATGAGTGAGCAAGGCCAAATACCGGCCGGGTTCCAGGCCCAGTTGAGGCGCTTCCAGATGCAACTCACCAAATTCGGCGAAGTGGTTTCCGCCTCCGCTCGATCCCAGCTGAGACCGAGCCTTGTCCTTACTCCGGCGAGTGACCGGTACGAAGCCCCAGTCCTCATCCATCACGGCGTGGTCGCGAGGACGCGAAAAGTTCGCTCCCATTCCGAAGGCCGTCTCTTCTTCCAGGGCTCGGGTTAAAGCTTCCTCGCGCTCCTTGAGAGCACCCACCGGCATGTCCAGTACGGTCAGCTTCATCCGGCAAGCGATATCCACTCCGACGGCATAAGGGATCACGGTGCCGCGAGTGGCCAACACTCCGCCGATAGGCAGCCCGTAGCCCATATGGGCGTCAGGCATGAGAGCACCACGTACCGAAATCGGTAAGCGGCAAGCGTTGCGCATCTGGTCGACGGCTTGTTTCTCCAAGCCTTCTCCCCACTGTTGCCAGGGAGCGGACTCTTTGCGCTCTTGAAAGACCACCGCCGGCTTGGCCGAGAGCATGGCTTGAGCCAGCTCCCCAAAGTGGTCGTCTTTCACGAAGTTGTGGGGATGGTCGACCACTCTTTTCAAGGCCTGGGCCATCTTCTTCGCGGACATCCCGCTTTCCGACATCCTCTGCAATTGAGGATAGACGTACTTCAGAGTTTGGGGTTGAAAACCTAGTTCGATAAGCTCGGGCGCTGTCATGAGCCTCCTCTATTTGGTTCGTTTAACGCTTTCATGATTTTTCCAGAATATACTCCGCCAATGAACATCACAAGCACTCGCATAAACCAACAACCTACATTCAAAGCGGAAGCCGCTCCGAAGAGCAGCATCACCTTCGCAGACCAGGATAACGGCGGCGGAATCAAAGACGGATTTATTTCCGCCGGTAGAGTCCTCACCGACAACCCGGTTCGCACCATCGCCAACGTCGCCAGCCTCGGCGCTATGGCGGGCAGTCTGGCCACTATGGGAGCCGGCACAGCCAACGCCGCCTTCATGAACGGAGCCGGCGTGTTCACCGGAGTACTGCTGGGCGTCAGCGCCTTCGGTCGCGGAATCGACGGGCTCTCCAGTCTTGGCTATTCTCGTACCGGGGGTATGAATCAGCCCGATCCGAAGAAAGTGGCTATATCCGCACTCGGAGACGCCATCTCGGCAGCCGGACACTTCGCGATGGCCACCGGGGTCACCACTCCGGCCGCCGCTCTCATCGTCGGTGGAGCCGTGATCTCCTCAGCCTGCGACTACAGTGCCGGTCAGTAGTATCGGCAGCTTAACCCACTTGATGCGCGCATCAAGTGGGTTCAACCCTGATTCTCAAATAGGGCCGTGAAACAGGTCCGGTCGTCGCCACCCATGTTGGCCATCACTCCGAGTTTGGGGATGTTGGCCAGCTGGTAGTCGCCGCATTGGCCCTTCATCTGGCGATAGATTTCGGCCGCCTGTTTGACTCCGGTCGCGCCCACAGGGTGCCCGAAGCCGACCAGACCGCCGCCGGTATTGACCGGAAGTTCGCCTTCCAGAGTCGTCTTACCGGACTTCACGGCGTTGACCCCTTTGCCGGGTTCTTCCAGCCCCATGGCTTCCATCATGAGCAGCTCGGCTATGGTAAAACAGTCGTGGACTTCAGCCACTCCCACGTCGGAGAGCTTCACTTCGCCGTCGGTGAACGCCTTGCAGAAAGCTATCCCCGCCGTGTCCATGCGGGTAGGGTCGGCGGTCTGTCCGAGGGGGTTGGTGGCCAGATGGTAGGAGCGAAGTCGGATCGCTTTGGACTTGTCCACGCCGAGCTTCTTCAGACCCTCTTCGGAACAGAGAAGCAGAGCGGCGCCACCATCGGTCACCTGGGAGCAGTCGGACATGCGTAGGTAGTCTCGAAGCTCTTCGTTGCCTAGAAAGTTGGGGTTGTGGTCTCCCGCGGTGGAGGCCGAATTCAGGTCCCATTTGTTGGCTTTCATATGGGCCAGCGGATTTTTGCGGGCGTTTTCCATGGCTTTCATGGTGAAGTGGCCCAGTTCGGAAAGGTCCAACCCGTACTTTTCGTGGTAGGCCTTGATGCGACGGGCAAAGAGGGCGGGAAAGGTGAAATCGTCGATCGGCCGTTCCTCTTTGAAGTGGGCGGCCCGAGCCAGATACTCGCCGCCTTCTCGGGCCTTGACCGTAGTCTGGCACTCGGCTCCGGCCACCAGGACCACGTCGTGACCGGCACAGATGGCCTCGGCCGCGGCCATCAACGCCACTCCGCCCGAAGCACAGGCCGCCTCGGTGCGTCCGATACCGACTCCGGCCAGTTCCGGCTTCACCCGCGAAACCAGAGCGCCCAGGTGGCCCTGCTGGTTGAACAGTTCGCCGGCGAAGTTTCCGACATAGCCGCGGGTCACATGACCGGGGTCAAACCCTTGATCGAACAGTTCGTTGATGGCCAGACCCAGGTAGCCCTCCAAGTCAAGGTTCTCTCGGGTCCCGAAGTCGGGATGCTTCTTCCAAATAAAATCCGGATGCCCCTTACCGATGAACGGGGTTATGGAGACTCCGGCTACGAACGTGTCTTTCAGTGGTTTCACTTTTGAAAATCCTTTCAGTCAATGGGGCGTGCCCTTCCGTCTTGAAGACTCAAAGGCCTGTTACTGCTCTTAACCCGCGGAAGGTCAAGCCGGTTCGCAAACTAAACTAGTCGAAGTGCTAGCCCTCGCATTCAAAATCAACCTGTTTAAGTTGGCCAATCGTAGCGCCGACGTTCGCTACAAGCTCCCCGAGCATATTCAGTACCTTTCCGACGGCGAGTTACGCGAAGACGGGTACGACTACGCCAAGGATGGAGAGCTTCTGCTCTTCATGGTCGGTGAGGATACCTTTCAGGTGGAGCCGTTTCTGGACCACCTTTTTGACGAGCCGTTCGAAGACAACGATATGAGTCTGGCCACCGTCGTGGGAGTCGACCGCGGAGACGGCTACTCCGTGGTCTACCCTCCGGAATTCGACGGCAAATTCGTCATGGATTGACTGCACCGGCAGCTAAACTCCTTTAGAAGAGAATAGCTTTACCGTTCTCATCGAGGTCGATCTTTTCCAAATTAGGCTCACTGGCAAGTCCCGGCATGGTCATCATGTCTCCCGAGATAGGAATCACAAAGCCCGCGCCCGCCGCTAAACGGACCTCACGAATTTCGAGCTCGAAGTCTTTCGGTCGGCCGACTCGGTCGGCGTCGTCGCTGAACGAGTATTGGGTTTTTGCCATGCAGATCCGCGAGTCGGCGAAGCCTCTCTTCTCGAACTCGTGTAGCTTTTTCTCGGCCGCGGAACTGTAGTTTACACCGTTGGCCCCGTAAATCGAGGTGGCTATCTTGGAAATCTTCACCTTCAGGGAGTCCTCGTTCTGGTAGGTCGTCGGAAGCTCTCCCGACGGCCCTGCCTCCGCCGCCTCCACCACCTTCTCGGCAAGTTCGGTGGCACCGGCTCCACCCTCGGCATAGGCGTTATGAGTCACCACAGTGGCTCCCGCCTCTTTGAAGCCGTCGAGAGCCGCCTTCAAATCGGCCTCGGTGTCTTCCGGCCGCTTGTTGATGACCACCACCACCGGAAGCCCGAAGCTCTCCATATTTCGCAGATGGCTTATCGGATTGACCAACCCTTTGGCTACCGCCTCGGGATTGGATTTCGCGATCTCCCCCCTGGGTACTCCGGCGTGAAAGCGAATAGCCCTGAGAGTACAGACAAGCACGACCGCGGCCGGTCTGACCTCGGCCGCCTGACAAAAGATATTGAGGAATTTCTCCGCACCCAGGTCAGCCCCGAAGCCGGCTTCCTGAATCACATAGTCGGCAAACCCCATCCCTGCCCAGGTGGCCAGCACCGAGCTGGTGCCGTGGGCGATGTTGGCGAACGGGCCGGAATGAACCAGAGCGGGACTTCCTTCGAGAGTCTGGACCAAATTGGGCAGCAGAGCTTGCTTCAGTAAAACCATCAAGCTGCCCACCGCATTGAGTTGGTCGGCTCGGATCAATTCTCCGTCCAGACTTTCCCCCAGAACGATCCGACTCAGTCCGTGCCGTAGATCGTCCAAACCGGTTGCGAGAGCCATGATAGCGGTGATTTCGCTTGCCGCGGTGATGTCGAATCGGCTCTCTTCAGGGACCCCTCCCAGTCGACCGCCCAATCCCACCACGATGGAGCGAAGAGAGCGGTCGTTCACATCCATGACCCGTTCCCACATGCTTTTCCTCACATCGAAACCGAGCTTGTTTCCGAAGTGGATATGGTTCGACTTGGCGGCGGCCAGGAGGTTGTGAGCCGAGGAGACGGCGTGGAAGTCTCCGGTGAAGTGCAGGTTGATCTCTTCGGCCGGTGCTAGTTGGGCCTTCCCACCCCCGGCGCCCCCGCCTTTCATCCCGAAGACCGGTCCCATCGACGGCTCTCGCAAAGCGACCACGGTCTTCTTACCCATGAGATTCATAGCATCGGTCAGCCCGATGGAGGTGGTGGTCTTGCCCTCCCCCGCCGGAGAAGGAGACATCGCCGTGACCAGAATCAACTTTCCGTTGCGAGTCGACGGAATCGACTCCAATTTGATCTTGGCCTTGTCGTCCCCGAACATCACCAGATCTTGTGCCGTGAGATCTAGTTTCTGAGCGATCCTATCGATAGTTTGCACGCGTACCCCCTGAGTGTGTTGACGATGTTTCCGTTCTTCGTTCAGGTCGCTCTTCGACATCCCTTTCCCTGATCGCGGAGAGGGTTGTGAGGACTCCATTCGAGAATGGGAGGCTCATGAATGTTGCCAAGGCCCTCGTCGTCTTCTGTCTCGTCACTGCTATCGGCGCATCGGCTCAAGAACTTCTCATAGAAGAAGCCGGTCGCCAAAACATCTTCCTCGACAACCAACATGCCCAAGTGCACCTGGTGCATCAGGCGGACGGCCGAACGGTCTTCGCCTTTCCCGCTGAAAATTCGGGTATCGCATTCTGGTTCTCGGGACGGATGACGTATATTCCAGGGACGTTGAAAAGTGAGAGCGACTCGACCGGTCAAGTTGTGCGAGCCGAATTCGAGGTCGATGAACCGGCTCACCTCGAGGCCGTTGTGATGGATAGCCTGAGGGTGGTGCGAGACTTCAACAACGGAGCCGACACCGCCTCGAGGGTAGCCGCCGCCCGCGAAATTTATGCCCGGCGCAACGGTCTGCCTCAAGATTGGGCCACCCACCTGGTGAAGAACGGGTCCGGGTTCGTTTCGTACTCCCGAATCCAACCCGACTACGGTACCTATCAGCTCGAGCTCCGCTGTCAGTCCATCGAAGGAAAGGAAGAGGCTCCTGTTTTCCCCGAGGGCCGCCTGGTGGTCCGAGTCCGCTGCCCGTTCCCCCGCACCGATAGTCTCCCGTTGAAAGAGCTACTCCGTGAAGACTTTGTGGCGGGCGACTCACCTCGCGAGAGAGCCTCTTTGAACGCCCTTAGTTTTCTGGCCAACGACCGAAAAATGATGGCAGGCTCCTGGCGTTTCTTGACTTATTTTGGAAGAGATACGCTAATCTCGCTGGGGATGCTGGAGCCGATCCTCAGCGACCAGGCTTTGGAAAACGGAGTGCGCAGTGTACTCACCCGTCTTTCTCCCGAAGGAGCGGTGGCCCACGAGGAAGACATCGGCTCCTGGGCCGAGTGGCGGCACCTTCAAGAAGACCCTCCCAGTCATTCTCTCGAACCCGTCTACGACTACAAAATGGTGGATGACGATCTGCTTCTCCCGGTCACTCTACATAAGCTGAAAGAGCGCGCCGTTTGGCGGACTCTTTTTGAAGAAACCGATTCGCGAGAGGCCGTTGCCCGAAACGCGGCCTACGTGCTCGACAAGCTCTCACGGGAGAAACCGATCCTTCTGCTGCCCGGAGAGAAGGTGGGAGAGTGGCGAGATTCCGAAAACGGGTTGGCTCACGGAATCGACGCCTACAGCGTCAACGGAGCTTTGACGGTCCCGGCGCTGGAAGCCCTGGGCGACATTTACGAGGAGCTTTCGAAGCCCGAGCAAGCTGCCCGAGCCAGAAAACTCATCCCCGTCTATCGGCGGCTCGCCGATAGATTTTGGATAGATATTGAAGGAGGTGAGATCGAGTCTCGACTGGAGAGCTACGGTAAGTCGGTGCCTTCGGAATCTCAAGCGACCTGGGATGCTCTCCTGACCGATCTCACCATCCCGACAACTCTGAGCGTGCCGGTCCTTTCTTTCAATGAAGACGGAAGCCCGAATATAGTCACCCACTCCGATGTGGCTTTCAACCTCTTCTATGGAGACTTGAGCGAGCAGGAACTCGAACGCATCCTCACCTTCCTGGATCAGCCGTTTCCCCTGGGCCTCACAACCCCCGTGGGCCCGGTGGTCGCCAACCCTATCCTGAGCCCCGACCCGGCTCACCACACCCTGCTGGGTTTCGGACAGTATCACGGCATGGTTGTTTGGTCCTGGCAATCGGCCATGCTTCAGTTCGGACTTATTCGTCAGGCTGGTCTGCATCCGTCCTATCGGGATAAAATCAACTCTTTGGTCGAGACCTTGGGGAAAGCCGAAGAGAGAGCGGGAGAGCTTGCCACCAGCGAGCTGTGGGCGGTGAATTTGACCCCTGATGGTCTTAAGGCCCGTGGTTACGGGGTGGCGGGAGACCAGACCGAGTCCAACGCGATGCAGTTGTGGTCCACGGTCTACCCCTCTTTGAGGTTTGTGAAAGAGCGTTTTTGAGCCACTCCGGCTGAATGTTCACATACCGTTCGCCTCTTGTTCTGAGTGCTTTGCGAAAATGGACCCATGCAAATTCAGAGCGTAAGAATGGCAAGACCACCGGTACGGGAAGCCGCACTGGAGTTTTCCCGAGAAGACGGTTCGTACCGTCTCAACCGAAACGATTTCGAAGACACCTTCGTGGCTCAGGTGGAGGACCACCTGACCACGCTGGCCGGAGAAAAGATCGAGCTTCCGGACTTTGGAGAGCAGAATCTTCAGGCAGCTTTCAAAGTCGCGGCTCAGGTGATCGGTGCGGGGCCCGCTCTGGCCCTGGCTGGAGAAGCCATGGCCGCTCTGGTTTCCGACAAAGACAGACAAGACTTCAATGTGGGCACTCTAAACAGGATGTCGGCCAAACCTTTTGAGCAGGTTCAAAATAGCGATACTTTGATTTACGCCGGACCTCAGGAGCACGTCGGCTACGGAGCATCCACCGTCAACGGAGTCATCCTGCCGAACGGTTTTGAGCCGCTCTTGCCTCACCCCGTGGGAGCCTTCATCGTGGGACACGAGCTCGGACACGTCGAGGGCAACCACGTCGTGAAGGGCTTCGGTCGAGACTACATGGCTCGGAATCTAGCCGGCACGGAGTATGGCGAAACCGCCGCGGAGCAGGCCAAGTTGCTGCAGTGGGAATCGGAGTTCGAAGCCGATCGTCGGGGAGTGTCCTACGCCCTCCAACAAGGTCACAGCGCAGCTGAAGTGAGGGCCGGAGTGCAGAAGTTCTTCGGAATAACCGGCGCCGATCCGTCGGACACCCATCCCGGCGACGATTCTCGACTTCAGCGCATCGACGCCGCCTTAGAAGCATCCGGACAATAGAGTGAAACTGTTGATACGCAGTCTGCTGCTTCTACTCTTGCTTCTGGCGACCGTGGTCGGTGCCGACGAAGTCCGAGAGACCAACCTCAAACTTCTGAACGAGAAAGGCTTTCGAGTCGCTCCGAGCCTTCCCACCGAACGCTACGGCGAATTGAGACCTCAAGAAGAGATTGAGCACAGGCTGGACGCTCTCATCAGTCTTGTTTTGTGGGTGACCGCCCCTCCCGGAGTTCTGAACGACGAGGCTCTCAAGGAAAAAGCCCTGTCCGGCGACCTGGCTGCCTGGCTGACAGAGGACGAGAAAGCGATCTTCCAACTAGACAAGGCTACCGCTCAGGCCGAGCACATCGACACCATCGGTTGGCAGATGGAAAACGTCTGGGGTCTGGCCTGGGTCCTGGGCTACAACATAGCGCCACCTCTACAGGGGCAGTTGCAGGGCGAACAGGCCCGCGACCTCATCCTGGGCTTCGGAATTGAAGGAGACCGCCAACTGAGGCCGGTGGAAGAAGTGGTCAAAATGGAAGACCTCTTCTACTGCGCCCACAACGCCGTCCGCAGCGCCCAACTCGGCGGCGACACCGTCCCCGAAGGATTCGATCCGATGGGCGACGGTGGTTGCATCCAGGAAAGACGGCACGCTCTCACCTGGTGCCTCTCTCCCGGGGTGGACTGGGAAGACACAGACTTGTCGACCTGATGAAAACTAAACTCAAGCTTTCTAAATAAAGGCGGCCCCGAACCCGGTCAAAAGCTTCTCAAACTTGCCATCAAAATCAAAGTCTAACCTTTGCGCTCTCGTCGGGTTCGCTCCCACGTGACGCGGTGGCTGCTTAGTATAGGTACCATCTCCGTTATTGAGAGCCAGAGTCAAATTCCCAAGCGCATCCAGGATCTGAAGGTCCAGGTCTCCATCCCCATCGGCATCTTCACTCAAGACTGCATTGAGAGAGTTCTGATTACCCGTTCGTTCTTCTCCCAGCAGAATAGTCAGGGTCGTTTCGGTTTGGCCCGAGTACTGAAAGAGTCTAGACTTTTGGTGCACGATGGGAGCGGGCTCGACATCCTCTACTGGGAGTAGGCTAAAGTACGTCTCCACGTTTCGAGCGTTTTAAGTCAAACAGCCAACCTGTCCACACCCACGAGGGCGTGGGTCCCGCGAACCTCTCGCAACACGGAATCCACACGTCTCTGCAACTTCTCACTCGAAAACTTCCCGAGATGACTCTCTCCGACGACACTCATGGCGAGCGACCACAAACTCGAAGTCTCACACCGAACACCAGCCCCAAATCCCCGTACGCACTGGTTTGAAAGCCCATATTGAAGAAAAGTCTAGGCGACCGGATATCTAGTGCAGATTTCCGGTCGCGAAAGATTGAGTGGTGGGAAACTCGAGGAAAGAGCAAGTAGCCCCGTCAAATGGAGCTTCTGGCTCGTCGTCCGACAGCTGGTGATAAACGGTTTTCGAGTTTGTGGTCGCTTATCAGGAGTGTGTCGGGAGGTCACTATGCCCACCCGGCACCCTGAATCCAGATCACAGTTGAAGTGTGATCCGTGATCACGCTTCAAGTATGATCTAGCGCTGACAGGTTGTTGCTCAACAACCCGCGGGGTTCGTTTTACAACTTGTTTACTTTCCCGCCGAGTAAGTGACTGAGAGGCCAGCGCTCTTCACTACTCTGAATCCAACGAGAGAATTCTCGATTAAAGCACAGGAGCGGACAACCCATGAACCCAGGCAAAGCTGACAACCAACCGGCAACCTACTCGACCAAACTTCAGGAGGTGCTCGATAGCCTTCTGGTCTCCCCTCCCCGGCGCCCAACCAACCTCAGCGCCTACCGATAGCCCCCTCGGGAGGCGAAGCCTCGGACCTCCCGAACGTGAGTGAATGGACCAAGCGACCCGCAAAGTTCGGGCCATGTACGAACAGTTTCCGTACCCCTCGCGCTCGCCTAACGAGCTTGGGGATTTCTTCCCTCATCTCTGCATGAGCTATCGAGAGGACTATCGTTTCCGTCCCAAACTGACTATTCTCGACGCCGGATGCGGCACCGGAGGGTTCAGCTTGGGCACGGCCCTATGCAACCCCGACTGTCGTGTGGTCGCGGTGGATATCAATCGGCAAGCCCTGGCTCGTCTGCGGCGGGAGATCGAGAGTTGGGAGATTTCCAATATCGAGGTGGTGGAGACCGACCTTCACACTTTAGAAGGAGTCACGGTCCCGTCGGGTGGCTTTGATCTCATCTCCTGTGGGGGCGTCTTGCATCACCTCACTCAGCCGCTGCAAGGGTTGCGCAAACTGCAGTCGGTCCTAGCCGAAGACGGCGTGATGAGACTGATGGTGTACAACACCCTTGGCCGGCAAGCCCTGTACCGATTCGTCAACGCCCTCGATCTGCTTCATCCCAAGCGAGGCGAACTTACCGAAAGACTTGCATTAGGCCGCCGGCTCATGGGCGCCATCAAGGAAGGTCCGATCAAGGCGATGCCTTGGAACGACGGGGAGTCGATCGACGATGTGGAGTTTGTCGACCGCTACCTGAATCTCCAGGATCGAAGCTACTCGGTACAGGAGTATTTCGAATTGCTAGAGCAGGCAAACCTGAGTTTTCTTCGTTGGTATGAGCCCGGACACTGGAATCCGGCCAGCTACATCAGCGACCCTGAACTTCTAGAACGGCTCGGCAGCGAACCGGCCGAGACGGTGTACAGCTTCGTGGAACAGCTCTCTAATCAGGCCCTGCTAGACGGCTTCGTCGCTCAAAAAGGCTCCGCTTTACAGCGTGCCCCGGGTGATCTCCAGGGACGTATGATCGCGCTCAACCCGCAGGCCATGGTGCAAGTCTGCCACCAGAGCACCGCCGGAGTGGTCCGAGAAGTCGGCCCACGGGTCTTTCTTAGGGGTAGGCATTCTTTCTCACTCGAGCCCTGGGAATTCGAGATATTGAAGCAGCTCAACGACGGACCGCTGCCCGCCGACACCTGGAAAGAGGAACCCGACTTTGAAGAGAAGCTCGGACTGCTGATCGAGAAAGAGCTGGTTTTTAATTACTTGCGAGTCTTGCCCTGAGGGCCGATTTTCTCGGTGAGGAGGCCGCGCAGATCGTCCACCCTATCGCCCAGCCGATCTTTTGGGACCATGTACATAAGGCGACCAGCCATCATCACGAAAAGGCTCGGCCCCTCCATCCAACGATTGAAGTGAGTCCATTTTACTTTGCTCTCGGCGTCGGGACCGGCCATGAAAATGTCGTCTTCGGAGATGCGGTAGGAGAGAGCTTTCCCTTCAAGACGGTCGAGCTTGAAGAAACGGTACTGGATGAATTCCTGTATTTTCGGCGCAAACCCCCAGAAAAGTGAGAGAGCGACGAGGCTCAGGGTCAGTTTTACGACCTCGGGACTGCCCCAAACTCGATAGTAGGTCGCAGCGCTTGCGACCAGCACAAGCCCCAGAACGCAGAGTCCCATAGACAGCCCGCGCAGAATTCGGAGAAAAAGCCGCCCGCGTTTCGCGTAGACATTCTGGGCCTCGTGGTAGTCGGAAAGCTTCCATTCAAATTCGACATTGATCGGTTCCATATTCAAGACTTCGCCAACATCGACTTTGGTCCTACGGCCGGACCGGCCACAAGCCGACCAGTCGACGTGAGAGTTCCACAGAGCGGTCGTACCGGCTCTCCTCAACGGCCGCGACAATCTCACGACAACAATCGACCGCCTCCACTCGCCCTCTCTTGGCCGACCCCTTGGCCAATATCCTCAACTTGCGAGAAACCTCTTTCATAGCCGCCGCCTCGCACTCACCGAAGGCTCCCGACTGCAGGCCTTTGAGCAGAGCCAGAATCCGAAACCGATCCATCGCCGGCAGAGCTTTGGAAAGCTGATCTTCGTGGCCACCGAACTTCACCACCAGCGGCTCCGCGCAAAACTCGAATTTCTCCCGTGCCGCGACATTCAGCCACAGCGCGTAGTCTTCGCAGACGAAAAGCTCCTCGTCAAAACCACCATGCTCCCAGTACAGCTCCCGCTTCAGCATCACCGTGGAGGAGGAGACGCAGACCGCCTTGAGAGATCGCACGAAGAGGTCACCTCCCTGAATACGGTGCGGCTTGGGTGGATTCACACGCTCGCCGTCTCGATACCAAATTTCATCAGCTTGACCGATCCGAAGGCCAGACGAACGAAGACTGGACAGATGGGTCTCCAGCTTCCCCGGAAGCCAATGGTCGTCGGAGTCGAGAAAAGCAAGCCACTCCCCGCGAGCGACCTTCGCGCCGACATTCCGTGCCGGTCCGGGACCGCTGTTCCGCTCTTGTCTGATGACCCGGTGTCCGAGTTCCTCGAGTTCGCCATAGAGAGCGTCCGCAGGCTCCTCGGAGGCATCATCCACCACCAACAGCTCAAAACGCACCCCTTGCTGCTCCAGCACGGAACGGACTGCCCGCTCCAATCTCTCGGCGCGGTTGTAGGCTGGGATGACAACTGACACTTCAGGGTCCATGGGCTCGCCCTTCGGTCGACATGAAGACCCGACCTTGGTATTCCGTCCCCCCCACTCACTCGTGTGATTGAGAGCGATGATCCCCGGCGGGGTTCCGCCAGTACTACGGCGAACAGGAAAGCCGTGCGAACACGAATCTTTCAGGTCTGGATGCTGCTGCCCATTCTCACCCTTTGTGCAGTTCTATCAGCAGCAACGACCCCGACTGGTCCCAAAGAGACCGAAAAAACTCCGGTATACAACGTAGACGGAATCAGTATCGGGATGACGGAGGACGAGGTCAGAGAAATTTGGGGCCCGATGAAACAATACGACACCTCCGACGGAATTCGCTATCTAGGAAGGCCGGAGTCATTTTCGCCCCTACGCCAGATGGTTATGCTTCGAGAGTCTCAAGTCGTCAAGATTCATGGACAACGTTTGAAGCTCGGCGACAAGCTTGTCTTGGGCCCGGAGCACGGGCTGGAGGATGTCGAAAATTTGCTGGGCGGTCCGGCGGAGCCAAGGGGTTCCATCTGCGGTAACCCCGGACCGTTTCGGAAAGTTATACGAGCCGAAGGGAATCTTGTTTTTGAGCTCACCGGATGGAACCTCGATCAACTTGAGTGGCCGGAGGAAAAAACTTTACAGCAGGTGCTTGAGGAGCACCCTGAATACGCCCGGACACTAGTCATCTCTATTCAAGACCGAAATTTCTACTACAGACACACTCGCCCTCGCAAGTAGGTACCCTCTCGGATAGTGCCCTTCAACCCGGCAGCGTATCGCACACCTCCCCCGAACCTGCCATGCTGAACCTAGCTAAGAGAAACCACTATGAATATCAACGTAAAAAACAAAAGAAGATACCCTAGAAACGATTGGTCGGTCGACGCCACCTACCAGCCCGTGGGCGAGAAGTCCCCAGAGAGAGTGGTCAGAACGCTGGACGTGTCGGACGGCGGCGCCCTGCTCTCCGTGGGAGAGAACCTGGCAGTGGGTACCCGTGTCAAGGTCAAGTTTCGTATCGACGATTTCGAAATCGGCCCTGAAACGGCGATGGTTGTTCGCAACGACTCCGCCTTTCTCGGTAGCGAATCGCTGATGGCGGTCCAGTTCGAACGCCCCCACCGCGGGCTGGCCAGAGCCGTCGAGTTCGACAGAGAAAAGAAACGCTGGAAAACCTCCAAAGTTCTGGCCTCTCGGGGCTAGCTCGCGCGGTCCTCTCGGACCGTGAACTTTTCGTAAATCCCGCAAAACCCACTTGATCGGCGGTCCCGCCCATCAAGTGGGTTAAAAAAATGTAACACCCGCCCTGCTGCGGCGATTTCATGCTAACCTTAAAGGTGAATGAGATCGCGCGCCTTTACCCTGGTTGAAGTCATCGTCTCACTCACGCTCATTGCTATTGCGCTCTTGGGCGTGATGGGAGCGATCGCTTATGGAACCCGCCATTCCGGCTCCGGCGAAGAGCTGACCGAAGCCACCCACATCGCCCGCTCCTACCTCTCCTACATCCAAGAAGCCACCCTGATTGACTCGATCGAACCCAATACCGGTGAGTGGCTGACCGAAGCCAGTGGTCTTAATGACGAGGATGAAGGGCTGCGCCCCCTCGACGACCCGCCCTTCGGAGGCCTGGATTTCACCGGCGCCCAACTCGAACGATACCGGCGCCGCATTCGTAGCCAGCGAGTCTCGGACGACGTCGCCGACCACCGATTCCGCCTGGCCAGGGTTCAGGTCACCATCTTCTGGGAGAGCAAGCAGGGGGAAAGAAACGTTTTACTGACAGGATTGGTGTCGATCAGTCGTGATTAGGGCCAATCACAGAGCCGGATTTTCCATCGCCGAGCTGCTCGTTGTAGCTGGGATATTTGCCGTCATCATGGCTCTCACTTCTCTGCTCTTTTTCAGCGGAAGAGACGCTATGGAGCAGTCCACCGAGAAAGTGGACACGGCCGGGCGGGCCCGCCGCGCTATGGATTCCCTCACGCCCCTTGTCGCCTCCACCGTAGAAACGGGTGGCTTCGAGGCCATCACCGTGTTCGACCCAACCCTGGAGGACATGACCGACCAGTGCCACATGGACCTCACCACTCGTGAGAACTTTCTGGACACCGCCTACACCCCCACGGCTCCGTTTGATGCGGCTGGACCGTACTACCGCTTTCGGGTCCAGTACGAGCCGGAGAGCCAGGAAGTTAAGCTATATCGAATCAGCATCGTGCCGGTGGATATCGACGCCTCGGTCCCGCCCCGTCTTATTGCCCACAACGTCAGGGGCTGTCGATTTCAGGTGATTACCGTCGGCACGGTGGGCGTCACCCTGCAGATCCAGGCCGATCAGATCAACGAACGAAGACCCGACGGAATTACCACCACAAATCTTACCGCCGTACTCGCGGCCCCGGGAAACAAATAGGAGAGAAGGTAACGACATGAAGCTCACTACCAGAAAAGACAACAGGAGAAGAGGACAGGTCTTGATTATGACCGCCTTCTTCATCTTCGTCCTTTTCACGCTGGCACTGGCGTTTTTCAAGCTCGTGCCGTTGGAGCTGAATTCCGCCCTTCGGACCAGACAGACGGTCCAAGCCCAGATGATCGCCGACTCCGGGGTCAGAGAAGCGAGAGTGTGGCTGCAGCGCCAAGATCCGGGCCGGGTGCTCACCGACGCCGTGTTGGAAGACGAGTTCAACCGCACCACCCGCGACAATCCGATCCCTCTAGGCAACACCTTCAATCCGGACGCTGATGATGCAGCCCGCCGAGGCGACTGGAGCTACACCGTATCCCTGACCCGAAACACCACCAACCCTTTCGCTTTCGACGCCGTTTCCACTTGCTACTTCGACGGCAAACCGGTACGCCAGGTCCGAGCCACCCTGGCCCGAGAAAACTTCAGCCGCTACGCTCTGTTCATCGATCGGTGGAATGACGATCTCCTCATGCTGGCCTCCCCCGGAGCCGTGCAAGGGCCTTTTCATACCAACGACTTTTTCAAACTGATTATTCCCGCCGGATTCTACGGCTCTTCCACCGACTCGTTCGTTTCCGGAGTCGATGGAGTGATGACCCACGCCGGCGCCACTTCCGAAGGCGGCCTCGACTACGTGACGGAAACCGGCGACGGCAACGCCTACTACGACGGAAGCAATCCCAACGCGAATAGCTCCGAAGACGCCGTCCCGTACAACGAGGACGGCGAGATCAACTCTCGCTATGAAAACATCGTCCGGGGAGGTCGCTCCAACCTCAATTCGACCGAGCACGTCATCCTACCCTACAACGCCGACGAACTGATGATTCAAAGCCTGGGGGCCCAAGACGCAGGCAGTGCTACTGTTCCTTCAGAAGTCGGTCTGTACGTGCCCGAAGATGGTGGTGCGGTGAAAGGCGGCATCTACCTCGTAGGCAGCGCCGGCATCGACCTTTCCATCGATCCGGCTACCGGCGACCAGATTCACACTTTCACCCAAACCATTCCTGAAGACGCTTTCGCTTTCCCCACCGAAGAAGAGTACCAACACCCCGTGTACGGCAACGTCAGCCGGACGCTGGATGTCGGTGATAGCTACAGCATCCGTGTCCCGGTGACCCAAAACGTCAACCGACAGGTCCAAACGGGCACCGAAATCCGTACCGAAACCATCACCGAACAGGTCCCCACCGGCCGCCGTCTCGTCACCGGAGGTGGCGGCACGACCGTGGCCCAGTATGAAACGACCTACCGCACCGTGACCCGCACCGTGGAGCGAGAAGTTCCCGTGTTCGACACCGTCTCCGAACAGCAAACCGTCTTTGTCAGCCAACCCGTCACCATCTCCGACCCGAACGACCCGATGATCGGCCAAACTGTCGATTCCTACGAACTCTTGCGACACGAAACTCGCACCAGACCGGTCACCCGAATCATCTCCGAAGACGATTACCAGGCCAATCCCAACGCCTATCCCGACGCCTACCCTATCGAACTCCCCGGTACGCCTCAGGTGGCCACCGTTCGGGAGGTCGACGGACCGAACCCCAAGACCATCGTCGACCCTTACGACCCCGACGAGCCCACCTACGAACTGGACGGAGCTCTCAACGGCGTCACTTTCGTGGACGGCAACATCACCTCGCTCAAGGGTACCAGCAAAGGGGCCAAAGATATGCGCTTCCCCGATGAGAACAAATACCAGGGACGATACATCGTGGCCAACCCGGCTTTCGGAAGCGCCGGGAAGATGACGATCACCGACGACCTTCTGCAGTATTACGATGGAGACGACCCCGACCTGCGAGGCACCCAGCCCAGAACCCTCAAGGTGGGCGAGCTCAGCCCTGCTTCCGAGCACTCCCTCGGTCTGGTCTCCAAAGAGACCCGACTGAAGCCCGCCCGCAACGACGTCTTGAACATGTACGCCGTGATCATTGCCGGACGCAGCATCAACGGCACCGGCAGCGACGATACTCCGCCCAACGTGGAGGGCGGTTTCGGCTCCGACGATTCCATCATGAACGGTGGATACGGAGCCAACACCTTCAACCTGTTCGGCGGCCTGGTGCAGGCCAACCAGATGCTGTGGCAGCGAAACGGAAACGGCATGTCGGGCAACTTCAAATACGACCCGGCGGTAGCCGGCGACCTTCCCCGATTTCCCCGCAGCAACCGGGTGATGACGCTCCGTTACGCCGACCGCCACGTCAGCGAGGATTCCACTCTGTAGGACCTGGTGGGAAGGATTGAGAAGTCTCCCCTATGGCACCTCAAACCTCATCCCATCTCGAACTCCTCACCGACATCGCTCGAAAAGCAAGGGAGGCTAGCCGTCGGCTGGCCTCTCTCTCTTCGGCCGAAAAGAGTAACGCACTCAAATTAGCAGCCACCCGCCTTCGAGAGCACCAAGAAGAGCTGCTCCGGGCCAACACCGTCGATATGCAAAAAGCTCGCGAAGCCGGTATCAGCGGTTCTTTTCTGGACCGCTTGGAGTTGAACGAGGGTCGTATCGAGGGCATGGCCGCGGGGTTGGAAAAAGTGGCGGAGTTGCCCGACCCCGTCGGTCGAGTGCTGGCCGAGTGGGATCGACCCAACGGTCTCAAGATCGCCCGAGTGGCCATCCCGCTGGGAGTCATCGGGGTGATCTACGAGTCCCGGCCAAACGTGACCGCCGACGCAGGGGCTCTGTGTCTCAAGGCCGGAAACGCCGTCATTCTCCGCTGTGGCTCGGACAGCGTGAACACCTCCAGACTGATCGCCAAAATCATGAGCGACGCCCTGGCTGAAGCCGGTCTGCCGCCCGCTGCCATCACTCTACTCCCCACTCAAGACCGCGAGGCCGTCGGCGTTATGCTCGGGCTGCACGGTCTGATCGACGTGATCGTTCCTCGCGGAGGACGCTCGCTCATCGAGCGAGTGGTGAAAGACAGCAAAATCCCCACCTTCGAACACCTCGACGGCAACTGCCACACCTATCTCCACCGAGCAGCCGACGAGAAAAAGGCTCTGGAAGTGGTGCGCAACGCCAAGCTTCGACGGACGGGGATCTGCGGGGCCACCGAATCGTTGCTGCTGGACCGAGAGATCGCTCCAACGCTCCTCCCTAAATTGGTCGAATCCATGCCCGAATGCGAATTCCGAGGGGACGCGGAGGCTTGCGCCCTGGTACAGGGCATGACCGCTGCAGCCGAGGAAGACTGGAGCACCGAGTATCTGGCCCCCGTCCTTTCCGTGAAGGTCATCGCCGACGTAACCGAAGCGGTTCAGCATATCAACCACTACGGCTCCGGCCACACCGACGCCATCATCACCGAAGACCCCGAAGCAGCCGAAGCGTTTCTCAACGGTGTCGACAGCGCGATCGTGGTGCTCAACGCTTCTACTCAGTTTGCCGACGGTGGAGAGTTCGGAATGGGAGCCGAAATTGGCATCGCCACCGGACGCCTCCACGCCCGCGGCCCGGTGGGAGTCGAGCAACTCACCACCTACAAGTATCAGGTTCGCGGCAACGGCCAGATCCGACCCGCCTAGCTTCTCCTAGCGATAGTCGCCGAAGAGTAGAAACCCCGACCAGAAATAAGGATGGGCGTAACGGCTGTCCGATTTCACTGCCAGCTGGGCTTCCCGCAGAGCTTCTCCTTTAGGTTTGCCGTTTTTAAGTTCGCTATAGAAGCGAGTCATCAGGAGGCTGGTCGACTGGTCGTCCACCTGCCAAAGCGAGGCCACCACCGAGCGCGAACCGGCGATCCAGAACGCCTCAGCCAGACTAGCCACGTACTCCACGTCCTTCTGCTCTCCAAGGGCCGTGCTGCAGGCCGAGAGAGTCACTATCGAGCTGTCAAGACTCAACTCGAATATCTCCTCTTGCGCCAGCTGCTCGTTGTTGGCCAGCTCCAAGTGGTTCTTGAGAGAATCCTCTGCGTCCCAAACACCGTGAGTAGCCAAATGAAGAACGTCGGCCTGCTGACCGAACTTCATCAGGTTGTCTCGGCTGGCCTCGGCTCCCGTGTAGAGCTCCGACTCCGGGAAAAGCTCCTGGATGTTTCTCCCTTCCATCTCCGCCGAAGGGAGGTCGAGGGTGGCGTTGGCAAAGACCACGATTCGGCCCAGCGGCTGGGCTTGATGGGTAGCTATCCGCAAGAAATCGGTCGGTTTCGCCAACTCCAAGAGCGTCTTCTCATCCAAAAGGTAACGACCGTCGACGCCCTGCAGGGAACCAAACGGGAGGAGGTTGAGCTTGCCGGCCGGGATCAAGACCAGCGTCTGGGCTCCTTCGATATCTTCGGAGATGGGTCCGATCAGAGCGCTATGCAAGTCGCGCGAGAGTTGACCCAGCGCCTTGTCATTCGGCTGCAACGCCCGCAATCTCCCCAGGTATGCCAGCACCTGTTGATCCAGCTTCTGCTTCGGATAGCTTACCGAACGCAGACGAAACTTGTCTCCGCTCACCACGAAAATGTACAGATCTTCATCGGTGGGAAAGTACTGTACGACTGCCGTGCTCTCCGGTAGAACGCTCTGAATATCAGGGAGATTGAGCGGATCGAATCGGAGAGCCGTGGTGTAAAGCTTGGAAAATTTGCTTCGCAGTTTGCGGCTTTCCAGAAGAAAGTCCGACTTGCTTTCGGCCAACAAGTTCTGCGCTTTCTCCAGCAACTCATCGCGCGTCTCGGACTGCGGTCTTTCCTCCAACTCCTGAACCTTGCGGGTCAAGAGAGCCAGCGTCTTACGTTTGGACTGAAGGTCTCTGGTGGCTCTGGCTCCTTCGCCCTCGCCTCTCAAGCGAAGAGCCGCTTCCTGGACTTGCTTATTTTCATTGAGGGCGGCGAGCGCTGCTTGAGGATCGTCCGTCTCCACAGCCGCGCGGGTCCGAATCTGGGCCAAAGCCTGGCTGGTCTCCGTCATCCCCGAAGAGCTATCCAGCTCCTCCTCCAAGGTCCGGCTCGCCTCTTGAGCGATCGCACCGGCCTTGTCCCACTGCTCCATCCGACCCCATTCCGTACCGAGCAGCACGGCAGCCTCAAGCGAACGCCTTACGAAACGACGCTCGGTCGCCAAGTCGTAAGCTTTGCTCCAGGCCGACACGGCTTCGTCCGATAGCCCGACCTGGCTGAACTGTTTACCGATCACGAGCTGGTAGTCGATGTAACTCTCCGGCTGATCGAGCTTGTCCACAAGTCCGGCGGCTTCGCGGAGATAGGCGAGTTTCTGTTCCGGGGTATTAGCCGGGTCGAGAGCCAAAAGATAGCGACTTCTGGCCCGCATCTCGGCGAGCAGAAAAGCCTGGCCCAGATCGAACTGGGGGAAAGCCGGCCCCTTCTCAAGGTAAGGGGTCATCTCGGTTGCCGAACCCGCGATATCTTCGATCCGTTCCGGAAAAGGTCGGACGACTTCGGCGAAGTTCTCTCCGTCGTCGAGCATCGGCTTCCAGGTCTCGATGATGTACATAATGATATCGAGGCTGCACAGGACGCTAGTCAGATAGCCCTCCATCTGCGGACTGTAAAACAGGATCTCGTGGTCATCCAAATCCCCCAGCAGACTGTCGATATCGCTGACGTTGTCCAACCATGCGGCGCAGTCTTCGTTGACCCGAAGGATGGCGTTCACGTTCTGAGACGGCTCCAGAGCCGTCAACTCGTTCAACCAAAATCGAGTCGATTCTCGCACCAGATGGAAATGAACATCTTCCTCCACCCGTCTCATCGGTCGATAGCTAGCGAGCGTGTCCCAGGTCGTGTAGAACCGCTCCAGCAGCTCCTCGGCTGTAGGGTTCGCCCCCTGAGCCACTTCCAACTGAAACTTTCCCGTGCCGTAAAGATATTGAAAAACTGGAGAGCTCTCGCCGCCCCTCATGAGGGCTGCCATCTGCTCCAGGTAACCATCGGCTCTTTGCCAGGACTGTGTTCTCAAGGCCACCCGATAGGCCGTATAGAGAAGACTCAGCTTGCCCGCCTGACTGCCCGGGCCGGCCAGCATCTCCGGGATTCGATCGTCGAACTCCCCCAGCAATCCGCTTTCCGCCAACAGACGCATTCGGGCCAGCTCCATATCCGGGCCGACAAAGGCGAAGTCCTTGCGAAACCGTTCAGCCAGTCCGGCCGATTCGGCCCGAGCCAGCGTTTCTTTCTCGACTTGCGGGAAAGTCTCCAGCTCTTGCAGCACCAACTGGCGGTCGTCAAACATTCCGGCGAAATCGATTCTCTGAAGTTTCACCAGAAAAGGCCGGATGACATCGAAGTACTCCTCCGACACGGTCGATGGATCGAGTATCGGAATCGAATAGTCCGAGTCGGCCGCGGGGCTCGCCTCTTTTCGAGGAGGCGCTTTCGCCACATCCCCTGCCAGCCAGGCCACCTCGGAAGCCAGAGCCTCACGGTATCCGGGATAGTGGCTATCGGCGAAGTCTAAGAACTTGAGGATAGCCTGAGGGTCGTTCCCCTCGAACGCCTTGAGGATGTCCCGAGGAGTGGACTCTTGCTTGCTCTGCTCCATACCGTAGGCCAGCAGCTGAGCCACCACGAAACATCTTTCGCCTGCGCTGTCGTCTCCCTCGTGCAGGGCCTTCAGTGCCAGCTCCATGGCAGCTAGATACCCGCGGCGAGAAAGCGCCTCGTCTTGCTCAAAAAGCTCCCTGAACTTCTCCTTCTCGTCGGCCAGGAAAAGCTTTTCCAGCTCTTCGGCACGAGACCAACCTTCGGTGTCGATCTGGGCCGACGCCGTGGACGACACGAACAACAGAAGAAGAAAGAGAAGAAGGTATCTGGACATCTTGAACATGGGACTCTATACGCCGGGGAACGGAGGCTCCCTTGGGCTTCTCAGAGTCCGAAGTCGTGCAATCGCTGGGTCATCATTCGGCGCAGGGCCTCCAAAGCGTTCACGCCGGCCACCTGAGCTTGCTTCTGCTTGAGAGACGGACCCAGTCCCACCGCGAAAGCCGCCACCCGAATGTGCACGTCGAGGTCGAGCAGGTCGGCTGCACGATAGCTCTTGACCGCCGCCAGGATCTCCTCCGGCCAGCGCTCGGTGAACCGGGTATAGCGAAGCACAAGCTGCGCCTGGAGCTTGCCTTTGTGAATCTTCATGTGGTTGTAGTCCGCGTTCTGAGTGCCGGAAAACCCTCCCGGCATCGGCGCCGAATCCATCTCAGGTCGGATCACCTCTCGATAGTAGTGAGAGGGGAAGTTGGCGGTATACTCCATGGCCGCGGAGGTAGCCCTGAGAAACACTTCACTTCGACGGATCTCATCGGCACAGGCCGAGGGATCCTCAAGAAGATGAGAGGCTCGAGCGAACGCATCACCCGCGAGATGGTTCAGCAAGGCAAACAGATGATGGCCCGTGTTCCAGCGAAAGCGAACGACCTCCAACTCCTCCCCCGCCAGGGTCCAGGCCTGGCAATCAACCGGCGACTCTTCGACCGGGCTCAAACGCTCCTGAGCAAACTCGATCCCGGCCAACAGATGATCCAGGGAGTCGCGGCCCAAAGTCGTGTTGGGAAGGTCGCTCAGAAACCTCGTGGCAATCCGCACAAACTGACTTTCGAGCTCCTGCGACGAGAGACGCGCCCCCCTGCGGACTCCAAAAAAGTCGTCGTAAATCCGATACTGCTCCAGCAGAGTGTCGGGCTCATGTTCCTTGTGGCCGTGTAAGGCATCCATAGAGTGTTCCGGAGTAACTCGCTGCTCGAGACTCTCGAAAACAGGACCCAAGGACTTTGCTCGAGCGGCCAGAGAGTTGCGAAGCCGGGCGACCCGATCCCAACAAGCTGCCGGTGAAAGCGGGAGCGGTCGATAATCAGGCAGAGGCGAGGTTTGGCTTCGGTCCAGGGCGGAGTCGAGGTGAGCGGGCAGATAGACGGTTTCTAGTCGATAAGGAGCGAACATTCGGAATCGGTACGGGAACCTTGACACTTCCCCTCCACAGCTGAAAAGTTGAGAGAGAGACCTCCCTGAAGTAGAACCGGATCTGATGAGGCCGATGCTCCGAGTTCCAGTCGAAGCTGCTCCCTTCTCCGCCTTGATTCAGACGCGTAGAGGAAATGTTACCGTATCGTAACCAAATCGACATCCCATCGACGGTTCGTCGGACCGCCGACGGATACAGTCTGTATATGGAAATTCGGCAAACACGTCAGGGCCCTCAGGCGACCAGGACCTTACCCAATACCGTATCAGAGGAAAGCGTTGAAGCTCCAACCCTCGCAGCAAGTGACTCCATCCAACTTGGAGACCGTGACAACACACTCGACCTCGAGGTCGGCAAGCTTTACACCCTCTACCGCAACTCCAATTCCCGATCCGAGCAGAGCAATCTGCGGCGTCAAATAGAGCAGACTCTTGACTCCGGTCGATTCGGGAAAGACGAAAAACTCCAGAGTTTGGTAGGCCGACTCTTCGAGAAAAACGAGAACGCTTGGCGCACCAAGCAACAAGCGTCAGGCGGGGTTCCCGGCACTTCGCTCGAGTACAACGTCAAAAAGTTCGAAGTAGCCGGTGGCCAACCTCTGAGTGGGCAAACGATTTTCAAGATTGACAGCGTCAGGCGACTCCAAAATTTGGCTCCTCTGCTATCCGGCGCGAAACCTGCCGGCAGCGCCAAGAAAGATCTGAATCACGACCTTGAACTTCTTAGCTCCACCCCAATGAAATCCGGAGGCTCCTCTACAGAGATCGAAAACGATCTCAATCTCCTGGGCGGTGCTAAAATCTCTTCTTCAGCCGCCGAAAGAGTAAGACGCGACCTAGACCTGTGTCAGGCCGCAAGCACCCAAGCTCAGAACGGATTTCAACGTCACCTTCTCAACCGACTCGCATAAACACTACATCCGCGTACAAAAAAAGTCTCATCAAAAAAACAACAGGAGAAAAACAAGCCCAGACCACTCCACCTCACGGCGGCTTTCCTCACCAAGGCGTTCTCCCGCGCCATTTCCCGATGCAACGACCGCAGCCGAACTGTCGCATCACTTCGACGGACGACGGCGTTCTCCAGGATAAGATCAAGATCAATTGCGATTGCACTTGCAACTACGAACAAACCGATACGGTCCTGCTCGGTCGGGACACCTCCATCACGAATTGCGATGCTCGCCAGATGAATCAGATCAACATTCTCCGAGCGATGGCTGGTCGCAGATAGAAATCAGCGGAAGATTTTGCGGTGCGGGGAGTATGGCCGGAGTGACGGCCGTGCTCCCTCGCCGTGCAGACCGCAACCCAAAAAGTTGTGCTAGCCCCCGCCTAGCGCCAGGTCCCTAAAACTCAAAATCCACGTGATCCCCCAACCCATCGCTCGTAATAATATCCTTAAGCGAATAGAGCGTCGTCCCGCTCACGATGGCAAGACCGGCCACCGAAGTCCAGGGCTCGGGAGCCGCGATGAGAGCCAGGCCGAGGGCGTTTAGCCCACCGATAGCCGCGTTCTCGTAGTCCCCTTGAGTGAGGTCGTAGACGGCGAGTCCCGCGCTCAGATAGGCTCCACCTCTGAGTACTCGGTTTTGAGCCAGAGTCGTGAAGGAACCGGAAGCACCCGGAGGTCGGGGACCGGCCAGACCGACGTCACCGAGAAAGCTGGAGAAAGAAGTTGTGGCTCCCGCCACGGAGCGAGCAGCCCCGACGGCATCTCCGTTTCGAATCGAGTCAGCCAATCCGATAGCTCCGAACGCGACACCGGCGGCGTTGAGCCCCTGGCCGAAACGCCTCGGGATAGGCAAGGCTCGCGACCCGGCGGTTCGCACTCGCAGCTCTCCGTCCACGATACCCAGCACCTTGTTCAATCGGTTGAAGGCCGAGGCCTGACTTCGGACTTCCGCCGCTCCACCCAGGGCTGGATTGTCAAGAACTCGCTCACCGTCTTCATCGACCAGGTCGGTGATCTCTTCTCCGTCGATGCTACCGCTCACCTGATCGCCCTCGATCCGGATGCTGTCTCCCTCCGAGGTCGCCAGCACCGCCACCCCGTCGACGGGATTGTCGAGCAAGGTCACGTCGGTGCCTTCGGAGTCGGTCAGGTGGGTCACCGCGGCATCCGCTGTGTCCGCCGTGTAGGTTGTGACTTCGGAGGAACTTTCTCCATTATCGATCACCGAGGAGTCTTCGAAAATCGGCCCACCGCTATAGCCGGCCAAAAATTCTTCTCTCAACTCCGGAGCAAGATCTTCGCTCAGGTCTTCCGGCGACACAATGGTGCGCTCGGTCGTCTGAGAGCCGACGACCTCACCACCGTCGGTGGTCGTGGTATTGCTGACAAAAGTCCCGTCAGGGTTGTTCTCAGTGTGACTCCGTACCGAGATCTCCGTCCCGTAATAAACCGTCTGGCTGTCCACGGTTTGACCGTCATTGGTCACCTCTCGGTAGGTGAGCGAAGGGGGTGGTCCGTCGGCATAGGTGTTGTCACGATAAATCAGAGTCTGACCATCTCCCTCCGCGTCGTAGTCGCCGAATTCGGTCGACCTTTCGCCCGGTCCGACACCTGGCACGGGCGGCAGGGTGATGGTGTGCCTGCGGTTCACATATTCGTTCGGCTCGCCCAGGCGGTCGAGAAACTCGGGGTCATCGAAGACGCCCGGGTTGTCGCGGTAGTCTTGGACGGTATCGACTCCCCGCTCTTCCACCACGGCTTGACCGCCGGTCCTCTCTCCATCGACCGATTGCCAGGTCAGGGAATGAGAGTAGCTCGCCTCCTGTCCGTCACCGCCGGTCCCCACCAGCCGATACTCCGAGGTCTGCTCCGTCCGCCTCTGTGGCTCCCCATCCGGCCCCGGAACCGTGGATTCCGTAAAGGTGATGATCTGGGCCGACTCATCCGGGTCGTGGGTAAAGTCACCGTGATTGTAGTAAAAAGTGTCCGCCTGCTCTCGACCGTTAGGACCGTCGAGAGGCTCGATGCCTTGCAGGCGTAGCTGTTCGGTTGGCTCCTCTATCGGGATCCGTTGCTGGTAGATGGTGGAATCTGAGACCACGACCTCTTCGGGCTCTTCAGCGTTGTTGTCGATCACCGTCACGGTCACTTCAACCACTTCGGTGGGCCCTCTTTCGCCTGGAATCACATCGTGGTCATCGAAACCCTCGGTCAAAGTCTCCAGATCTTCGTCGACCTGTGAAACCGTTGTTGTCGTCGTCTCCACGACGCCGTCACGATCCGCTCTCAAGACTTCTTGATTCACACCATCGATGTCCGTCGTGGTTTGAGTGTAGCTCACCCCGTCGATTTCGTAGGTTGTGGTCTGTTGCTCGGTACCGTTGGGAAGCTCACGTGAGGTGGTGGTGTACTCGACTCCGTCCACGACCTCCACCTCACTATCGTTGTCGCTTCCTCTGGAATCAGCCGCCAGGTCGGTGGTGAGATGGTCCGGTCCCGTGACTTCTTCTACAGATACAGGGGCGGTGTCCTCATCTGACCGAAAGGCCAGAATCTGAGGCGTTGGCGCCTCATCTTCCCCACCCGCTTCCCAAAAGCGCGGAGCAGGAGCCGCTCCACTGGTCGAAGGGCTGCCCGTCAAGGCAGATGATGTCTCGGCTTGCAGAGCGGTAATACCGCTTGATGCATCCCGATCTCGAACTCTTGAACTCGATTTTTTCTTGGAGAGAGCTTTGGCGGCTGTGCCGGAGGAAGCCGGCTTCGGCTTGGCCTCCGCCGGTCGGCGAGTTGGAGCGTCGGATTCGGCCGGACGGGGGCGAGTCTTCGCTTTCCTCGCGGTGGGCTTAGCCTTGGGCTTACTCTTCGTAGTCTCAGGCTTTTTCTTGGCGCCCCCGCCATCAGGAATGAAGACCATACGTTAACTCCTCTGAACTGTCCTAATTAAAATTGACAAAATACCGCGACTCGGCCCCGGCCGCTTCGGCCTCGTAGATTTGAACGACCATAAGTTGGCGCTGCCCCAACTCCGCAAGGTCTCGAATACGTCTGGTGCAGCCACCCAGGTGAGCTTGACCCTTAAGAGCCTTCAAGGCCCTCAACCAATTCTCAGCTCCCGACAAGAGAAAGTGGTGACACATCTCCGACTCCATCGTGATCTCGGAATCCATCACCGCAATATTCGAGTAGGCCTCTACAGCGGACTCAAACTCGGTAATTTTCTTGTCTAGCCAAGCTATTAAGCAGCCACCTTTGCCCCAAGCCACCATTCCACAAGCTTCTTGGAAGTTACTCCACATTTCCGTCTCCAGCTCTCCGGCGGTAAATTGTTCGCTGCGGGCTGCCCAGCTCTCCGTCAGGCTGGCCTGGGCGCGAGCTCTGTGATAAAGAGCAAGTACCTCTTCCAAGGCGTCCCACGGACCCTTTCCTTCCTGGTGGAGTTCGCGAGCGTTTAAGAGAGCGTCTACGAGTAGGTCGGTGATCGCCGGCTCGAAAGTGTCATCTCTTTCCAGTTGCTCCAGGCTCTCGTCGATGAGACTGTCCAAGGTTTGCGGAGTCACGATCCCCGCCTTGCTGTCCAGGAGGCCTTTGACCAGTGTGTCGAGGCCGTTGCCAACTTTTTTAATTTCTACAAATTCGAATATTCCAGCGCCCATGGGAGTTTTCAGCTTTCGTTAAGGTCTTGAAGATACAATACGGGGCTCATGCGGGCTTTAGATGGAATCGGTTCGGGCAGATGTTAAGAGTTTGTAAACGGTTGGGGCAGCCTGGGTGCGTTTCCGGTTCTACCATCGACCGGCTCCGAGACTCCCACGTGTGATTCTCAGCCGGCGCGGTCACGAGCTGCACGTGGATCGGACAAGAGCCGCACTTCCGTCACAGCCTCGTCAACAGAGAGAATCTCCCAGCGGAACGACTCCACTTCCCAACTGGTCGACGTCTCGAAGGGTGGAAAGGAGGAGGGTCCGACCGTCTCCGCAGGCTCACCCAACATCTCGGCCACGCGCTCGACGGCATCGGAGAGGGAGTCCCCCGCGGAGCAGAGCGCTTCGGAGTCGAAACTCATAACCTTCCCCTGAATCCCCACAACGGATTCTTCTTTGATAATAATGGTGGTGTGACCGTAGATGGCGAGCCGACAACCGTTATAAATTCTAGCCGTGTAGCCCAGCCCCTGGAGAGTCTGGGTGACTTCGTCGGCTTTGCCTCGGGCGGAGAGAATAGACTCAAAGTCGTCAGCAATCTTAATGCCGTCTACTTCGAAGCGATCTACCGAAGGAGCCTCTCTGCAGAGGCCCACGAGCGTCGCAATCAATAACAGTACTATGATGATCTTTACTATTTTCACGGTGAGATTGTAACACTTCCATTGCCAATTATTCGAACCTGGCCTCTCATAGCGCGTCCGTGACTGCCAATGCTTGGAATCGGGCTGTTTCTGCGGGAAACACACTATCAGGCGAGAACTTTCGTAATGTCATGGACCCACCGGAGGATTTGGTTGTACGCCAGCACTTTGAAACAGAAGTCCCCGAGGTGTGTGGAATACCCTGCAGCATTTTCCAGGTCTACTATCACTCAAGAGATCCGATAGACGTTGGGGTCATGTATCTCAAACTTGATGAAAAGTGGCACCGTTTCTATCTCGACGCCTGCTGTTTGTTCTGGCATGAAGGCCGCCCGCCCGACCCCGAAAATGACCTTGATGACGGCCAGGACTACGTTGACTGGGGCGCGCAGCTTGGCGTGGTGGGGGTCGCCCTTTCCGGGGTTATTATGAACGACTGTGTTTTTACGATGCGTTTTGAGAACGGCGCAGAACTCGTACTGAGAGACTGTATGGATGAGGTCGTCACCTCTGTTCTCCATTTCACACCAGGGATTTAATTTAGTACTTGGACCGCCCGAACCTACCCGGCAACAACCCCACCGGCAAAAGCAACAACGCCAACAAAAACCACTTCATCCCAGCCCAAACCGCAGTCCCTAAGAGCGAGCTATCCAACCGGGCAAACCCAAACGGCACCACCCCCGACTCGGAAGCACGATAACCATAACGTCGCCCTCCCTCGGAAGACCAGATCTCCAAAACCACGCTCACTTCCCGTCTACTCTTGGAGTGGTCCGAAGTGAGCACTCGCACTTCATAGTCTCCACTGAGAGCCTGGGAGATCTCCTCTTCAGCGTTCGGTGAGAAATAGAACTGGGCGTCCTCGGGAATCTCGGTCAAACCTTGTATGACGGGCCCTGAACCGGTGATGGTCACAATCTTGAAATCGGGGGGAGCTGAGCCTGGCGTGATGTCTTGCAGTTGAGCCCCCTGGGCAAACACGGCGGCCGTGCGGGTGGCACCAAGACCAAACCCCAATAAGAGGATGCAGAACACCCAGGCTTTGAACTGGGGCGACTTCATACCGCCTGTTCCAATCCAAAAGCCAGCGCGCTCTCCACATACTTGGAGTAGCGGATCGGTCTCAATTCTTCCAAGACGAGTCTTTGCTGCAGCCAGCGCGGCAACGATTGGTCAAACTTGATCTCCAGCACCAGACGGCGGGGATCGAGAGTCGGCACACCGACTCGCGTGCCCGGGGAAAGATAGTCGTCGCTGGGGTGACAGGTGATGAGATGGTCGAAGGTGACTCGCAGGCTCGGATCGTCCTTACCGACCCAGGCCTCTCGCCGATAGGCCACGATCAGGGCAGGCACCAGTTGCCGCCGATGATGAAACCGAAGCAGGCGGGACAGCATGGCACTCTGAGCTAGCGTGGGCTGCTCGACCGCGCCGCCTAGCGCCTCCAACTCCGCCTCATGACTCAACAGACCCTCGGCAAGCTCCGAAGGCAGCCGCAGTCGCTCCTTGCTCACACAGCTGTTGTACCGGTGCTTGATCTCGAAAAAGGCCGCTCCCAGCCCTCCTTCGCTACCGCCGTAATAGCGCAAACGAAATTTCTGCCGCTGAAGAACTCCGTCGAGCTTCTCCCAGTAAGCTTCCAGGTCTCGAGTGTCGTAATAAAGACTGGAGATCAGGTAGCCTCCCCGGTCGTCGCCGTGACTGTCCGGGAGGAGAGCGAACTTTATCTGGTTTAAAAGTTGCTCCTTGACCCCCACCGGTATCAGGAACTTCAATTCGAAACGGGGTCGACCAGGGATGGGATTGGCCGGAAGTAGAGTCCCCTCAGAGCGGATCGGCATGAGCCCCGAGGTGGTAGACCACCTTCATGTTTTCATTCACCTTGCTGATCTCATCCAGCAGCTCGTCGCTGGACATCTCGTGCTTCTGACGCACGCTGTAAACCGCTTCCAGAGCCATCCCTTGCTTGACTCTCTCCACCGACACCAGACTGTACGTCTGAAAAAGCCTCTCGAAGGTCTCGCGCAGCACCACCTGAGGGTCGGAGCCTACCGGCAAGCGCACTCTCAGGATAGCCTCCGGCATTCCGGCGGGGCGAGCGTAGTCGAACTTCTCCATCAAGATCATCAGGCCGCAAATCAGGCCGGTGATACCGATCGCCACCGCGTAGAAGCGCGTGCCCGCGGCCATACCGGCGGCGATACCAAAAAAGACATAGCCGACGTCGCGGGTCTCCTTCACGGCGTTTCGGAATCGGATGATAGACATCGCTCCCACCAGAGAGAAAGCTCGTGCGATGTTGGACCCGATGACGATCATCACCAGCGCCGTGACCAACGATGTCAGAGTAATGGTGTGAACGAACGACTGGGAGTAGCCGGGAGTTCGGTGAGTGGAGCGGTAGGTGATACCGATGACGAGGCTGCAGGTGAAGGCCACCAGGACGGCCAGAAAAGCCTCCCAGAGCGGTAGGGCGGTGCCCCGGCCGCCCTCGAGTTCGATAAACCGCAGGACCTCGTTCACGCCCGAAGTTACGACGAATCGAAAGGCTTCTCCTGTGATACCGAAAACCTACCATTATGAGGTTTCGCCTACGTGCATCGGGTTTGACGCTCCGTTTTCGATACGGTCGAACTCAGCATTTCAGCTGGCTCTCCCTGGCGCCGTTCTTGCTGGGACTGTTGGCGTTGCTCACCGGAGTGGCGGTCCACTGGATAGCTCAGACGCGGGTGCACGGCTCCATGAGCCTCTTGGAAAGAAGCTCCGTGACCACTCGCCTGGCCCGAGAGCACCTGCTGGAAACGGTGACCGCGGATCTGGAGAGACTCCTTTTCACCCAGCCGGCTCCAAGTCGCTCTCCTCTCCCCGACTACTACCTTTTCATGAGCGGCGACGAACTGGAAACGCTGCTGGAGAGAGAGCGTCGAGATCGGGGCTGGGATCAGGAAGAACGAGAGCGAGTGCGCGCCTACTTCAGCGAAGGCGGTGGCCAGTTCAACCGGGTGAGCGTGTCGGCTCGAGGGTACTCCTTCTGGCACCACATGGCGGAAAAGCCGTCCTTCAGATTGCGCTTTCCTCGCTCCGGGCGTTCTCCCGGATTTCGCTGGCTGGAGCTGCAGCGGCCCGAAGACGTGCTGGCCATCGCCAACCTCTTGCCCGAAAAAATGGGCCGCCATCTGGGGCTTTTGAACGGCCGAATCGAGCCCGTTCGCCTCAATCTCAATCGAAGCTACATGGGCGTCTATCTTCGCAACTTCCGCCCCGGAGAGAGACTGGCGCTCGAAAACGGCGTGTTGCCCGGCATATTCTTTAAGGGAGACAAGCCGAACGCTCCCTCGATCTGGACCACCCACCAGGATTGGTCGATTTTCGGTGAGACGACACCTGAGGTTCTGGAGCAGTTCGACAGCTTCTTAAATCTGCTCGGCCGCGACAGCTTCACCGAAGACGAGCATCGTCTCCTTTCCGAGCTGCTCGATTTCGACCAGTACGCCGCCTACACCGCCGTAGCCGTGGCCGCGGCCTCAAATCACGTCGACGATCGTCACAACCAGAGCTTCTATCTCTCGACCTACACCGGCAAGCTACAGCCCGTGATCTGGGATTTCAACGGTCTGGGCATCACCGGCAACAGCGACAGCCCCGTCAACATCATCAACAACAGACTGCAGTACAAGCTCTACACCGACCCCGAGTTCGTTCACAAGAGAAATCTGGCCCTATGGAGCCTCCTCAACACCTTCTCCTTCGTGGACCAGCTGGAAGAGCACTTCAACCGGCTGAAGGGCGACCTGATGGCCGACCCCGCCCCTCATGAGCTGTACAATTTCTTCCCCTTCGGCCCCGAGTGGCAAGGGGCACCCCAGTGGCTCCTGGGGCGCCCTCACCCCAGACCTCACTCGGTACTGGATGTGGACGCCAAGTATCAAGAAAAGAAGAAATGGCTGGAAGAGCGCCAGATCTATCTGACCACCTTTCTTCAAGACGCCAAAGTCAGTGTGAGGCCGGGCGGACCGCACGACACGATGATAGCCGTCAGCGGCAACGTGGCCGTTCGGCTGAAGCAGCAGGGCACCGTGCTCTATCCGGCCTTAGCCGACCACGGCCAGGACTTCACTCTTCCCCTCCCCAAGCAAGTCGGGCGCCCCGCTCCTTTCTTTTACCGATTGCCCGTCTCCATGAACGAACTGCAGTTGGAGAACGCCGTGACCGGAGGCCCGGTCACGATAGTGGAGGAGTTTCCCCAGCCTGACCAGAGGAGCATCACCCGACGCCCTCAGGCTCCCCAGCCGGAGCGGCCGCTGACTCTGGGGCCTGGTCCGGTCAGGCTGACCAAAGATGTGGTCCTGGACGCTCAGACGACCCTGATCGTGCGTGGTGGGACATCGCTGACTCTGGACCCCGGCGTGGGGCTTTACGCTCGGGGCAAGGTGCTGTTCGAAGGGACGGAAGAGGAGCCGATCACGGTTACAAAAAGCGGCAACGAACCGTTCGCGGCCTTCGCGCTCTCGGGCGAAGGGACGGCCGGCTCAAGCTTTCGCCACACCACCTTTTCCGGTGGGTCCACCGGTCGACTCGGGATGTCGGAGTTCAAAGGGATGTTCGACGTCTACGGCTGTCCCGATCTGACTTTGGAAAGCTGCACCTTTGAAAAGAGTGAGATCGGTGACGATATCGTCAACCTCGCTCTCTCTCGAATCCAAGTGAAGGATTGCACCTTTCAAGATGCCCCCTTCGACGGTCTCGACCTCGACGGCTGCTCGGGCGAGATTCAAAACTCCCGTTTCCTGAGATGCGGCAACGACGGCCTGGATGTGATGGAAGCCGATGTGACGGTCACCAACTGCCGTTTTGAAGACTGCGGAGACAAAGGCATCAGCGTGGGAGAAGAGAGTCGGATGAGGGTGGCCGATTGTTCCTTTTTGCGGTGTGTGACAGGTTATGAAGCCAAAGACGCTTCTCGCTCCGTGCTAACAAAAGCTCTGTTTTCAGACTGCCGAACCGGGCTCCACGCTTACCGGAAGAAATTCGTTTTCCGACTGGGGGGAGAGGTGGAGTTGGTGGACAGCGAGTTTTCCGGATGCGAGCAGGACGTCGATATTGCCGCCTTCTCCAAACTTTGGCTGAACGACAGCGAGCCGAGAGTGGAGGGCGGCTCCGAGATGCGGGTGGTGACCGGCGGTGTTTTCAGACTAGGTGACGGCCCTTCCGTCAAGCCCTGATAGGAGGCTCCCGAGCCTCGTAGAACCCAGCCCGCAGAAACCCCGACCAGGAGTGTCCTTTTGAAGAATTTTATCGCCTCATTCGCCTTCGCCACGGCCCTGCTCTGCGGAGTGGTCTCCGCCGACGATCTGTATGTGAAGAATCAACACGTGCCCCAGGTGCGCAACGTCGAGGGGAGGCGCTTCGTGGAGCTCAAGCCGTTTGTGGCCGCGCTCGGTATGGAGCTGAGCAAAAGCGGCCACGGCTGGCTGGTGGGTGAGGAACCGGCGGATATGCCGCTGCTCAGGCCCGGGGAAGTTTGGCTCAGCGGGACGGTCTTGAAATCCAGATTCGTGGGTGGTGAGGTCTCCATCTCTTTGGGAGAAGCAGCTCAAGCGATGGGAGCCACCCTGGTGCCGAACGCCGCCTTAAAAACGACTGACTTTCGCTTGCCGCAGGACTGAAGCACTCTCGGGAGGGCTTCGGTTGGAAGGGAGCTAAAACCGCCCGAGTGTCCGGTCTCCTACACAAAATCACCTTTCTAGGACAGCTGCCGAGTGAGGTTCTTTTAGGTCTAGAGGTTGCGGCTCAGCGACTGGAAGTGCCCCGTGGCGAGACGGTCGCGGTGGAAGACCCGGAGAGCGGCGAATTTTTTGCTCTCGGCCACGGACGGCTGTCGCTCTCTTTCCAGGGGCAACAGCGACGGATTGTGGAGCCCGGCCAGTGTGTTTGGAGGCGCCACCTATCAGGAAGCCCACGCGAGATGAAAGCTCTCCGGGACAGCCTCGTCTACCGATTTCCTCGCCAAACCATACTAGCACTCCTGAGAGAACACCCGTGTCTACTGGAGACTATCGGGACCGTCATTCACGATTTCGACCTGCCCAAAGAGCAACCCCCTCGGCCGCGAGCTCTGGCCCTCCTCCCTCTGGTCGACAACACCGCCGAGTTCCTAGAGCGACTGCTCCATGGATTAGGGTGCCATGGAACGGTGGCCGTGGTCGATAGCAACACGGAGCCTGAATTTTCACGTCCAGACGACCCGGATGTGGTCAAAAAACTGAATCAGATGGAAGAGAGCTTCGACACCGTCCTCTATCTTTGCCACCAGGAGCCGACGGAGTGGACTCGACGATGTTTCCGGCAAGCCGACTTGCTCATGTTGGTCGGTGATGTGCATCAGCCTCCACCTCCCACAAGCCGGAGCGAAACTCTTTGGATATCGGAGCGGGGGCCTGACGCTCCCTGCGTCTTAGCACTGACCCACGCTCGCCACGATCAGCCTTTTCGGACAGCTCTCTGGCTCAACGACCGCGATCCTCTCAGAGTACACCACGTCTGTCAGGAACTCCCGGAGGACATCTGGAAAGTCACCCGCTGTCTGTCCAGAGAAGGGGTCTCTCTCGTACTCGGGGGAGGCGGAGCGAGAGGCCTGGCTCATATCGGAGTCTTGCGCGCCCTCCAGGAGGCTCGCCTACCCATCGACCTCATCGGCGGGACCAGCATGGGAGCTCTGATCGGGGCTCAAGCCGCCCTCGGTTGGAATTGGCAACGTATCCGCGAAAATTGTCACTATCTTTTTGTCGAGCGCGGGTCTATTTTGGACTACACCTTCCCCGTCTTTTCTCTGATCCGCGGTCGCAAACTCCGAGACGGCCTGCGTGAGGTTTTTGGCGAGCGCCGGATCGAGGACTTGCCGGTCCCGTTTTTCGCTGTCAGTACCGATATCTCGGAGGCCCGCTCCATTCGCCACGAACAAGGTCTTCTGGCACAATGGGTCGGTACCAGCATGTCGATTCCGGGCTTGGCCCCACCGACGGTCGACGGGCGGCGGATTTTGGTGGACGGAGGTGTCCTCAACAACGTTCCCGTCGACCACGCGCGAGCTCACGACCTGGGTCCGGTGGTGGCGGTCAATGTGGAGACGGACTCTCGCCTGTACGCCGACCGGGACCCGTGGAACGAGCCGCTTTGGCGCCTCATACTCAAGCGGTTTTCGCCTTTTCACAAGCTGCAGCTTCCCGACATCTACCACGTCCTCACCCGTATCGGCACGATGGGAAGTACGGTACTTCGCGGGCCTCAAAAACCGGAACTTGAGATTCGTCCCGAACTCTCCGCTTACGGTCTGTTCGACTTCAAGAGGATGGATGAGATCATCGAAGCCGGATATCGGGCGGCTCTGGACGCTCTGGAACATGGTGAGCATCTTTGGTGTGAGGTGGAGAGGCACCACTAGGAGTCAATCCGGTGACCGCTCGATTGTGGCGATGGAGCGCTTCATCTTGAATCTCCTCGGCCGTTCCTCCCGGCAACAAACCCACCGCCAGCCCGGCCAACACCGAGGCGACAACCCCCACTGTAAAAGCCCTATCGAGTCCGAGCTCAGCCGACTCGGGGGCCGAAGCTAAAGCGGCTCCCATCAAAGCCATGCCCAAAGCACCGCCCACGCTGCGGAAAAAGGTCACGGCTGCCGAGGCCGCCCCCATTTGAGCAGATTGCACCACGCTCTGAGCTCCGATCATAAGGGGTGAAAAGCAGAGTCCGCCTGCCATCCCCAGCAGGCTGCCCGCAAGAATCACGTTGGTCAGACTGCTGTGAGCGCCGCAATCGATCAGACGCCAGAAGGAGAGTGCCATACATGCGGCCCCCACAAAGATCACCGGTCGATATCCTATCTTCAGCACCAAACGCGGGCTGGCCATGGAGACGAGCATCCAACTGAGCAAGAGCGGTGTCAAGGCGCCTCCGGCAGCCGAGGCCGACCGGCCTTGGACGGACTGGAAGTAAAGCGGAAGGTAGGTGAGCGCGCCGTACAGTCCGGTACCGACGAAGAGGGAGACCACCAGGGACCCCAGCAACATTCGGTCCTTGAAAAAAAGGAGCGGGAGCAGGGGATCCACGGCCTTCTTCTCTACCGCCCCAAGTCCGCTCAGAAAGATGGTGAAACCCAGAATTGCCGCGTAGCTTCGCGGAGAGCCCCAGCCCCATTGGTTTCCCAAGTCCAACCACAGAAAGAATAGAGAAAAGGAGCCTGTAAAGAAGAAGGCACCCATCCAGTCGAGAGGCTGACGCTCTCGAGTGCGCCCTTCCCTAAGACCCCAGCCGATCAAGGCTAGAGCCGAGATGGCCAGGGGCAAATTGAGATAAAACACCCATCGCCAGGAAAAGTGCTCGGTCACAAACCCGCCGATTATCGGACCCACGGCACTGGCCACCCCGAAGGCAGCGCTAAAATAAGTCTGGATCTTGGCCCGGCTCTCCAGGCTGTAGAGATCGGCGAGGATCGCCTGACCCACCGGAGTCAACGCCCCCGCCCCGAGTCCTTGGAAAAGACGCCAGACCACCAACTCTCCCATGGAGTCCGCCTGGCCGGAAAGTCCCGAGCCCAGCACAAAGAGAAGGAGCGCCCCACAGTAGATCCTCTTACGGCCGTAGAGGTCGGAGAGCTTTCCCCAGAGGGGTACCGAGACCGTGATCGTGAGCATGTAAGAAGTGAAGACCCAGGAGTAGTACTGCAAACCTCCGAGCGCTTTCACCATGGTCGGGACCGCGGTGCTCACCACCGTCACCTCCATGGAAGCCAGACAGCTCACCAACAACACACCTATCGTTACGGCTGTTCGTCGGGAGGGGACCGCCCTATCTGAATCCACGGTCATCGAGGCCCGTTCTGCCTCTGAGCGCGACCTCCTGGAGGTAATGGTCGGGGCGATTCGAAGCTCAGCGCATGGCTTCTTCCGTCTCTATCGCCGCTGTAGGCGACATCCTCCTCCCCCCCAAACCGCTGGACTGGGAGGACGAAAGATTGGTAGAGCTGGCCGAGCGTCTGCGCCATGTCGATTTCGCCCTGGGCAACATGGAGTCTCCCCTGGTCGATTCCGGCTTTCCCATTCCCAAGATCGATATCGCCCGAGCCGACCGGTCCCATGGGAAATCCCTCGCTCAGCTTGGCTTTTCGGCCATGACTCTGGCCAACAACCACATTATGGACTACGGACCGCGTGGACTGAAGTCGACTCTCAAGACGCTGCGCAAGGCCGGCATACAGTGTGTGGGAGCCGGTTCAAATAGGGCCACCGCTTTTCGTCATGCGGTCCTGGAAAAAGACGGGGTGAAAGTCGCCTTCTTGGGAGCTCACGCCTACTATCACTCCAGTTGGGAGCACTATCCCGATCCCTTTCGCGCCGACGGCGAAGAACCGGGAGCAGCCGTGGTCCAAGGATACGGGGTGCGACTGCCGTCGGGAGAAGTGACGATCGCTCCGGCTGAACGTTTCTTAGCCTATTTGACGGAGGCCGTTGCCAAAGCTAAAAAGGACGCGGATTTCGTCGTGCTCGCACTCCATACTCACTGGGGTACGGACGATCTGATTTGCGTGGATGAGGGGCGTCGCACCATCACTCATGCCGCCGTAGACGCCGGGGCCGACCTTATCTTCGGCCACGGCCCTCACGTCTTCAATGGGGTGGAGTATTACAAAGGGGTCTTCATCGCCCACAGTCTGGGCAATTTCTTTTTCCACATGCCCACCGGATTGGAAGAGATGGTGCCCGAGGTGCGTCCGTTTATCGCCAAAATGAGGAGCGAGGACAGGTATTGGGAAGGTCTTATTCTCGAAGCAAACTTCGCCAACGGAGAGCGACCCGAGCAAATCCGACTTCACGCGGTTCATCTCAGCCGCGACAGCGACGGAATTCCCCATGCGGCTTGGGGCAACGTGCTAGGCCGAATCGAGACCCGATTGGCGGCCATGAGCGAATCGCTGGGGACGACCATCAGCCGCGACGGCAATGCTTTAGTGGTCTGTCAATAAAGTTTTTGGAGTTGAGGTTGTCTGAGAGTGGGTGTAGGCTCGCCGATTTTTCTGCGGCGTGCCGGGCGCACGTGAGGAAAAAGCGGTGAGCCTACGGCCGCTTTCAGGCGGCCTCAGCCCGAATAGACTTTGTTGACAGACCACTTTGAGTCGAACCTTCTCACTGAGAGGGGTCGCCGGCTTGAATATAGGCTCGCAGCTCTTTCGCTTCCTCGCTGTAAAGTTGGATCTGATTGTAGTCCAGCGGCTCGCTGTGAAGACACTGCATTAACAGCGCGTTGCCGCAACTCGTGCGAGGCATGATTCCGCAAAAGAAATAGTGCTGCTCAGCTTCAAGGTACTCCGCTAAATCGGCCGTTCCGGGATCGGCCATATCCAGAATCACCATAAACTCCACCGTCCCGGTTTCGGCCAGCCGGTCGTGGGCGTCGGTGAGCACTCGGCGGGCGTCTTTGCCGGCTTTCTTCAGACTCAGGATAGCGCCGGCCCGCTCCTGGTTGCCTCGGACCGTGAGTTCGGAGTGCTCGGGTCTGTCGAACGCACCATCCGGTGAGGTCGTATGCCAACCCAAACGGTCGAACAGCGTTTCCACCATGTCGCGGTGCCGGCCCGGCACCGATATGGGCGCTCTCTGACCGGGGAGCAATTCTCTGTAGTACCCGATCACACTTCCCCTCTGGCTCTGCTCCATCCCTTTGATTTGGAATGTGTTGGGAGCATTCCCCACCAGCAGGGCACAGGGTCTCATTTCGTGTCCCACCAGCTTCTGGGAGTAGATGTGAGCCGTCACTCCCCAGCCGGTCAACCCTTCCAAACCTGTGCGAGCGGCCTCTTCCACCAAAAAACCGAACAACTTCTTGGCCGCCCCTTGCCCTCGACACTCCGGGTAGGTGGCAGCCAAACCCATGTCGCGAATCGTAGCGCCAAAGCCCGGCTCCAACGACATCGTCCCGAAAATCTGCCCATCGTAGACGGCAACAGCAGTCAACATCTCGCCGCTCTCGCAGAGAGTTCGAAGGCGCTGGGGCAGATAGACGGCGTCAACGGGATAGCTATATCCGTAGGCCGTGTAGATGCAACGGGCCACTTCCAGAGCTTCCTCCGGCTTCATCAATCGCACTTCGTAGTCGGCTTCCGCGGGAATCTCCAACTGAGCCTGGGACACCGGAACCCGCTCCGGCGGAGGCTCGGGAAACTTGCGTACCAAAATTGTCTCGTTGCCCTCTCTACCCAGATAGCTAAACTTGACTTCATTCAACTCATGCTCGGCCAGATATACCTGCAACCCCTTGGGAAGCATGGCGGTAAACGGCTCCTCGCTGGGAATACCGGTATCCAAGAATCGGAGTCGCAGTTCGTGAGAGCAAGACTCCACGTAAAACTTCAACCGCTCCACTCCTCTTCGCTCCATAAGGTTGGAAAGCGACGTCCGGGTGGCGCACTGCAGCTTCCTGGCTTGGCCCTCCGTGAGACCGAGTTGTTGGGCAAAATCGCCCACAAAGGAAGTCGCTGCGGGGATGTATCGAGGGTCTGCCGGGAGTTCGAGAAGAGCTTTATCACGTGCCATAGTGAGCAGCGATTCGGTCACGCCGGGATTCGAACCTGTTCAGCCCGGCGGGCCCATCCGGGTTGTCTTAAGTGATGGGTTGATGAGGAAAGAGATTTCTCGAAGTAGTCGCTCTCACCCAAGCTTCATTCAACCCTCACGCAAATAGGAATCACCGGCTCGAGTGTTGTCGAAGTCTCTTAAAAGGCCGATAGGAGGCTTCACCATGCGTCTGAATCTCAACTCTTCCCGACACCGACTCAGGCTCTTGACTGCCCTTCTTCTCATCTTCTCGGGCTGGGCGCTTGCTCTTCTATCAAGACCCGAGCCCTCCCAACCCGATGTCCCGTACGTCGACACCCCCCCGGAAGTGGTGGAGGCGATGCTGGACCTGGCTCGGGTAGACTCTTCCGACCTGGTCTTCGATCTGGGCTCGGGTGACGGCCGTATCGTCCTGGCGGCGGGACGGAGGGGGGCCAGAGGTGTCGGAATCGAGATCGACTCTTCTCTGGTTGCGAAAAGTCGCGAGAGCGCGGAAAAGGATGGTCTCTTAGACAGAGTTCGATTCGTGGAATCCGACCTGTTCGAGGCTGACCTGGCGGAGTCCAGTGTGGTCTTTCTCTACCTCTCTCCGCGGATCAATCGCGAACTCAAGCCGAAGTTTCGAAGTGAACTTCAGTCGGGAACTCGTGTGGTTTCTCATCTCTTTGCCATCGACGGTTGGGAACCGGACGAAGTCGTCCTCGTTCACGGTCGGCGGCTCTTTCTCTACACACTGTAGAAACGGTGGACTGGCAGCTAACTCCCTGGACCTGGCACTCCGTATCGGCTATCCTGCCGGGGTGCATGACAACACGCTGCTTCCGCTCGCCTCTATCTTTTTTCTCGGCGTCGGGTCTCAATGGCTGGCCTGGAGATTTCAACTCCCGGCTATCGTCACTCTGATCGCCGCGGGCCTGCTGGCCGGTCCTGTCACCGGGATCCTTCGTCCCGATGAACTTCTGGGTGAGTTTTTGCAGCCGATGGTTTCTCTCAGCGTGGCGGTGATCTTGTTCGAGGGTGGTCTCTCTTTGAGTCTATCCGACCTCAAGGAATCCGAGACGTTCAAAAGTGTGCGCCGTTTGGTCAGCGTCGGTGCGCTGATCACCTGGGCGGCGGTCACCTTTCTGGCCGTGCAGGTGCTCAAACTTCAGCTCGAACTCGCTCTGTTACTCGGTGCGATACTGGTGGTCACCGGACCCACTGTCATTCTTCCTCTCCTCCGCCAGGTCGGCCTGGGCGGCCGGGTACGAAACATTCTCAAGTGGGAAGGCATGATCAACGATCCGATAGGCGCCGTCCTGGCCGTGGTCGTGTTCGAGGCTATTCGAATCGGCCGCCTCTCCGAGATCCGCTCCATCGCGGCCATGAGTTTCTTAAAGACGGTGTCGCTGGCTCTACTGGGCGGCGGCATAGCGGCGGGTCTACTCATCTTCTGCCTCAGGCGCTACTGGATTCCGGACCACCTGCAGGCACCTCTGGCGCTCGGCCTCGCCTTACTCTTGTACGGCAACTGCCAGGTGCTGCAACCGGAGAGTGGACTTGCCGCCGTGACGGTCATGGGCCTTTTCCTCGCTCACGCCCGCGGGATCTCTTTACGTCACATTCGAGGCTTCAAGGAAGATTTGAGCGTGCTCTTGATCTCGACCCTATTTATCGTTCTCTCGGCACGAATCGGCTACGAGTCGTTGACTCAATTCCACTGGGAATGGCTGGTCTTCACCGTCCTTATCATCGTTGTCGTCAGACCGCTGGCGGTCCTGGCGAGCACGGCCCGGAGCGGGCTATCCTTGAAAGAGAAGATCTATCTCAGCGCCATCGGTCCGAGGGGGATCGTGGCAGCCTCGATCGCCTCCGTCTTTGCCTTGCAGTTGGAGGGCTCCGAGTATCAAGGAGCCGAGGATCTCATGATCATCACGTTCTGGGTCATTTCCGGGAGTGTCATCTTCAGCGGCCTGGTGGCCACTCCCCTTGCTCGAGCGCTGGACCTCGTCCAGCCGGGGAAGGGTAAGCTTCTGATGGTCGGTGCTCACCGGAGGGCCCGCTACTTTGCCAAGGCTCTGGTTGACGACGGGGTCGAGGTCTTGATGGTTGACTCCAATTTCAACAATGTGAAGGACGCTCACAGCGAGGGATTGGAGGCTATCCACGGAGATATTCTGTCCAGCGGAGTGGACATCCATATCGATCTTGAAGAGGTAGGAGCTCTGCTGGCGGTGACCCCCAACGACGAGGTCAATTCGCTGGCCGTGATCAAGTTCCGAAACGAGTTGGGCGCCGCCAACGTCTTTCGAATTCTTTCCAAACGTGGCGATCACCCCGAAGCGGGCCGGCCCTTCGGCGGTCTGACCCGAGACGAACTCAACCGCTCTTGGGAGCGAGGCTTCCGTCCTCGTCTGGTCACCGTGGACGAAAGCGATCCCCCCAAACGCCCTCTCGTGATACTCGGGGAAGACGGCGACTGGGACGTGGTCGACCGCGAACGCAAGCTCGCCCAGGGAGATCGAGTCGTCGCCCTGGCGAAAGAGTGTTGTAGCGAAGAACCCCTGAGCGAGAACGCCGAGTAACGACCGGGAACTTTCGACATCGTCCCCTGTTGGAAGCTTTATGAAAAAACAAGCTTCCACGGCTCTCCTTATTTTCACGGCACTCCTGGTCGCCTTCACCTGGGCGAAACCGCACGAGTTCAGTGCCAAAGGGCAGCCGATACCCGCCCCGATAGACCAGGGCACAACCGGTCAGTATCAAACCGCCACCTTTGCCCTGGGCTGATTCTGGGGCCCTGACTCCCAGTTCGGGAGTCTCGACGGAGTCCTTCGCACACGGGTCGGCTACAGCGGCGGCAAATCGCCCAACCCCACCTACCGAAGTATCGGGGACCACTCCGAAGCCATCCAGATCGACTTCGACCCGGATGTCATCTCTTATGAAGAACTGCTGGATATCGCTCAAGCTCAGGGCAACTTCATCGGTATGAGCATCAGCAATCAGTACCGAAGTGCAGTCTTCTACCACGATAAAAGTCAATTGCAGGCCGCTCGGAAAAAGGGCATCAAACAGTTGGAACCGTTCGGGACCTTTACCCGCGCCGAAGACTACCACCAAAAATACTATCTGCAACAGTCCAACGTCGCCGAAGAGCTCTATAAACGATACCCCAGCGCTCGAGCCTTCACCGACTCCACCGCCGCCACCCGGGCCAACGGCATTGTCGGTGGGTACGTGAGCAAAGCCAGACTGGGCCAAATCGTTCCGGAGCTTGGCCTCTCAGCCGCCGGGCGGGCGACCTTGATGGGGATGGGCGGGAAAGCGCCGGCGGGGTGTGCGGCTCCGTGAATGTGGAATCCTGAGGCCGTCTTCCACACCGTTCGGATAGCCGGGCCCGAACCTATCGGACGAGGTCAGGGCTTTGTCACCGGTGAACCATAGGAGATATGAAAAGCCAAGCAATTTATTTGGCCTCCCGACCAGAGGGAGAGCCGACTCCAGACAATTTCCGAATCGACAGCTATGAACTTCCGGAGGTGCTTCGCGGCCAGGTTCTGCTGGAGAACCAGTGCTTCACCGTCGATCCTTACATGCGCGGACGAATGAACGAAGGCGAATCTTACGTGCCTCCTTTTGAAGTGGGAAAGCCGCTGGACGGCGGTGTGGTGGGCCGAGTTCTGAAGTCGGAGAGTGACAAATTTGAAGAGGGGGACCTGGTGGTTTCGGATAGCGGGGGTTGGCGAACCCATGCCGTGCTGGAGAGCTCTCAACTGAGGAAAGTCGACACCACTGTTTTCGAGCCTTCGGACTATCTGGGCGCGGCCGGGATGCCCGGTCTGACAGCCTATTCAGGACTGTTCGCCTTAGGCGCTCCGAAAGCGGGAGACACCGTGATGGTCTCCGCTGCCTCCGGCGCCGTCGGATCGCTGGTCTGCCAGTTCGCCAAGCTCAACGGCTGCAAGGTTTACGGCTCGGCGGGAAGCGATGAGAAGGTCGCCTATCTCACCGA
>Ga0208701_100034_pt1 | contig 67345 bp, 59 predicted proteins | sample DeeseametaMP1482_FD_184188 | JGI IMG/M metagenome (GOLD analysis project Ga0208701, IMG submission 184188) | Marine microbial communities from the Deep Pacific Ocean - MP1482 (SPAdes) | ecosystem: Environmental > Aquatic > Marine > Oceanic | place: South of Fiji, South Pacific Ocean | collected... | reverse complement strand
ATGCTCGGTTTAAAGTGGTGGATCAGCAGAAGCGCTGTATGGTCAGCATGATCTCCTGTCCCTTGATGGTCAAGCGTCGGGTGATCGGGGTGGTTAGTCTGACCACACGAGACGACGGCCACGTCTTTTCGCAGGACGAACTGGAGTTAGTGGTGTTGATGTCGGCCCACATCTCTCTGGCTCTGGAAAACAACCGGCTCTACGAGATTTCCGTTCTGGACGGCCTCACCAACATCTTCAATCGGCGCTATCTGGAGCAGCGTTTGATGGAGGAGGTCGCTTATTCAAAACGCTATACCAAGCCGCTTTCCGTGGTCTTGCTGGATATCGACTTTTTCAAGCGATTGAACGATACCTACGGACATCAAGCCGGAGACTTCGTTTTGAAGAAAGTCTCGCAGATGCTTTCCGACGCTCTGCGTGAGTACGACGTTGTTGCCCGCTACGGGGGAGAAGAGTTTGCCATCGTCTTGCCCACCACTCCGAAGCAGAAAGGCGCGACCATCGCCGAGCGTTTGCGTATCGCGGTCTGTGACGGTGACTTCCGCTTTAAAGAGCACGATATCAGCTGTAGCATCTCTCTTGGGGTAGCCTCTTTCCCTGAAGACGGACGTGACCCCGACGGACTGATAGCGGCAGCCGACGCGGCGCTTTATAAAGCCAAGGATTCCGGACGCAACCAAGTCGCTCTGGCCTAGAGCGCCTAGATTTAGGCTTTCTTTGACAGGAAACGGGAGCCTCGTGCTGTAAGTGCGTTCCCGCTTGTCCACAGCAGAAATTTCTTGCCTGGACAGGCCCTGAGGTGAGGTTGGAATTCTTTAGACGGATATTTTCTTTTGTTCTGCTGAGCGCGGCTTTGTGTCTGGCCCAGCCGGTGAAGCCCGAGGCCGTCTTTATCGAGGCTGAATCAGTAGAACGAAAGGGCGGGCTGACTATAGCCACCGGCAACGTCACGGTGGAGCTAGAAGGGTTGCGCCTCGATTGCCAACGATTGGTCTACGATCCGGTGCGGGGTTTGGTGACGGCCGAACGAGAATGCCTCTTTTCCTGGGGCGACAGCTTTGCCGCTTCGGAGACGCTGGTGCTGGACGTCAACGCCAAGACGGCCGTCCTCACCCAGGCTGCTGGGAAGAGCGAGGGAGTCAGTGTCGGGAGTGACCAGTTCGAGGGAAGTCTCTACTTCTGGGCGGACACCATGACCTACACCGAGGATAAAGTCGAGTTGGAGCGGGCTGTTCTCACCACCTGCGATCTAGAACCGAACGATCTCCACTATAAGGTCAATTCCGAACTCGTGACCCTCTATCCGGATGACAAAGTCGTGGCCAGCAACACCAGCGTCACGATCCAGGGGACTCAACTCTATACCGTTCCCACGCTGGTAGTCCCCCTCGACCAACAACGAACTCGACGTCAGGCCTATTTCCCAAGCCCGGGCTACAACAGTCTGGACGGCGCCTTTCTCCGCAACGCATTCGCCTACAGCTTCAACGAAGGCAACTACGGCACGGTCAACGTCGACGTCTATCAGCGCTCGGGAATCGGCTACGGATTCGAGCACTACTTCGACCTGGGCGAGGCCGGTTTCGGAAACATCTACTACTACAACCAAAACGGCCGCCAAGCCGAGCGTAATCGGTTTGAGCTGAGGGCCAACGGTAACTTCAAAATCGACGAGTACACTCGCCTGGGGTTGGCTTACAACGCTAATCAGTTTGAGTTTCCCGGCCAGGTCAGCCCTCTCAACGTCTCCAGCGCCATCAACCTGAGCCGGTACGCGCCGGGGAGTGCTCTGCAGGTGGGAGCGAACTTTGCCAAGAGCGGCGACAACGACAACCGAAGCTACCGCTTTTACTACGACCTCGACCTCTCTGATCGATGGTCGATTCTGACTCGCGCCGACCTCTCGCGCTCCTCCAACGCCATCACTCAGACAAACCGTTATCACTACCTGGGGAGTCTCAGGCACCGGGGAGATTTCTTCGAAGGGGATCTGTCCTACGAACGAAGTGGTGGCCAGAATACCTACTTCCTGAACCGACAGCCGGAGCTGAGCCTTCGAAGCTTCCCCTTCAAGATCGGCTTCTTGCCCCTGACCGCGGGCGCGAGCTTCGGTGTGCTGGAAGAGTCGCCCTCACTGTTTAAGACGGAGCGCTACCGTTTTGACCTTCGCATCCCGGAGCAAACCATCGAGACGGGAATGGGTAATTTTCACGCCGGTGCGGGAATCCGCCAGCAGATCTACGGGAGCGGCCAGGAGCAGTACGTGCTAGGTACCAGGCTCGGTTGGACCCACGATATGGCCGACCACGCCCTGTTCCGATTCGACTACAACTGGCAAGAGAGTACGGGTTTCACGCCGTTTCAGCACGATGTCGCTTACGGCTATCAAGTGCTCACCGGAGGAGTGGAGTTGTACGCCAACGACGCCTTCCGACTCTCCACCACCGGCGCCTACGACCTGAATCACAGCCAACCGTACGATATCATCACCAGACTCGACGTGAACCCGATACCGGGCTGGGAGTTGACCGCCTCGGCCAACCTCGACCCGAATACCGGTACCTGGCGCTCCGTGGATTCAGGCGTCACCGCCCAACTGAGCAAGGGTGTGAGTCTGACCCACTGGAGTCTCTACGACCTGCTCAACGGTCGCATGACTTACCAGAACTTCTCACTGAACTACGAAGACCACGACTGGGTGAGCAGCGTGACCTATCGGGGAGTGCAGAACGAAATCTTCTTCCAGATGAGTTTGAAAGCGTTTCCTTTGCGGCCGGTGAAGATCGGACCGGACCCCAGCTTACCGATCCTGCCCGCCAATATCACCAACGCTTTCACGCGCTAGCAGTCTGGCGACGGGAGATTACTCGCACAGGCTGCTAACGGGCGGTGACTTCAAACCTGACGATGTCGAAGTTGGCGTACGGGAAGTCGTCGCCGAGATCGGAATGGATGACGGTGTCGCCGATGGGGTCAAAGGGATAGCTCTGGGGAAGGGGCTGGGTCGCGCCCTCTCCTCGTCGAACCGTGATTGTTTGAAGGCTGTTGGAGTCGATGTTCGGACCCTGGCCGAGGGTGTCGATCAATCGGCCCAGAAACGCCCCTCCCGTGGTGTCGGTGGTGATGACGTGGGCGGTGAAGACGTCGGCCGGAATAAACTGATTGATGAAACTGGTCGATTCGCCGATGTCGACCACCGCCTGAATCGTTTTGCCGTCCGGCGAGACCTGGGCCTGCCCCGACAGCGGACCCACTTGAGCAAAGGTGAAACCGGGGTTGGGCACTTCGGAGAGGCGATGATACCAATCGAAGTTCTGTCCGTCGAATCGGATGACGTCCGTGAAAGTGTCCAGGTCGGTGGCCTCGATAGGCGTCCCTTGAGCGTTCAGTAGAACGGCGTAGATGCCACGACCGGAGCGGTCCACCTGTCCGTTCGGATTCACTGCGATGGTGAACTCCAACAGACGCAGGCTACTGGAGGTGAAATTCCCTCCGTTCCCCAGCGGATCGTTGGGGCTACGGTTGGCTCCGTCGTCACCGGCGCTGGCGCACCCTCCGACGATCAGAAGCGAAAGAAAGGACAGCAAAACAAGAATTCTTCTCAACATGGGACGAGCGTTCTGGCGGGGCCCGAGAGTTCCTTGAAGCGAGTTCAGGTCTCAGGAGGAAGGCCCTTGCTCCTCGTGAACCTCTGAAGGGAGGTGAGTTCATGACTTGGCTAGATTTTGCCACACTGTTTGGTGCCGCATTGATGCTTGGGGTGGCCTACAAACGAGGGGTCATCCTGGAGATAGCCGATCTTGCCGTCTTTCTCATCGGCGGATTCCTGGGTTTTCGTTTGTATCGACCCATCGCCGGTTCTCTGCACAGCTCCATTCTCAAGGGTTTTAGTCTGCCGTTCGTGGAGAAGATGGTTCTCTTCACCGTCTTGATTGTGGCCGCGCTGGTCGTCTTCGGCGTGGGGCTCAATGTCCAGCGGAAGATGAAAGAGGAGAAGGTCCTCGATGAAAACGTCGATCGCTACCTCGGTCTGACCGTCGGTCTCTTCAAGACCATCGTCGTTATCGTGACTTTTTTGGGGTTACTCTTCTATAATGAAGCCTTCCCGGAGCGGGAGGTTTCGAAGATGAAAAAGGGCCCCGTGGTCAGCACCCTGATCGGGTTGCAGTTCGCTATCAAACCGCTTTACTACATCGTGGCACCCTCCGACCTTGCCGACGACTTCCTCAAACAAGGATTATCCACCAAGCCGCCGTCCAAGTCGGACTCTAAGACAAAATCCAAAAAGAAGAAATGACCTTTCGTTTCGTTCTCCTGTCCTTTCTGTTTCTCACCTCCTACGCATCGGCTCAGACTCCGGCCGCGTATCTGAAGTCAGAGAAAGAAATTCATCGACACGACAAACAGCTCACCACCGTGGCCGAGTCACTGGAGAGCTGGCTGGCCGGCCGCCTCAGTCAGGCTGAATTTCTGGCGACCCTGGAGAGCTGTCTTAAGGCGTGTGGCGAATACCGGACTTTGCCTCCGGGCGTAGCGCAGAGTCTGCAAACTCAGGAGGTCTCGCTCCTGGCCAGGATTTCGAACTTCGCCTCTGAGAAAGCCCCCGACTCCGAAGGACAACGCAGCCTGTTTTTGAGCTTGAGCGGGTTGACGGAGTCGCGGACGATTCGCCTCATCCGATGGCGACAGGAGACCTTAAGAAAGATTCTGGCCGGCAACCTGACTCGAGACCAGCACAACTATTTTCGCTGGGAACTCGCCTGGCTCGAGGTCTGGGCCAGGGAAGCCGAACTGACCCACCGCTTGGAGGAGGCTTTCCTGGCCGAAGGACAGAGCGAGGGAGAGCCCCAGAAGATACTGAAATCGTTTCTCTCCCTGCGAGTGCTGGCGGACAACATCGCTTGCCCGGCGAGTCTGGAGTCTCTCGATAGCACCTCGACCGAGAGATTGACCCTCCTCACCCGCACCGCCGAGCAGCTTCTGCGTCTGGACGAACGTCGTGGAAGCGGGGCCCTCACCAAAGTGCGACGCCTCAGCCGGCAACTTGCCGAAATCACCTCCCGATTCCAGTCGGAACGATTGGCACGACTCGAAGCAATCTCGAAGTAGACTCTGGGGGGATAGTACCCGATCGTATAGTCCCGAAGAGACGAGCCCTCCATTTCTTCGTTCCGGAAGTATATCGAGGGTTGAACCCAGCGGACGTCGTGACGAAGCGGGATCCCTGAAAATATGGGGATATGAAAAAAGGTCGCACACGTTTCTTTTCCCGTCGTTTATCCCTCCTCCGAGTTCTGTTCACCGTACTCGTCCTGGGTCTCCTCGTCTTCGGCGTTGGTGCTGCTTGGACAGTGCAAACCGTGAGACAAGACCTGGAAGCCACACTGCCGTCGGTGGAAAAACTGGACCAGACCGAAGGGCGGAAGATTACCCGTATCTTGAGTTCCGACGGTCAGCTCATCGCCACACTCTTCAAAGAGAACTACAAGCCGGTGAGCCACGATGAACTCGGGGAGAATATCACCAACGCCGTGGTCGCTATGGAAGATCGTCGCTTTTTCGAGCACGACGGCGTCGACTACCGAGGTGTGGCGCGTGCGGCCGTAGGCAACGCAGTGGCCGGAGAGATTGAGCAAGGCGCCAGCACCATCACGATGCAACTGGCTCGCCATCTCTATCTCTCCGACGAGAGAAGCTACGAGCGCAAGATTCGCGAAGCTCTGCTGGCGAGGAAGATAGAGAAGGAGTACTCCAAACAAGATATTCTGACTCGTTACCTCAACGAAGTCTATTTCGGATCCGGCGCCCACGGCATCGGCGCGGCGGCCTCCCGATACTACGGTACGACCCCGGAGAAGCTGACTGTTTCCCAAGCAGCTATGTTGGCGGGTCTCATCCAGTCGCCCACCTACCTCAATCCCCTGACCAACCACCAGGGAGCCCGCCACCGCCAGGTGCAGGTGCTGACGGCCATGCGTGACCAGGAATACATCGATTCGACCCAATACCGAGAAGCGATTTCCGAGGCGACCCAAGAGGATTTTCGGCGCGCGTCAAGCGGCCAACCGATGCTGAAGTACCCCTATTTCAGTAGCTTCGTGGCCAACCAGCTCGTACAACAACAAGGCGAGAAAGCTGTCTACAGCGGAGGGCTGACGGTACAGACAACCCTCGACCGCGAACTCCAAACGAAGGTCCAGGGAATTCTTCGCGACGTCATTCAGCGTGAGGGCGGTCGCTACGGAGTCAGCTCGGCGGCAGCCGTCGTCATCGAGAACAAGACCGGATATATCCGGTCGATGGTGGGCGGTCTGCAGTGGCGCTCGGGCGACCAATTCAACCGTGCCTGGCAGGCTGAGCGCCAGCCCGGCTCCACCTTCAAACCGCTTCTCTACGCTTCGGCCTTGGAGCTCGGATACAACCAGGAAACGATTTTGAACGACTCCGCGGCCACCTACCAGATCGACCAGGGTAACGGGACCACGAAAGAGTGGACCCCTCTGAACTGTGACCAAACCGAAAAAGGTAAAATCCCGATGCGAGAGGCTCTTCGGTTGTCCCGAAATCAGGCCCCCGTCGACCTCCTCTCCCGAGTCGGAGTCTCTCGCCTGATCGACTTTGCCGACCGTGCGGGGATCACCAGCGAACTGCCTAGAGTTCCCTCGCTGGCGTTGGGATCGGGCACGGTGAGCCCTCTGGAAATGGCCGAAGCCTATACGGTCTTCGCCAACGACGGAGTGAAGAGAGAAGCCTCGACCCTGGCCTGGGTCGCCAACTCCGAAGGACGACGTGTGAGCGACAACCGTCACGCATGGAGCTACCAGGCGACCACTCCCGAGGTGGCCCGCCAAATGACGGATATGCTTCGCCGGGTGGTCACCGAAGGCACCGGACGAGCCGCCGACATCACGGGGCTCGACGTGGTCGGGAAAACCGGCACCACCGACAGCTTCAAAGACGCCTGGTTCGTGGGATACACCCCGAAATACACCATCTGCGTCTGGATGGGCAACGACGACAACTCGCCCACATACCACCTGTACGGTGGTTCGCTACCGGCCGTCGCCTGGCGTCAAATCGCCAAATCCCTGGACCACCAGGGCGCCCAACGGTTCGACTTCCTGGCTGCCCAGCCGACCAAGGTGAAGTACTGTAAAGTGAGCAACAAAAAAGCCACGCCTGCCTGTAAGAAGACAACCGTGGCTCTTTACCGGACCACTCCGCCGTCTCGACCCGACTGCTCGCAGTGTGAAGTCAAGACTGTCAAACAGCTCGCACCCGGCACCGTGGACCTGCTGAACGTAAGTCCGGCTTATCCCACGGTCGATACGATGGAGGTGACGCCGGAGTATCCTACAGCGGGCCGCCGGCCCGAGTTCTCTTAAGGAACTTACCTCGCCCTTTGACGCCTTTGAACTCGCCGTCCTCATAAGAGAGATGGCCTCTGACAAAGACGTGAGAGGGCGTGCCTTTTAGGGAGAATCCTTCGTAGACGTTGGCGTCGCACTTACTCTGGTGAGTCTGGGCGCTGACCGTGCTGTTGCGGTTGGGGTCGAAGATGACGAGGTCGGCGTCCGAACCGGGAGCGATGACCCCTTTTTGAGGGTACAAGCCGAACAGCTTGGCCGGATTGGTACAGCAGACTTCGACCCAGCGGTTTTCAGTGATCCGACCCTCCGCGACACCGTGGGTGTAGAGAAGGGATAACCTTTCCTCCAGACCGTTGAGTCCGTTCGGAATCTTGCGGAAGTCGTCTTTGCCCATGTCCTTTTGACCTTTGAAATTGAAAGTCACGTGGTCGGTACCCACCGTCTGGACGATACCGTTGGCCAGAGCTCCCCAAAGAGCTTTCTGGTCGTGCTTCTTCCTGATCGGAGGGCTCAAGACGTACTTGGCGCCTTCGAAGTTTGGAAGATCGTAGACGGAATCGTCCAGGACCAGGTACTGGGGACAGGTCTCACCGTAGCTCTGCCAGCCTTTCAGGCGTGCTCGGGACAACTCTTCCACGGCCTCACAGCACGTCATGTGGACGATGTAGGCCGGCTGGTTTGCCAGATGACCTAGCTCCAGGATACGACCGGTCGCTTCACCTTCGGCCACCGGGGGCTGGCACAGTGGGTGGTAGTGAGTGGAAAGCTTTCCTTCTTCAGCGAACTGGGAGGCGATCAGGTTCAGAACGTCTCCATTGACGGCGTGAGCGGTCACGATACCGCCGAGCTCACGCACGGTCTGCATGAGGTCGAAGATCGCCTCGTCGGGAATCATCAGCGCACCTTTGTAAGCCGTGAAGACTTTGAAGCTAGTGATACCGTGAGCGAAGATCTCCTTCACTTCTTCCTTGATCGAGTCGTCCCAGTGGGTGATCGCCATGTGGTAGCTGTAGTCGCAGTGAGCCTTATCTTTAGCTTTGGCGTCCCAGACGGCGAGAGCGTCCTTGAGAGACTGGTCCTGGCCGGGCAGACAAAAGTCGATGACGGCGGTCGTTCCCCCGGCGACGGCGCAACGCGTGCCGGTATCGTAGTCGTCCTGACTCACCGTCCCCATAAAGGGCATTTCCAGGTGAACGTGCACGTCGATGGCGCCGGGTATCAACCATTTACCCTCGGCATCGATCACGGTGTCGGCCGCGGATTCCATCGAAGAGAGGTCTTGAGCAACCGCCGCAATCACTTCTCCGTCCACCAGGCAATCGCCGTGGAAGCTCTCGCCCGCCCCTACTATTTTGGCGTTTTTGATCAAAGTTTTCATTGAAAAACTCCCTTCGCAGAAAATGTCGCGGGTCTGGTTCTTGGCTTCGACCGGAGGACCCTTTATGGCCGAAAGAGGATCAGAAGGGCCGATATGAAAGCGGCCCCCCATGAGCGCTACCACTGATTCCAACATCTGTATCATCGACCACCCTCTGGTCACCCACAAACTGAGTTTTTTGCGTCAGAAGAGCACCGGCAGTAAAGAGTTCAGGGCTCTGGTCGAAGAGATCGCAGCCCTGATGGCCTACGAAGCGACTCGCGATCTGCCCACCGAAGACGAGACGATCGAGACGCCGTTGGAAACGACGACCGGCCGCTTTATCAGTGGTAAGAAGCTCGGAATTGTGCCGATATTGAGAGCCGGACTAGGGATGCTCGAGGGGATCCTCAAGCTGGTCCCCAACGCCAAGGTCGGACACATCGGCCTCTATCGGAACGAAAAGACTTTGGAGCCGGTCGAGTATTTCTGCAAGCTCCCGGACGATCTACCGGAGAGAGATATTCTTCTGCTCGACCCGATGCTCGCTACGGGTGGTTCGGCCGTGGCGGCGGTGGAAGCCCTCATCGCTCGAGGAGCCAAGCCCGAACACATGAAGTTCCTTTGCTTGCTGGCCTCGCCCGAAGGATTGAAACGACTCTCGGAAGCCTTCCCGATGGTCGGTATCTACACCGCGGCCGTGGATAGTTCTCTGGACGACAACGGCTACATCCGTCCCGGACTGGGCGACGCCGGAGACCGTATTTTCGGTACGCTGTGATGAGACAGATCGCCGCAAGTCTTTTGCTTTTCGTCCTGGTGAGCGGAGCCGCTATCGCGGAGGAGGCGTTTTGGGTGCCGCGAGGTGAGCCGCTCAGCGAGCGGACTTGGACTGCTTACGTTCCGGCCAAGAAGGAACTGACTAAGCAGGCTGTCTTAATCCACGCGGTACTGCCGGGCGAAGACCCGGTCGTGGTGCGCCACGTCTTGAGCGCGATGTATAGTCAGGTGGAATCTCTGAAAGTGTTGGGTCGCAAGCCTGTTCCATGGCGAGACGGTCAGGGGACGTTGGTGAGTTTTAGCGGTCAAAACGGAAAGAACAAGATTGTCGGCCGGGCGGTGATTGCTCCCATCGAGTCGGGGACCGAGGTGTTCATGCTGGTTCGACACCCTCGCTCCGACGGACGTATCGAAGAGAGTTTCGAAAAGCTGCGGCTCTCGGCTGCCGACTTCCTGAAATCTTGACGACTATGATCCTCGTCATTGACCCGAAGACAGCGGAAAGATAGGCTGTCGGGGTGACCTTTCCACCGATAACACTCGCCGTCTCGGTCGCAGGAGCCTGCGGAGTCGTGCTGTGGCGGATTCGGGAGACCACCCGCCCCATCACCACGAAGGCGATTGTCATACCCCCGCTAGCTATGAGCACCGGCTCGGCCATGTTCCTATTTGAGCCGTTTCAAGTCCCGCCTATGTGGGCTTTTCTGGCCCTCACTCTCGGCGCCGTTCTTTTCGCACTCCCTCTCATCAGAACGTCGGAATTGAGCGTGAGAGGCGACCAGGTTTACCTGCGGCGGTCCAAGGCGTTTCTCTGGGTGCTACTGGCTTTGGTGGTGGTCCGCCTGGGTCTGAAGGGCTGGGTGGAGCAGTATATCTCCATCTTGCAAACCGCCGGTCTTTTCTATCTTTTGGCCTTCGGAATGATCGTGCGCTGGCGAGCCGACATGTACCGCCGCTATCGTTCTCTGACCTAACGCCGGGAGTTGACCCGTCGCCACCAACTCGTGCCTCCCGGCCCTCGAACCTCGAGAGCGTCGTACTGGGCGTTGTAGCTAGCTAGAGCGGTTCCGGATGTCCCCGAGACGGTGTAAGTGAAGGAGTGACCTTCTCTCACCCATCGAGCCTGTTCCAGGGTGCGTTGTCCGTCGGGAGAAGTGATGACCAAGTCGAAATGGCGAGACGATTCGGGAATGCGGAGAACGTAGCCGGTGGTGGAGCGCCAGACGCCGGAAGCGTCGTACTCTTGGGATAGGGCCGGGGCCGCCACCATCAGGACCAGCGTAAACAAGAGCTTGAGACTTCTCATGTTCAGAGACTATCACCACCGACCTGTTCCGGGTGGAGAAGGAGACCAGCGGACGGTCCTTCGATACAAGCGGGCCGCGACCCGTGCTGACAGGACCGTAGCATGTTTTTATGTTGAACAGTAGTGAATCGATATCCGAACTCTATGCTATAATTTCAAAGATGCACCGTCTGAATCTCGCCGCGCACCGCAGGAAGCCGTCGGGTCTCTCTCTGCTTGAGATCATGATTACCATGGTGCTGTTGCTTTTGGTGGTCACGAGTTTCGCTACTATCTATCCAAGCGGCTTCAGACTCCATCGAAAGAGCAAGATGTCGACCGAAGCGGCGCAGTCGGCGCGAGCGGTCCTGAACGAGCTCAAAAGTCTTCCCTTGACTCGCGAAGACGGCGGTCTCTCCCTGGCCTATCTGGCCACCAACGGATACACCGCCGGCGATTCCGTGCTGGACGGCTTCCCCAAGACCGAACTTCCCAAGGGGTACGAGCTTGATTCAGAGGACGGGATCAAAGTAGAGCTCTACGATCTGGCCGGAGGCACGGACCCGTCCGTCTACGCCACCGTGCGCGTGACTCTGATCTACGACGACCCTTATCGGGGCAAGTCGGAGCCGATCCGGATGACTCTGGTGGCGGGAAAGAGTTGGAACCGATGACAAGATGGCGCTCTCGTGGACTCACGCTGGTGGAAGCTTTGGTCGCTTCTACTCTCGCGCTGTTGTTGGGCATCGTGATGGTGAAAATGATCGGTTCCGGACTGAGTGCCCACAGAAAAGGTACCGAGACGCGCGACGCCCAAGCCGGCACGCGCAACGTGATTGGGCAACTGGTAGCGGAGCTACGCTCGGCGGCGGTGCCCCCGCTCACCGAGCCTCTCGTCGTCACTCCCGTGTTCTGGCCCGGCGTCTGGGGTGCCGACCAGGAGCAGGCCTCTTCGGACCCTTTCTATCCGAGAGAACGTCAGGAAGTCGGAGACCAGGAGTTAGACATCGCCACGAACCGGGTCGTCTATATCCGTATGGCCGAGTCCGAGCCCCTACCCGACGACGGTCCGCTGGACCGGTTCGCCCTGGTGGAGTTGCTGGTGCCGAAAGAGTTTCCCAACGTCATCGAACGTCGGGTCCATCCTGTCACGACTCAAGGTGGGGCCTTGATTCGTGCCGAGGTGGAAGGAGCCGACGGGGTCGTTCGCAACGGCTGGACGTTGGATCTGGCTGTCCTGGACGCTCAAGAAGTGGGCGAGCCCGATATCATCTTTGATGCGGGCAAGGACGCTCGCGTCACTTTCCGGGTCGGTCACCGGACATTTGAGCCGGCCTCGGATCCAGGTCGTACTCGCTATCCTCAAATTTTCAACCCGGGTGTCTTCAGGGTGGATGTGGCGGTGGCCATCGGTTCGGACGGGTCGGAGGCTTTTACCACAGCCTGGCCCGAGGTCGAGCAGTGGTCGACTTTGCGAGAAGAGACGACGGAGCTAAAAATTCCGTCAGTAAGGCAGAACTAAAATGGTGAAGACAATCCGACGACGTGGCGTGACGATGGTGATGGCTCTGTTCGTGACCTTTTTGCTCTCCGCCTTAAGCTTGGCCTTCGTAACCCTGATGCTGGAAGACTCCCGCGGTAGCCGCAACTCGGCCTGGCAAATCATGGCCTCCGAGGGAGCGGAATGGGGCATCGAGACCGCCCTTTCCTATATGGGCCGGGGAGGCAACTGGCAACCCGCCTTCGACCCCGAGCGTCTGGTCTTCTTCGACCTTTTGAATCCCGGTCAGCCAAACGGTGCCGGCCATCTCACGGCGGTCGCCGGGGGCAGCGGTACCATTCAGGTTTTCGTGGAAGCCGGTGAGGGCGACGACAGCGCGGTGCGGACGCTTCGGATCGTCAATCCCGAGCTGCCCCTGGGAGCGGTTCTCAATCTTGACGGTCATCTTTTGGGTCGGGTCTCGGTGGAGGTTCGTCCGGTGGACTCTCCGTTGGCGGCGTACGGCCCTGGTCAGGCCGCCCAGTATACCGTCACCTGTTTGTGCGAACTGTTCAGTGCCGACGACGCTGGTCAGGAATATCCCGAGCCTGTGGCCGTCTCTCAACTGGAGGCTCTGGTACGCCCGGAAGTGGAAACCACCGCTCTGTTTCAGGTGCAGAACATGAGGAGTTGGGATGTTCAAGGAGCGGGTGTGGGCAACCCCAATACGGCCGACAAGATCATCATCCCCTCGGACTACAAAAGCGCCGGTTCGGTGCGGATCACCGGCACCGATCCGAACAATCCGACGGCCCCCTGGAAAGACCAGTCCGGGAATCTCCGGTTTGAGGACCCAAACGCTCAGAATATGGTTTTCCAAGGCCAACTGTCGGTGGCCGAGCTAAACAATCTCGATCAGTCTGGAAACGCGGTGACCTCCGGTGATCCCGAAAACTTTCCCGGTGGAGTGGTGTTCGGCGCCGACTACCTGCCGCTCCCCAGCACCAACCGCTATCTCTCCAACGACCGAGACGGAGACGGAATGTTAGGGAGCGGCAGCCTGCCGGGCGCATCCGACCTGGATGAAATCGGCAAGGAGTGGGGACTCCTATCGGTCGCTTCGCAAGATACCGACGGCCCCGGGACCCCGCACGGCGATCCGGTGAGCGGCTATTTCAAAATCAACAAGGATGTCATATCCCGAGCCAACGACTTGCATCCTCGTCTGCCGAACCCGGCCAGTACCCAACCTCTCTCTCAACAAGACTACCGTCCGGCCATTCCCGAGGTGCAGGTCACTCTGATGGACGGCGGCTTTATTCAGGTCAACGTTTGGGAGACCAATCACGGAGACGGAGGCTGGACTTCTACCGACGGCAATTTGAATAGTGTAATGACGCAAGAGTTGGGGAGCCAGATAGGTCCCCTGGGTCAGACCTTCCACGTGGACCAACTCAAGAACGGCTTGCTCTATGTCGAGGGCGGTCAAGTGGTCGTGCATTCGGAGTTGTCTTCGGGGCAAGCGGCGGAGTTCGAAGGTCGACTGCAGATCGTGGCCGCCGAAGATCCTTTGCGAAGAGGTGAAATCAAAAGCGGCAACTCTACTCAAACTTATCCGGTGCCGGGTGAAGCGATCTATCATGAGGCGGTGGGGGAGTACCTCACCTCGCAGGAGACCCGCATGCAACTGCCCGCCGACGATCCGGAGTACATCGCACCCTCCGACTTCAAGGCTCCCCCTTACACTGCGGCCGAGTTGAGAAACGCCTCGCAGTCGGGAGCCATCACCACCAGTGTGGCCGACCTGGCGGGAGTGCCGGACGACTCTTACTATTGGAAGTCTCCGACCGCCGGCATGGAGCGCGAAGGCAATCTGGTGATCGCCGGAGATGTCGTGAAGAAAGACATGACCAATTCGATTATCGGACTGACCGCGGAGAACTATCTCCTGCTGAACGACCGGACCATCGGCCAAAAGGCGACCGACAACGAGCTTGTGGTGGAGGCGGTCCTGACATCCTTCGAGCACAGTTTGCAGTTTGATTGGGACAACACGTCTAACAATCGGGTCGGCACCACCTACAACACGGCGAGAGCGGCCGGATTCGACGGTAAGATCATACTCCGCGGCTCTATGCTGGCCCCTTTTTCCGACGTGGAAGGCGACCTCCAGGGGAGAGGATACCCTCGTCAGGAGTTTCTGCACGACTCGGACCTGGCCAGGCAGTCGCCCCCCTTTCAGCCCCGCACGCTGCTCTCCGAGTATCCTAACGATCAGGTCTCGATCGCCTGGACGATCATCAGTTTTAAAGACCGGACCAGTAAGGGTGTGTACCTCTCCGAAGACGGGTAAACGTCTGGCATGAACACCTTTGAACGGCGTTCGGAGCTACCCCATTCCGCCGAGACGCTCTACGCCTACCATTGCAATCCCGGTGCCTTCGGACGCTTGACTCCCCCTTGGGAGTCAGTGAAGGTCCGGGAAGCCGACGCCGGTATCAAAGAGGGAGATGTGCGCCATCTTCGGATCGGACCAGGCCCCTTGGCTCTGCCCTGGCGAGCGGTCCACAAGGAGTTTGTCGAAGGTCGTCAGTTTGTCGACGTTCAGGATAAGGGTCCGTTCCGATACTGGAGGCACGAACACAAGTTTGAGCCTCTGGGCGAAGAGCAGGCGGCCCTCAGAGACCGAATCGAGTACGAGTTTCCGCTAGGACTTCCCGTGAATTTTCTACTGAAGGAGCGGCTGGAGAAGACCTTTCTCTATCGACATCGGCAGACGGCTCGCGATCTTCAGCTCCTCTCGAACTATCCGGGTCCGCTCTCCGACGGTTCGGAGGCCTTGAAGGTCGGGATAACCGGTTCGAGCGGTTTTCTGGGTCAGGCGCTGACCACGTTTCTTCAGGTAGCCGGGCACAAGGTGATTGCGCTCAAGCGCGGTCACGGTGAGGTTTCTAGCGACGAGGCGCTGTGGTGGCCGGAGCCTGATCTTGCTTCTTTGGAAGGGTTGGATGCGGTGGTTCATCTGGCCGGAGAGCCGGTTGCTCAGCTCTGGACCAAGAGTGCGAAGGAGAGTATCTACTTCTCCCGAGTCGAAGGCACCAAGCGGCTCTGTCGAGCGCTGGCCGAGCTCTCCAGTCCCCCGAAGACACTGATTTCCATATCGGCCGTAGGCTACTACGACCAGACTCTGGACCACCCGGTCGACGAGTCGGCTCCTCCTGGAGACAACTTCTTGAGCACGGTTTGTCGAGATTGGGAAGCGTCTACTCAGCCGGCTGAGAACGCCGGGATTCGGGTCTGCCACCTGAGAGTTGGGTTGGTGGTCAGCACGGGCGGGGGATTTCTGATTCCTCAGCTTCCAGCATTCAAGACCGGGATGGGTCCGATCTTGGGCGATGGGAAGCAGATGCAGAGCTTTATCGATCGAGACGACCTGATAGGGGCTATCTATCACCTCATTCACAGGTCGGATATATCGGGGCCCGTAAACGGCACGGCACCTCACCCGGTCAGCCAGGCCGAGTTTGCTAGAGAGCTCGCCCAAGCTTGTGGGACTCCCCAGTGGCTGAGGCTACCGGAAGCGCCTTTCAAGCTCCTTTTGGGAGAGCAGTCCGGCATCCTGTTCGAAGGGGTGGAAGCGCTGCCGCAACGTTTGCTGGAAACCGGTTATCAGTTTTTCGCACCGACGCTGGCGGGATGTTTGCAACACCAGATGTCGCTCGACTAGAGGGCCTTCTGGAGGCTACCAGCCGCCCTTGAGACTCGAAAGCTCTTGCTGATGATGAGCGAGCTGCTCTTTTCTCAGCCTTAGATTCTCTTTCACGGTCCAAACGTTTTCCCGAGCGTTTTCCAGTTGGTTGCCCAGACTTTCTCGTCGGTTTTCCCATTCGTGCATCTTCTCCGTGGCTTCATAGTAGCGATCGGTGGCGTTGGAGATCTGATCGGCGATGGTCCAGCGAGCGTTGTTGCGTTGCTCTCGCTCGGCTTTCAGTTCGTTGCAAGTCCAGGCGTCCCGGCAGTTGGCGATGCGCTGGTCTAGCTCTCGTATTCTCTGCTTGTTGCCGTCGCGTTTGCCTTTCAGGCCTTCGACTTTCCTACCCAGACTGAGGTGTTTCTCGCGGTAGTTATAGGCCTTTTCTTTGGCACTGCTGAGTTTGGATTGCAGATTGGAGACTTTTTGCTCCGCATTGTAGACTTTGGTGTCCGCGTTCCTGACCGTTTCCTTGAGTTGGTAGATCTTGTTTTCCAGGTATTGAATACGTTGGGTCTTTTCCGGATTGGTCTTAGGGTTTTCTGTTCCGGTGTTCGTGTCGTCAGGAAATTTGTTTCCCCAGTCACCGAATCCGAAGCCGGTGACGGTCTGAGACGACCCGAAAGATGATGTAAAGCTCATAACCCCAACCTATTGGGACGTCCTGAAAAAAACTTGAAATCGGTTCGGGCTGGTTAAGATTTCTGACCGAAAACGCAGAGCAGGGGAAAGACAAGTAGAATGGGACTCACCTTATAACAAAGGTAGAGACCGAAGAGGATGAGGGCGCCGTAAACAGTCATCCGACCGGTGAAAGCGAGCCAGTGCTTCAGGCTGGCAAGCGAAAAGAGAACCAGAGGAGAGCCGCAGTTGAGGCAAAAGTCGCCCCCTTCTCCCGCCGGATAGAGGCAGGAGCGGCACTGAGTGGGCTGGGCCCAGGAGAGTTCTGCATCGCTCATACTCTCCATGTTCGAGTTGTCCCACCCCTACCTCCTTGTTCCTCTGAGCCGAAGAGGGGGGAGAGATGGGATCCAGAAGCTTTCATCATGGCAGCTACTCTAATGGAATACGAGGTCTTTCAGGTCGGTCCCGAACTGAAGGACGTCAAGAAAAGTCTCAACGAACTTGGCCGCCGGGGTTTCCGGGTGGTCCACGTCAGAGTAGGTGAAACGGGCGTCTATACCTTCATCCTCTGTAAGGATACCGGTCGCAACCCGGAAGGTGAAGAAGTGCCCGCGGGCGGAGAGTGGATCGACGACGGATTCGTCAATGAAGAGACCTCCTGGACCTGACATTCCTGAAGGTATTATCCTGACTCCGATGTAGCTCCAAGCTATGTCTTTCCGTAAAATCTGTGGGCTGCTGGTCGGCCTGTTCTTCGTTTGTTCTTCTTCCAGTTGGGCCTGGGCGCCCACCCACAAAGTCGAAAGTAGCCGGGGGCGAGTTTATCTCCGCGTCCTGGAGACGGACGGCGTTCTTTTCTATATTGCGCCCAAACAAGAATCGGCTACCGCGATCGTGGAAGACTCTCTGCTCTGGGACCCGGATTTCATCAAGGCTTACTCCTCCTATTCCGATCTCACGGAGTTGAAGATTGGCGAACCGCTACAGGCCGGTCCCGATAGCCAGGTGTTCTGTTTTCTCGATCCGGTCTCTGGACGTCTCACCCTGGAAGTGCGTTTCAAAGATGCGGGGGAGAGCAACACCAGGCGGATCGTGTTGGAGGCGACCACCGAGAAAGGGCCCTACAGTCAGGTGCTCGGCGTACGGGCGCCTTCGATGGACCACCTCTATGGCCTGGGCGAGCAGTTTCCGGCCAAGTATCTGGGGGACGGGACCTCCGACTGGAAGGGTCGGCTCCGCCACTCGGGGGCGACACCCACAGCTTTTGAAGAAGACCCGATCGGTGTCTACGGCAACTCCATGACGCCGCTGGCAGGGGGCAACGTTGGGAACGCTCTCTTTCCCGTTCTCCACATGGTCGATGAGGCCGGGACCGACGCTCTTCTGTTTCTGGACAATCCCGCGGACAGCCAATGGGATTTCACCAAGTCGCCCTGGAGAGTGTCTCTTCGCAACGGGGAGATCCGGGGGGCTCTGGCCTGGGGCTCGGAGAGTGAAAGCTTGAGAGCGCGCTATCTGAACTGGACGGGCAAGCCGCCCGTTCCTCCGCGCAAAGCTTTCGGTTTGTGGGTGTCCGAGTACGGATACGAAAACTGGGCCGAGTTGGAAGACAAGGAAAAGTCGCTGCGCGAACACGGCTTCCCGGTGGACGGTTTCATCCTCGACCTGCAGTGGTTCGGCGGCATTCTGGAAGGCTCGGGGGACAGTCAGATGGGCACCCTCACTTTCGACCTGGAGAACTTTCCCAATCCGGCACAGAAGATAGCGGAGCTAGCTGCCCGTGGGCTGGGCCTGGTGGTGATCGAGGAGAGCTATATCGCCTCCAACCTGGATGAATTCAAAGACCTGGCCGAGCGCGAGTATCTGGTGAGAGCACCGCGCGACACTTACGAGCCGCAGATCATCGACCGAGTGCCCTGGTGGGGTATCGGCTCCATGCTGGACTACACCAACCCGGAGGTGGGCGACTACTGGCACAAGACCAAGCGAGAGCCGCTGGTGAAGATGGGTGTCATGGGGCACTGGACCGACCTGGGAGAGCCCGAGATTTTCCGTCACGTGGTAAAGAAGAAGAGTAGAGGAGGGAGCGTGTACGAGACTCCCATCTATTTTGGTGGCAAGACTCAGCTTGAGGCCAACAACCTTTTCTGTCTCAATTGGGCTCGAAGCATCTTCGAGGGCTACGGCGCGGACGGTCACGAAGCCGGTCCGAGACCCTGGATTCTCGCCCGCACCGGCACCTCGGGCATTCAGCGCTTCGGCGCTTCCCTTTGGTCGGGCGATATCGGGGCCAACTGGGGAAGTCTTCGAAGCCACTACGCGGCCCAAAGCCACATGGCGTTTTCGGGGGTCGATTATTTCGGTTCCGACGTCGGCGGTTTCTACCGCGAAGCTTTCTCCGGCTCCTCGTTCGACGAGCTTTACAGCCGCTGGTTCGCGGCCGCCTGCCTGACCGACATCCCTCTTCGACCGCACACCATGAATTTGGGCAACAAATACGAGACGGCACCCGACCGCGTGGGAGATCCCGACTCCAATCTGAAGAACTTGCGACTTCGTTATCGACTGATCCCTTATCTCTACTCGGCGGCCTACGAAGCCTGGCTCCACGGGACTCCGGTGGTCAGTCCCCTGGCCATGGAGTCGGACACCTCCGTGGGCACGACCTCGGGGACTCTCAAAAGAGTGGGCCCGGCGCTTCTGGCCCAGCTGGTTTTGGAGCCTGGATCGGAAGAGATCGAATGCGAACTTCCGTCGGGCGGCTGGTACGATTTCGCCGGCGGTGAGCTTTTGGAATCAGGGACACACCTTCGACCGACTGTGGATGACCAGGGACGAATGGTGACTCCACTCTTCGCTCGGGCCGGGTCGATCATTGCTTTGGGTAGCGCGCAGAGTTCCGAACCGGACCCGGAGCGTCTGGAACTGGTGGTCTTTCCGGGCGAGGGGGAGTATTCTACTCGGATCTATCACGATGATGGTCGGACCGAAAAGTATCGCGGAGGAGCCTACGCCGTGACAGAGATTTCGCACAACGGCTGGACCTCCGGCTACGGTCGGGTTGTGGTGGAACCAGTGAAGGGGGAGTACCGATCCCAGATGCCTTCGAATAGAGACGTAGTGATTCGGGTGGCTTCGGTCAAACGGGTCCGGGCCGCTCTCGGAGAGACGCCGCTGGAGGTCACCGAATCCGGTGGATATCACACCGTGACGATCCCCTCAGCCTCTCTCGACCAGAGAGTCGTCGTGACTTTCAACTGACCATGAAGCTTCTCGTCGGATGGACTTTGGTTCTGACTCTCTTTCTTGCGGGCCTCAGCCGTTCTGAGCCGGTGGAGGCTCCCCAAGAGCATCGTTCCAACTCGGGACCCGTCCTCGGCCTGGCCGCTCCTCCCTCTTCCCCGGGGTCTCTGTGGGTGGTGCTCGGCGAGGAGTTGCAGGGGCGTGCAGCGCCCCACGACTCGGCGCCGGTGGTCCGGGTCTTTCGAAGAGGTGAGGTGCTGCAGGCCGAGGTTGGGCGGGGAGGCTCCGACGAGGTTCTACTCAACTCCATTGATCAGCAGGGCCGGGCTTGGATGGCTGTACGGGTACCGGGGTTGCCCGACTACGGTTGTTACGTGAGGGCTAATACACACACCATCGCAGCCGCGCAACCTTGACCCTCAGTGTTCGCTCCGTTCGTGAATATGGCAGAACATCTGGTCCATGTAGAGTCTTCCCAGACTCGGTCCGCTGAGCAGACACCAGCCGATTCCCACCACCGGATGAAGGAATTCTCCGCACAGTAGGGCTACGGCCAGGAGTGCCGCCACCGGCAGAGCCATCTTCCAAACGTCGCTACACGGCTTCTCGCCCTCTTTGCTCGTCCTCTCAAAAGCGAGATCGCGCCCACTGAGCCCTTCCAGCACGGCCTGGAGCGAGGTCCAATAAGTACCCAGATGCAGAAGCGCGGCCTGGAGGCGAGTTCGAAGGGGTCTCTCTTCGTCTGATTTGATGAAGAAATAGGTGACGAAAAGGTAGTAGACGGCGAAACTGGCCTGACTCAGAGCCAGCGCCGGCAGCACCTCGCTGGGTGAGGTCCCCAGGAGCAGCCTGACCGTACCCAGCAGCAGGATCAGCGGGTACAGGACGAGGGGAGTGGCCCACGCTGTCAATTGCAGAAAAGCGGCCACTCGGCCCTGAAGAGGAAGATTCGACAGCGAGTGTTTGAGCAGAACCTGGATATTGCCCTTGATCCAGCGGCTTCGTTGTTTCAGAAACTCGCCGGTGGCGGTCGGCATGACGCCCTCGGCCACGGGCCGGTGGACATAGGTGGTCGACTTTCCGTGCTGCTTGAGCAGCAAACCGAGATCGGCGTCTTCGGTGATGGTGGTGGTGGGCCAGCCGCCCACCTCTTGCAGATCGCTCACTCTCACAACCGCGGCCGTGCCTGTTGAAAGCACCGATTCCGCCTCGTCGGCCGCCGTCATATAAACATCGAAGAAGGAGGCGTACTCGTGGGACAACGGACAGTCGACGGCCGAGTTGCGGTAGCTCTGCGGAAACTGGATCAAGGAGTAGTCGCGAGAAGCGTAGCGGGCGGCCTGAATCAGCAGGTCGGACTCCGCCTGGTAGTCGGCGTCGAGGACCAACACGTGAGTAGTTCTAGGGTCTCTCTCGGGTAGGATGAGGTTGAGCGCTCCCGCCTTGGCGCCCTCGACATCGTCGAAGTGGAAGAAACGAAAGCCGTTACGGCGGCAATATTCCTGGACCGGCTCGTAGAGCTCGGGGTCGGGAGTGTTGTTGTCCACCACAATAGCCTCGTAACCCGCGCCCTTGAGACCTTTCAAGCTCTCAAGCGTCTTGATGACGAGTTCGGGGGGCTCGCTGTAGGTGGCGATTTGAATCGAGAAGAACGGCTTGTGTTCTCGCCTCACCGTGGGAGCGGAAGCCTCGTAGGCTTGAGCGCGGCGGAGCGACCAGGTTCTTCCGGCGATAAAAAGGACCGAAAGGACTAGCTGAACGAGAGCCATCAGCATCAAGGGATAGTGGTGGAATAGGCTCGCCGTAATAGCGGCCGCTCCAAAGATAGTGGGTATGGTGATATCGTTTTTCGTCATAGCTTCTCCATGGGGAATTATGGGGAACCTGGACTCGGATGTTTGGGTTAGGCCGTATGCGATGTCGGTAGCCGAGGGTATACTATCCGCCTTTCCTTGCCGGGATGCGCTGGTTGGGCGGGTCTGAGCAAGTCGATGACTAGGGACCGTTGAAGCTCGAAGCGAACCTGTGCTCCATGAGCGAGATGATCAAGAGGTCCGAACTGGGATGTTGGTTCGATTTTTTCGCCGGTCCTCACGCCGAGCACTATGGATTCTTGCATTTGTCGTCAGCGGAAGATTACGGCGAATGTCTGAATCTGTTGAGAGACTTGAGTCGAGAGCCTACTTGGGAAACGGATACTCGGCGCCTCTTGGAGCAGAGAAATTGGCGAGGTCATCTGCCTGCTTGCCTCTCGATCTATCTCTCCGGCTTCGGACCGACCCGCCCTGCCCTCAGCCAAGCCCTTTGGGAAACTGTAGAGCGCCGGAGTTGGGTCGCCCCTCAACTGCTTTGCGTACTCAGTGAAATCGACCCCGACTTCGGCCGCAACGCCACTTCGCTCTTCCGTTGCGGCTGGGACACCAAGGCCGACATCAACGCAGCTTACATCGGAAAGGTGGCCAATTCGCTTCGGGCCTTCAGTGAGATGAAGGTCTGGGATGACGGGGAAGAGTTGGACTCTCGAATAGCCGCTTGGGCCACTCGAGACATCGACTCGGCGGACCAGATAGTGAAGGAATGGCTGCCCGATTTGAGGGCCTTGGGTGAGGCTTTTCTCGAAACTAGAGCGAGTAAAGTTTCCGATCGGCCAAGCAAGACCGGTACCAGCGAGCCGACCCCTTAAGGGTGCGTTCCTGGGTCTCATAGTTCACTCTGACAAGGCCGAACCGTTTTTCGTATCCGTACTGCCACTCAAAGTTGTCCATCAGACTCCAGGCGAAATAGCCTCCGACGTCCACGCCATGCTCTCGCAAGGTTAGGAGCTGGTCGATGTGAGTGCGCAGGTATTCCTGGCGCCAGCGGTCGTGAACTCGGTCTTGTTCGTCGCAGTGGTCGATCATGGCGCAGCCGTTCTCCGTAATATAGAGGGGCCCCGGCGAGTAGAAACGCTGGATCCGCTCCAAAGCGTAGCTCAGCACGGGCGGATAGACGTGCCACCCCATCTCGGTGCGAGGGAGATCGACCAGATGGCCGCATTCTTCGTACTGAAGCGGTGTGTGGTTGGCCTTGTATCTCACGAACCCGGGAAAGTAGAGGTTGAGGCCGAGAAAGTCGCAGGGTTGGCTTATCAGCTTCATGTCGTTGTCTTGGATCGGGGGTAGGTCCGGGGCTCGAAACTCCAACAGTTCCGACGGATACTCGGCGCGGTAGAGGGGGTCGAACCACCATCCAACGTGCTCTAGCCAGGCCGATTCAGCGGCAAGAATGTCGTCTTCGCTGTTGGTCAGGGGAAGGGCAATCCAGGGGTTTAAGACAGGGCCAACCTTGAGTTCTTCCGGGCGTGCTCGGATGGCGCGGACAGCCGTCCCATGAGCCAGAAGGTGGTTGTGAATCACGTTCAGGACACCTCGTTGAGTGAGCTGTAGGCCGGGAGCGTGCTCGCCTGTTTGGTACCCCAGGATGGAAGAACACCAGGGCTCGTTTAGGGTGAACCAGTGACTGACCCGATCGGCCAGGCGCTCCAGGCACTGTTCGGTGTAGAGTCCGAATCGTTCCACCACTTCCCGGTTCTGCCATCCGCCTTTCTCTTCCATCCAGAGCGGGAGGTCCCAGTGAAAGAGTGTGACCCACGGCTCGATATCCGCGGCCAAAAGTTCGTCAACCAATCGATCGTAAAAATCGAGACCGGGTTGGTTCACTTCTTGTTTTTCGGTAGGGTTGATCCGCGGCCAGGCCAGGCTGAATCGATAGGCCTGGAGACCCAGGTCTTTCATCATGGCCACATCTTCGGAGGACCGGTTGTAGTGGTCGCACGCCTCTTCTCCGGTGTCGCCGTTGAGTGTTTGAAACACATCCCAAATCGATTGGCAGCGCCCGTCTGCATGGACGGCCCCCTCGATCTGGAAAGCCGAGGTGGCCGCTCCCAGGATAAAATTTTCCGGAATGTCACGGTAGGTCATCGTTACCCCTCTCATTATGTATTCCAAGAAAGAGTCTCATGCTCGGGAACTCTCCGGCATACCAAGTAGGATTCCCACCCCGCACCTTTAGGTATAGTCAGACCTCACGAGGCGCATGTTGAGAGCCTATCTCGGGCGACCACTGGAATAGAACTGGAATTTTGGCCTCCGACGGGCAGGCAGGTTTTACAATCTGTTAGCACCGGGGTTGGAACCGCCGCTCATAGAGTGTGTTGATCTTGTCACAGCAGCTAAACAGGAGAAAACACATCATGGCGTTGATAGAAGGCACAACCACAAAACCGAAGAGAACGATCCCTAGAAGACCCCGGACGGAGTCGCCCAGCCGGAACTCTTCCAGCGCAGAACGGTCCCAGGTCAGATCGGAGAGCGCTTCGGAATCGGGTGGCACGAGCACTCCGGCGGCGAGTCCTCCGACCCGCCCCTCCGCTCCCTCCGTCAGTACGACGACCGAAAGAACCCCGTCGTCGGAGACCTCCTCTTCCGGTACGCAGAACTCTAATTCTGCCTACGATAGAGGCTACGATTTCTCAGTCGGTGATATCGACTTCCAGCGCTACGACGGCGAGGCAGGCTACACCGATGAGGCGGAAGTAGAAGAGACCGGTCCTGACACGACCCAGTATGTGGAGATCGATGGACAGTTGGTACACCCGTCCGACGTTCATCTCCACAATCTGGCTCCCGAAGAGACCGGCGCAGCGGAAGAGACCGGTCCTGACACGACCCAGTATGTGGAGATTGACGGACAGTTGGTACACCCGTCCGACGTCCATCTCCACAACCTGGCTCCCGAAGAGACGGTTGCAGCGGAGGAGCCCGAGGCTCCGGCCGAGGACGAGCCGTTTGTACTGGAAGCGGGAGATCCGGACAACCCCTACGCCAATCATAACGCAACCGCCGTCGAGGTCACTCCTTGGGACGGGACGGGCGGCCAACCGAACGACCACATTGAGGGGATCCTTCTCAACCAGGGCTACACAGTCGACGAGATTTACGCGCCCGACGAGAACGGCCAGACCCTGGTCGATCAGGTGGCCGGTGCTAATGAGCTGGACGATCCTAATATTATTCACCCCGGTCAGAGTCTGGTCGTCCCGACCACGGCACCGCCCAGCCCCCCTCTCGAAGACACCTATGTGAACGAAGGCTTCCCCGGGGAGAACCCCGACGATCTGATTTCCGAAGGGACCGACCAGAATGAGAACTTCAGGGTCGACGGACTGGCCGGGGATGATTTCATCGACGTTTATGCCGAAGGGGGCAACGACGACATTACTATCGCCGGTGGCTCCGGACAGGACAGTATCTATCTCGATGCAGGTGCCGGAACAGACCAGGCGACCATCGACGCCGGTACGGGGAACGATGAGATTATTTACCAGGGGTCCAGCCAGGATTTCGTGTGGATCGACGGTGGTGAAGGCAGAGACGTGACGACCATCCACGCCGAGCAAGGCGCCGAGGTGAGTTTTGATGAGGAGTCTGGAGAGAATACAGTGGTGGTGGACGGCGATTCTGAAATCGCTCTCCAGAACGTGGAACAGGTGATCGTGGTCAACGCCGAGGGTGAAGAGATGCACTACATCCAAACGGAGGACGGTGAACTTGAGCCTATCGACCCCTACGCCGTAGCGGTCTAAGCGAATAGATGAGATTAGGTGGGACCGGCAGAAAAGGCTGTTATGTCAACACTCACTCTCTATTCGCACCCTCACAGTCGGGGCATCCGTGTCCAGAAGCTTCTCGAAGTCTTCGAGATTCCCCACGAATTGAAAACGGTGGATTTCCACGCCGGTGAGACTCGGACTCCCGAGTATCTGAAGATTCATCCCTACGGCCGGGTACCGGCGCTACTTCACGGCGAGACGACGGTGTTGGAATCGGGAGCGATCACTCTCTACCTCGCCGACGCCTTCCCTGCGGAACTCAAAGCGCCGGCTCCCGGCACTGTTGAGAGGGCGCGCCTCTATGAATGGTTGCTCTTCTTTCAGTCCACTTTGGAGCAGGTGGCGGTGGAAAGCTTTGCCGCCGAAGATAAGTCGAAATCGGTGGAGAAGATTCGAGAACTGCTGTCGGCCATGGCCGGACGGTTTGTCGGACCTTACGTCCTGGGGGAAGAGTTCACCATGCTCGACGTCATCTTGAACGTCGAGCTTTCGTGGTACCGGATCACCGGCATCTATCCGGACGGATTGGAGCCTTACGAGAGCTTTCTCAACCGGACCAATCATCGGATGAATTGGCCTGAGCCGGTGAGCGAGTAAGGTTTACTCTCCGAGCCAGCCCAGAAGCCCCGGATACTGAGCCTGGGCCCTGGTCTTATCGGCTTCACTCAGATCTTGCCAGGCATGTCTTGCGTTCGTCTGGGCGCTCGCGGCAGCCACGAAGTCCGACTCTCCGACCGCTTTTTGATAGCTTGTCATGGCCCGCACGAAGCCCTGGTAAGAGCTGGACGTCTCGGTGCTCGCCGTCTGCGACCCGCTCCAGGCGCCCACCATTTTCTTGTTGCGCGCATCGAGTGCGGCGTGAACCAGGCTGGATGCCAGCTCCGTACCGCAAGAAAACTTCAAGTCGTTGAGCGCGGCCGCTTCCGTGGCGACGCCTACGCTGGAGCTGAGGGGCGTCTGTCTTACTACGGACACCGGCTCATTCAGAATGACCGAGTCGCTGGCCGCGCTGAAGATCCAGAGTTGGGCGGCAGCGGAAAGAGTCAGGTTTCGGGTATAGAAGCTGCCCGTGGGGAGGCTCGAGCTTCGAAAGCGAACCGCTAGCCAAACCACCGAATCCGCTTTGTACTCTTGCAAGAGCGCTCGTGCGTCGTCTAGGGAGGGCGGATCGTCGGATGCCTCCAAAAAGCTTGAGGGCATCACGATATCGACTCCAGGGGCGCTCTGCTCCGCTGCCGACTCCAGAAAGCTCGTCACTTCTTTCGATGTCATCGTCTCATCGCTTCCCCTCACATCGACGGGTAAGAGGAGGACCCGTCGAGTCTCCTGGGCAGAGCAGAAAGTGCCGAGGGCGGTCAAAAGACCGAGGGTGAGAAAAATGAATTTACGATACATGAACGTTCCCTAGTTTTTATTCTAGGCGGGTCCTTCTTAGACGGAGACTCCATGTCCTCGGAGTTTAGTCTTCGTCAATTCTGCAGCGGAAAATAATCGTGTTACCGTCAAGGTCTTTCGCGGCTGCTTCCACGGTCACGATCTTTGCCTCGCCCTCGCCGCGAGCCAGAGTTTGAGGAGGGAAGGCAGGTTCCGCACCCGCTCTTGAGATACTGAGATAGGCGGCACGGACGGCCTGTTCACTAGCCACCGAGAGGACCAGAGTGAGAGGTTTGAGTTCCCAGACGACTTCTCGAAGGCAATACTTCAGGCCCTCGGGTGAACGATACGTCGCGGCGATCGGCTTGCCGGTCCTCCAACAATCTTCCAGACCACGAAATTCCCAATTCAGGGTTGAGGCCACGGAGTCCCAAATGGTTTTGGAGTCTTCCAGACTGCGCGTTGTGATTGTAGTCAATCGCTCCCCCCCTGACAGACCATTAGGACACCTGGTCGATGAAGTTCTTCAGCATCCTGGCACCTTCTCTGGTCTCCAGCGACTCAGGGTGAAACTGCACGCCCTCAATGGGAAGCTCGCGATGGCGTAGCCCCATGATCTCTCCGTGCGAAGTCCAGGCGCTCACCAGCAACTCTTCGGGAAGGGAGTCCTCTTCCACCACCAGACTGTGATATCGGGTAGCGATCAGCGGATTGGTGATCCCTTGGAAGACGCCCTTTCCGTCGTGGTAGACGGAAGAGGTCTTACCGTGCAGGAGCCTCGGGGCGGACACGACTTCTGCTCCGAACGCACATGCTAAAGCTTGATGGCCTAGACAGACGCCGAGGCGGGGAGCTTTGAGGTCTTTCGCTCCCATCAACTCTACCGAGATTCCGGCATCCTCGGGACGACCGGGACCGGGGGAGACCACCACCAGGGCAGGCTCCTTCGCGGCGATATCGCTGAGGTTGGTCTGGTCGTTGCGAACGACCTCCAGCTCAAATCTGTCGGAGCAGAGAGTGCCCAGAATCTGCACCAGGTTGTAGGTGAAAGAATCGTAGTTGTCCAGGATGATGATGTTCGACATTAGAGTTCACTTCCGAGTCCGGCTTCGGCCAGGTCGACGGCTTCGCGTAAAGCCGCCAGCTTGTTGATCGTCTCGTCCCATTCCAAGGCCGGGTCTGAGTCGGCTACGATGCCGGCTCCGGCTTGAAAGGTGACCCAACCGTCTTTGAGCATCAAGGTACGGATGGCGATGCAGGTGTCGAGGTTTCCCCAACTCCCGAAGTAGCCCACCGCACCGGCATAGAAATCACGGGGGACTTCTTCCAACTCGTCGATCAGCTGCAGGGCCCTGATTTTGGGTGCTCCCGAGACGGTGCCGGCGGGGAAGGCCGCCCGCACAAGATCGTAAGCATCCTGGTCGGGACGCAATTTTCCCTCCACCCGGCTGACCATGTGCATGACGTGGGAATAGTACTCCACCTCGGCGTAGCGGGGTACGTTGACCGACCCGTATTCGCAGACTCGACCCAAGTCGTTGCGTCCGAGATCGACCAACATAAGGTGCTCGGCCCGCTCCTTAGGGTCCTCCACCATATCCTTTTCCGACTCCCGATCGACGGCCAGCTCGCCCGTTCGTTTACGGGTGCCGGCGATCGGACAGACCACGGCGCGGCGTCCGCTCAACTGCACCAACATTTCGGGAGAAGAGCCCACCAACTGGTAGTCTCCGAAGTCTAGCAAGAAAGTGTAGGGCGACGGATTGAGCATTCGTAACGCCCGGTAAATCGCGACCGAGTTGACCCAGGTTTTTCGCTTGACCCTCTGAGACAGGACGAGCTGAAAGATGTCGCCGGCCCGGATGTACTCCTTGGTCTTCAAGACCTTCTCCATAAACGCCTCACGCTCGGTGAGGAAACGCTCTTCCGGTTCGAAGCTTTGCGGTTTTTTCTGCTCCGTCAGCTGGACCCGTCCAGCCGCTCTCGCCCGCAGATCGCCGAGGTCCGAAACACCCTGCTCGTAGGCGGCTTTCACTTCTTCCTGCGAGGGCGACTCTTTCAGATGCACCAGCACGACCCCGATGATCATTTGAGCCACGTGATCGAAGATAAGGCAGCGGTTGCAGTGCAGAAAGGCGTGTTGCGGAGCGTCGCATTCTCCGTACTTTTCAGGGCGTGGGCCTACCGCCGGCTCCAGTTGGCGAATGGCCTCCCAGCCCAGGTGTCCCACGGCACCGCCCCAAAACGAGGGAATGGCGGAAGGCAACTCCATGGTGTCCATGGGGAGCACACTTTTCAGCCACTCCAAAGGATCACTGTCCGGAGGCGGTTTGAGCAACTCGTCCTTGTTGCCGATACCCAGGAACGAGTACCGTCCGGTTGATTCTCCGCGTTCCACGCTCTCCAAAAGAAATCCGACTTCGTCAGGCTTCTTGACCTTAAGGAAGAGGGAGAGAGGAGTATCGAGATCGGCGGCCATCTGCACCGTCAACGGGACGCTCCTCGAACCTTGATTTCGGGCTTCTTGAAACTGCTCAAAAGTGGTCACTCGACCCAGAGCTTTGGTTGTCGTCATCTGTAGAACGTGTTACTATTCAGCATTTTTTGATTCGCAAAGTACATTTTTGTCTCCTTGAAGTGAAAATTTGTGCCTAATACGGACGTATTTCAGCAAATTTTCGCTTTGAGGAGGCGGGTACCCGCTTGCGGGTGATGGACGCGCGAAGCGGGAAATGCTGAATAGTGACACGTTCTAGGGTTGGCAGCTAAGCCCTACATTCCTTTGGGCAGAGGTTGAGGGCTAGAGCCGCGCTCACGGTGGCCGCCGTCTCCACTCGCAGATTCAGAGGTCCGAGGTCCACCGGGCGGCCGTTGCGGGCCAGCATCTGCTCTTCGCTCGGAGAGAAACCACCCTCCGGGCCTATCAGCACGACCAGTTCCTCGTTTCTCGTGCTGAAACAGTCGGCGGCGGCGGCTCCTCCAGGATGGCAGTAGAAGACCTTGGGATGCTCCCGCTCCAGGAAAGTCTCCAGCTCGCAGATGGGACTCACCTTCATCGGGAGTAATCGGTAAGCCACCGCGCTCGAGACCGTGGCGATCTCTTCCCAACGCTTAAACTTAGACTCCGAAGGGGCTTTCCTTTCGGTCCGCTCGGTCATCAGCGGAACCAACTCGGAAACCCCCAACTCGGCCAGTTTTTCTATCGTGCTTTCGAATCGGGATCCCTTGCAGAGCGCGACTCCCAGGGTCAGTCGGGGCGGCAGCGTCGGCACGGCCTTAAAGTCGTCTTTGCGCAGGCAGACCGGCTTATCGGAAAGCTCACAGAGCCAAGCTCGACCCTCCCCGTCCATCGCCGCAAAAAGCTGATTTTCCCTCAGTCTAAGGACGGTCCGCAGGTAATGGACGTCGCGCTTGCGGAGAGATACCCCCGCTTCCGTAAACTGCGAGGCCGGCAGAAAAATACGAGGCGTCTTACGCAAGATTCTTCTCGAACAGAAAGTGATAAGCCACCCAATCGTTTTCTTGAACCCTGGCGATTATCTTGCCTCCCGCGCGAGTGTAAGCCTCTTCGACCTTCTGCGAGCGCTTTTCCACGATCCCGCCCAACACGAGATGTCGTCCGCAGACAGCAGAAAGTGGAATGGATAGCTGGGCTAAGATATCCGCCGTCAGGTTGGCCACAACGTATGGGTACAGCCCCTCTGCATCGCTTGCTGCTTGAGGCACGTCGTCTCGGCAGACCTCGAACCGTTCGGAGGCAAAGCCGCTCCCTTGTAAGTTGTCTCGAGCCACGGCTACCGCCAGCGGATCCCGGTCGCTCGCCACCACCTTTGGGCAGCCCAGATGCAGGGCCCCTATGGCCAGGATGCCTGACCCGGTACCGTAGTCGAGTAGGTGTCCCTTTCCCCATTCAGGGTCGGTTTCCAGGCCTTCCATAAGCTGCAGGCAGAGCCTCGTACTCTCGTGGTAGCCGGTGCCAAAAGCCGAACCCGGATCGAGGGAGATGACTTCTCGCCCTTCGCTCATTTCGGGGTCTGGCTTTTCCCAGCTAGGACAGACAACGAAGCGGTTGCCGACGGGGAAGGGATGGTAAAACTCTTTCCAGTTTTCAGCCCAGTCTTCGTCGCGGATGTGGCCGCTTTCCGAGACCTTCGAGCCGACTTCCTCGAGCGCTGCCCTCAGCTCTCGAAGCCGCTCTTCGTGCTCGCCCTCGAGAGGGAAGTAGAGTCGCCACTTCACCTCCGGGTATTCCTGGTGGACCTCCCACCCTTCCAAACCTCGCTGGACCAAGACTTGCTCCACCCAGGGCGCGTCGTCCTCGGAATGTTGGAGATCCAATATCAGCCACGGCTGTTCTGTTCGGGACATGGCCTTTGAGTCTCTAGCCGAAGATGGCGTCTTTGATTTTGGTGAAGAGGCTCGGCTCGGCGTGCTGTGGGCCGGCGTCGGCAAACTCTTTCAAGAGCTTCTTCTGCTTGCTGTTGAGCTTGGTCGGTACCATCACTTCGACGACCACGTGAAGGTCTCCACGGCTTCCTCGACCCAGTCGGGGCATGCCTTTTCCTTTGACCCGGAAAATCGTGTTGTTTTGTGTCCCGGCCGGAATATTGAGAGTTTCTTCGTCTCCGTTGAGCATGGGCACGGTGACCTTTTCGCCCAGAGCCGCGTCGGTGAAACGGATCTTAAGTTTGTGGATGAGGTCGTCGCCTCGCCGGTCGAACTCTTTGTTTTGTTCGACATCGACTTCGAGATAGAGATCGCCCGGAGGGCCGCCCATTCGACCGGGTGCTCCTTCGCCATCGATCCGGATCATCCGACCGGTGTCGATACCGGCCGGGATTTTGACTTCCAGGGTCCGGGCTTTGGAGACCACTCCGCGACCGCTGCAATCCTCGCAAGGATCGGTCAGCTGGCGACCTTCGCCTCGGCAGGCTGCACAAGGAGCCGACTGAGTGATACGACCGAACGGCGTGGAGATCGCCTGATGGACCTGGCCGGTCCCGTGACACTCACGGCAGTTACGAAAGCCGTTGGAGGCCTTGGTTCGCTGGCCCTCACAGCCTGGACAGGTGACGTCGGTGGTGAGTTCCACCTCTTTGGTCACGCCGTCGAAAGCTTCTAAGAGGGAGATGCGGACTCCCATCCTGAGGTCGGCGCCTCGGCCCGGACCACGCCGGCGTCCACCGCCACCGCCGCCCATGCCACCGAAAATGGCGTCGAAGATGTCGCCGAAGCCACCGAAGCCGCCAAAACCGGCACCCCCTCCGGGCGCTCCCTGATTGACACCGGGAGCAGTTCCGAAGCGATCGTAGTGGGCGCGCTTCTCTTCATCGATCAAGACCGAATAAGCCTCATTGATCTCACCGAACTTTTTCTCGGCTTCCTGCTTATCCTCAGCCACGTCCGGATGGTACTTGCGGGCCATCTGTTTGAAGGCTTTTTTGATCTCTTTTTTGTCGGCGTTCTTAGGAACACCCAGTATTTCGTAGTAGTCGCGGCTCATAACAAATAAAACAAAGGGCCTTGCGGCACGCTTTTGTTATATCAGAGGGAAGATGGGGTGGTCTATTTCAGAAGTGTTAGAGTCTGTGAGCGAGGAATCCTAAGAAACGAAATAGACCCGCCTATGGGCGGGTCTTAAAAGATCCTTCGCTTCGCTTTATTCGTCTTTGTTGAACCAGTCGAAGAGGTCTTCGTCTTCGGGTTCGGGTTCGGTGGACGGAGTAGCGGCATCACCGCCGTCGTCTCCGCCCGACATGCCGCCGCCGTCTCCACCCATTCCGCCGCCTCCGCCGGCAGCGGAAGCTCTGGCCGCTTCCACGTCCACTCCGGCTTGCTTAGCTGCTTGCTCGGCGCGGCTACCCCCGGTGGAGAGGTAGGCCTCGGTACTGATAGCGTACATAGCGTCTTTGAGCGACTTGGTGCATTCTTTGATGCGCTCGTTTTCGTAGGTCTGAAGGGCCATCCGCAGCCGGTCGATGCAGTCACGCATCTTACGCTGTTGGTCGAACGTCATCTGGTTGGAGAGCTCGCGCATCGTGCGCTCGGCCGTATCCAATTCCACGTTGGCGCGGTTTCGGATGGTGGCTTCCGCTCGTCGGCGCGCGTCTTCTTCGGCGTAGATAGCGGCTTCTTTCACCATCGTGTTGATCTCGTCTTGAGTCAGATTGGTAGGCGACTGAATGGCAATTTTCTGCTTGTTGTTGGTGGCCAGGTCTTTGGCTGACACGTTGACGATACCGTTGGCGTCGATATCGAAGGTCACCTCGATCTGGGGCACTCCGCGAGGAGCGGGAGGGATGTTTCGCAGCTCGAAACGGCCCAGCGATTTGTTGTGAGAAGCGATGTCCCGTTCACCTTGGAGAACATGCACTTCCACCACGGTCTGTCCGTCGGTGGCGGTGGTGAACACCCGCGTCTTCTCGACCGGAATTTGCGTGTTTCGCTCGATCAGCTTGGTGAACACTCCACCCATCGTCTCGATGCCGAGCGAGAGTGAAGTGACGTCCAGCAAAACCATGTCTTTGACTTCACCGGCCATAACGGCACCCTGAACGGCGGCACCCATGGCCACAACTTTATCGGGGTCGATATCTTTCGAGGGCTCCTTGCCGAAGAGGGCACGCACCTTATCCTGAACGGCCGGCATTCGTGTGGAGCCGCCGACCAGAAGAACTTTGTCGATGTCGTTTTTACCGAGACCGGCATCTTCGAGAGCCTGAATAGCCGGCTCGGCGGTCTTTTCAATCAGGTCGCTGGTGAGCTCCTGGAAACGTGCTCGGGTCAGCTCCAAGTCCAGGTGCTTCGGACCCGAGGCGTCGGCTGCGATGAAGGGCAGTTTGATCTGGGTGGCGGTCTCCGCCGACAGCTTGATTTTGGCGTTTTCCGCCGCCTCTTTCAGTCGCTGCATCGCGACCCGGTCGGTCCTCAGGTCGATTTGAGATGATTTGCGGAATTCATCGACCAGCCAGTCCATGATCCGTTGGTCCCAGTCGTCACCACCCAAACGGGCGTTTCCGGCGGTGGCTTTTACCTGAAAGACACCGCCTCCGATCTCAAGGATCGAAACATCGAACGTACCGCCGCCGAGGTCCCAAATTAGTACCGTCTCGGACTTGTCGATCTTGTCCAAGCCGTAGGCCATACAGGAGGCGGTGGGCTCGTTGATGATCCGGAGAACTTCCAGGCCGGCGATAGAACCGGCGTCTTTGGTGGCTTGTCGTTCGGAATCGTTGAAATAGGCAGGTACGGTGATGACCGCTTTTTCTACCGGAAATCCGAGATAGGCTTCAGCGTCGGCTTTCACCTTCTGCAGGATCATGGCGGAGATCTCTTGGGGAGTGTAGGAGCGATCGTCCACGTTGATGCGGATGTCGGTACCCATCGAGCGTTTGACGGAGATGAAGGTCCGTTCTGGGTTGGAGATGGCTTGGCGTTTCGCGACGGAACCTACCAGCCTGTCGCCGTTTCGGGAGAAACCGACCACGGAGGGAAAAAGAAAGTCGCCCTCCGCGCTGGGGATCACTGTTGGAACGCCGCCCTCCACTACAGATATGAGACTGTTGGTCGTCCCAAGATCTATTCCCACAATTTTGCTCACGCGTTACTCGCTCCTTGTTGATAAAAACACGGCCTTTTCGGCCCTTAAACTCAGTTTCGCCACTTGGTTCGGGTTTCCCCAGGAGGTTTCCTCGTCCCTTAACTAGATGGCGGTTGCTCGTTGGAATCGAGCGGCTGGGTCGGACTTTCGATGCCTTCGCCCGGGCCCGAAGCCTGTGTCTGGGGGGCCGGAGGAGTGGCTTCCGGCGGGGCCGCAGCGGGCGGATGAGCCGGAGCTTGGGCGGGTGCCGGAGCCTCTGCAATCGCAGGTGGAACTTCGGCTGCAGGCTGGACGGCCGGAGCCGGTTGCGCGGGCGCTTCGACCGGAGGTTGCAATGCGGGGGTCGCCGGGGCGGAGGCTTCTGCCGGAGGCTGAACTGGTGCCGCCGGCGCTGCGTTGACTTCCGCCGGGGGTTGGGCCGCAGGTGTTTCCGCTTGAGGCTGCGCTACCGGTGCCGCGGGGGCAGCGGGGGCCGGAGTTTGCTCTACGGGTGCAGCCGGCGCCGGTGCCTGTGCAGGCGGTTGCGCCGCTGGAGTTTCGGCTGAAGGTTGTGCTGCCGGGGCCGGAGGTTGCGCGGCGGCAACATCCGCTGAAGGTTGCGTGGCCGGAGACTCCGCCGTCGGCTGAGCCGCCGGAGCGGGGGCCTCGGCTACCGGTGCAGGCTGTGTGGGTGGGGCCGCGGCGGGGGCGCTGGGAGCGGCTGCCGGAGCGGGTTCGCTCGCGGGAGCGGCCGGTTGCGCGGGTGGCGCAGGCTCGCTAGCGGGCTGAGCGGTGGGCGCGGGTGGCGCGGGTGGCGCGGCAGGTGCCGAACCGTCGTTGCGAGCGATCCGAACGATGGCGGCTCGCACCAGTCTCTCCCCAAATAAGTATCCGGGCTGTAGCTGGTCATAAATGTGGTCGTCGGGTACATCGGATGTTTGGACCTCACCGATGGCTTCGTGTAGATGGGGGTCGAACGGTTGGCCGACCACGTCCAGCTTTTGGAGTCCGGCTTGCTTCAAGGCGTTCTCCAACTGTTCGTGGATCATCTCGATCCCGGTCACGATCGAAGCGGTGTCGGTGGCTGTTTGCAGGCTCGGCATGGCCTGGTGGAAGGCATCGAGTGCGGGTAGCAACGACTGGGTAAATTTTTCGACAGCCTTGAAGACCTTGACGTCGATATCGGTCTTGGAGCGGTTGCGCATATTTTGCATGTCCTGCAGTAGGCGCTCGCGTTGGACTTCGGCTTGCTCGAGTTTCTTGAGGAGTTCATCCACCTGAGGGGAATTCTCTCCTCCGCCTTCGGCCGGCGTTGCCGCGGGCGTTTCGGCGCCGGCGGCGGGCTGGCCGGAAGCGCGGTTCACGGCTTCGGAAGCTTCGGCCAGAGCGGCTTCCATTTCACTCTGGGCCGAGACCTTTTTCTGTTCGACGGCGTTGCCTTCAAGGTCTTTGATTTTCTCTTTCTGCTGCATAAGCTCTTCCGACAGCGATTGAGAGATCAATCGATAGAAAGAGAGAAAGGTGGCGGAATCTTGAGTGCCGACTTCGACGCACTTGACCACTCGTGGCTCCAGAAAGTGAAGGTTCGGGTTGTCTTTTATGATGGCAGTCAGCCGAGCCAGCTCTTGTTGAGCGCGCTCCGGGGTCAACTTAGGAGCATCCGGAACTGACGGCGCGGTCATGGGTGATGGAGCGCCGTATAGCTCGCCTCCAGATGATGCCGGTCCCTCAAAACTTGCCATTTTTCACTCCTATACTGGTAGCCTAAAAAAAATAAACACCCTTGGCTTGCGGGCACTTTCGCTTTTGAGGGGAGCCTTCCTGGTCACGTTCTTTCTGGAGGCTTTGGAGACGGCGAACCCCACAAATCTTGGCAGATAGCGAGAGGAATGAACACCATTCAAGATAACTCTTCTTCATGACGAGTGAGCAACCCCTAAGACTACTCCTGGCCGGTTACTTCGGGTTCGATAATGCGGGCGACGAGGCTATTTTCGAGGCCCTGGTGGAGAATTTTCGGCGCCTCCATCCCGGCGTTCGCTTGACCGCCCTGGTTCAGGGTGAGGAAACGGCCCGTCGACTTGGCGTCGATACCGTGCCGCGAAAGGATGTCGGAGCGGTCTGGAAGGCCCTGAGAGAAAGCGACCTGTTTGTGCTCGGGGGAGGGGGCTTGTTTCAAGATGTTACCGGACCGGGTTCGGTGTTCTACTACGGCGGTCTCCTCATTATGGCCAAAATGGCAGGCTGTCCCAGCGTCTTCTTCTGCCAGGGCTACGGCCCCGTGCGCCGACCGCTGCAGAAATTCTTCACTCGCCAGGTGCTGCGCCTGCCGGAACTCATTACGGTGCGCGATGAGGAGTCCCAACAAGAAATGGTCGACCTGGGGTTGCCGGCCCCCGCGGTCCACCTCGCCGCCGACCCCGCGCTTCTTCTCAGTCCTCTGCCGGCCACCGAGATCGGCTCTCTGCTAGGTGAGGAGGACCTCATGAAAGAGCTGGGTCGATCGGAGCTACCGAACGGTCAGCTCTCCGAGGCTGGTCCGCTGGTGGCCGTGACGGTACGCCCCTGGCCCAGCCTACCACTCGAAGAATTGGCTCAAGCTCTCCGTGCTTTTCGCGAGGAAACCGGGGCCCGCTACCTCCTGCTGCCTTTTCAACCGGAGCGAGACATAGAGCCCTCTCGCCGGTTGGTAGAACTCTTAGACGGAGAAGCGAGATTGATCGAAAGGCCGCTGACTCCCGCTGCTCTGACCGGAATTTTGGCCTGTTCGGACATGGTCATCGGCATGAGATTACACTCGCTAATCCTTGCCACTGTGGGAAATCCTCCGCTTTATGGTTTATCTTACGACCCGAAAGTGGAAAGATTTTGTAGACGTGCAGGTGCTCTTTCCTGCTGTATTGAAGAAATTTCATCAGAGCGACTTTTGCGCGAGTGGAAACATGTCCTAAACGGACGGAAATCCCAGCGCAAATGCCAGGAGAAATCCGTCTCAACCATGAGGGAAGGGGCGGAGAAAGCCTTCCGAGCCAGTCTATCGCTGGCCCAGGGGTCATCTTCCGGGGAAGTCGCCAAAAACTTTATCACTGGCCCGCCGAAATAGGCTTGTCGGCGGGCCCAAGACGAGGAGCCCGCTGTGTGGGGATTTCTAAAAAGTCCGGAGATTAATCTGGACACCTCCGGCCAGGTGCCGATGGTGGATATTTGTGAGCTGGACCTGGTTTATCCCAACGGTCATCAGGCTCTTCACAACATCAATCTGCAGATCGACAAGGGGGAGTTCGTCTTCCTGGTCGGCTCGACGGGATCCGGTAAGAGTAGCATTCTGAAGCTCCTTTACAGAGAGCTTCACCCCTCCAGCGGCTCCGTCTTGGTGGGCGGTTTGGACCTGGGTGAGCTGGCCCGCCAGGAAGTCCCTTACTTGCGACGCAGCGTGGGAGTCATCTTTCAAGACTTTCGACTGCTGGGCAACAAGACGGCCGCGGAAAACGTGGCTTACGCTCTGGAGATCACGGGAACGCCGAAACGAAAGATTCCCAGCATCGTGGCTCAAGTGTTGGAGCTGGTCGGCCTGTCCGACAAGTCGAAGCGTCTACCCTCCGAGCTTTCGGGTGGAGAGCAGCAACGGGTGGCCATCGCCCGCTCTTTGGTCAACAAGCCGAGCCTTTTGCTGGCCGACGAGCCGACGGGAAACCTCGACCCCGACAGCACCTGGGACATCATGCAGATCCTCTCGCGAGTGCAAAATTCCGGCACCACGGTGGTGGTCGCCACCCACAACCAGCAGGTTGTGGACTTGATGAGAAAACGAGTTCTGGTGATGAAGCGCGGACATCTGGTGCACGACCTGGCGCGCGGAGCCTACCGATTGGATGGACGCGGTTCGGGTTTGCACGTGGAACAACCTAGAGCGCCTTTCTCGGCGGTGGAGGTGTCATGACATCAGCTTATTTTTTAAGAGAAGTTCTCACCAATATACGGCGATCGCCTCTCATGAGCATCGCCAGTGTGACGACAGTTCTGGTGCTGACTCTGATTTTGGGTTACTTCACCACCGTTATGGTCAACCTGGAAGCCCTGGCTAACTCGCTGCTGGATGAAGTCCAGGTGGTGGCTTATCTGGACGACGACGCCAACCAGGTGTCGGTGGCTCAGCAGTTGGAGCGTATTCCCGGGGTGCAGAAGGCCCACTTCGTGTCCAAGGAAACGGCTCTGAACAAGCTTGTAGAGAGAATGCAGGGGAGGATCAAGGTCGACGATCTGACCCGCAACCCGCTGCCCGACTCCTACGAAGTCTCGGTCTCCAGCGCCGACGATCTGGAGATGGTGGCCAAGCGAGCTGAACGGATCGCCGGCGTGGCCCGGGTGAAGTACGGGGAAGAGATCGCGCAGAGAATGCTTCGCTTCAACGCTCTGGTCAGAGGAGTCGGCGTGGTGGTTCTGGGTCTTCTCTTCCTCTCCACCGTGTTGATCGTGAGCAATACGATTCGGCTGACCGTCTTCGCCCGTCGCAAAGAGATCGAAATCATGCAGATGGTCGGGGCGGCAGAGTGGTTTATACGCTGGCCGTTCATTCTGGAAGGGGTCTTACAGGGACTGCTGGGTTCGGTCCTGGCCGCCGTGGTGGTGGGAGGCTCTTACGCCATGGTCATTCCCAAGCTGACCGAAACGATTAGCTTCCTGCCGATGGTAGAAGCTCAGAATATGTTGCCGACACTGCTTCCGATCCTGATTCTCAACGGTGCCTTCGTGGGCGCGCTGGGCAGTCTGGTGTCGGTCAACAAGTTCTTGAAGGTCTAGGTGTAGGGTCGGACATGAAACGCTTAGCGATACTCTTAACCTCACTGCTCCTGCTGAGCCAATTCGGTTCGGCCCAGGAGGGCTCCCGGCTACGAAAGGATCTGGCCGAAAACCGCAAGCGGATTGCGGCGGTCAAGAAGAAGCTCGAGGAAGCCAACCGGAGAGAACGAGAGATCGCCGACAAGCTTGCCGACACCCGAAAGCGAATGGTGAAGGCGGAAGACGACCTGGCCAGGACGGAGAAAGAGCTCGACACCGCCGAGGAAAAACTTCGCAAACTCAAGATGAGAGTGCGTCGCACCTCGATTCGCCTGCTGCGAGCTCAGACAGCCTTGGAAGCGCGGCTGCGAGAGATCTACATGGAAGGGGAAGTCTCCTACCTGGCGGTCCTGCTGCAATCCGACGATTTTACCGATTTTCTCAACCAGGCAGACTATCTGAAACTGATTGTGAAGTCGGACTCCCAGCTCATCAACACGGTCAAAAAACACAAGGGCGACCTCGATGTCCAAAGAGAGAGCGCCCGGGTGGCGGTGGTGGAACTCACCAAGCTTCGCGCTCAGAAAAAGAATGCCGTGGAGACACTGGCCAGGCTGAAAGCGGCCCAGCAAGATCTCTATGCCCGCCTGCAAAAATTCCAGTCCAAGCTGGAGACCCGGGTCGACGACCTGGAAGAGATTTCGGCCCAGAAGGAAGCAGAGCTACGAGACCTGATCCGGCGCGCATCTCAGCCTGGATACGTCCCCATTCCACGGTCCGCCGGTGCTATGATCTACCCCGTCAACGGTCCGGTCACTTCCCAGTTCGGCTATCGAGTGCATCCCATCGCAGGCACCACTCGCTTGCACACCGGGATGGACTTCGGAGTAGGCTACGGAGTGCCTATCCTAGCCGCCGACAACGGAGTGGTGATTCACTCCGGTTGGTACGGAGGATACGGCAACACCGTTATCCTGGACCACGGTGGTGGCTTCACGACTCTGTACGCTCACGCATCAAGCCTGGCCGTCAACGTGGGTCAAACGGTGAAGCAAGGTCAGATGGTATCGAGAGTCGGCTCCACCGGCTACTCCACCGGACCGCACCTTCACTTCGAGCTTCGCTACCATGGAAACCCGATCAATCCGTTGAGCCGTCTTTAGGATCCCACCCGGCGGGATCCTTCGCCAAAACTTGCAAGGTTCCGAGACCTTTTTGCGGAAAGCGGTTTAACGTACTAGTTCTTTCCAAGGAGATCACTTGATCAAAAGCATCCGTCGCCTTATCGCGGCCGTCGCCCTGTTCGGTTTCGTCACCGTGGGTGCCATGGCCGAAGGCATCACAGCCGAAGAGTCTTTCAAAGTCGTTCAGAATATGCTGAACCTGGTCCAAACCGAGTACATCGAAGATACGCCCCCGTCGCAGATCGTGACCGGCGCCTTCGACAATCTGAATGCGGCTCTGGAAGAAAAGGGAGTGGCCTACCGCGTCCCCACCTCGGTGCCGGAAGAGATGACGAGTGAAGAAGCGGAGAAGTTTCTTCAGCAAGAGTTCATCAAAGTAGCCGGAGCCGCCCCTTCCACTCTGAAGGACAACTGGCTGGCCCATCGGGTGATCGAAGGAATGGTGGAGGGCCTCGGCGACCGATACACGGTTTTTATGGACCCTGAAGAGTACCAGCGTCTCAAAGAGTCCATGTCCGGCGGAAATTTCGGTGGCGTGGGCATCTACATCGAGCTGAATAAGGAAAACGGAGGGCGCCTGACGGTGGCTCGCCCGATTCCCGACACTCCTGCGTCGGATGCCGGTCTGAAGGAAGGGGACGTGATCCTCGCTATCGATGGCGAGTCGACTTTGGGCTACACCATAGACGACGCTCAAGCCAAGCTGCGGGGGCCTCTCGGTTCGGAGGTCGTGCTCAAGATTCGACGCCTGAATCAGGCCCGACCGTTCGACGTGACCTTGGTACGGGACAGTATCAAAGTCAGCTCCGTGACCAGTCGACTTCGCACTGCCAAAGGTCGAAAAGTCGGCTACATCAGGCTTCAGATGTTCGGCGAGCGAACCGACCAGGAGATGGAAGAGGCCATTCGCAAGCTCGATGCCCAGGGCGCCGAGGGCTATATTCTCGACCTGCGCAACAACGGCGGGGGATACATCATCTCGGCGGTAGACGTCGTTTCCAAGTTTCTACCAACCGGATCGGTGGTGACTTCGGTGGAAGAGCGGGGGGCCGGCAACCGGATCTACCGCACTCGTCCCAGTCTCCGCAAACCGAAGCCGCTCGTCTTACTGGTCAATCAAAACTCGGCCAGCGCCTCGGAGATCACCGCCGCCGCACTGTCTGACCACGAACGGGCCCAGTTGGTAGGGGTGAAGACCTTCGGTAAAGGTTCGGTACAAAAGATTTTTAGTCTTCCCGACGGCTCCGGTGTCAAGATCACGACCGCCCATTACCATACTCCCAAGGGTAAGGACATCAACGATGTCGGTATCGAGCCGAATCAGGAAGTGGAGTTCGAGGGGCGGGAGTTCACCGGGACAGAGGACACTCAGTTCCTGAGTGCCGCGGAACAACTGCTCACCGAAATCCAAGCGGCCGAGCGCGAGGCCGTCTCGGCTTCAGGATTGCCTCTGGCTCGGACCGGAGTGGAGCAGTGGCGATACCTGACGGCACTGGGACGCGGCGAACCCGAGATAGTCGATCGCAAATACGTGATCGGCCAGGATTCCGGCTCGTTCTTTGAAGAAGTCAAAGTCTTGTTTCCCGACTCCACCGAGCCGGAAGTCATCAAGTTTGATCTCGGCCCGGCACTCGGTCTCTCTTCCTAGACCGCTAGAGTTCAGAGTTCCACCCCATGACATCGCGACGACTTCAGATAGTTCTGTCTGTCGTCGTGATTTTCGTTTGTACCGGCTATCTGGTACAAGAGTCGCTGCTGGCTCCGAAGGCTCTCGCCGGGCGTTCCGAACTCTCGGAGTGCCATTTTCTGTTGAGTCATAGCTACGTCGATGGAGCCGACGGACTGCAGCTGATCAAGTCGGCGGCTCGGGCCCTGGAGCCTCACCTGCCGGCTGACAGTCTTCAGCCTTGGGAGGGTGTGGAAGAAGAAGAGGCGCTGCAGCGTTTGGAGCAGATGGTCCAACTGGCTGAGAACGGCGGCTTGGACCGGCAGAAGGCCGTGTACCTGGGGATGGACGCGATGGTCGGAAGTTTAAACGACCCCTTCACCCGAGCCATGGACCCCGACCAGTATGCCGAGTTCCAAAAAACGCTCTCCAGCCAGCCGTTCGGAGGGGTCGGTGTGCAGCTAGGCCTGGGAGAGGGCGGCACCATCATCGTCTTCAAGGTCTTGGAGGGGAGTCCGGCCTCCAAAGCTGGGGTATTGGTGGGCGATCTTGTGCTGAGTGTGAGTGGACAAGCGGTCGAAGGCTTTCAGCCCCGGCGGGTGGAGGAGATGATCCACGGAGAGGTCGGCACAGCGGTGAATTTGACGATGTCTCGAGATGGCGTTCGCTACGAATTGAATCTGGAGAGAGTGGTTCTTAAGACGCGCTCGGTGCGGAGCAGGCTGATGAGCACTCCCAGCGGTAGGGTGGTCGGTTGGATCACGGTGGAGGGGATGAAGGAAGAGACCGGCCAGGAACTCAAGGAAGAATTAGAGTCTCTGCGTGAGTCCGGTAGCCCGGCGGGACTTATCCTCGATTTAAGGGACAACATGGGCGGATACGTAAACGCCGCTCTGGCCGTCTCTTCCCAATTTTTGGAATCGGGTCTGCCGGTTTTGGAGATCGCCTCTCGTGACGGCTCCGAGGTGAAGGCTACCCTGGAGAAAGAGTACGACGATTCTCCACTACTTGTCTTTGTGAACGGACATACGGCCAGCTCCGCGGAGATTGTGGCCGCCTGTCTCGCCGACTATGATCGAGCCGTTTTGGTAGGGGAGAGGACATTCGGGAAGGGCAGCGTCCAGAGCATCCATGAGTTTGACTCGGGTGGGGCTTTGAAGTTCACGGTAGCGCGGTATAAGTCACCTGAAGGGCGAGCGATCGACGGCACCGGGCTTGAACCCCACGTGCAGCTCGACGAGCGAGAGATACTCTCTCATTGCGAAGAGTTATGGAAGCAAACGGTTCGATAAATAGGGCGGCTTTGCTGGAAGAAAAACTCCGGCAACTGCCCGATTCGCCGGGAGTCTATCTCCACAAGGATGCCGCCGGACGAGTCCTCTACGTGGGTAAGGCGACCAACCTCAAGAGTCGAGTGAGGTCCTACTTCCAGTCCTCGGCTCAGCACTCTCCGAGGATCAGATGGATGGTCTCCAGGGTGGCCGACGTGGAGTTTTTCCTGGTTGGCTCCAATCTGGAGGCGCTGATCCTCGAATGCAACCTTATCAAGAAGTACCGTCCCTATTTCAACGTCAAGTATCGGGACGACAAGCGCTATCCACTGTTGGAGATCACGACCTCGGAGACCTTCCCGAAGATTCGGGTGGTACGCCAGGCACGAAATCACAAAAATCGGTATTTCGGTCCTTATCCCGACGCCGGAGCTATGCGCCGAACGCTCAAAGTCATTCAGAAAGTCTTCCAGATCAGGACCTGCAAAATCGATATGTCCAAGGTGGCTGACCGTCCTTGCCTGGATTATCATATTGAGCTTTGCACCGCTCCCTGCACTCGTTACGTTGAAGCCCAGGCTTATCGTGAGCAGGTCGACGCCGCCGTAGACTTTCTCGAGGGCCGCTCGGAACGTCTGATCAAACGGCTGGAGCGAGACATGGTCTACTACGCGGAGCATCTGGACTTCGAGCGCTGCGCCAGGATCCGAGACACCCTATCCGACGTTCAGAGGATCGTGGAGAAGCAGAGAGTGGTGCTCTCCAGTGCCCCCGACGACGAAGACTACATCGGTCTGACCTCTCGTCGAGATACTGTTTCCGTTCACGTGCTCTGCGTGAGAGAGGGGAAACTGCTGGCTCAGAAGAGTTTCTTCCTGGACTCCCACGGAGGGGCCGATGAGAAAGAGCAGATGTCGGCCTTCCTGAAAGAGCACTACGACAATCCGGTGACTCTCCCCAGGCGGCTGTTGTTGTCGGTAGAGCCCGACGACCGGGAAGTCTTGGAAGAGTGGTTGAGCTCTCGCGGAGAGAGAAGAGTGGAGCTTCGGGTGCCTCAACGGGGGGAAAAGAGGCAACTCCTGGAGCTTTGCCTTAAGAGCGCCAACCAGTCGTTGCAGATGGAGTCGGTCATGCCGAGCCGCTACGAGTCTCGGCGGATCGGGTTGCAAGAGATTCAGGAGGCGCTGGAGCTAGAAGATACTCCCTGGCGGATCGAGTGTGTCGATATCTCCAACACGCAAGGCAAGCAGGCTGTCGGCTCGCTGGTCGTCTTCGAGCAGGGGTTGCCCAAGAAAGATCAGTACCGGAAGTTTCGAATCAAGTCGGGCGACACACCGGACGACTTTCGGATGATGCACGAAGTGCTGACGCGGCGATTTGCCGAAGGGGGAACGAAGGAACAGTATGAGGCCATTCCCGACCTACTGGTGGTAGACGGAGGCAAGGGCCAGCTCAGTTCGGCCTGTCGAGCTTTGGCGGAGATGGACATGGTGGGCCGGGTGCCGGTGGTGGGCCTGGCCAAACAGCACGAATGGATCTTTTTGCCGGAGAAGAGTGAGCCGGTGATTCTAGCACCCGGCTCCAAAGGGCTCTCTCTGATCACTCACTTGCGGGATGAAGCTCACCGTTTTGCCATCACCTATCACCGGAAGCTTCGAGGCAAGTCTTCCAAGGAATCGCCCTTGGACAAGGCGCCCGGTATCGGACCGAACAAAAAGAAAGCTCTAATAGCTCATTTCGGCTCCCTGAAGAAGCTGATGAAAGCCACTCCGGAAGAGATCACAGAGGTGGACGGGATGGGGCCGAAACTGTCGGCATCTTTACATAGGTATCTTCACAACCGATGACCCGGTTCATCCTGATGGTTCTTCTCCTGGTTTCTCCGGTCGTTGCCGAGACCTGGTTTGTCTCGACTGTCTTAGATCGCCCTACCGGATTCGTGACTTCAGAAGAGTGGGGCTCCCAGCCCGACTCGCTCCCCGAGGAGTGGCGCCGGACTCCCACCAGAATTGTCATCCACCACGCCGGAGTGAACTGGGTGGAGGGGACCGACCCCTACACCAAAGTTCGCAACCTCCAGACCTGGGGCAAGCGCGAAAAGAACTGGCCGGACCTTCCGTATCACTTCTTGATCAGTCCCGACGGCCGAATTTTTGAAGGACGGGATCCGTTTTACCAGCCCCAGAGCAACACCGATTATGACATGAGGGGCGTGCTGAACATCCAGCTCTTCGGCAATTTTGAGGAGCAGTCGGTATCACCGGAACAGAAGCGAGCGCTGACTTCCTTGTTGCGATATCTCTGCGAATCCTACACGATACCGGCCAAGCGTATCTCCACTCATCAGCAGGAAGCGCCTGGTCAAACCACCTGTCCCGGGCGTGATCTCATCCATTGCCTACCGGAGATCCTTTCCGGAATTTAATAGGTAGCGAGGTTCGAGCTTCGAAGGACCCACAAATGAAGCGTCTCTCTCTGTTGATCTTGTTGACCTTTTCCCTGACCTGCGTCGCGCTTTCCCAGAAGCAGAAGGGTCGCTACCTCTCGGAAGTTCCGATTTACGATTCGGCCGAGTACAAGATCGAGATGGCGAAAGAGAGATCGGGGATTCAGACCTACACCAGGATCTATCAAACCGACGACTCTGTCGAGAGCGTGGTGGCCTGGTACGAAGAGAAGCTGCCCCAGGCCGAGAAGAGCATCGGTGTGCGAAGTCGCACCAACTCACCGTGGGTCAAGTTTGAATTTGAGCCCGAGGGTGCGGCTGAGCTATCCCGACTCGTGAAAGACCACTCTCGCGAATTTGTGGGAGTTCAGATCGAGAAGAACCCCATGAGTTCGGCCACCGACATCCACGTGATGGAGTTTCTCAATCCCTAGTAGGCCTGAGGCACACCGGCTTCGAATCGTGCATCCGTGGAAGAAGCCGCCTACTCGCACATCTACGAAATCGAAGAACGCCTCTGGTGGTACCGGGGCCGTCGAAGAGTCTGCTTCGATCTGCTGAGTAGGTTTCTGTCACCCACACGAGATCGCCGCATTTTAGACGTAGGATGCGGAACCGGCTACAACCTCGGGCTGCTCCGCAGATACGGTGAGGCTCAGGGGGTAGACATGTCTCCCGAAGCCCTGAAGTTTTGCCGCCAGCGGGGGGAGACGGAGGTCACGCTGCACGAGGCCGATGAACTTCCCTTCGAAGATTCCACCTTTGATCTGCTGACGGCTTTCGACGTCATCGAACATATTGAGGACGACCGGGGCGCTCTCAAGGAGTTCGACCGACTCCTGGTGCCGGGTGGTCGGCTCCTGATCTACACTCCGGCTTTACCCTGGATGTACAACGAGCACGACGCCAAAGTCCATCACAAGCGGAGATACGTCAAGTCGGAGCTGCGCGAGAAACTGGTGCAGGCGGGCTTCGAGATCGAGCATCTCTCTTACGTGAACCTTCTTATACTCCCCATCGTTCTTCTAGCTCGTCTTTTTTACAAGCTCAAGCCCGGGAGTCACGCCGAAATGTCGGTACCCCCCGAGCCGTTCAACCGTATTTTTACTTACCTGTCCTATTTTGAAGCACGCTTTGTCAACGGACCCACTCTACCGTACGGCATGACTCTGGTGGCGTTGGCCCGCAAGGTGTGAGGGTCTGTTTATGGAATCGCCAGGTATGAGTCCCGAAATCTCACTGGTCATACCGGTGTACAACGAAGAGGATAACCTGATCCCGCTCTATGAGAAGATCGTCGAATCTCTCGACCCCGCGGGAATCGACTTTGAGCTGATTCTTGTCAACGACGGTAGCCGTGACCGCAGCATGGAGCGGCTGAGAGAGTTGGTTGATCGGGATTCCCGAGTGGTGGCGGTAGAGCTCCGTCGCAATTTCGGACAGACGGCCGCCATGGCGGCGGGGATCGATCAAGCACAAGGGGAGTTCGTGGTCACCCTGGACGCCGACTTGCAAAACGACCCGGCCGACATCCCAGCCATGCTGGAGCGCGCTCGGGAAGGGTACGACATCGTGAGCGGCTGGCGCAAAGAACGCAAGGACGCCTTTATCTCTCGAACCCTTCCCTCCATGATCGCCAACCGCCTGATCTCGACCATCACCGGCACCTTTCTGCACGACTACGGATGCACTCTCAAGGTTTATCGTCGTGACGCCCTGGGTGGGCTCAGGCTGTACGGTGAGATGCACCGCTTTCTGCCTGCTCTGGTGGCCCGACACGGGGCCAAGATCGTGGAAATGAAAGTCAATCACCATCCGCGGCTCTACGGGGAATCTAAGTACGGGATCGGTCGGACCTTCAAGGTCATCCTCGACCTGATCACGGTCAAGTTTCTGACAAGCTACAGCACCAAGCCTATCTACGTATTCGGAGGCGTCGGGCTGTTTCTGTTTCTGGCCGGTTTCCTTTCCGTTGCCATCATGGTCTACGCCAAGTTTGTCCACGGGGTTTCGATGATCCTGACACCGCTTCCCAACCTGTCCGCCATGTTCGTCATTCTGGGGATGCAGTCGCTCATGCTGGGGTTGGTCGCGGAGCTCGTCATCCGGACTTATCACGAGTCGCAGAATAAGAAGATCTATACGGTGAGAAACACCTATCAGCAGCTGGAGCCGTCACAGAGCGAATAATGTGTGGAATCGCAGGCTGGTTTGCTTTCGGAAAGTCCGAGGTACCCCGGGAAAACCTTAATCTGATGCTGGACAGCATCGAGCATCGCGGACCGGACGAGCGCGGAAAACAGCAGATTCGAGAGATGAGTCTCGGAATGACTCGTCTTTCCATCAACGACATCGAGGGTGGAAGCCAGCCCTACTTTTCGGAAGACCGCTCCGTCAGCGCCGTCTTCAACGGTGAGATTTACAACTTTCGGGAGCTGCGGCGAGAGCTGGAGGCCAGGGGGCACAAGTTCCGCAGCAACACCGACGGCGAAGTCATCGTTCATCTATGGGAAGAACACGGCCGGGATTTCGTCAAACTTCTCAACGGTATGTTTGCCATCGCCCTGTGGGACGGGCGTTCACTTCATCTTTTTCGAGACCGTCTGGGCATCAAGCCTCTCTACTATTCGGTGGTCGGTGATGTTCTTTACTTTGCTTCGGAGCTCAAGGCCCTGGCCGCCCTGCCCGACTTCCCTCGCCGAATCTGCCACCGAGCGGTCCGAAGCTATCTCACCTTGGAATACGTGCCTTCGCCGTTTTCCATCTATGAGGACGCGTACAAGCTGTCGCCCGGTCATTTCATGAGTGTGACCGGCGAAGGTCCCGCGACCCCGGTGCGGTACTGGGAGTTTCCAAGGTTTACAGCCGACGGAGGCGGGTCTTTAGATGAATGGGCCGAGCGGCTCCGAGCTCTCTTGAAGGCCTCGGTCAAGCGTCGACTTCTGGCCGACGTCCCGCTAGGGGTCTTCCTTTCCGGAGGCCTCGATTCGTCTTCACTGACGGCCTTGATGAGTGAGCTGGAGCCCGGCAACGTGCAAAGCTTCTCGGTGGCATTCAGCGAAAAAACGTTCGATGAATCGACTTTCTCAAGACAGGTGGCGGGAGAACTCGAAACAACTCACCACGAGCAGACACTGGACCCGGAAACCACCCTGGAAGTGATCGAACCGCTCTATCGTCGTCTGGACGAACCGTTGGCCGACGCCGCTCTGATCCCCACCTACCTTCTTTCTCGCTTTGCCAGACAGAAAGTCACGGTGGCCCTGGCGGGGGAGGGGGCCGACGAACTCTTGGGTGGTTATCCCACCTATTTCGCCCACCAACTGGCCCGGCCGTTCGGCTATCTGCCGCCGCCTCTGCTCAAACTCATCCACTTGATGGCCAATCAGATTCCCACTTCCCGGCGCTATCTCAGCCTCGATTTCAAGATAAAGAGATTTTGCTCCGGCCTCGGCTTGCCGGACATCGAGCGTCACCTCACCTGGATGGGGTCGATCCCGCCCTCCCAAGCCCATCAATTTCTGTTGGAGGCCCGACCGCCGGCTTTTCTGTGGACCGAAAATTCCGAGCTTTCGCTGGTGGAGAAGATCCAGACTCTGGATTTTCAGACTTACCTGGCCGAACAACTCCTGGTCAAACTCGATAGAGCCACCATGCTCACCTCGCTCGAGGGTCGAGTGCCGTTCTTAGACCACGAGGTGGTGGAAGGGATGGCTCGCCTCCCTACCCAGTTTAAGTTCAGGGGCATGGATGCCAAGCGGGTGCTCAAGCAAGCTATGAAGGGTCGGATACCCGAATCAGTGCTGAAAAGGAACAAGAAAGGCTTCGGAATTCCCATCGCCGAGTGGCTGAGGGGGCCGCTCAAGTTTCTGCTGGACGAGCATCTTCATCCTTCTTATCTGCGTGACCAGGGTCTCTTTCGTCCTGAGCCGATAGCTCGAATGGTTGATGAGCATCTGCAGGGTAGGGCGGACCATCGGAAGCCTTTATGGACGCTTGTTGTTTTTCAGAAGTGGTGGAAGACTTACCAGCCAGTGCTTTGATACCACCGGAATGTTCGTTCGGGATGCCGAACGGAGACACTCATGAGCAAGGGCCCTTTTTACAGCAAAGAGTTGGAAGACGTGCTGCTGCGGGCTGACCAAATTTTCTCTCGAAAATCCCCTAAAGCTCTGTGGCTGGCTGTACTCGAAACCTCCCTTGGTGGCGAGGTTCTCGACTTCTTGCGACTGGACCATTCAACGGTTCTCGACCTGGCGTGTCCTCTGGATGAAGGAATTGAAGAGGTCGACCAGATTTTGACCCTGGCCGGCAGGAGTACCATTCTGACAGAGCCCGGCCCTGATTGCGTCGAGCAGACCATCTATTCAACTCTTCTCAATCGAGAGAGCGATTTCTCGCGGATGCTGGACTCTCTCGATATCGACCGTCGCCGCGTGACGGATTTGATTGTCGAAAGGCTGAGGCAAGACTACGCACCGAGCTACCACGACCTTACTCGGGTGCATCCGTTCACCGAGGGGGAGATATTGAAAGCCTGCCTTCAGGGGAAGAGTGCGGCGCGTGAAGTGCTCGAGGAGGTCGGAGTCGATATCGAGCTCGTCTTGTGGCTGTGCGACGAATGGAAGCGGGAGAACGTTCACGGTAGGTACCTTGCGGTAGGGGTTGTTAAGCCCGGGCATCTGGCCATGGCGCTCCAACAGGACGAAGCCGTGCGAGGTCTGATGTCCAGAGCGGGGATCATACCAACCCGACTAAGGTTCGCGGTCGGTCGAGCCTTTCTGGAGTACCCGTTAGTTGCTCTTAATTATGGACTCGCTCCCGAGACGGCGGGCAAGGAGGAGGCCGCGCGTTTAGGCTTCTCCGAAGTGACCCCGGATTTGCTGCTGCTTGGGTTGTTGGCCGAGCAGTATCGCGCGACAACGATTGCCCTCGGAAAAGCTGGCTTCGATATCGATGAACTTCGCTCCAGGCTGACTCCGCAGATGACAGGCGATCCGGTCGACGAAGCCCAGCTGAGCGACCTCTGCGACAAGCTTTTGGCCCAAGCAGAGGCGGTGGGCGGAGAGGTTCCAGATGGATTATTCTTGCTGGCTGAATTGATTCCCCATTGTCTTATCCTCCGCTCAAGACAGGAGCAGGTTCGTCAAGCGGTGGAAAGAGTTCGACTGGGCTCTTTCCCACGCTCCGGTTCAATTTCGTTGGATGGGCTGACTCTGTATATGAAGGCGAGTGCATTTGAAGAGCGGCTCGGCCAGGTAACGAAGACGAAGAACGAGCACGGTGTCGAGTTATGGAGTCGGGGCTCGATTTCAGCCTGTATCGAGGACGGCATCGTGGTGGTCTTAGTGGGGCAAAGCGTGAGGCTTGATGGAGAAGTCGCTCTGCAAAAAGGCGATCCCTCGGAAAAGGTGCTGGAACTCTTCGGAGTCTCGGGAGGGGTCGAGCTTTCTGAACCGCGACGCTCCACATTGTCGGCGATTGTGGGGGAGAGAGGTGTTCAGATGGTGATATGGGGAGATCTGGAATCGATGAAATGACTCAGTCCTCAACAACTCCTCGTCACTCAGCTACTTTTTACAAGTCAAGTTTCCAAAAAGAAGGTTTACTTGTAAACAGATGTCCAGGATTATTTCTCCCCAAAAAGTCGTTCAGAACGCTCTACGCTTCACCGCAACGGTGGCCCCGTCGGTCGCCTCTCACCTGACCTGGCGACTCTTTTGCACTCCTCTCTGGGCCTCCCAGCCAACGCCCAGTCAGAAGGAAGCTCTCAAAAGGGCGCAACCTTTCGAAGTCCTATTCGGTCGGCGGCGTCTCGAGTGTTTTCGCTGGGGGGATGCCCAACGCCCTACCTTGATGGCCATCCACGGGTGGGGAGGACGGGCCCACGTCTTCGGTGACCTGTTGCAACCGCTCCTTGATCGGGGCTTTTCGGTGGTCAGCTTTCACGCTCCGGGGCACTATCGATTGGGTCAAAAGACCAACATGCTAGAGTACTCGTCCGCCATTCGCGCAGTGGCCAGAGAGATCGGCAGAGTGGACGGGATATTCGGACACTCCTTCGGCGCCTTCACTTCCGCCTACACGGCCCCCAAGCTCCCAGGAGTGAAAGCCCTCGCTCTGATCGGCGCCCCTGACAGACTGGACTTCATGCTCGACTACGCTCGTCGCTTGATGGATGCACCCGACCATATCGTGAGAAATCTTGAAGGTCGTATCGAGAAGCTATCCGGTGAACCGGTCGACGACCACGCGGCCCATCTGTATCTCGCCGGTCAGGACCTGCCCAGGCTGGTGATTCACGACGCGAAGGACCGGGATGTTCCGATCGCCAGGGCGGTGGAGATGGCGAAGCAACTCGAGGCGGAGATGTTTCAGACCGACGGATACGGCCATCACCGGATTCTTCAGTCTCCCGAAGTGGCAGAAAAGCTCGCCTCTTTCTTTGCTGACAAAGCGCTCTGACCGACTCACCGGGCGATCCGCTTTCTCCAAACAGGTCGAGAAAAATCTTGATGTCCTATTTGACCGGTCCGGCTAGATTTTTCAGGTGGCCTTCTAGTACGGCACTCAGTTTGCCCTGACGTTGGCTGAGAATCTCCCGCGCGGACTCGGGGGAAATCTTGCTGACCACGGCACCAGCCAAACCGCCGACCGCACCGGGGCTGGAGCCGGTGGCGGCCCCGCCGATTCCAGCGAACAAGCTATTGTTGGCGGGAGCAGCAGTTGTCCCGCCACCCGACACTCTATTGGTCATGACGTGGTTGGCTCTGTGGGCATATCTCTGTGATGCGCGGGCTAGCTTGTCCGCGATGGAAGTGCTGGGGTTTGCTTTGGTGCTGGGATTCATTTTGTTGCCTCCGATTGATTTGTATCTTCTGTAGACACTATCTCAGGAGGCTGTTTAACAGCTGTTATTCGGAAAGCAGGGCGAGTGATCGCAGGACTTGATTTCAGTCCACCCCGGGGTCCCGGCGAACTCCAGGCCCACTTGAGGCGTGGCGAGAGAAAATCTCAGCATCTTTCGAATTGACAGGTCCCGTGAACAAGAGCAGAGTGAGAAGCAGAAGATTCAGAAAATCGCCGCGATCCAATCTCAAAAATCGTTCCTTAAGAAAACGTCTTTCTGCATCTCGAAAGTGAGCGGTCCGACGTGATAAGGGGCATCGCGCTCGAGCCGGATTTTCAGTCGGCAGATCTGGTTGCTGGCGAAACCTTCGCCGGCGGGCAACTCGAGCCTGAGCTCCAAACTTTGAAGAACAGCGTCTTCTGATCTGGAAGCCAGTAGAAAATGTGGGCTCGTTCCTCCCAGGTCATCGCTCCGACGAGCGGACCGGGAAAGTGACCATGCGCTTGAAGCGCGATCAGGTAAAAGTGTTTGATCACCGGGTACCCGCCCGAAGGGAAGGGTGCGACTTCTTGGCCGCTTTGGCCCGACATGTACCCCGAGCGCGCCAGCAGACCGTTTCACCCGTAAACGGTTACCCGGCCGGCCACTACGCGAACGCAACAAATTGTGTCCTCGCTGTGGAGAGCGAATGGAAAGAGACAAGCCGGTGTACAGGCAGCCGGTCCTTTCCCAGTTGCTCAAGAGCTTAAGAGCGGGCAATTACCCCCAACGCCCAACACCCGCTACGCGGGTACCCGGCTCCACCGCCGCAAACCCAAGCGGTTTCAAGACGATTTTGAGCACAGCAACGCTCAGCAATTCGGGGACAACGTGGTGCAGCTTTTCCCCGATGACAACTTCATGGCCCTTCGGGAACGCTCCGCTTTCAAGTCTCCGCTGGCTGGTAGCTTCATCCGGTAGCATTGCTATTGAAAATGATGGCGAAGAAAAGAGTCAAGTCGCTTGGGCTAGTATAGACTGGTTAGCGCAAGTGTCGGAGAGGTTGGCTTCATACGCCAGTAATAAGTAGGTCTAGAGCTGCGATGATCTCTGTTCGAAAGCTGGAGAGATTCTCGACCTTGCTGGTCAGCTCACGTACAGGGATACCAGCGAGCTGGGGGGTAATCGCGACATGGTTCTGGCCCTGAACCGGAAGAACTGGCATCATCTGAGACAGTATGACCTCTTTGGACTCGGTTTCGACAGCGAGCGGTACCACAACACGAGTTCCCAACGACTCAAGAAGGCATGCTTGAACATCAAGTAGGTACGGAAATCGCCTATTGGTGGAAGCGTTCTTGTTCTCATAAACATCGAATTGCACTAGAAGCTTCTCACTCCGTCGCTGAACACGCCATGTTCTTCAACTTCCTGATTGTATTTGGCGATGGCGTTCCTGTTCTCTTCAAGCCAAGCTTGCGCTTTCAGCTCTTTCACCTTCTGAGCCAAGGATTGCTCCAGGACAGCTGAGAGGTTAATTCCCAACTGCTTGGCGAGGGCGAGCAACTCGCTATTCACGCTTAGGTTCGCGGACTTCTTGGGTGCGCTTAAGTCGTAGAGGCTCGACATGCGCATATCTTATGCGCACAAGACTTGCGTGTCAAGACTGGCTGAGCCGTTAGAACTTGGCACACCATAGGCACACATTTCGAAGGTGTGGAATCCGCGCAGTCTACAACCACGGGCCTTCTCGGACTTCGACGCCATCCTGGCGAACATTCTTGAAGGGGTGTCAGTGGATCAGTGGTGGGACGAGTCAGGCGGTCAAAGCTCCCGGGCTAGCGAGCACTCTTGCTAGTCTTGAGTGTTGAGAGCGGTTGCTAGGCAGGACGATCAGTCGTATTCTGGCACCTGAGGAACGATGTCATTTCGAAGAGATGGAAGATACGAACACCGCTGGAAGCAATGGGTTGCGGAGCATCAAGCATTCCTAACCGGTCAGTGTGGATTGCCTTTGGCGATCGTAGGTGACCGGGAAGAGTGGTTTCATTTCTTAGACCATGGTTTCTCCCGCTCGGTGCCGTTGTCAAAACTCACTGATATTCAGCGCGAACAGTTCGTATCGTTCTTGTCCGACTATGAAGGCAGCACCTCCGGCCCCGCGAGCGCCATCACCCTTAAAAGTCTTGCTCGCTCCTTAGGTGGCAGTCGGTGCGACCAAGAGCTAGATCCAAGTGCCTCCTAGACTACCCAATCGAGACGCTATCGCGCTTGCACTTGCGGCCAGCGTGGGCGGAATGCCCAAGTTTGAGGAAGCACTTGAGCGCCCTTTACTTGAAGGGCTGACTTCCTGGGAGATTCGTGTCCTGATCGCTTTGGCAAAGCACCTTAAGCGTCAGGACTGGGCCGCTAACGTCGTCGTGAGTCATCTAGGCGGAGACCTGGAACTCCTCTCCTCAAGGGGGGCCCTAGGTCACCCCAAGCATATAAGCGGGAATGGCGTAGTTCCAGGCTTAACCGACTGGGAATACAACTTTCACGGAGTAGGCTGCCGGCTCACCAATCGACTCAGCGGTGAAGCCATAGACGTCGACTTTGTCGATGGTGACGGCAAGAATGTTGATCCCTTCTTTTACACTGACTATTTGAGGACAGTGGACTCTCCAGAATATCCAGAAGCAAAGCTGAAGAAACCGCCCGAGTGTGAAGATGCCTGGCGGGTGGATATCGCTTCGTTGAAAGAGAAGTCTTGGCTCTTTAGCTCGGGGCACCGCCTAGTGTTGTCTCGTGAGGGACGAGAGTTACTCAACCTGGTTGGCCCGTTGGTCGAAAAAATCAATGATTCAGGCACGTCAAATATTCAAAGAGCCCTCTTGTTATGTTCTCTCGGAGACGTTGTGGCTGGAGTCGACCTCGTCGGCGAGGCTTGTCCTCCAGGAGTACTGGTTCGCCGTAGGGAGGCTAAAGAACGGCGTCAAGAAGTGATGATGGGAAGGGCAAAGGGAGATTCGCGCCAGGCTAGTTACGCTATCCAGGCACTCAACGAACTCGACCCGGACGGTTTCGACGAATTTCTTTGCCGCCATCTGATCGACAACCAGGGCAACGGTTCTGGTACGGCAGCTGCCGAGCTTCTAACAGCCCGCAATACCCCGGCAGGTCTCCAACTCGTAGAGCAGTCCGTTGCGGACCTTACCGAGAGGAACAATCCTGCCAGCTACTGTCGGATTAAGTGCTGTGAAATGATCTTGCGAGGATATCGCACTTGCGAGTTGCCCAAGTCCCTGAAAGGCCGCCTTGAAAAGTTGCTGTGCTCTTGTGAAGAGGCTTACGCGGGAGAAGCGGGGCTTCTCCTTTACGCTCTCGATCAAAGCCTTGGTGCTCACAAACTTGCTGAAGGTCTTTCCTCATCAATACCGGCAGCTCAGACTGACGCTGCATCCGCGCTGGCCGTAGTCGGGGATAAGGTCGCTGCAGAGGTTCTACTTCGTGCAGCCGCCGGTGGGCCAGCAATACGGGTGGCTCGGATTGCTTTGGCCGAGTTTCCTGACCCAGCGGTTCGGGACGAGGCCAAGAAGCTTGGCTATTTTCGCGAGCTTGTGGCTGGCATACCTGATACGGGTCCCCCGTATACGATGGAGCAAATAGCGGACTACAACCGAGCCCATTGGCTTCGAGCCGAGATTCGAGACATGCGCGAGAAATATGGCGTCCTATTCAAGAACGGGAACTGACCAGGTTCAGAGGGCCGACTCGATGGGCTCAAATCAGTACAGAATAGAGCGAGCGGGTCAACAAGGGGAAACGACGAACGGTAGAACGTGCGTGGAAGACAGCAACTCCAGCTTTCGCTAAGGCTCCTCGGGTTCCGTGTCGAGTGTTTCCAAATCAATCTCCAAATGACGGAAAGTCCATCCTTCGGGGACCTGCTCGCCGAAGGCAATTGTCGCGGCCGGGTTAATGTCTGGAGGACCTTGGACTCCCGCCATAAAGAGAACCTGCTTTTCCCGAATGCAACTCGGCTCACGAAAAGAAGCCCGGTGGCCGTCGGATGTCGCCCTAAGAGCTGGCGCATAGTTCCCTGATATCCCTCCCAGCCGGTCGGTGCCTTCACGAATTGAATTGGACGAGAGATCCTGAGGAATTCGGACAGCTGGAGTGGCGATTGGGACATCCAGTCCTCCAACGTATCTTTGCCCAGGGAAGGCTCCATCGCCAACAATGCCTTCTTGATGCAGGCCAAATCTGCAAGCCCCTCCCCGTTCACTGTCTCCATAGCCTCGTGAACCACCAGCAAAGTGTCGGGTTGGGTCTCCAGGTACGCGCTCCAGACAGGAAAGTCCGGTTCGGTGCCTGTTGCTGAGAGTTCGAAATCCCGGGTGCCATAAGCACGGCAAATGAAACCCGCACAGTCGTACTTAGGATCGGCCGAAGTGAAAAGAGCCTTCAAGCGGCAGGTCCATTGGTCAAGGCTGTCTCCTAGCTTGCGCCAATTGTGTGCGTTCAATGGCACTGCTTCCGCGAACACGCGTTTACGGCCTCGATTTAGTTTACCACCATTGTTCCACCCCCAAGTCAGATTCCCGAGTGCAAAATTCGCTTCCCCGAGAACCTCCAGGGCTTCGCTGTTCTCGAGGTCTCTCCGTAACACATAGCGTGAGCATTCAGAGGCGACTGCATACTGCTTGTGGTCCAAGGCGAGTTGCGCACGTTCCAGCACGTTCGATAGGTCTGGACTGTTCTGCAGGAACCAGGTGACCTCGTCGGGGTGAAGCTCCCAAGGCGCCTTTGGAAGCCATCCGAGGCCTGAGCATCCATAGGATTTGGTGGGTGCCACCGTCGACCGTCGGAAGGCGCATCCAGCCGTTGGCGTCTTCGCATCGATTGCATTGAGACGCACCGTCGGGTTTGATTGGCAATAGCGCTCTGAGAGCCGGAATTGCGAATCTGTCCGAAGTAAACGCGTAACAGGCGAGAGTCTCAGAAAGACCAGCAGGTCTTAAACCGACGATGGTGTCATCCGTCCAGTCGCCGTCGAGAAAGACGGTACCTGATTCGGCAATATACCTGGGTGTTCCCAGTCCGGGAAACACCAAATAAAGATCGCCGTATTCTGTGTCGGTCCTGAGCTCCAGTGCCTTCTCCTTGAGTTCGGACCGCAGGTCTTCGTTGAAGGGTCCTATCAGGCTGCTAAATGGTCGGTTAGTGCGGCTCGACATAATGCCTACAGTTCGCTGCGTAGTCGAATCACACTCTTTCGATGTTCAGCCAGCCGAGGGCGGGACCGTCGAGAATATGGAGAATGGTTCGCAGGCAGCCATCCAGAAATTCTACGCATGAAGTCGCGTGAGTTCATATTTGTGTTAGCCCTGGTCGCCTGCGTGGTACTTTATCTCTCGAAATCAAGACCTCCAGCGAGGGACCAGGTAGCCATCACGCCTGTCAGGCCATCCCAGGCTTCCCTTTCGGTATTGGTGAATGGGGATCTCGGTGACCTAGAGAGCTTGAAGCTGGAGGTCGAATGCAAGAGCTCCGAACTCCTCGAAGTGGGTTTCAGAGACGATCGCCCGGTCGCTTTCTATACCCTCGAGCGGCAGGATAACAGTTCGGCGATCGCAGGCTTTGTTACGAGGTCTTATGTGGACAGTTTGAAACGGTATTCACCACCTGAGATTAGGGCAATCGACAAGCTGGTTGTTTCCCTGAGCTCCAACGACTATTCTGGAAGCTACGGATACGAACAATTGGAGTCTGACACCAACTCGCCCCTTGTGCTATCCGTCTATGTCTGGCTGGATGGGGATTGGAGAGAGTTCAGAGCAGTTCTTGGACCGACGCCTGATTCGGACCAAGTTGCGGTCAATCGGATTGAAGACGGCAAACTCTATCCTACGGGGATTGATCGCTTGTTCAAGGAGCTCTTGGACAGTGAGGGAGGCTCAAAAATGGTCCCCAATGGATCCCCAATCCGTGGGGACCATTAGGAGCCGCTGAGAGTCTCCACTCAAGAAAAGCGCGTAACGACGGCGTTCGCCGGTTCTGCTCGCCCCGACCAGGTATCCCCGACTCTTACATGGCAAGGAGCGATTCAATTCTCCACCTCAGGATTATGAGCCCAAACTTATTCCACCTCAGCCAAATCCTCCGGAGAGATGAATGAAACTTCCACACCGGAGAGGTGCGTAGCCTCCAGCAACAAGAGCTTGGAGTCTAGTGAGCAGCACCCTAGCGCGGCGGCGGCCCGAACAACCAATCCCCCGCACCTACTGCTGACGACGCGCAGTTGAGCGACCTCTGCAGAAAGCAAGATCCAAGGGCGGAGAGGCTCTTGACGGAGTATTCTTGCTGGCTGAATTGATTCCCCATTGTCCTGTTCTCCGCTCAAGACAAGACCAAGTTCGTAAAGCGGTGGAAGGAGCTCGACAGGGTTCTTTCTCACACTCCGGCTCGATTTCGGTGGACGGGCTGACTCTGTATATGAAGAGCTTTTTCAGCCGCGACGCTCTACGCTGTCGACGATTGTGGGGAGAGAGGTGTTCAGATGGTGATAAGGGGAGATCTGGAAGGGATGGGAAGAACGGCAGTTTAGAACCTGTCCTCAGTCCTCAAAAAACTCCGAAACCTTGCAACTGAACTCGGGTAGGAGTTCCGGGGTGAATTGGTCGTCCAGAAAGATACGTCGGGCCCTCTCACTGTGTCGGGCTCCCGCTCCAAGTAAAAACCACTCTCCACAACGACTCGACCCGTTCCGGTCTCTTTGGAATACGATTTGAGGAGGTATGCTGTGTTGACGGCCACGTGCCCGGCCTCCGCGACGGTGGCCCCGTCGGTCGCCTCTCACCTGACGTGACGGTTGTCACTGATACGGCTCCCTCCTATCCATAGAATCGAGCCATGGCACTTACAACCGGAATCATAACAGTAGCGGCATCCTCAGCACCCCTGGTGAAAGAGGGTATGACCTCCCTGAAAAAGCTGGTGGACGTACATCGTCCATCGCGAAATGAACTCTTGGGCCCGGCAGCGACTTATCAGGCTTCAGCTCCGTGTGTTGTGGCAGACCAGGAAAGAGTCTTAAGGCATCTAGGCGTCGGCCGAGCTTCGTCCGACTGGACGAGCGCTTCCACGAAAGAGAGCAAGCTCCGCCCCTCTCACCAGGCATCCCCCAAAGGGTGCCCGAAGAATTGGCAGCATGTAAAAAGCGATCTCGTGAAATACTTATCGCGTGCTGAGCAGAACCTACCTATGCAAACATTCTCGTGCAAATCTGCCGGGGCCCTCAACCTCGACAAGGGAAAAGATCCCCTTTCTCCCACCAAGAACATCGTGAACTATCCGGCCCCTGGCTGCATCTCCGTGTCGGTACACGGACTCTCTCCCATAGACCGAGAGACCGGGCGGGTCCAGGATTTCCGAAAGGACACTCCATTTTGGGACGGTACTTCGAATATGCTCGACGACGGATGCCGTAGCACTGCGCAGATTGTCGACAAACTCAACTTGGATCCGGCCGATGACTCGCCGATCTTTCTCAATAGTTGCAACGCCGGTACGGCATCGCAAGGATACACGCCAGCCGCAGACATGGCCAAGCAGACGGGCCGATACATTATAGCTCCTGTGAACACGAGAATACACGGAATGGTTCGTGGACCTCGTTTGGCGGACAAGGGCGGGGAGTGGCGAGTGTTTCATCCCGACGGAACCAACGAACTTCTCTTTCGGCCAAAGTCGAAGTAGCGTTTGAGGGGGCATTGCCTCTATGGGTCGGGAGGCAGATACATCTGATCGAAGGCGGGCTGGTCTCTCCCAGCACCAGCCTCTTCGTGATTTAGCCCCTCACAGCAAAGGTAGAAGTAATCTTCGAATTTCGGCTCATTTCCGGGAGCGTCGGGACCCAATATCACTTTGTAGCCGTGCTGGGAGCTCGGACAGACTGGGATCTTCTCTATGTACTTGGGCGTGAGCTTCTCGAGATTTGTGGGATAGTGGCCGTTCCAATCGGTGGAGTACATCTCCATGGACGTGGCCAGGTCCCTAAGGTTTGTTTTGCATTCAAACAGCTTCCTCTGGTGATAGCGGTTTTGTATCCCCGTGACTACAAGAACGACCAAGAGGACGAGAGCCGACCCGATAAGGACCCTTTTCATCAGGTGACTTTTCCTCTTTGGGGAGACGTCGTGATCTGCCATTCTCAGAGTATACCAGGTTTCCGAGCTAGGCGCCCGTCTAGCCGTGCTCAACGACGCCCCTTTCTGCTTGAGCGAGCGAGCAAGTTCAATCGGGCCTTCAATTTCATTCATGGCTGCGGCCCTCGGTTGTTCTTTCGGCAGACGCTCAAGTAATCTTGGGTTGTCAGTCTTTGATGGCCAGGTTGGTTCTCTCGGCTCCAACGGTGGTTTCCGGACCGTGGCCTGGATGGAGGACGATGGAGTCGTCCAAGGTGAGAATTTTCGTCTTGACGGTCTCTTCCAACACCTCTCGAGAGGCGAACGGCAAGTCGGTGTTCCCGAGGCCGCCTTTGAATACGGTGTCTCCAGTGATGGCAAAGCCCTCGCCGATCAAGCTTAACGAGCCTGGTGAATGTCCGGGGGTGTGCTTCACATCCAACTCCACCTGCCCGAAACGAACACGGTCGCCTTCTTCCAAGTAGCGGTCGACGACGGGGGCTTCCTTGAGCTCCCAGCCGTACATCATGTTTTGAACGTCAGTGAGGTCGATCAGGGCTTTGGCCTGGTTGTGAGCTACCAACTCCACGCCCAACTGCTTATGAAGTTCTTCCGCCTCGTGCATGTGATCTAGATGGGCATGCGTCAGGACGATTTGGTGTACCTGGACTTGCGCTTCTTCCATAGCCTCGACAATGCGATCGATATCGCTACCCGGGTCGATGACGATACCCTCTTTGGTTTGGCTATCATAGACAATGTAAGAGTTCATATTCCACGGACCCACGGGGATCCGTTGAACGACGGTTTCGCCTCCCGCAGCTCGAGGATAGGACATAGTGGCTTTCTCAGCTATCGGGTTAGCTGACACCTCAACGGAATCCGTCGGGGTGTCTCGGCTCCTGTCCTGAGAGGCCGAGTGGGGAGTTTCGGAAGTAGGGGATGACTGTCGTCTAGGAGTAAGAGGTATCGAGGCGCTTATCTTCATACACTCAAGTTACGGAGTGCGCGTCATGGGTTCGTTACGGGAGCGTCAAACCTACCGCGCCGTCAGCGCGGCGGCGGTCCAAACAACCAATCCCCCGCACTCCCAGGCTGGGCACCGTGGAAATACTCGAGCGTCATATCCTCGATTTCCCGTTTGGACAGAAACCCGTCCTCATCCAAGTCCAGCTTTTCGAAGCAGTCCGCCGCTTGCTCGTCGTTTCTACCTAGAGCGTAGAAAAAGATGAGGAACTCGTGGTAGTCGATGAGCGAATTCCGATCCCGATCGAGGAGGAGAAAGAGCAGTTGGGCCAGCTCTTCCAGTCCACCGCGAAATTCGGGGTTCTCCTCCCGGTTCTGCCGGTCTCGCTCGAGGTATCGACCCATATAGTCGAGCCACTTCTGCTCGGTAAGGAGCGGCGAATCTACAAAGAGCCCTCTCATAAAGATCTTCCAACGGGCCGTTACGTGGGAGAGCACCCGGCTGTTTTCCGGCCAACCGGTGTCCAGTTGAAGCCTTTCCATCGCTCCGTCGAGCTCGGATTCGTCGGTCGTGCCGTTGCCGGAATTGTCAAAAAGATCGAAGAGCGTCTTGAACTTCTTCACCTGCCATGGTGTCAACTCAGAACTCATGGGAAGCTCTTCGACCTACAGAGAGAAAACCTAGCAAGAATATTGCACCTCGAAACCATAATGACTTATAGTGTGAGCCACTAGGGGAAATTATGAGTCGCGAACTGTGGATTGTGACCGGGCTGTCCGGTGCCGGAAAAAGTCTGGCCCTGAAAAGTTTAGAGGATTTGGGTTTCTGGTGCGTGGACAACCTCCCGTGCACCTTGATGAAGCCGTATATCGAGCAAGAGGCTCGCAAGGAGAAGGAGATCGACTCCTGGCGCGGTCTGGGTATTCGTGGTATCGAGCAGCTTCAGGAGTTGGAAGAGTCGCTGCGAGAGTTGCCCGAGGGCGCTTTCACCACTCGTTTGCTTTTCCTGGAGTGCGACGAGGCGACTCTGGTCAAGAGGTACTCCGAAAGCCGGCGGAAGCATCCGCTGGTGGCCGACGGGATGGGTCTTCTGAAGGCTATCCGGCAGGAAAATGAGGCGCTGGCGGCCCTACGAGAAAGGGCCGATTACGTGATCGACACGAGTTCCCTTTCCCCTCACTCTCTGATGTTGCGACTGGAGTCGATCCAGACCTCCCTGTCCGGACGCTCCCAACCTCTGTTGGTCCATCTCCAATCTTTCGGCTTTAAGAACGGGACTCCCGGAGACGCCGAATGGATCTGGGACATGCGGTTCTTGCCGAACCCTTATTACGATTTGACTTTGCGGGAGCGCTCCGGCGTGGAGACTGAGGTGAGTTGTGTCGTCTTTAGCGACCCCGACTTGCTCGCCTGGGTAGACGGACAGATCGAGCATTTTCTGAAACTACTCCCGATCTATGTAGAGCAGGGTCGACGGCAGGTGGCTGTGGCCATCGGTTGTACCGGTGGCCAGCACCGTTCGGTGGCCACGGTGGAGAAACTGGCTCATCGATGCAAAGAGGAGGGGTACGTGGTCTCTCTTCATCATCGAGACACCTCGCTGCGTTCCGAGTTAGAAGGAAAGAGAAACCGCATGGTGGAGCCGTCTTTTGAAGGGACCGCGGTGACGGCAGGGTGAAGCCCGAAGCGACAACTCGCCGATCAGGGGTCGTCATGCGGAAATGGCTAACTCCCGGGATGGGGGTCAAACGCTGGTTTGGCCTTTCTCTACTCGGTCTTCTCGTCTTTACGGTCGGGATCATGATCCTGGCCGACGTTCCTTCCGATCTGTGGACCACCTTGAGGTCTCGATTCTCTGTCCGAACGACCCTGGGTGTGGGTAGCGCCGTGATCGGAGTTTCGGTGATACTCTTTGGCGTTATCCGCGGGTTCATGACGATGTATCATGCCGTCGCTCCCAACCCCACTCGCAAACTGGTGGACGTGCTGTATGAGCGCAAACAACTGGAGTCCGGTCTGAAGATCGCCGTGATGGGCGGGGGCACGGGGCTCTCTTGTTTGCTGCGGGGCTTGAAACCTATCACCTCCAATCTGGTGGCCGTCGTCACGGTCTGCGACGACGGCGGCTCCAGCGGTCGGCTCTCCAAAGATCTGGGTGTTTTGCCGCCGGGGGATATTCGCAACTGCCTGGTGGCCCTGGCCGACGACGAGTCGCTTCTGGGTGAGCTCTTCAGCTATCGCTTTCAAGACGGCCAGGGACTCTCCGGCCACTCCTTCGGCAACCTCTTTCTGGCCGCCCTCACCGACGTTGTGGGAGATTTCGAGGAGGCCATTCAGGTATCCAGCCAGGTGCTGGCTTCTCGGGGAAAAGTGTTACCCACGACCCTGGACACGGTCACTCTTTGTGCCCGTCTGAAAGACGGACGAACCATCCGAGGTGAGTCGTCGATTCCCAAAGCGGGCGGCGTGATAGACCACGTCTTTCTCGACCCGCCCACTTCCAGACCCACTTCCGAAGTGCTGGCTAGTCTGCGCGCGGCCGACGCCGTGGTGCTCGGCCCGGGCAGTCTCTTCACCAGTGTGATTCCCAACCTGATGGTGGAGGGAGTGGAGGAGGCGCTTCGCCAGCTTTCGGTCCCTAGAATCTACATCTGCAACGTGATGACCCAACCCGGTGAAACGGACGGTTTTGGAGCCGCCGATCATCTAGAAGCCCTGGAGCAACATATCGGTGCCGGCGTGGTCGACACGATTGTGGTGAATATCGCCACCCCTTCCGAAGAACTGCTCCGCAAGTACGAAGCCCAGGGTGCCACCCCTGTCGATCCCCAACTCGAGCGGCTGGAAAAAATGGGCGTCAAGGTGGTGGGCGCGGACCTCCTCTCCGAACACGATCTGGTGCGGCACGATAGCAAACGACTGGCCACCGCCATCGTCGACCTGATGGCTCGACATCACGCCAGCCTGAAAGAGTCGAAGACTCGCCACTTGCGGGTGGTCGGCTAGACTCACGTTCCGCACTTCTCACGCCTACCTCACGGGAGCACGGAGCTCATCGCCATTATCCTGGCCGGCACCGCCGGCTACGTCTTGGCCGACGCCATTCTCGCTCCCGGACTCCTGACGCGGGCCGAGGCTCTCAAGAAAGCCGGACTCCTGGCCTTGAAAATCGAGGTGGGCTGCATGCTGATGCTGGTCGTGGCCGGACTGATAGAGGGGCTCGTCTCGCCCAGTTCTATCGGATTTGGACCGCGCTTACTCATCCTCGTTTCGAGTGTGACGATTTGGCTGGTTTATTTCTCTCAAGCCGGCCGAGAGGGTGGCGAGGACGAAAGTTCCCTCAGTCCCGTCAGCACATCATTCAGCCGCTCTTGAAAATCGACCACCTTTTTGCTGTGCGCCGCTTCCTGGCGTCTCTCCAGCCAATCCGAGCCCGGCCCGACCGCTGTCACGGCCTTGAATCCAAGGTAGGCCGTACCAAAGATACCACCCAACACGAGGAAGTGGGGGATGAAGAGAGACAGAAATCCTAGCCCCACCAGCCCTCCGACGGAGACGGGGTGGGTGGCCGTCTCGGGCGGCCCTTTGAGGAGGTTCCAATCAGGCTTGTGGCAGTCCCGAATCAGGGCTATCAGCACCTCCCGCAAGGGAGGGATGATTTTGAGAACCGAGTCAGCGTGGGAACGTTGTCTGACCGCGAATTGGGACAAGTCGAGGTCCTCCCAGCCGACCTCGAAATAGAGATCGAGGACGAAGTCCGGACCAAGAGCGTCACGCAACCCCCTGAGGTTCGGGTCTTCGAATAGGTTGCTTCGCTGTAGGCAGACTCCATCCAACATTAGGTTAAGCCTTGATTCTCTTTGCAAGCATGAGTACAGGCAAAACACTCCCTCCACGGGTTGAGCGGGATCGGCTGTAAGGCAAAGCGACTGGAAGTCTTCCTTCCAATGATCAAGCTCGGTCAGTGCGGTACTGTCGATAGGGTAGTGGATTCGGGGGCGACCAAGCGCGTGAAGGGGAACCTGGGCCAATAGGACCTGGTCGCCTTTCGGATTTTCGGAGTCGTAGCCCGGCTTGGCCGGTAGAAGTTCGGTGGTCGTTATGTAGGACGACGGCCAGGGTCGGTTGTCTATGAGGACCGGGATCGGAGCGACGTTGCTATGTTCTATCAGAGCCTTGAACTCCTGAACGGTCTGCCGCACCAGGTGCCTGATAGGGCTGGAGACGATTCCCGATTTGATGGCCGGTCTCCACGGTCTGGTCGCGGTGAACAAGAAATCGTGGCCGGGGCTAGCGGGCTTTGACTCGGCGCCGTTTTTGTTTGCGATCGCTTGAGACTGACCACAGCTCCAGGAGACCTCCTGGCTGAAGCCGAGAGCTGCTCCCAGTATCCCCGCGAAGAGATGGCGACGGGCGGGCTGCGCGGGCAGGGCCACTCCCATCATTTGATAGAGCAACGCCCCAGCGTCCCAATTCTCCACATTCTCAAACTTCACGCTCACTCGGCGCCGCTCGAATACGAACTCGATGCTCGGCGCCCCCGCACGGACGGCGGCTTGCAGCATTTTCACAACCCACAGCCCGGGCCCCGGAAGCGCGAACCGGCTCAGCTTCTCGAGAGCTTTCTCGGCCGCGATCCGAAACTCTCCCTCTTCCTGGAAGAGTCCTTGAGCAGCTTCGCTTGCGAGATATCGGTCGAGTTCGGAACTCAACGTCGCTATTTTTGAGGTAAAGTCCCGGCGGTGACGATCGTCAGTCTGTCCGGCTCGATATGTTTCTTGAACGCCTGATGAATCTGTTCCGGTGTCAGCGCCTGGATCTTCTTATCCCATTCGTCCAGCCACATGACGTCTCGGTCGATCTCCATGTAGCTAGTGAGAAGGCCGCTCAGAGCGTCGTCCTGGGCGCGAGCGACCTTGAGCGACTCCAGATAGCCTTTCTTGGCGGCCTCGACCTCTTCCGGGGTAAACCCGTCTTTGAGGACACGATCGAGCTCTTCTCGCACTGCCGCCGTTACTTTTTCCACGTTTTCAGGAGCGGCGATGGCGTAGACGCTGAAGCTACCGGCCGGGTCGAGAGCGGGCGCGGACAAGGACGAACCCACGCTGTAAGAGAGCCCCTCCTTCTGGCGTATCCGGGTGGCCAGGCGACTGTTCAAGAAGCCACCACCCAGAATGTAGTTGCCCAGTCGTAAGGCGGCATAGTCCGGGTTTTCGTCGTCGATGGGAAGGTGGAGAACCGCGTAGTAGACGGCATTCGATTTGTCGGGGATGAAAACGGACGAGGTGGAGCCGGAATCCACTTCCTTCACCTTGTCGGTGAGACGCTGGTACGGAGGGGCCGCTTCGTTGTTCCAACTTCCGAAGAGCTCTTCTAAGAGCGGTTTGATCTCCTCCGGCTCGAAATCGCCGACCACGGCGATCTGCCCACGATTGGCTCCGTAGAACTGTTGATGGAACTCTTTCATGCCTTCCAAAGTTATGGTCTTGGCGGCAGCAATATCTTCGTCGATCGTGGTTTCGGCTCGTGGGTCACCCTT